>Ga0209512_1001156_pt1 | contig 34885 bp, 24 predicted proteins | sample frozenSSSSmetaG_FD_184142 | JGI IMG/M metagenome (GOLD analysis project Ga0209512, IMG submission 184142) | Glacier valley bacterial and archeal communities from Borup Fiord, Nunavut, Canada, to study Microbial Dark Matter (Phase II) -... | ecosystem: Environmental > Aquatic > Freshwater > Ice >...
CAACAACGCGCTTGAGGCGGGTGGTAACAAAGCCTTCCGCAACACCATTGAAGGTCTCACCGTGGACGTAGGATCGGGCAATCCTGGCGCAGTCGGCATCGACTACATCGCCAATAACCGCGGAGCCATCCGCAACGTGGTGGTGCGCAGCTCCGATCCGAAGCGTGTCGGCTTCGCGGGTATCCGCATGACCCGCTCCTGGCCCGGGCCGTCGATCCTTCGCAACGTCACGATCGAGGGCTTCGACAGCGGACTCAAAACCGGCCAGTGCCAATACAGCATCACGGCGGAAAATCTGGTCCTCAAAGGCCAGTTGAAACAAGGCATCGACACGGGCATTCAATCCCTCGCCCTCCGCAAAGTCACCAGCATCAATTCCGTTCCCGCGATCAGCTGCCGCAAAGGAGCTTTGGTAGTCATGCTGGATTCCGAATTGACTGGCGGAACTTCGGGCACCGGGGCGATCGAAGCGGAAAATGGAAGTGCAATTTATCTCCGAAATGTCAAGGCGTCTGGCTATAGCTTTGCCGCCAGAGTGGGAGGAGGCCAGGCGACTCCCGCCAATGTGGCGGAATGGTCCTCCATTGAAATGCAAGGCCCGGCTGCGGCCAGTCGCAAAGGATTGCTTCTGCCCGTGGAAGAATTTCCTGAGCCGGTCGTTTCTAATCCTGCGTCGTGGAAAAGCGTGGGTGTCCCCTCCGGCGGTGATGACGCGAAACGCATCCAGGCCGTCCTCGATTCCGGCAGCCCCGTCGTCTATTTTCCGCAAGCCGGAGCCGCAGGGACCGCTCCAAACTACAAGCTGGGCGCATCTCTCCTCGTGCCCGATCAAGTCGAGCGCATCTACGGTTCGGAAACGAAACTCGAATTCGTCAATGGCTTCAAGGGTCCGGCCTTCAAAATTGCGGGTAGCGGGAGTAAGCCGCTGGTTATCGAGCATCTGAATATGGGGGGGCAACCCACGATTGAACACACGGGCAAACGCACCCTCGCGGTGCGTCACGCGAATTTGGGCGGCAGCGCCTACGCGGCCACGCCGGGAGCCGGAAAATTCTTCGAGGAAGATTGCATGGGATCGCGCTACAACTTTGCGAAAGGCCAGTTTGTCTGGATGCGACAGGTCAATGCCGAGTTCCAAAACGAACAAATCGTCAACGACGGTGCGACTCTTTGGATTCTTGGCTACAAGACCGAAAACGGCGGCGGCAAAAAAACCACTCTCGGCACGGAAATCGTCACCCGCAATGGCGGCAAGACCGAAGTGTTGGGTGGCATCCTGTATGCCTTGAGCCGGGGAACGGATTCCACCACGTTCATCAATGAGGCGAGCCGGATTTTTCTGGCCACCCGTTACAATCGTTACAATGGCTCCCAATGGGGCATCGCCGTGCGGGAAATCCCAGGAGGTGATCTGTCGGACAAACAAGGAATGCTTTTCTACGCCGGCGGAAAATAATCGTTCGGAAACCAGGCTTTTTTCCAATCAACCCTTCACAACGAAACTGCCCTCATCCCCCAAACATCCTCTGCGCCCTGAAGTTCGCAGCCTCGTTCCAGCGTGGCGGCCCAGCGGGCATCCTGCGCCTCGTCCGCGGCAGTGGGCTTTGCGGGGTTGAGCGCGTCGCCGCCGGATGTGTGGAGTTTCGGCGTGTTGGTGCGCAGGGTGACCGTAATGAATTCGCCAGGGAGCAGGGCGTTTTTTTCGAGAAATGCCTCGGCAGCGGCATCGTCGCGCACGTCGATGCCGAAACAGCCATCGGGGCCGAAAGACAGACCGCCACGCGGGCGCACGTCGAGACTACGGAGGAAGGCGAGCGAGTCGCGGTCGCGGGTGGTGATGAGGGCCGTTTCGGAGAGGCGTGCGGGCAGCGTGGTTTCGTGCCCGGAGGGGAGCCCGTCGAAGGATTGGCCGTAGAGGCAAAGGGGCTTTCGGTGGGTGCGGCAGGCGTCGAGCATATTAAGGGGAGGATCCCAGAAGCGGTTGAAGTGCATGCCGGAGTTTTGAATGAAAACCGTGCAGTCATCGAAGGCAGCCTGCAACGCGGAGCTGGTCGCGCGGCCTGCCGAGTCCAACTGGCCTTCGACGATGGGGACGTGTGGAAAGCGACGGCGGAGCATGGCCGTGACCGCCGGTGTGGTGTTGGACAGCCAGAGGGTGACGCGGGCGGTGGGCCAGGCTTCCGCAAGGTAGCGGAGCGTGCCGGGGGTGTGGCCGATGTCGCCGATGTTGACCGTCTGCCAGCCGGATTAGAGTAAAACCCGGGGAGAATGTGTGGTCATCAGTTTTGTTGGTTATGCGCCGTTTGTGGAAAGCGGGATGCGCGACGTGTGTCCTGCGCATTGGATCCGGCATGATTCGCCTGGAGGAGTTAAAATTTCGGGCGCTTGCTCCCACGTCGCCAGTGAACCGGGCGCGGCTCCGAGCACGACGGTGGTCAACCAATGCAAGCCCGGCGTAAGTTCGCCGGTGAGCACCGGGATGAGCACGGAACTGTGTAGTAGCGAGGCGTTGGGGTCGGGGTTGATTTCCACCGCGTGGCGCGTGCCGGTGACATCCATGATGCCGAAAAGTTCGCCTTCGGAACAGCGCAGGCAGAGGGCGTTTTTTCCCGTGTGCGCGATCCGCAGGTCAGCCACGGGGAATCCGCCGTCCGCGACGCACAAGGACCGCGTGGTTTCCAGCCGATGCACGCGCACCTGCCACGATTCGGCGGGGATGAGCCAGGTATCGACGGTTACACCTGGCCACAGTGACCAGCGAGAAAACGCGGATTCGTTCGTCATTGCGTGCTGCGGCGAACCCCGCGCCTTGTCTGAGCAGCAAAGCGCCCGTGCTCGCGACGAGTTTTTTGAGAGTGCTGCGGCGGTCGATGCGGGTGCTCATTTGCGGCTCGCGTCCTGCGGGTAGGCGGTGAGGGCGAAGCGCACCGCGACTTCGCCCGGCGCTTTGAGGCCGAGGTCGGCGGCGCGCACGGAAAACTGCCCGTAAAGCATCAGCGCCGCTTGCTTCTCGTCACCTTTGCCGTCGTGCCGACGGAAATTCGTCGGCGCTTTCACCGGGATCTTCCGCCCGGCGATTTCGAGCGTGCCGGCGAGTTCGGCGGTGTGGGTGGTTTTGTCTTTTGACTTCGCCACGGGCTCAAGCGCGCCCATCGCCGTGATGGTGAGCGTGGCCGTCAGCGGTTGCGGGAGTTCGCCCAGCACCTTGCGGCTTTGGTCGCCTTTGTCCTGCGCCATCTTATCGCAGAGCAGGGTGAAAGCGGCGGCTGGCTTCGCTGGGTCGAGAGCGATCTGGCCCGTCTCGTTCGCGGGCTTGCCGTAGAAAAAGTTTGGCCACTTCACGCCGCTCGGGTCGCGGAATTCGAGGTCGGCGGTGACGTATTTTGGAAAAGCGGACGTAACGCGGAAATCGGTCGCTGAGTCCTGCGCGTGAGCGGCGCAGGCGAATGCGAGGAGGAGTGCGAAAAGGGGGCGGATTTTCATGGCAAGGATCATTTGGAGAGGTCGAGGAGCAGGGCGTAACCGTCGGTCGCGCCGCCGCCAAATTTCGGCTGCCGCGCGTCCACGGCGGGCGGCGGGTTCTGGTCGTAGTTGGTATTCTTTTCGCCCGCGCCGCAGAGGAAGAGTGCGACGGGGTTGCCGTGCAGTTTTCCCGAGACGATGCCCCAGCGCGCGCGATCCTGGGAGCTGTCATCCACGATCGTCTGGCCGCAGGCGGGCATTGCGGAGCAGAAGCGCAACGCGGAGCAATCGCCATTGAGCACCGCCACGAATTCGCCGCCCGGCTCGCCGCCGCCGATCGCGTTGCCGGTCTGGATGAGACCGTGCGTGGAAGCGCCCGCGAAGCAGACCGAGCCATCCGCCGCCGAGGCGAGCGTGCTGATGCGCGCGCTGTTCGGTTTGTTCTGCTCTTGCTGGTAAGCCATCCACGGCGTGCCGCCGATGACGCGGTAGTTCTTCGTGTCCACCTTCACCACATAGGCGAGGCTGAGCACGCCCGCGCCCCACGCGCTGAAGCCGAGGCCGTTCATCTTTGCGCTGGCGCGGATGTCGTTCGGTTCGCGCAACGCGACGCTGTTGCCGCCGTCGGACCAGGCGTGAAAAAGGAGGTTGCCCTGCGCGTCGTAAGTCACGCCGCGGATCGCGGTATCGGAGACGAGGCGCAGATTATTCAGGCCGACGAGCGGGCCGCCCCAATCGTAAAGCTGATAGAGCAGCGAACCATCGGGCTTGTGGATATTGAGCGTCGGGCAGCGCCACGGTTCGCGGCCCGTGGGCCAATGATGTTCGCCGCCGCGCGCGATCGTGCCGTCCACGGGATTCACCGCCGCGAAACCGCCCGCGCCGCCGGGAATGGGGATCGCCGAAAGCTGTTTACCATTCGCATCGAGCACGCGGAAATCCGGCCCGCTGAAATGCAGCCGCCCCGCAGCATCGAGCGAAAGCGCGGGTGCATCCGAGGTGCCTTGGACGTGCCGCACCCAGATAACTTTCGCCGCGTCCGGCGTGAGCCGCGCGAGGTAAGTGTGCGCACAGCCGCTGCGTTTGGAATCCTCCGCGGCCGCGGGCAATGCCTGCACATCGCCGCCCAGCGTCGCGATGCCATCGGTCGCCGGCCCGCATAGATAGATGTTTCCCGCGGCATCCACCGCCGCGCCGGTGACGCCGCCGGATTTCCACGCGAGGCGCGTCACGGATTTGATCGTCTTCAGATCGGCGGACATCCGCGCGATGAAACCGGTCGCGTTTTCGTGGTTCCAACCGAACGGCTCGAACTTCGGCTTGCCCTCCTTGTCCATCTCAGGGTTGCCCTTCTTGTCCTTCTTCGCCACCAGCTCCGGCGCGGTGAGCGCGGCATCCCGGCCTAGCACCGTTTCCTTCACCCCGAGATCGAGCACCGGCCCGAGCGCCACGCCCGCGAGCACGATCGTGCCATCCGGCTGGAAGCCGCCGCCCGCGAGCCACTCGGTCCCCGTGCCGCCGAGCAGCCCGGCGGAGAGCACACGCACCGGCTCCGCGGGTGCGGCGTTGTTTTTCGTGAACTCGTGGAAGCGCGTCTCTGCGGACGTTGCGCAGGAAATAGCGAGCGCTAGCGCGAGAGGGAACACAGCTTTCCAGGATGCCTGTGCTTTGTAGATGGGGAGATGCATGGGTTGGTATGTTTTCATTCGAAGGGTCCGGGTTGCATGAGAGGAAAACTCTACCGCCGCAGGGAATCCGCGCCGCATCATTTTTCGAAGGCGATGTTCCCGCCCAAGATGGAAATGGTCTGGCCGCCGACGGATACTTTGTCGCCGTTCGCAGTGGCCTCGGGCGGCGCGCCTTTTTGCACGGTCATGATGGTGAAAGTATTGGTGCCGGCGGTGACGACCGTCGCGCCTTTCGGCGCGCCGGTGATCGGACCGCTCAACACGAGCAGCGCATCGGCCCCGCTCGCGCGGGAAAAATCGACGCCGAAGCTGCCGGTGCCCGTGCTCACCACGACCCCGTTCGCCCTGGCGGAAAAGTAAGTCGGCGCGCCGGTGACGCGGACTGGGAAGGTCGTCTTTTTGCCGAGGCCCCAGACAAAGATCTGGCCCGGCTTCACGTCGCAATGCCCGCGCGACCCTTTCAGCAGCATGTCCACGATGATGTCGTCGGCATCCTGCCAGCGATTGCGAAACATGTAGTGCGCGGCGCTTTTATCCTCGACCGCGTGAGCCAAAATCTCACCCGGATTTTTCTCCGCCATGCCGAAAGGCCAATTCACGAACGCGAGCACGGCGCGGTGCGGATACGCGCTCACGGTATCGAACGGCTTGCCCGCCGCATCGTCCGCCGCCTTGAACATGCGGTTGTAGAGCCACAGCAGCGCGGGCTTTTGCTCCGGCAAAATCGCGCCGAAGCCCTGCGCGAAATAACCCGCGCCGCTGAGGCCGGTGCGCGCATAGACATTGTGATCGTAGGTGCCGCTGTGCAGCGGAATGAGGTCGCGCCCTTTTCCATACTTGGGCGTGAGCTGCGTGAGCATCACCCATTTCATCGTCATCCACGGCACGTTCGGGCGCGGGGCGAAGAAGTCCTTTCCGCCTGCCACGCGCATCGCCTGAAACGCGGGAATGAGCGACGTATCCGCAGCGACTCCCGACGGTCCGTCGCCTTCGGCAAACCAGCCGTGATCGCCCCAGCCTTGCGTCATTTCGACGAGCAGATTTTTCTCCGCGCCGGCGAGCCATTTAGAAATCTTCGCGTCGTCCGTGCCCGCGTCGCCCTTGATCGCCAGCAGCGCGATCACCGCGCCGCCAACCTCCGCGCCGTAGTGATTGCTCCCCGGCGGATGCTTCGGATTAACCTCCAGCCGCTCGAGCGAAATCGGGCTGCCCGAGCCTTCCGCGCCTTTGCCCGCCTCCTTTTGATCTTAGTTCTGGATCGCCGCGGCGACCTTCTGGCGAAAGTCCGCGTCCCACCCATCCGCGCAAAGATCGTAGCCGAGCGCATACCAGCCGAGCGTCGGCCCCGCGCGCAGCATCCCGCCCGGCGCGACCCACGAATAGCGCGCCTCGCTATCCGAATCGCGCACGCCAGCCCACGCTTTCTCAAAACATTCGCGTCCGAGTTGCGCATATTTTTTGTCGCCCGTGAGCTGATACAAAAAGCCGAACCCCGCCGCGTGCGAGATGCTGTATGTGCCCCCGGGACTCTCCTGCTTCTTTTCTTAAGCGCGCGTCTGCGGGTTGTAGTTCGCCGGCATCGCCTCGCCACCGCCGAGTGAGCACTTTGAGCCGCGCGATGATCGCCTTTCCTTCGGGAGTCTGCGCGCGCGACCGCAGTGCCGGCAGATCGGTCTTGCGGAAAAAAAGCCGCGGATGTTCGTCCGGTTGCGGCGCGACAAAGCCGGGCACAGGCGCGGGCCACGGAGTTTCGCTAGCCGCAGCCGCGCAGTCCGTGAAAACGATGAACGCGAGGAGCGGGGCGAAGAAGAGACGAAGCGGGGAGTGGAACATAGCAGCCACAGCGATCAACCGACGATGCTGCGGAGGTCGATGAGACCAACAGAATAAGTGGGTTCTATTTTATTCATGGGTCATGTTTTGGTCCAAGAGGCTTATTTCTTCGGTACCGCAACGAACAGCGGGCACGAATAGCCCTGGCCCTTCCCGTCCTGCTGTCTGGTTACGTCACCCCGGGTTTCGCGCACGTAAACATCGAAACTGGTCTTGGGGGTGAAGGCGACTTCAAGGTAGGAGGCGCTGAACCAGGAATCAACGACCACGAAAGCAGGCGAGGTGCGGTCTTTCACACCTTGGGCGGGTTTCACACAGCCTCCGATGATTTCACTGCGTCCGCCGTGGATTGTCTTCATGTTGATTTGATCATGCTCGGTCTTGAATCCCAGCGCCACGACCGTGCCGCCATCGTTGGTGAGTTGGGCTTCCTTGTCGCTTTCGCAGTTGAGATGACGGGCCCACATTTTCTGGTCCTTGCCGACAACGATGCCGCCGCTGACCAAGTTTTCGAGGAACCAGGTGCGCGGGCCGGGTTCGGCGCTGATCGAACCGATGGTATGGCGCACGACGACCGGTTTGGAGGCGGCGTTGATGATCTTCATGCCCTGAAGCCGCTCGATGACCACGGGGGCTTCGGTATTTTCGCAGCGCAGGGTCGCTCCGCCGAGGTGGGAGCCGAAGCCGACGAGCTTGCGCAGTTTTCCGCGCAGAACCAGTGTGCCGGAGAGCTTCCATCTACCCTGCGGGACGTAAACGATGGGTTTGCCGGAATCCAACGCCTTCTGGAACGCCGCAGTGTTATCGGCGGCGGAGGGATCGGCGCCGAACGACGTGACATTGGCCCAGTTTTTCGGGTCTTCGTCGATGTAGTCGGGTGTTTCCTCGATGGGGAGGTTCAACGACGTGGTGGGCGTGCCCTCGAACAGAGTCTGCACGGGAGTGCCTTTGCCGGTCGTGTATTCGGTGAAATTTGGTCCTTTAAACTCGGGAGTTTTTTGGCCGCGCAGGGCGGTGCCGTAGCCTGAGGTCGTGACGTTGCGCAGGAACAGGGCGCTCTCGTTTGCGTCGATGGCCGGCTGGTCCGATGCGCCGCCGGTGAAGCTGCAATCAACTGCGGAGAGCAGTGCCCAATACGGCCCGGTGCGCACGGCGGGGACGCGATTGATACTCACCAAGTGGCGGGCACCGGTGACGTTGCCGCCGATAACGAAGCCGGTATTTTCCTGCCCCGTCACCAAAACATTCTCGATGGTGGAGCCGAATCCGCCGCCGGTCTGAAGTCCTACGGAGAATCCTGAAATGCGCATCTCGCGCACAAGAGCCGGACCGTAGTCCCGGGCCAGACGCACACCGGTTCCGCCCGAACCCTTGGCGATTACGTCAATTCGCTCCATGCATCCGCCGTTGGAGGCGAGGTAATCGACGGCGATGACGCCGGGGTTGCCCGCCCCGATCTCGACCGTGAAATCCTGGAGGTAAATATCGTGGGCCGCATCACCACCGCCGGCACCTGTTTTTCCGTTGGACCCGGTGCGGATGAGGGGCTGGGGCTTGGCGGCATCTTGGAAATCAGGACTATGCTCCTTGAGGCGGATGATGGTCTTTCCCACGCCTTCGCCGCGCCAACTGGTGTGCGAGTAGTAAACGCCGCTGGTGTTTTTCCATTCGATCGGCCCGCTCACAAGATACGTGCCTGCCGGAAAGAAGATGGTCTTTTGGGCTTCCAGATTGGTGCTGGTCGCCTTGCGAATGGCCTCGGTGTCGTCGGTGATGCCGTCGCCTTTGGCGTTGTAAGGCGGCTTGGTGACGTCAATCAAACCGGCGTCGCGTGGAACAAAAACGGCCGAACGTGGCGCCGGGGGCAGCTTGGGCGCGTTCGCGGGGAGCTGCGCCATCGCGCAGTTCGCGGCGAGGAGGAACAGCGGGAGCAGGGTATTGGGAATGTATGGGCTGGGTTTCATGTTTTGGATGCTTTTGATCTTCCAGGTTAGTGTCAAAACAAATATTTCGACTGCCAGGTGACCGTCTCGTCGGGGGCGGATTTTTTCTCCTAAGGAATAGTTGGGGACGGGGGAGCGGACTCCCGTAGGGTTGCGTCGACAAAAACAAACAATGCCTGAAGAAATCCGCCACCTCCGCACGGAGGACCGAAAGATCATCTCCCGAATGAAGAAAGACAATAAGTCGCAGGCCGAGATCGCGAGGACGATCGGATTCAGCCAGGGAACCATCAGCAAAGAGCTCAAAAGGAACTCCGGCTGGAGGGACTACCTACCCCAATAAGCTCAATCCAAGGCTCTTGAGAGAAAGAGATCCAAGCAACAACGCAAGTCGGTGATTACCGAGAGTATGGCGGCCCAGATTATCGTCAGGCTGGAGGCCAAACACAGCCCCGAACAGATCTGCGGCGGATTGGCCCTGACCGGCCAGCAGGTGAGCAACAGCAAGATCTATCGGCATCTTCACGAGGACAGGAAAGCAGGTGGAGAGTTGCATCTGAATTTACGGATCAACGGACACCGGCGCTATCGCCACAGGAACAAGGCAAGCCGGGTGAAGATCCCCAATCGCCGGGATATTTCAGAGCGCCCGGCGGTGGTGGCGCGGCGGACCCGCTACGGGGATTGGGAAGCGGATCTAATCGAAGTAGCTCGCGGCACGGGATACATCCTGAGCGCTCTACGAGCGCAAGTCCCGCTACGGCAAGCTCATCAAGCTCGAGGGCAAAACCAGCGAGGAAACCAGCCGTGGCATCATCAAGGCACTGGAGAACTATCGCGTCCAAACCATCACCTACGACAATGGCCTAGAGTTCTCGAAGCATGCCGAAGTGAGTGCCGCACTGGGTTCCGAGGGATACATTTGCAAGCCATACTCCTCGTGGGAGAAAGGTGGTGTTGAAAACTTCAACGGCCTTGTCCGCCAATACTACCGGAAGGGATGCGACCTGAGTGGAATGCCTCAATCAGCGATGGACGAGGTCGGGGCACAACTAAATGGTAAGCGGAGTAAACGCCGCCCTCGTTGAATTCTCGCGTCGTGCGCTGGATCGTCCCAGGCTGGCCCGATGCCTAGCAAAACCATCCGCAAGCCGTGGCGCGTCGCCGACGTGACCTTCATCGAGATCGAGATTTCCCACCGGACCGATACCCAGCTGCGCGTCGAGTTCGATTGCGGGTTGCGCGTCGTCATCGCCGACGAACGCCAAGTCCCACTCGCCGCCCGCCTTATCGAAACCTTGCGGGCCGGGAAGGAGGCCCTCAAGTGATTGGCTTCCCCTCCGGCGTCCGCATCCATCTCGCGCTCGAACCCCACGACATGCGAAAATCCTTCAATGGACTCTCCGCCGTCGCATCGCAACTCGCAGCCCGAGGCCTCGAAAGCGGCGCCCTCTTCGCCTTCACTAACAAACGGCGCAACCGGCTCAAGATCCTCTACTACGACCGCACCGGCACATGTGTGCTCTCCAAGCGGCTTGAGACCGGCACCTTCTCGTGGCCCGCAGCTTCATCCCCGGGCATGACCAGCCTGCCCCTCGTCCCCGAAGCCCTCCAGCTCCTGCTCGATGGCATCGACCTGCGCGGCGCGGAAATGAGGCCCTGGTACGAGCGCCAGTAAAAATCATATAACAAGCACCCATAAAATGCATGTATACTAGCAGTTGGCCCGCCGCCTGCTATATCTCATCCCATCGAAACTCCCGAACAGACATGCATCCGCCAGGCCCGCGAGCTCACCGCCGCACAGGCCAGGATCGAGGCGCTTGAGGAAGCCAACCGTCTGCTAGAGCAAAAGCTCGACCACCTCATCCGCCGCCTCTTCGGCAACAAAAGCGAGAAGATCGATCCCGCCCAACTCGAACTCCTCTTCAAGGACCTGCCGGGAAAAGAGCCAGCCTCCACCGGCGCGGACGCACCAGCGGAGGCCGTCGCCGCCCCTGAGCCCGCGCGCCGCTCCCAGCGCGGCGGCCACCGCAGCCGCATCACCGGCCTCGACCGCCTGCCCGTCGAGACCACCGAGATCATCCCCGATCTCGTCGCCGCCGATCCCGCCGCCTTCGAGCGCTGCGGCGAAGAAATCACCGAGTTGCTAGACATCATTCCTGCCAGATATATCAAGCGCCGCATCGTCCGGGTGAAATACCGCCGCAAGACCTGTCGCCACCTTCCTCCTGTCGTCGCCCCCGCGCCCGCCACCCCGCTCGTCGGCGGGCTGCCCGCAGCAGGCCTGCTCGCCCATCTGCTCGTTGGCAAATACATCGACCACCTCCCGCTCTATCGCCAGCAATCCATCTTCGCCCGCGCCGGACTCGGCATCCCCCGCGACCTCATCATCCATTGGGTCCACCAGGCCATCAGCCTGCTAGAGCCTGTCGCCCTCGCCATCCGCAGCGAGACCCTCGCCACCACCTATCTCCAGCTCGACGAAACCCCGGTGCGCTACCTCCAGCCCGGAACCGGAAAATCATGGCAAGGATACCTCTGGGTCGCCAACGATCCCCACGGCAGCCTCTTCTATCACTGGGGCGTCGGCCGCGGGCGTGAGCAACTCATCGAAACCATCGGCCCCCATTTCCCCGGCCACATCCAGTGTGACGGCTACAGCGCCTACAAATCCTACCGCAAACACAGCAGCGGAACCGGCCTCATCGCCTGCCTTGCCCACATCCGGCGCGGCTTCACCGAGGTCCTCGACGTCGGACCCTCCCGCCACGCCGCACAAATCGTGCGCCTCATCGGCCATCTCTATCACATCGAGACCAGCCTGCACGAACACAAAGCCGGTCCCGCCCTGCGCGAAAGCGAACGAGCCTCACGGAGCACCCCCATCGTGCAGCGGATCCACTCCATCATGAAAGTCATGCTGCCCAAGCACCGTCCGCAAACCCCCATGGGACGCGCCCTTGCCTACGGCATCGGCCATTGGGACGCCTTCGCCAGATACCTTCAGGACGGCCGGTTCGAGATCGACAACAACCTCGTCGAAAACTGCATGCGGCCCGTCAAGCTCGGCGCGAAAAACTGGCTCTTCTTCGGCTCCAAGGGAGCCGGCCACCACGCCGCGATGATCTACACGCTCGTTGAGAACTGCCGCCGTTTCGAAATCCCGGTGGAAACCTACCTCAAGGAATTGCTCACCCGGCTCCCCGGCGTCACCGACCCCAAAGTGATCGCCTCGTTGACGCCCGCAAGAATCGTCGCCGCCCGCACCCGCCGAACCGTCGCCGCCTGAGCGCGTCAAGAGGGCGGCGTTTCCCCCGCATACCCTGGAATGGCGAGGCATGCACTTTGAGCGGTTCGACTCGCTAGACGGTATGCTCAGGAAGAGCCTCTTCACGCCGGAATCGATCAAGGATTGGGATCATGTCGTCTGCGAGAACTTAATGATAAGCTACCTCAAAGACTACGACTATGCCCACCAAGCGCACGTCCGTATCGGGACCGGCAGTGTGATGGGATTCACATTTACAGATCATGACGAGAAGAACCAGGGATTTCTTGGTTACGATATTATTGATGGTTATTGTGATGTATCGCTGCTCACTAACTGGGGGAATGATGTCGAGATCGTGAATCGTGCTCTTGGAGCGAATGCCCTTGTTCCGTCTCTCGCTCAGGTGGAGAGCATTCGTGCATTCTTGACGTCATACCACGGTGACGATAATCACGTGGTGGGATGTGGTATCGTATCGGTGTACTCTGCCGCACACATGAAGAAAGTAGCCGGAGAACTGTGGGATGCAAACGGCGATAAGCCTGCAAGTTGAATTCGAGCTTCCCACCGCCGGTGCATTCATTCTAACGTTGCTCTCGATTCGCGGTCGATTGGGTCACTCTTTCTCAGCCGTGTCATTCTCAGTTTTCGCCTCCTCTGAATCCGGGAAGATCCCGGCGGCGGGCTCAATTTCAGGGGCGGGAGTTTCTTCGGAAGCCTCCGAATTTTCCACGGGAAGATCCGGCACGACTTCCTCGGGCGTGGGGGTGCGGCCGTTGTTTTCGAGGAGGATGAAGACCTCGTTCTGGACGGCGTCGATCTGGCTGAGGGGGATGTTGGGGTCCTTGACGATGAAGACCTCGCCGGTCTTGCGGTGTTCGTAAACGCGGAGGATGCCGGTGGGGGTGTGTTGGCTGTCGGTCTCCCGCAGGAGCTTCTGGCGCTCGAGCATGACGGCGAGGATGAAGCGGGCGTTCTCGGTGTGGTCCTCGTCTTCCTCGACGAGGCGCTGGAGGATTTCCTCGGCGCTGAGTTTTTCGACGGGGTTGGTGTTTTCCGCGCCGGTGGGGGCGGCGAAGCGGGTTTTCCAGAAGGAGAAGGGTTTTTCGCCGGCTTCGAGGTGTTGTTTCCAGCCGTCCTCGCAGTAGTCGCGGCGGACGTAGCCGCTGGATTCGGGATCGGGGAAAAGCGCGGTGATGATCGGCTCGCCATCGGTGAAGGCCCGCTGGGTGGCGGCGCACTCACGTCCGCGGGAGCGGACATGCCAGGATTCTGCAAATGCCATGGGGTGGGGATGGGTGGGATCAGTCGGTTCCGGGAAGGAAACGGAGGAGGGAGCGGTAAATCGGCCGGCCGGAAATGCGGCGGTGGAAGAGATAGAGGCCGAGCAGGGTGAAAATGATGTTGGGCAGCCAGGCGGCGAGGGCGGGGCGGAGCGTGCCGGACTCGCCGAGGGCGAGCGAGATGTTGCTGGTGAGGAGCATGAGGGCGGAAAGGAACACCGCGATGAAGATGCCGCCGCCGGCACCGCGGCGGGCAAAGTGGATGGAGAGGGGGGTGGCGAGCAGAACGGTGACGAGGCAGGTGAACGGCAGCGCCCAGCGGTAGTGCCACTGGGTGAGGTAGGGTGAGGCGTCGGTGGTTTCGGCGTTTTTGAAATTCGAGTTCAGCCAGCCGTTGAGGTCGGGGATGCCGAGGTAGGCGGCGGCGAGTCCGGGCTTGATGAGCTGCCACGGGGTTTCCGACCATGACTTGATCCGCAGCGGACCGGTCTGGGTCTGGAACTCGGCAGGCTGGCCGGGCGGGTAGTGGCCGACGAGCGCGTCTTCGAACGACCAGGTGCGGGTCTTGCGGTCCCACAGAGCCCGCTTTGCCAGCAGGCGGCTTTCCAATGTCTCGTCCGGGCGGGTGGTGGTGACCTCGACGTCGAGCAGCTCCCTGCCCATCTGATAGTTCTGGGGAAACGCGCCGACCATCCACAGGCGGCGGGTTTTTGCGTTCCGATAGAGCACGTTGGACGCCTCGTTCGCCTGCTTGCCGGTGGCATCGGCGAGGATGAAATCGACCTCGCCCTCGGCGATGGGTGCCCAATGGTAGTTCAGGCCGAGACTGAGCATGCTGAGCAGCAGTCCGGCGATGATCACCGGCAGGGTGATGCGGAGGACGCCGCGGCCGGACTGGATCATCGCGGTGATTTCCCGGGTGGTGGAGAGTTTCCCCAAGGAATAGAGCAGTGAAAGCAGCAGGCTGTAGGGCAGCAGCAGCAGCAGCACGGCGGGCAAGCGGGTGCCGTAAAAAAGGCCGATGGTGTAAAGCACGTGCTTGCTCTCGCGGAAGTCGCCGATCTTGTCAGTCAGGTCGATGAGCAGCCAGACCGTGAAAAGCGCACCGAGGCAGATGCCGAATATCCCGGCAAATTGGCGGGCGATGTAGCGGTCCAGCGTGCCGCCGAAACTATAGGCAAGGCTGGCGAGTGCAGGCAGGAAACACAGGACGGCGAGAATCATCGGCCGTGCGTGTTGCGCCTGCACGTCGGAATCCGGGAAGCCGTCGATCTGTTGTTTCACCGCCGCCGATTCCGCGGGAACAAGCAAGGCGCATAGCCCGAGGCCCAATGCGACAAGCGCGAGGGGTAGCAGGAAACGGAGCAGGTGGGTGCGGAAAAAGAGCATGGGAGGCCGCGTGGCGCGGAGAATGGCGGCGGCGGGGCGGGGGTGTCGAGTGCGTTATGGGTTGGGGGGAAAAGCGGGGGTGGGGGCACTCAATAGCGACTGGTGATTTGAACGTAGGAGCCTAATGCCCATTTGTCGTTCTTGCGCTCGGCAATTGTCTCGAACAGTGATGAAGTTAGGGCGATACCGCTTTCATCATAGGACCATGCTCGGACTTCGATTCGTTTTACTGCGTAAGGATTTGCGAAGTAATTCATGATTTCTCGCATGAGTTTTCCGGAGGGTGGCAAGGTATGGTATGGTCGCCATTTCCGAATGAAAGTCTGTGCTTCAGGCGGAACGTCCTTGGAGAAATAAAAGCTCGGCTCCCGAAAAAACGGCGACACGCACCACGCGATGTAGGCGAGCAGCAGGACGGAAAATCCGCCAAAAAGCGCGATGGCACGTCGTTTTCTCATGATCTCGATGCCGGAAGGCGTTCGCCTCTGGCGGAGCGGACCCTATTTCCTCGAAGTGGCTTCGGCAAGATGGGAGGAAGGACAGTGGTTGCTGCGTCTCGCAGCAATGTCCCACATCCACGCTTTTCGTTGCTGCGAGACGCAGCAACCACGATTCCATGCCGACTTTTCGCCACTCCAGGCGAGCGGATTTAAATGAGACAGCCCGGCGGACTCCGAAGTTGCGGCTTGGCAGGAGGGCAAATGCCGGATGCGATGGCTGCGAGATGATTTCAATAGCGGAAGGCCAACCGATGCCCGGATTCAGCGATGCGGTGCGGGAGGCGTTTTCGCGGAAGGGCGTGCTGGCGAAATCGCGCGATTTTGAATACCGCCCGCAGCAGCAGGAGCTCGCGGTGGCGGTGGCAGAGGCGCTGATCGGAGCTTCACCGCTGGTCGCCGAGGCAGGCACTGGGGTGGGTAAATCGCTGGCCTATCTGCTGCCCGCCGCGCGGTTTGCGATCGAGACGGGCCGGAAAGGGATCATTTCCACGCACACGATCAATTTGCAGGAGCAGCTCGTCCGCAAGGACATCCCGATTGTGAGGAAAATCCTCGGTGACGAGCTTCCCGCCGTGCTTTTGAAGGGCCGACAGAACTATCTTTGCCCGCTGCGACTCCGCCGGGCGAGGGAACAGGCGGCGGATCTTTTCACCGGCACGGAAAACGACGAACTGGAAGCGATCCGCCAGTGGGCGGAAAGCACGCGCGACGGTACGCTCAGCGATCTGGATTTCCAACCGCAGATGAAAGTCTGGCTGCAGGTGTGCAGCGAGGCGCATCTCTGCACGGCGCGCCATTGTGGACCGAAGGGCGATTGTTTTTTCCAGGAAGCGCGCAAGGCGGCGGCGGAGGCGAGGCTGATCGTGGTGAACCACACGCTGTTTTTCGCGCTGCTCAACACCGAGATGGAACCCGATGAGGAGGATGCGAAAAAAACCGGCGGCTTCCTGTTTCCCAACGACTTCGCGGTGCTCGACGAAGCGCACACCATCGAGCAGGTGGCGGCGGTGCAGTTAGGTCTGCGGGTCTCGCAGGCCGGGCTGCGTTTCGACCTCCAGCGGCTCTATCATCCGCGGACGCGCAAGGGGCTGCTCAAGTCGTTCCGCAAGGCGTCGGCGATGAACGCGGTGGAAACGGCGCTGATGGCGGCGGACCGGTTTTTCCACGATGTTGGAGGGATTGCGAAGTTCGGCGATTATTCGAAAGAATGCCGGGTGCGCGAGCCCGAGCTGGTCACTAACACCCTCGCCGCGCCGCTGCGCGAGCTCTGGACGGAAATCGACGCGCTCGCTGCGGACGTGGAATCGGAAACGACCCGCGCGGAGCTTCAGGACGCCTCTCGGCGGTTGCGGGAGACGCATGGCTCGATCGGCGTTTTTCTCGATCAGGCGTCCGAGGACAGCGTCTATTGGGTCGAGCGGAGCGGTCGGGACGAGACGCAATACAGTCTCCACGGCGCGCCGGTGAACGTCGCTGACAGACTGCGTCCGCTGCTGTTTTCCGGCAAGAAGAGCCTCGTTCTCACCAGCGCGACGCTCGGGGTGGGCGATCCGAAACTCGGTTATTTCCGCGGCCGTGTCGGTGCGGAAAAAACGCGCGCCTTGTGCATCGGAAGTCCGTTCGACTATCAGCGGCAGATGCGCGTCCGGATTTACAAATCGGTGCCGGATCCGGGCACGCCGAAATACGACGAGCTGCTCGCCGAGGGCATCCGCCAATCCGTGCTTGAGAGTGACGGACGGGCCTTCGTGCTGTTCACCAGCTACCGGACGATGCGCGACTGTGCGCAGCGGCTGGAGCACTTTTTCCGCACTCAGGGCTGGCGGGTTTTCCTGCAGGGGGACGGCCTGCCAAGGCACCGGATGATCGAGGAATTCCGCAAGGATGTACACAGTGTGTTGTTCGGCACCGACAGTTTCTGGACCGGCGTGGACGTGCCGGGTGAGGCTCTATCAAACGTAATTGTCACTCGTCTGCCCTTTGCCGTGCCGGACCATCCTCTGGTAGCCTCGCGCCTCGAAGCCATCCAGGCGGCGGGTGGAAATCCGTTCATGGACTACTCGGTGCCGGAGGCGATCCTCAAGATGCGCCAGGGCGTCGGCCGCCTGATCCGCACCGAGAAGGACAAGGGGCTGGTGTGCATCCTCGACAACCGGATACTAACGAAACGCTACGGCCAGGCCTTCCTCAAGGCGCTGCCGGACGCGCCGGTGGACATCATCGGTTAGCCGTTGATGGAAACGAGGCGCGAGATGGCCTGTTTCAGCAGCAGGCTGTCCCACTGGCCGGGAGCGGTCGGTGTTTTCCCGATGTAGCCGTAGTTCAGGCGGCTGCCGCATTGCGCGCAGAGCAGGCGTGAAACCGGAGCCAGGTGGCCCATGCCCATGGTGGAAACCGGGATGCCGTGATCCGCCAGTTGGAAGTCCGCGAGGCGGGCGAGATCGTCCGGCTGTGAGAGTTTTGCCGCCGTTTTGAAAATCGCGGCACCAGCGTCCCTCGCGCGTCTTGCGGCCTCTTCGAGCACACTTGTTTCCGGCAGTTTTTCGAAATCATGGAACGAGCCGATCCACGGGATCTGCCGCGCTTCGAGTTCGGCGAGCAGGCCGCCCATTTCGCCGATGCTGGCGACTTCGATATCGACCAGCGCCGCCTGATCGAGGGCCGCCCGCAGCAGCTCCATCCGAGCCGCCGCATCGAGTTCGCGCGCGCCGCCTTCCTCGCTCCGGCGGGCGGTGAAAAGCAGGGGAATCACGGATAAATGCGCCCATTGGGAGGGATCGACGGAGCCGCTTTCCGACAGGACGATGTCGAGCCGGATCTCCGCGATGTCGCAGTTTTCCCAAGCCGTGAGAGCGCTCGTTTCTCGCAAATCGGCGGAACTGCCGAAGCTTCCAACGACCTTCGGCTGCCGTTCTTCGGGTTGGAATGTCGCGTGTGCCATGGCGAAGTGATGGTTGCCAAACGGCGGTTAGTCAATCGCTTGTAACGGTTGCAAGGCTCAAGTGTATTTACTTCGAACGAAATTTTGCGGAAAATCATCATTTTCTCTGGTCAACCCGAAACCCAATTCCCTAGCTTCTTTCAAAACCCAGACCGCATGAATATTTTTCCCCGTTTTTCCACGTCACTCGCCGTTTCTGCAATCCTCGCGATGGTTTCCATGGGCAGCGCCTACGGCCAAGCCGCCAAGGTGATGGGCGAAAAGCCGACCTTCGACGATCTGCCTTCGCCCGAGTTTTCCGGCGGCAAACAAAAGAGCTTTAAACCGAAGGATTGGTTGGAAATCGAGACGAAGATGAAGATTTCCCTCGCTCCGGAGCCACCTTCGAAGACTTGCGAAAAAGTCACCGTCAAGTGGTATGTCGCAGTGAAGAATCCCGACAAGCCGGGCACTTTCCTGCTCCTCACAAAGGTGGTAGAGCACGTCAATGTCCCCTTGGATGATGACCAGATTTTCTTCTCTATCTATCTCTCGCCAGCCTCGGTGAAGCGCCTGACCGGTTCCGACAAGGGTGGCAAGCAGGCCGTGGAATTCGTGGGATACGAGGTTCTTGTGAACGGCGAGAAAAAGGCGGAGGAAAGCAACAAGGGCAAACCCGGTTGGTGGAACGCCGCATCCGACAAGATTTCGCGCAGCGAGTCGGTGCCTCTTCTGACGAAGGCGGAAACCCCGTTCGCGAACATGTGGTGGGATCGCTACGCGGAAGTCGCCCCTGACTCAAAGCGTTGAGCCCGGCGTTGGCCATATTCTCCCACCGGTTTAGTCTTTTTCTTCTCATCTACCCGCATCATGGCTGACAATCAGACCACCGTAGCACTTAATATCGGATCACAGCGCATCGGCCTGGCCGTTTTCGAAACCTCGAAAAACGGCGGCCTGGTTCTTAAGGCATATGATTCCGAATCCATCGTAGCCGATCCCTCGCTTGAGGCTTCGAAGATTTCGCAAACCCGGGTCGCCATCGCCGATCTCGTCCAGCGGCTCAAGGTCGGCAAGACAAAGGCCCGCTACGCGATTTCCGGCCAGTCGGTTTTCACTCGTTTTGTGAAGTTGCCGCCGCTGCAGGAGGACAACATCGAGCAACTCGTCACTTTCGAAGCCCAACAGCACGTGCCTTTCCCGCTGGCGGAGGTCGTTTGGGACTATGAACTCATCGAAGGCGCGGACGACAAGGAAGTCGTCATCGTCGCCATCAAAGCGGACGCGCTCGACGAGCTCAACGCGGCGGTCAACGACAGCGGTCTCGGCACCTCCGAGGTGGATGTCGCGCCGATGGCCATTTACAACGCCTTCCGCGCCACTTACGGCAATCCGGAAGAGCCGATCCTGCTCATCGACATCGGCGCGAAGACCAGCAACCTGCTCTATATCGAAGGCCGCCGCTTCTTCACCCGCAGCATCGCCATCGGTGGTTCGGCGGTCACCGCTTCGATCGCCAAGGAATACGGAATTCCCTTCCTGGAAGCCGAGCACCAGAAAATCTCCAACGGCCTCGTCGCTCTCGGCGGCGGTCATACCGAGCAGATGGACGAATCCGTTGCCGCTCTGGCAATGGTCATCCGCAACGCGCTCACCCGCCTTCCTGCGGAAATCGCCCGCACCACCAATTACTATCGCAGCCAGCACGGCGGCAGCGCCCCGCGTCGCGTGCTCCTCGCTGGTGGCGGTGCGAACCTGCCCTACACGCTCGAATTTTTCCAAGAAAAGCTCAATCTCCCGGTCGAGTATTTCAATCCCGTCGGCAACGTCACCATCGGCAAGGGCGTCGATCCGGCCATTGTGCAGCGTGAAGGTCACCTGATGGGTGAACTCGTCGGTCTCGGCCTGCGCGGCATCGGAAAATCCACCATCAACATCGACCTTGTGCCGATCGTCGTCGAGCAGTCGCGTGCTGCCGAACGCCGCAAGCCGTTTTTCATCGCCGCCGCCGTCGTGTTGCTGGCGGGTGTCGCCGCATGGGCCGCATTCCAGAACGTCGCCGCGTCAAAGGCCGCTGAGGAAACGAAAAAAATGGAGGACCAGCGCAACACGCTCGCTGAATACAAGGGTCCGATCGAACAGCTTCTGAAAAACGAGGATAGTCTCCGTCAGATCGCCAATGGGTTCACCGATGCCGAGTCCGCCCACTCCGCCTGGATGGATGTGATTTCCGAACTCCGTGGTGGATTCGCCAGTGACGCGGTCTGGTTGACCGATTTCGAGCCTCTAACGGGCTACGACCCAGCGCTGGCCGTCAAGAGAACCGGGGCTCCCAAGCCCGAAGCGAAGGCCCTGAACGGCAAGCCCCTCATCCGTGCCGAGTTCGCCACCGCCGCTTACGGCACCTCGGCAATCAACGAGGTCAAGTCCGAGGAAGCAGCGCCACAACCGAAGAGGCCCGGTCAAGCGGCGGCTCCGGCAAGCGTCACAGCCGCGAATGCCGTTCGCATCAAGGGCTTCTGGCGGGAAACTGCGAAGAGCCAGAACGTGGTTTCCGAACTTCTCAAAAACCTCCGCGATAAGTCGTCCTGCTTCCGTTTCACCTACAAGGATGAAAAGGGGGCCGATGTGGTTCTCACCGATGACCGCATTCTCGACATCACTGTCACCGGCAATCCCGGTGAGCTGGGGCTTCCGTTCGAAATCACCCTCCCTCTGTCCCGCGCCATCGCGATCAAGTGACATTCACCTAATATTTGCCATCTGAGTTATGAGTTGGATCAAGGATAATAAATTTGTGGTCGCCCTCGGCGGTGGAACCCTTCTCGGGGTCGGCTTGCTGTATTTCCTCGGCTCAGGTGGCGCGGCCCGTTACGACGAGGCCAAGACCAAGTTCGACGCCGCTGCGGCAGATGCTGCCGGCTTTGAGAAGCTTCCGCTCTATCCGAAACCGGAGAACCGCGATGGAAAGCGCAAGGCTCTGGACGAATACCGGAAATCGGTGGACACGCTCCAGGCTTCCTTTGAAAAATTCCGCCCCAAGGAGATCAAAAATGTCTCCCCCCTGGATTTCACGGACAGCCTGAAAAAAGCAGACTTTGAGATCCGCAAGGCGTTCGAAGAGTCGGGAACGACCGTGCCGGAAGGTTTTTTCGCCGGATTCGTGCGGTATAAAACCTCGCTCGCGCTGCCGAACGCTACCGGGATGATGAATTATGAACTCGGTGCCATCAAAAGCATCCTGCTGGAATTGGCGAAGGCGCGTCCTTCCGAGTTCCGCAATCTCTATCGGGTAAGCCTGCCGGAAGAGGACGGCCAGCCTTACAATGCTCCGGCGAATTCTGTCGCCCGCCCGCTGTCCATGGAGATCACCTTCGTCGGGCCGGAAAAAAGCGCCCGTGAGTTCCTCTCGTCAATCGTAAAGCCGGAGAACCTATACGTCGTCATCCGTGCGGTTCGCGTCACCAACGCCAAAAAGGATCCGCCGCGTGCCGCCGACGCCCAGTTCGAAAAGCCAGCCGCGGCGAAGCCAAGCGGTGCCAGCAGTCCCTTCGGCGGAGATTTTGTCCTTCCCGGCGACGAGCCGAAACCTGCCGCTGCTCCTGAAAAGCCGGCTGCCGCCCCAGAGCGTGCGGATTCCAGCCGCATCCTCGCCCAAGTGCTTGGCAACGAACAGGTGCAGGTGTTCGTCCGCCTTGATGTCCTTCAATTTCTTCCCGTGAAGAAGCTTCCTTAACCCGTCAACCGCCCATTTTCCAACCATGTCCTGGTTCTCAAAGAATTACGAAAAAGCCGCTCTTGGCGGAGCGGTTGCGATCGCCTTGGGCCTTGCCTACATGGGCTGGTCCAAGTTCGGAAGCGTCGAACAAGATTTCAACACCATCCTCAAGGGGAAGGGCAACAGTGATCCGGCCGTCAAGGGGGCCGACCTCATCCCGAAGGCTCTCGCATCCGCCAAACTCGACCACTCGTGGGTCAAGGGGGATGTGGCGGGTCGTCCGGTGGATCTCTTCACCGGCATTCCGTTGTTTGTTTCCAGCAAGGCTCCCGATGTGCCGATTGATCCTCTCAACAAGGACGAGCCGCCGATCCATCCGCCGATTCCGAATCTCTGGTGGATCGAAAACCGTCTCGATCCCGGTTATGCCGATTCCCCGAGCCGTGATCCCGATCAGGACGGATTCTCCAACCTGGAAGAGTTCAACGCGAAAACCGACCCTAACAATGTGAAATTCTATCCGGCTCTCATTGCAAAACTGATGTATCTGAAGGACGAGAGTATCGCGTGGGTATTGCGTCCGGGATATGACGCCGGTGGAGGTGCCTTCCCCTTCAATTATGAGGATTCCGCGCGCCAGACCAACAAGACCGGTGCTGAAGCCGTCCAGCCGAATGCCCTGTTTTTCTTGAAAGGTCCGGCCAAGGAGCGATTCAAACTGCTCGGTTTCGAGGTCCGCAGGGAGAAGAACACGAGAATCAATATCGAGGTCGAAGTCACCATTGTGAGGATCGAAGACCAGCGCCCGAACAAAAAGGGTATGATTTACGAAGTTCCCGCAGCTCTCTCGGATCAGCGGAAAAACGAATTCCTTCATTTCGACCGCACCGCGATTTTCTCGCTCGAAGCCCTCGGCTTCAAGGGCAAGGACTTCAAGGTGGAGGAAAACACCACTTTCGCCCTGCCTCCCGACTCCACCAAAAAAGATTATCTGGCGAAAAAGATCACCCCGGAAGCCGTCGAGGTGGAATACACCGATGAGTCCGGTGCGAAGAAGACTGTTTCAATCAGCAAAGGCAGCATGCCCCAGATGACCTCCCCCTAAGTTCCCCTAAAAAATCGCTTTCCAAAGCTCCAAAACATCGCCAGAAAACCTCAGCTCACTATGCAAAAAACGCCAATGTATCGATCCAGTCGCACCGCCCTCGCGTTGATGGCAGTGGCCTCCTCCACTCCCCTCATCGTCTCGGTTGCGAATGCCGGCGAAGGCAGCTCTGGCCTCAGTGGTCTCGCCGAGCGCGAAATGATCCGCCGCCAGAATGCGGTTACGGAAGGGGACACCCTCCTCGCTGAAGGCCGCGCCGCTTATGCGAAGGGCGACTATCAGAAGGCCGTTGACAAGTACCGTCAGGCCCTCGACCGTCTTCCCGACGCGCCGATGGTATCGGACCGCCGCCAAAGTTACATTGCGCATTTGAGTGACGCCAGCATCGCTCTTGCCATGCAGGACCGCAAGGTGGGCAAGTATTCTGAAGCCCGCACGCTTCTCGAAGGCGTTCTTGCCATCGATCCGGAAAATCCCGATGCAAAGCGTGAGATCGGTTTCCTCGATGATCCGATCCGCACCAATCCCGCCCTCACTTACGAGCACACCCAGAACGTGGACAAGGTCCGCCGCGGCCTCTACACCGCCGAAGGCAATTTCAATCTCGGCAAGTATGATGATGCCAAGCACGAGTATGAAAACGTGCTCCGCATCGATCCCTACAACTCCGCCGCCCGCCGCGGCATGGAGAAACTCGATCAAGCGAAATCGGATTACTATCGTGCCGCTTACGATCACACCCGCGCCGAGCTGCTGATGCAGGTCGATCAGGCTTGGGAACTCGCCGTTCCTGCCGATGCGCCGACCGACCTCGGTCCAACCACTACCACAACCAATGATGGTGGTGTCGCCTACATCACGGAAAAGCTCCGCCGCATCGTAATTCCCCGGATTGATTTCGAGGACACCACGGTTGAGGAAGCGATTGACTTCCTTCGTCTCCGCGCCGCCGAACTGGACACCACCGAGCTGGATCCTGCCAAAAAGGGCGTGAACTTCGTCATCCGCCGTCCGCGTGCCACTCCGGTGGGCGGTGCTCCCGCTACGGAAGCTGGTATTGACGCCGCCGCAGGAGGTGCTCCGGCCCTCTCACTGGGTGGTGGCGATCCGGGAACACTCCGCGTCAAGGAACTCCGCATCCGCAATGTTCCTCTTGCCGTCGCTTTGAAATATATCTGTGACCAGACGAAGCTCCGCTACAAAGTGGACGACTTCGCGGTCACCCTCGTTCCTCAAACCGAAAGCGGCGAGGATGTCTTCACCCGCACCTTCCGCGTGCCGCCCGATTTCTCATCCAGCCTCGATTCCGGTGGTGAAGCAGGTGGTGGCGGTGGTGCCGTTGCGGATCCGTTTGCGGAGGCCTCCGCCAAGGGTGGAGCCAGAGCTCTGACCGGTCGCCCACCGATCCTTGAATTGCTCAAGCGGGCCGGCATCGTCTTCGCCGACGGGACATCCGCCACACTGAGCACCGGCGGGGTCCTTCTGGTAACAAACACTCCGACCGAGCTCGACAAGGTTGAGCAGTTGGTCACGTCGATCGGCTCCAACAAGCCGAAGCAAGTCAAGATCACCACCAAGTTTGTTGAAATCTCCCAAGAGAACAACGACGAGCTCGGCTTCGACTGGATAATCAATCCATTTGGTCTTTCCAACACGGTGTTCGCCAGTGGCGGCACCATCGGCAACCAAGCCGGCCGCAAGGGGGGCGATTTCATCAGCCCGATCAACGGAACTTCGGTGGACGGCATCCCCGCTGATCCGAGCCAGACCACCAACAACGGTGTGACCAACAGCCTTCGCTCGGGTGACCAAGCGATCAACCGCAACAACATCGACGCGATCCTCAACAATCCGAACCGCACGGCCCAGTCGGCCAACGTGGCTCCCGGAATCATGGCGCTCACCGGTCTGTTCTCGGACGGCCAAGTGCAGTTGATCATGCGTGGTCTCGCCCAGAAAAAGGGTACCGACCTGATGACCGCTCCTTCCGTGACCGCACGTTCCGGCCAGAAGGCGACGATCGAAATCATCCGTGAATTCATCTACCCGACCGAATACGAACCCCCTGAACTTCCAAACAGCGTCGGCCAGGGCAACGGCAACAACGGTGGTGGTGGTATCGGCGGTATCGGTGGCAGCGGCGGCGGAAGCTTCCCCGTCACTCCGGCGACTCCGACGGCGTTCGAAACCCGCAACACGGGTGTGACGCTCGAAATCGAGCCCACCATCGGTGAGAACGACTTCGTGATCGACCTTCGCTTCGTTCCTGAAATCGTCGAGTTTGAAGGTTTCATCAACTACGGCAGCCCGATCCAATCGCCAGGCACCGATGCTCTCGGCAACCCGGTCGTTTCTATCATCACCGAGAACCGCATTGAAATGCCGGTCTTCTCCTCACGCCGCGTCAACACCGCGCTCACCATCTATGACGGCTACACCGTCGCCGTCGGTGGACTGATGCGTGAAGACGTGCAGAACGTCGAAGACAAGGTGCCGATTCTGGGTGACATCCCGATCATCGGCCGCCTGTTCCAGACCAAAGCTGAGAACCGGATCAAGAGCAACCTGATCATCTTCGTAACGGCGCAGATCATCGACGCAACCGGTCGTCCGCTCCGTGGAGCTGACGCAGGTGGTTCGATCCCGGTTTCCACCGGTGGTGGTGGTGCCCCGGATGCAGGAGTTCTGCCTCCGATCGACCTTCCTCCACCGCAGTAATCCACTGTCGGTTACCATTCATAAACGGGCGGGGGAGCAATCCTCCGCCTGTTTTGCGTCCGGGGATGGGAAGAAATTTCCGCCTTGGTTCTTTTCTTGATTCCATGATGCAAAGTCCTGAGTCTCTGCCGCATGCGGGTGATGGTATTGACGGGTGGAATCGCTTCCGGGAAATCAACAGTCTGCCGCCTGCTGCGGGAGTTCCTGCCCGGGATGGTGATCTTCGATTGTGATGCGGCGGTCCACCGGCTGTTGGAAAACAATGTGGAAGTGGCAGCCACCGTTTCAGCGGAGTTCGGGGCTGATGCATTGGACACTCACGGGCGTGTTGATCGTGATTTCCTGCGAGGGAAGGTGTTTGCCGAAGAGCCGGCCCGGCTGCGTCTCGAAGCGATCCTTCATCCGAGGGTCCGGCAGGAATGTCTTGATTCCTTGGAGCGGGCTGCTACACGGGGGGCGGAATTGTTCGTAGCGGATGTTCCGCTCTTCTACGAGAAGGGGTTCGACATCGGCCAGACCAAGGTGATTGTCGTCGCCTCATCCCGCTCCACTCAAATCCAGCGGCTCAAGGCGCGCAGCGGTTTCGATGATCCGATGATCGAGGCCATTCTTGCCGCACAGCTTCCGATCCAGGAAAAAATCTCCCGTGGGGATGTCGTTTTCTGGAACGAAGGTCCGCCTGTCGCGTTACGTTCCCAAGTCCGCCGTTTTTCCCAAGCTTTCCAAATGAATCAATCTAACGAATCCGAAGCCGCCGAGTCCCCATCCGAAACCACCGTCGCGGTGGCACCCGTGGCACCCGCTTCCATTGACATCAACCAGTTCCGTCTCAAGTCCCTCGCGGAGCTGCAGGCCATGGCCGAGGCCGTGCCCGCCAGAATCCAGGGTGGCATCGCGAAGAGCCAGTTGCTCTACGAACTTCTCTGCTTTTACGGCCACGAAGGAACCGGCCTGATCTGCGAGGGCGTTTTGGAAATGGCGAAGGACAGTTTTGCGATGTTGCGTGATCCGCAACGCAGTTTCCGCCCCAGTCCGGATGACATTCATCTGAGTGCGAATCTGATGCGGGACCACGGTCTGCGGATCGGCCAGTTGATCAAGGTCCGCGTCCGCGCCCCGCTCCAACGGGATAAATATCTATCGGGTTTCGAGGTGCTGGAAGTGGAGGGAAATCCTGTCGCCGACTATCATGCCCCGACTGAGTTTGACAAGCTCACGCCGCTTTTCCCGAACGAGCGCATCCACTTGGAAGGTGAGGGGAATGATTTTCTCGGCGTCCGCGTGATCGATCTCATCGCTCCGCTCGGCAAGGGCCAGCGTGGCATCATCGTCGCTCCTCCGCGTGGCGGAAAAACCATTTTGCTCAAACAGATCGCCCGCTCGATCCGCCTAAATCATCCGGATGCGGTGCTGATCATCCTGCTGCTTGACGAGCGGCCGGAGGAGGTGACGGATTTCGAGGAAACGGTAAGCTCGCAGGTGTTCGCGTCCACCTTCGATGAATCCCCGCGCCGCCATGCCCAGGTCGCTGATCTGGTGATGGAGCGTGCCAAGCGACTGGTTGAACAAGGTAAGGACGTCATCCTGCTGCTCGACAGCCTCACCCGCCTCGCGCGTGGCCACAACTCGGCGATGCAGGGTGGCGGTCCGATCGGCTCCGGGGGTGTCAGTCCTGTGGCTTTGCAGAAGTCGCGGAAATTTTTCGGCACGGCCCGCAATGTCGAGGAAGGCGGTTCGCTTACCATTCTTGCGACGGCACTGGTGGAGACGGAAAGCCGGCTCGACGATGTCGTTTTCGAGGAGTTCAAGGGCACCGGCAACATGGAGGTGCGCCTCGACCGCGAGCTCGCCGAGCGGCGCGTTTTCCCGGCGATCCACATTCCGCAGTCCGGCACCCGCAACGATGACCGGCTCTATCATCCGGACGAGTTCCTCAAGGTGGTGGACATCCGCAAGCAGCTCGCGCAGCAGCCGATCGGCGATGCGATCGAGACGCTGCTGGCGAACCTGAGGGCGACCAAAACGAACGCCGAGCTGCTCCTGCGCGGACTGCGCTGATGGTGGGCGGTTAGGCTTTTGGGGGCCTGTTTCGAGGCCCTTTTCCTGCTACGGGAACCTGCGTATTTCACGCAACTGGTTCATTGACACTGCTATGCCTGCTGCTTAGCCTGCCGCGCCCTGCGCTGGGCTGAGAGGATCAATTTCTCCAGAGAACCCGGTGCTCGACGCCCTAACTCGACATTATCCACTACGATGGCAACAAAAAAGAAGGCTGCGAAACCCGCGGCCAAGAAAACTGCTCCGAAAGCCGCCAAGTCCGCGGTCAAGAAATCGGCAGCGAAGAAGACCGTCTCCAGCAAGAAGGTCAAATACGTTTACAACTGGGGAGCTGGCAAGGCTGACGGTAACGGCAGCATGAAGCCCCTTCTCGGTGGCAAAGGCGCGAATCTCGCCGAAATGACCCGCATCGGTTTGCCAGTGCCTCCGGGCTTCACGATCTCCACCGAGGTCTGTACCTACTTCTACGACAACAAGCGGACTTACCCTGTTTCTCTCCAAGCGGAGATGGAAGCCGGTGTGAAGAACATGGAAAAAATCATGGGCAGCAAGTTTGGCGACGCCAAAGGCATGCCGCTTCTCGTTGCAGTCCGTTCCGGCGCACGTGATTCCATGCCCGGCATGATGGACACCATCCTCAACCTCGGTCTCAACGACGCGACCGTCCTTTCCCTCGCCGCCGTCACCAAGAACGAGCGCTTCGCGTGGGATTGCTATCGCCGCTTCGTCCAGATGTATGGCGACGTCGTTCTCGGCGTGCAGAAAGCCGAAGGTGAGGACCACGAGCCATTCGAAGTGGCGATCGAAACTTTCAAACACGAAAAATACGGCAAGGAAATCATCGATTCCGACCTGACCGCCGACGACCAAAAGGAACTCGTCAAGCGTTTCAAAGCCCTCGTCAAAAATCGCACGGGCCACAGCTTCCCAGCCGATCCCTGGGACCAGCTCCGCGGTGCCGCCGGCGCTGTCTTCGGCTCCTGGATGAACGACCGTGCGATCGTCTATCGCCGCAAATATAACATCCCCGCCGCATGGGGCACCGCCGTCAACGTGCAGGCCATGGTCTATGGCAACACCGGCGATACCTCCGGCTCCGGCGTCGCCTTCACCCGCGACCCAGCTAACGGCAAAAACGAATTCTGGGGTGAATACCTCATCAACGCCCAGGGCGAAGACGTTGTCGCCGGTGTCCGCACTCCGGAAAATGTGAGCACCCTCAAGGCCGCGCTGCCAAAACCATACGCCGAGCTGATGAAGGTCCGCAAGATCCTCGAAAGCCACTTCAAGGACGTGCAGGACATCGAGTTCACCGTGCAGGAAGGCAAGCTGTTCATGCTGCAGACCCGCAACGGCAAGCGCACCGCCGCCGCCTCGCTCAAGTTCTCGATGGACATGGTGAAGGAAAAACTCATCGACTGGGAAACCGCCATCCTGCGCAACCCCGCCGAACAGTTGGAGCAACTCCTCGCACCCATCTTCGACCTTGAAGACGTGGCGAAAGCGAAGACCCTCGCCACCGGCCTTCCCGCCGGTCCGGGCGCGGCTTCCGGCAAGATCTATCTGAACGCCGACCGCGCCGTGCTCGCCGAAGCACGCGGTGAGAAGGTTCTGCTAGTCCGCACCGAGACCAGCCCGGAAGACCTCCGCGGCATGATCGCGGCGGAAGGCATCCTCACCTCCAAGGGCGGAGTTTCCTCCCACGCCGCACTCGTTGCCCGTCAGATGGGAAAAGTCTGCGTCTGCGGAGCCGGCGGAGTTGATATCAACTACGACAAGCTCACCGTCACGGCGTCCGGTAAGGTCTTCAAGGAAGGCGACTACATGAGCATCGACGGCACCAGCGGCAAGGTCTTCGGTGGCGAGCTGAAAACCGCCCCGTCGGAAATCATTTCCGGCATCGTCAGTGGTGACAAAAAGGCCATGGCCACCGAGAAGTTCAAGGGCTTCACGCAGCTCATGAAATGGTGCGAACAAGCCACCCGCATGTCCGTCCGCACCAATGCCGACACTCCGGAGCAAACCCGCATCGCATTGGCATTCGGCGCACAAGGCATCGGCCTTACCCGCACCGAGCACATGTTCTTCGAAGGCGATCGCATCGACGCGATGCGCGAGATGATCCTCGCCACCACCCTCGAAGCGCGTAAAGAAGCTCTTGCGAAACTCCTGCCCTATCAGCGCGAGGATTTCACCGGCATCTTCACCGTGCTCAAGGGACTTCCCGCGACGATCCGTCTGCTGGACCCACCGCTTCACGAATTCCTTCCGCACAGCAAAGAGCAACAGCTCGACCTTGCGAAGAAGCTCGGCGTCAAAGTGGAAACCATCATCCAGCGCGTTTCCGATCTTCACGAATTCAACCCGATGCTCGGACACCGCGGTTGCCGTCTCGGCATCGCCTATCCGGAAATCACCGAGATGCAGGCCCGCGCCATCTTCGAAGCCGCAGCGGACGTGGCGAAGAAGAAGATCAAGGTGAAACCCGAGGTCATGATCCCCCTCGTCGGCTTCAAAAAGGAGTTCGATCTCCAGGCCGAAATCGTCCACGCCGTCGCCAAGCAGGTGATGGCCGAGAAAAAGATCAAGTTCGACTATCAGGTCGGAACGATGATCGAAGTCCCGCGCGGTGCCCTCACCGCCGACCAGATCGCCGAGAACGCCGAGTTTTTCAGCTTCGGCACCAACGACCTCACCCAGACCGCGCTCGGCATCAGCCGTGACGACATGGGCGCGTTCCTGCTGCCGTATGTTGAGAACGACGTGTTTGCCAAGAACCCGTTCGCCACCCTCGACACCGTCGGCGTCGGCCAGCTCATCGAAACCGCCGTGGCCAAGGGCCGCCAGACCCGTCCGGACATCAAGCTCGGCATCTGCGGCGAACACGGTGGCGATCCTGATTCCGTGGTGTTCTGCCACAACGTCGGCCTCGCCTACGTTTCGTGCTCGCCTTACCGCGTGCCGGTCGCCCGCCTCGCCGCCGCCCAAGCAGCGATCATGGAGAAGCGCGCTGCCAAGAAGAAGTAAGCAGCCCACGTTCTAACGAACCATTCCAAGGCCGCCCCGGGAAACCGGTGCGGCTTTTTTGTTGGAATGTCCTTCTTCCCAAGGAGTGGTGGACTCCGATCCGCCATGCCCATAAAATGCCAATCGGCGGCGGCAAGCCTCTTCTCATGGGCTCCTCATGGACATGGCGTTTCAGAGATCGCCGCTCCCTGATTTCGAGGTCGCTACAACGGTCGCTCGTGGAGCTGCCCGACGCGATACGCCTCGATCAACTGCAACAGCAGCGCGATCACCGAATCGATCTCTCTCGCCCGCGTTCGGTGTCTCCCACTTTGCGCGGCTGTTCGTATTTCCTCAACTGTGTGAACTTTGGAATGGAGCACCATTCCCCCTATTTTTGCCCAAACCGGGTGGGAAAGCCACAATTTCCCCGAATTTCCGCCCGGTGGGAAAAAATCCAACAGTTTTATCATCGCTGATTTGATATTTTTCGATTCTGTTATTGATCGAATTTTCAGATTTCACCCATTTTCGATGTGCAATTTGCAACTAAAAATAGGGCTGACTACATCCAGGGTTCCTACATCAGGGAGAGGAGTTGTTTCGCATTTTGGAAGGTGAGTAAACGTCGTGTTGCCCGCTAGCACGAGGCACCAGAAGAATTCGTAATGAGCCTGCTCCCAATCGGGGAAATTCCAATATGCATGGGGTTGCCATGATCCGGATTTCTCCTAGCATCGCTGCCGATATGAGCGCACTCAACGACCTCCTCACCGCCGCAGTTGCCGATGGCAAACTTCTTGAATCCGCAAAAAGCAACATACTGGCGCTGCTTGCCGGCACGACGAGCGAGGTGGCTCCGAAAGCGATTGATGAACTGGTGGGTGCCGGTGCGTGGGAGGAACTGAACGACCGCTTTTTCAAAACCCTCGCCTTCGGCACCGGCGGCCTGCGCGGGCGGACGATCGGCAAGGTGGTGACCGCAGCGGAACAGGGAAAAGGCGGACCGAACGGCCGCCCCGAGCATCCCTGTGTTGGCACCGCGACGATGAATTTCTACAACGTCAGTCGCGCCGTCCGCGGGCTGATCGCCTACGCGAAGCAGTTCGCCGGTCCGGATCGCAAACCAGTGCTCGTCTTCGCCCATGACACGCGCCATTTCTCGCGCGACTTCGCGGAATTCTGCGCGAAAACCTGCGCCGACCTCGGCTGCGACGCGTATCTCTTCGACGGACCCCGCGCCACACCGCAGCTTTCGTTCGCCGTCCGCGAACTCCGCGCCGACGGCGGTGTCGTTCTAACTGCCTCACACAACCCGTCCCACGACAATGGCTTCAAGGCCTACTTCAACGACGGCGCTCAGATCGTCGATCCGCATGCCACCGCCATCGTCAACGAGGTGAACGCGATCACCAGCGAGCGCTACGAACCCGTCGCCGAATCCGCGCGCGGCACCGTCACCATCCTCGGTGCGGAAATGGACGAGCTTTATATCAGCCGTCTGAAAACCCTGCTGCTCCAGCCCAAACTGTTGGAAAGCGCTGCCACCAAGATCGTTTTCACCAACCTCCACGGCACCGGCGGCCACATCAACGTCCCGATGCTCCGTGGACTCGGCTTCGAAGTCCTGACGGTCCCGGAGCAGGACATCCAGGACGGACGCTTCCCGACCGTGGAATCGCCAAACCCGGAAAATGGTCCGGCCCTTAAAATGGGCATCGACCTCGCCGAAAAATCCGGTGCGGAAATCGTCATCGGCACCGATCCGGACGCTGACCGGATGGGCGTCGCCGTTCGGGACAGCGCCGGAAAAATGGTGCTGCTAACCGGAAATCAGATCGGCTCGCTGATGGCGTGGTACCGGCTGAAAACCTGCTTCGAACTCGGCTGGCTCACCAATGCGAACCGCAGCCGGGCCGTGCTCGTCAAAACCTTCGTCACCACCGAACTCCAGCATGCCATCGCCGATGGCTTCGGTGTGGGAATTGTCGATACGCTCACCGGTTTTAAATACATCGCCGGCAAGCTGCGCAAATACGAGGAAGCCATTCCGGCCGACAAGAAGGGCGACTACCGTTCGCTAACGGAGGCACAGACCCGCGCGCTGCGCCTCGAATACTCGCGCTTTTTTGTCTTTGGCGGTGAGGAAAGTTACGGCTACCTCGGCTCCGACGCCATCCGCGACAAGGACGCGAACGGCGCGACTCTCATGTTCGCCGAAGTCGCCGCCTACGCGAAGTCTCTTGGAAAGACGCTGACCGGGCTGATGGACGATATTTACACCGAATACGGATACTATCTGGAAATCGGGAAATCCCTCGTCATGGAAGGGGCCGACGGCGCTGCCAAAATCCAGAAGCTCGCGAATTCCTATGCCGAGAACCCGCCGACGGAAGTCGATGACTCCGCCGTCCTCCGAGTCCGCGATTTCGCGAAGCAGGATCTTTTCGATCAGGAAGGCGACCTGCTGCCGAAAGAGAAGATGCTCTTCGTCGATTTGGAAGACGGCCGCACTTTCGCCGTCCGCCCGTCGGGCACCGAGCCGAAGATCAAGTTCTACCTCTTTGGCAAACACGCTCCCGGTGGTGATCTATCAGCGATGAAGGACTCCGTGAAAGCCAGCCTCGCCAACCTGTGGAGCTGGATCGAGGCGGACGCCGCGAAGCGCTGACGTGACAAGGGCATCCCTTTTCTTTTGCTAAACTGAAAACCCCTCCGGCTCTTGCGAACCGGAGGGGCTGCGATCGATAAACCACACGGACCTTACGAAAACGAAAACAAAGAATAGACAACACTGGTACTTTAACCCGGTCCCACCGGGAAGGCCATTGCGCAATGGCGTAGGGCGGAAGGTTTCTGCAATCAAGCAGTCGGCGGGAAAGGTTTGCTTGAATTAGTATTCCGAATAGGCAGGTTTGACAGCCTGATGAACGGGAAATTTTTCGGGATCAACGCCATCTTCTGGGGGTGCGTGTCATTGGACTTCGCGCTGGATCAGAATGCGAACCAGCAGAGCGATGTCTGGGAAATGCTCTTCAACGCGGCCGGACTCCCGCCCTCCGGCGACTACGATGCGGACGGCTGGACGAACTCCGCGGAGAGCAGCGCCGGCACGGATCCTTTCGACAGCAAATCGTTTCCCCGTGCGGAAATGGAGATGGCCGCAGGGCAGGGGCATCTCGTTTTCCCCGGACTCGCTGGCAAGCGTTATACGTTGTTGGGTTCGGATGACCTTGTTTCATTCGGTCCGCTCGGCGATGCGGTGACGGGCAACGGCGGCGGGATCGACTGGGCGCTTGGACAACCGGACGGCCGTGAGTTTTTCAAAGTCCAGATCTCCGATACGGATTCGGATCGTGACGGCGTGAACGATTGGGAAGAGCTCTCACTCGGATTCAATCCTAACATCGACAGGACAGACCGCTACTCGCAAACCGACTCGCAGCGGATCACCGCGACCCTCAACGCGGCAAGCACCATCACCGCCTCGGTGTATGACGATTCTTGCTCCGAACGCTGGCCTGACCCCGCCGTCCTGGTGCTGCCCAGGACCGGCGGATTGAAACCACTGACTGTCAATTTCACCTTGTCCGGCACCGCCACGCGCGGACCGGATTACACGAGCTCGGTCGCTGGAAACACCGCCACCTTCACTGCCGGCCAGCGCGAGGTATTCATCAGCATCGCCCCGGTTGCGGATGGCGATGATGCGGAAGCCCCCGAGACGGTGGTTCTAACGGTGAACGCCGGAACGGGCTACATGGTGGGTGCGGCGAATACCGCAAGTGTTTCGATCTTGAACGAGCCTGCGACGGGCGGCCCTTCGGCCAAGGCTGCCGCGCGCTTTCTTGTGCAGGCGGCGTTCGGTCCGGATCAGGACGATCCGTTGGATGCGGATGAGATTCCGGAAAACGTGGAGACCGTAATGGCGCAGGGTTTCAGCCCGTGGCTGGACGCGCAGTTCGCCATCCCGCCACAGTATCACGAG
>Ga0209512_1001157_pt1 | contig 34869 bp, 28 predicted proteins | sample frozenSSSSmetaG_FD_184142 | JGI IMG/M metagenome (GOLD analysis project Ga0209512, IMG submission 184142) | Glacier valley bacterial and archeal communities from Borup Fiord, Nunavut, Canada, to study Microbial Dark Matter (Phase II) -... | ecosystem: Environmental > Aquatic > Freshwater > Ice >...
CACGAAGACATTCTGGCCGAGATCGTGGGCCGCGAACGGGTGCTGGCCGGCAAGACCTATGCCGGCGGCGCGCAACTGGCGCCTGGCCATGTGCTGATCGGCACGCGCGGCAAGGACACCCACCTTGGCGAGCTCGATGGCACGGTGACCGGGCGGGTGCAGCGCATAGCCGACACCTTCAATGCCGCCGGCCTGGAAACCTTTGTCAGCGACAACATCCTGGGCACCATGTGGGACAAGCTGCTGATCAACGTGGCGACCGGGGCTTTAAGCGGCATCACACGGCTGGCCTATGGCGAGCTGTACCAGCAGCCTGAACTCGAAGCCTGCGGCGTGGCGGCGGTGGCCGAGGCGATGGCGGTGGCCCGGGCCAGTGGCATTGTGCTGAGCATCACCAACCCGCGTGACGCCTGGCTAAAAGCTGGCGCCGGCCTGCCCTACGAGTTCAAGACCTCGATGCTGCAAAGCCTGGAAAAGGGCTCGGTCACCGAGATCGATTTTGTCAACGGCTCGGTGGTGCGCTGGGGCGCTCAATGCGGCGTGCCGACGCCGGTCAACCAGACGCTGGTGGCCTGCATCAAGGGCGTGGAGCTGGCGCTGAACCTGGCGCGCTGATATTGAATGCAAGTGGCCATGAAGTCGGTAATAAGAGCACCCCGGGTTGGCCTGCATTCGACCGCATAATCTTGGCCCATGGCCAAACTCAAGCAACTCGAATCCTTTGTGTCCGTGGTCGCGCGCGGCAGCCTGACCGCAGCCGCCCAAGCCGAGGGGGTGGCGCCCGCCATCATGGGCCGGCGGCTCGATGCGCTGGAGGAGCGCCTGGGCGTCAAGCTGCTGGTGCGCACCACGCGGCGCATCACGCTGACGCACGAGGGCAGCGCGTTCCTGGAAGACTGCCAGCGCCTGCTGGCTGACCTGGCCAATGCCGAGGCCAGCGTGTCGGCAGGCGGCGTCAAGGCCAGCGGTCATTTGCGCATCACGGCGCCGGCCGGCTTTGGCCGCCGCCACGTGGCGCCGCTGGTGCCGCTATTTCGCGCGCAGCATGCCGAGGTCACGATCACGCTGAACCTGAGCGACCGCGTGGTCGATCTGGCCGGCGAGGGCTTTGACTGTGCCGTGCGCGTCGGTGACATGCCCGACTCGTCGCTGGTCAGCGTGCGCATGGCCGACAACCGACGCCTGTGTGTGGCCACGCCGCGCTACCTGCAAACCCACGGCACGCCACAGCATCCCGGCGAGTTGGCCAAATTCGACTGCCTCACGCTGTCCAGCGACGCCTCGCAGACCCGCGGTTGGGCGTTTCGCGTTCCACGCAACGCCCAAGGGCGGCAACATGAAGGCGTCCCCGCGGACGCGCCGGCGGGCGACGACTCCGAGATCATTCACCTTAAACCCGGTGGCCCGCTCGACTGCTCGGACGGCCAGGTGCTGCACGACTGGTGCCTGGCCGGCTACGGCATTGCCTGGCGTAGCACCTGGGAGGTTGAGTCGGAGCTGGCCGCTGGCCGGCTGGTGGCAGTGCTGGAGGACTTTGCCGCGCCGCCCAACGGCATATATGCGGTGTTTCCGCAGCGCAAGCATTTGCCGCTGCGGGTGCGGCTGTGGATAGACTTTTTGAAGCACCACTACAGCCGGCCCGAGTTCTGGCGCGGCTGATCGGGCAGCTGGTCGAGCGGCTATTCCAGCAGCCCGGCCAGCAGCCACAGCGCGGTGCCCCACATCATCACGACCACCAGCGCATCGAGTGCGCGCCAGATGCGCGGTGAATTGAGCCGCTGCCCCAGGCCCCACATCGCCAGGCCCAGCACGCTGAACCACAGCAGCGAACCGGCTGCAGCGCCCACGCCAAATACCGCGTTGTCCGGCCGCGCATAGGCCAGCGAGGCGGTACCGATCACCACCGCCGTGTCCAGCCAGGCGTGCGGGTTCAGCACCGACAAGGCCAGCGCCAGCCCGACGGCCTGGCGCCGCGACAGGCGCGCGGCCGCGCTGGCGCCCGGTGCGGGCGGTGGCGGCGGCTGCAAAAATCGCCGCATCGCCTGGCCGCCATATAGCAGCAAAACCAGCGCGCCTGCGCCCGTCATGGCGCCCAGCAGCTTGTCGGACAGGCCGCCCAGCTGCGCGAGCCCGGCCACGCCGGTGGCAATCAGCGCCATGTCGGCCGTGATGCAGACCGCAATCGTCAGCCACAGGTGCTGTCGCAGCAGCCCCATGCGCATCACATGGGCGTTTTGCGGGCCTATGGCCATGATCAGCGACAGGCTCAGGATCATGCCGGCAAAGAAGGCGGGGGCGGTAAAAAGAGTCATGGTGCGGCGCTGTCAAGAGGTGGAAAAACGGTGCAAGTGCAGCAAGCTGGCCCTGCAGATGCCACGCCAGTGTCGCGAAAAAGCAGCTTTGGTTAAATGGAATTAACTAAAATTAGCTTTACGAAATAAAAATTTAAGAGGCTTTCATGCTCGATGCCCGGCAACTCGACGCGCTGGCTGCTGTCATTGAACACGGCAGTTTTGGCGCCGCCGCCAAAGCGCTCAGCCTGACGCTGGCCGCCGTTTCACTGCGCATCAAGTCGCTGGAGGCCGCGCTGGGGCAGCGGCTGCTGGTGCGCGGCAAGCAGGTGCGCGCCACACCCGCCGGCCAGGCGCTGCTGGGGCATGTCAAGCAGGTGCGGCTGATGGAGTCCGACCTGATGGCCGGTCTGCCGGGGGGTGCTACGGGCATGCAGACCCTGAGCGTGGCGGTCAACGCCGATTCGCTGACCAGCTGGTTCTTGCCCGGCGTGGCCGGCGCGCTGCAGGCGCACCGCCTGCTGCTTGATGTGGTGGTGGACGACCAGGACCACACGCACGACGCCCTGAAAAGCGGCGATGTAGTGGGCTGCGTCACCACGCTGGCGCAGTCGATGCGGGGCTGCGTGGCCGAGCCGCTGGGCATCATGCGCTACCGCTGCGTGGCCGCGCCGGCCTTGATTGCCGAGTGGGGCGGGGCGCTGCCGCATCGTTTGCTGCGCAGCCCGGCGGTCATCTTCAACCGCAAGGACGCCTTGCAGGATGCCTATCTTGCGCAGCATTTCAATTTGCGCGATGCGCTCTACCCGCGCCACTTCGTGCCAGCGGTCGATGCGTTCGAACTGGCGCTGGCGCTGGGCCTGGGCTGGGGCATGGTGCCCGACATGCTGCTGGCGGCGCGCCCCGCCGGCCTGCCGCTGCAGGAAGTGCTGCCTGGTCACCCGGTCGATGTGGTGCTGTACTGGCAGCACTGGGCGCGCGAACCGCTGGCCGCGCAACGCCTGACGCAGGCCATCAAGCGGGCCGCGCAGCAGCGCCTGCTGCAGGACTGACGCCGGCCGGCCTGGGGTTATAGCCGCCCACGGGCCCCTCTTTTGGCATGGGTTGGTAAAATGCATCTCCGGTTGTAAGCCTTTTCTGGGCTGGCAGCCGCCTCTTTTTTTGCCTGAAAGGCCCCCCTCAAACGATGACAGAGCTGCTCAACACGTCCATGGCTGGCACAGAATTAACGCCCCGGTTTTCAGCCGGGTTGGGCGCAGGTGCAGCAGGGGATGTGGTGAGCGGTTCAACGCCAGCGCCCCCAAACGGCATCATGGCGCGGCATCCGGCCGGGGCGCGCAACTGCGCTATTTCAGGGTGCCCTGCGCGCGGCACCACCTCTCATCCGGAGGGCCCGAACGCAGCCTTCCTTTTTTGCGCGCGATCGCTGCTGTTGCACATCCCGACGCGCGCCCTGCCGTTCAGGTACTGGGCCACGGCCCACCACACAACCTGACGGCGGCGCACCGGTTGTTCACCGGTGCGCTTTTATCTGCTTTCCGTCAACGGGAAAAGAAGGAGTTGAAATGCGAAAAACCATACTTGCAACGGACCTGGACGGGACTTTTCTCGGCGGCTCGGACGCGCAGCGCGCAGCGCTCTATGACTGGATCGGCGCGCACCGCGAGGAGATCGTGCTGATCTATGCCAGCGGCCGCAGCCTGACGGCGATGCAGGACGTGCTGGACGATTTGCCGCTTCAGCCCGACCACATCATTGCCGACGTCGGCACCAGTTTTTACAGCGGCCCGCAGTACCTGCCGCATGCCGGCATGGAAGCGTGGCTGGATCAAGCCTGGGCCTCGGACGCGCGGGAACGAATCCATGCCGTATTGCGCGAACATGCGCATCTGCAAGTCCAGCCGACTGTGGAAGGCCGCCGCATCTCGTGCTTTTATTCCGACGAGTCGCTGGCGCTGGCCGCGCGCGATGCCATCTTGCCCCTGGGCTTTGATGTGCTGCTGTCAGCCGACATCTATTTCGACGTCCTGCCGCGCGGCGTGCAAAAAGGCCCGACGCTGCTCAGGACCCTGCAGGCGCTGAACTTGCCGCCTGAGCGCACCCTGGTGGCGGGCGACACGCTGAACGATTTGTCGCTGTTCCAGACCGGCCTGGCCGGCGTGGCCGTGGCCAATCGGGAACCTCTGTTGACCCAAGCCCTGTCCGGCATGGCCAATGTGCACCAGAGTGCGCTGGAGGGTGCCGGTGGCGTACTTGAAGCCTTGCAACGCTTTCATGAAGGAGAAAAAAAATGAACACCGAACTCGTCATTGTTTACCACCGCCAGCCTTACGAGGAAGTTGTCGAGAACGGCGAAGTCACGCTGCGCGAGCCGCGCAGCCCCAACGGCATCCTGCCGACCATCAAGCGTTTTTTCAGCCATGTCGACAAGGCGGTCTGGGTGGCCTGGAAAAAATCGCCGGCCGGCAAGCCGCCGAGCTTTGAGCGCCGCATCACCCTGAGCGACAGCTTCGGCTCGTACGATGTGGTGCGCGTGCCGCTGGACGCATCGCAGATCAACCAGTTCTACCATGTGACCTCCAAGGAGGCGCTGTGGCCGGTGCTCAATACTTTTCCGTGGCTGTATTCCTCGGAAAACACCCACTGGGCGACCTTTCGCGAAGTCAACCGGCTGTTTGCCGAGGCGGCCTGCGAGCAGGCGGCGCAGGGCGCGGTCGTGTGGATTCATGACTACAACCTGTGGCTGGTGCCCCAGTTTGTGCGGCAGTTGCGGCCTGACCTGAAGATTGCGTTTCTTCATCACACGCCGTTTCCCAGTGCCGATGTCTTCAACATCATGCCCTGGCGCGACGAGATCCTGGACAGCTTGCTGGCCTGCGACATGGTGGGCTTTCACATCCCGCGCTACAGCCAGAACTTCTGCGCCGTGGCACAGGGCCTGCGCGACGGCATTGTTCGTCATGAAGAGCCCGTGCCCGAGCCGATACGCACGACCGGGCTGGCGATGTCGGAGCCGGTGGTGACCACGCAGCTGGACTACCAGGGCCGCCGCATCCTGATCGATACCTGGCCGATTGGCACTTCGCCCGAGCTGATTGCCGAGGTCGTTGATTCCGAGGCCGGACAGGCCCGCACGGCCAGCATACGCAGCAACATGAACTCGGAAATCCTGATCGTCTCGGTCAGCCGCGTCGACTATGCCAAGGGCACGCGCCAGCAGCTCGAAGCCTACGAGCGGCTGCTGCGGCGACGGCCCGAGTTGGCCGGGCGCGTCAAGCTGCTGCTGGTGACCGTGTCCGCCGCCGAAGGCATGGAGGTCTACAAGGCCGAGCAAAACAAGATCGAGCAGCTGGTCGGGCGCATCAACGGCCATTTCGGCACCATGCGCTGGCTGCCCATCATGCTGTCGACTACGCCGATGCCGTTCGAAGAGGTGGTGTGCGCCTACCGCGCCGCCGACATCGCGTGGATCACGCCGCTGCGCGACGGCCTGAACCTGGTCGCCAAGGAGTTTGTGGCGGCCAAAAACGGCGAGCCCGGCGTTCTGGTGTTGTCCGAGTTTGCCGGGTCCGCCATGGAACTGGATGAGGCGGTGCTGGTCAATCCGTTCAGCCGAAATTCCATGGACAACGGCCTGGACCAGGCGCTGGACATGCCGCAGGAGGAACGCCGCGCACGCATGCAGCGCCTGCTTGCCCACGTCAAGCAGTACGACCTGGCCTACTGGACCCGCCATGTGCTGGGCCAGTTTGCCAAGCTGACCGGTTCCGCCAAGTAAGGCCGCAGCCTGATTCGCCGCACACCGGCCCCTTGCCAATGCGGGGCCGGTGGCGGAAATTTTTTATGAAAAATAGGGCTTTGCGCAATAGAGACGGGCGCTAGCAGCTATCGAAATAATAGTGTTATTTCAGCGATGCACAGCCCTGCAAGCCGGTTGCGCCACGCGCGCGTTCCAGTCGGAGGGCGGGCGGGCGATGCCAGGCAGCCTTAACCGTAAAATCGTTCGATGCTCTCGATTAAAAAAGACCTGCTCGCAGCCCTGGCTGACGCGCTCGAACAACTCTCCCCTGGCGCTGGCACCAAAGCCGCATTTGAATCCCCCAAGGTGGCGGCCCATGGCGACTTCGCCTGCACGGCGGCCATGCAGCTGGCCAAGCCGCTCAAGCAAAACCCCCGCCAGACGGCCGAAGCCCTGCGCACCCTGCTGCTGCAGGCGCCGGCCTTCGAGCGCTGGGTCGAAGCGATTGAAATTGCCGGCCCGGGCTTCATCAACATCCGCCTGAAACCCGCCGCCAAGCAGGAAACCGTGCGCGAGGTGCTGTGGGCCGGCGCCCAGTACGGCCGCGAACCCGCGGGCAGCCAGCCGCGCATGATCGTCGAGTTTGTTTCGGCCAATCCGACCGGGCCTTTGCACGTCGGCCATGGCCGGCAGGCGGCGCTCGGCGACGCGATCTGCAACCTGTTTGCCACGCAGGGCGCGCAGGTCTGGCGCGAGTTCTACTACAACGACGCCGGCGTGCAGATCCAGACCCTGGCCACCAGCACCCAGGCGCGCGCCAGGGGCGTGAAGCCGGGCGATGCCGACTGGCCCGAGCTGGCCTACAACGGCGACTACATTGCCGACATCGCCGCCGACTTCATGGCCGGCAAGACCGTCAAGTCCGATGACCGCGAATTCACCGCCTCAGGCGACATCGAGGACATCGACGCGATTCGCCAGTTCGCCGTGGCCTACCTGCGCCACGAGCAGGACCTGGACCTGCAGGCCTTCTCGGTCCGCTTTGACAACTACTACCTGGAGTCCAGCCTGTACAGCTCGGGCCGCGTCGCGTCCACCGTGGCGCGGCTGAAGGACGCCGGCAAAACCTACGAGCAGGACGGTGCGCTCTGGCTCAAGTCGACCGACTACGGCGACGACAAAGACCGCGTGATGAAAAAGAGCGACGGCACCTTCACCTACTTCGTGCCCGACGTGGCCTACCACCTGGCCAAGTGGGAGCGCGGCTTTGCCAAGGCCATCAACATCCAGGGCATGGACCACCACGGCACCATCGCCCGGGTGCGCGCCGGCCTGCAGGCGGCCGATGCCGGCGTGCCGCAAGGCTACCCCGACTACGTGCTGCACACCATGGTGCGGGTGGTGCGCGGGGGCGAAGAGGTCAAGATTTCCAAGCGCGCCGGCAGCTACGTCACGCTGCGCGACCTGATCGAGTGGACCAGCGCCGACGCCGTGCGCTTTTTCTTGCTCAGCCGCAAGCCCGACACCGAATACATCTTTGACATTGACCTGGCGTTGGCCAAGAACAATGAGAACCCGGTCTACTACGTGCAGTATGCGCACGCCCGCATCTGCTCCATCCTGACCACCTGGGGGGCCCAAGGCGGCGACGAAAGCCGGCTCAAGGACGTGGACCTGTCCGCGCTGTCCAGCCCCCAGGCCCAGGCCCTGATGCTGCTGCTGGCCAGGTACCCCGACATGCTTTGCCATGCGGCCAGCGGCCTGGCGCCGCACGACGTGGCGTTTTACCTGCGCGAACTGGCCGCCTGCTACCACAGCTACTACGACGCCGAGCGGATCCTGGTCGACGACGAGGCGGTCAAGCTGGCGCGCCTGGCGCTCATCGCGGCCACCGCGCAGGTGTTGCACAATGGCCTGGCGGTGCTGGGCGTCAGCGCCCCGCGCAAGATGTAGCGCGCATTGACGTATTCAGGTATTCAGATTTAGGCAAGGAAACTGGGCAAGGTATGAACAAACAACGAGGTGGAACCCTGCTGGGTTTGATTATTGGCGCCCTGATTGGCCTGGGCGCTGCGCTGGCCGTGGCGGTGTACATCACGAAGGTGCCGGTTCCTTTCATGAACAAGAGCCAGCCCCGCAACCCTGACAGTGACGCGATGGAGGCCAAAAAGAACCGGGACTGGAACCCGAACGCGCCCCTGGCCGGGAAAAATGCCGCCAAGCCGCCCCAGGCCTCTGGTGAAGTGGGCAGCGTCATTGCGCCCGACCCCGATGTGGTGACGGTCCCCAACGCGGCGGCACCGGCGCCCGCCAAACCTGAAAAGCCTGCCAAGCCGGCCGTTTCCGCAGACCCTTTGGGTGATCTGGCCAGCGCCAAGGCGCAGGCGCCAAAGGCCAGCGCGGGTCCCGATCCGTTCAATTATTTCATCCAGGTTGGCGCGTTCCGCACCCCCGAAGACGCCGAGCAGCAGCGCGCCCGGTTGCTGCTGCTGGGCATGCAGGCCAGGGTGACCGAGCGTGAGCAGTCGGGGCGCACCGTGTACCGCGTGCGCGTGGGTCCGTTTGACAAAAAGGACGATGCCGACAAGGTCAAGGCACGGCTGGACGACAACTCGATTGAGACCGCCTTGGTCAGAGTTCAGCGCTAAGCCGATTGAACTTTTCCGGGGCGGCTTGTCAAATCTTTACGCGGCGTTGATAAGGCGCTGTCATGAGCCCGTTATGGTTAACCCAGCTGCGCTGGCTATTGTTTCGGACCAGCCCTGTCATTTACGCCATCCCCGTTACTTCAGGAGAAAAAATTGATGCAACGACGTGAGTTTTCGCTTTCAGCCGCTTCCGTGGCAGCTGCCGCCGCTTTTGGCGCCGCCGCGCTGCCCACCGCCGCGCAAGCCCAGGCCAAGGCCTTCAAGGCCGGCACTGATTATTTGACGCTGGACAAGCCGGCGCCGACCGAGGTTGCCGCAGGGCAGATCGAAGTCGTGGAGTTTTTCTGGTACAGCTGCCCGCACTGCAATACGTTTGAGCCGCAGCTCGATGCCTGGGCCAAAAAGGCGCCTAAAGACGTGGTCGTCAGGCGCGTTCCGGTGTCCTTCCGCCCCGATTTTGAACCGCAGCAGCGTCTCTACTACGTGCTCGAAGCCATGGGCAAGGTCGACGAGCTTCACAAAAAGGTGTTCTACGCCATTCATGTGGAAAAGCAGGCGCTCAACACCGTCGCACTGGTGACGGCCTGGGCCGAAAAGCAGGGCATCGACAAGGCGAAGTTCACTGAGATATACAACTCGTTTTCTGTCAGCACCAAGGCCCGCAAGGCCACGCAGCTGCAGGATATTTACAAGGTGGACGGCGTGCCGGCGCTCGGCGTGGCCGGGCGCTACTTCACGTCTGGCTCACTGGCGCAAACCATGCCGCGCGCGCTGCTAGTGGCCGACTACCTGGTGGGACTTTCTCGCGCCAAGGCGTGATCAGCTAGCCTTGTCATAGTTCTGTAGCGGCCGGCCTTTTCCGCAAAGGCCGGTCATCCTTGGAAACAGGGCCCGGCGGTTCGCTGCGGCTGCAAGTTTCCTGCCTCGCCCCCTGCATGGCCACAAGCGCAGTGGCATCAGCGGCGGCGGTGACGCGCATCAATTTTCTCAATTCGGCCTGCAAGGGTGCAGGGCCGGCTTGTGCCTGCGCGCTCAAAGGCGCTGAAAGGCGCGCAATGCCGAGCTGCGAATGGGAACCGTCCGTGCCGTCGCATCAAGAACACTGTATTTTTTGTCTTCGTGACAAGGCGTGCGGCGTGTTGTCCTACGCAGCACTCGCGTGTTGTCTGATTCGATTTATTCATCTTTGTCATCAGTATTACCAATACTAATAAACGATGTGAAAAGTTGTTTTTGTTTCAAGAAATAACTTGAATCATCGGGCAATGCCTTGCAAGCCCGTACTCATTGTTCCCGCCCTTTGTCCTGCCCGGCCAGAACCAAAAGTTAATTAACACCGCCAAAGGCACCCCGTGTTCAACCCAAAAATTATTCCGTTTGCGCTCCTGGCCCTGAGCCAAAGCTTGTTTGCCCAGCAACTCCCCAGCGCCGGTAGCCAGATTCAGCAGATTCCGCCTGCGCCCACCCCTGAAAAAGCGGCGCCCGCCATCCGGATCGAGCCCGTCGCCGCACCAGCAAGCCCGGCGTCTGACGCGGTAAAAATTACCGTCAACAAGCTGCAAGTCACCGGTGCGCGCGTTTACTCCGAAGCCGAACTGGTGGCGCTGACCGGGTTCAAGCCCGGCACCGAGCTGTCGCTGGGCGACCTGCGCGGCATGGCCGCGCGGATTACCGGGCAGTACCGCAGCGCAGGCTATTTTGTGGCCCAGGCTTACCTGCCTGCGCAGGACATCAAGGACGGCGTGGTCACCATTGCCGTGATCGAGGGCCAGTACGGCAAGGTCGCCGTGCGCAACCAGAGCAACCTGTCCGACGGGCTGATCCAGAGCCAGCTTGGCGGGCTCAACAGCGGCGACACGGTCGCCATCGCGCCGCTGGAAAGCCGCTTGCTGCTGCTGTCGGACATTCCCGGCGTAAAAGTCACCTCGACCCTGGCGCCGGGCGCCTCCGCGGGCACGTCGGACCTGATCGTGGACGTCGCCCCGGGGCGACGCGTCACTGGCAGCATCGACGCGGACAATGCCGGAAACCGCTATACCGGCGAATATCGCCTGGGCGCCACCGTGAACCTGAACAATGCGGCGGGCTTGGGCGACGTGGCGTCGCTGCGCTTGCTGACGACGGGCTCGGGCCTGAACTACGCCCGGGCGTCTTACCAGCTGCAAGTGGGCAAGGCCACGGTGGGCGCGGCCTACAGCTGGCTGGGCTATGAGCTGGGCAAGGAATTCAGCTACACGGGCGCCACCGGTACCGCCAAGATCGCCAGCCTGTATGGCAGCTACCCGCTGATCCGCTCGCGCAACACCAACCTGTACGCCGGGCTGGCCTATGACCACAAGACCTTCCAGGACAAGAATCCGTCCGACCTGACCATGCCGGTGGCCGACAAGAAGTCGCAAGTGCTGACGGCGAGCCTGCGCGGCGACCACCGGGACAGCCTGGGCGGCGGCGGCTTGAACGGCTATTCGCTGGCCTTGTCGACCGGCAACGTCGACCTGGAGACCCCCGAGCTGCAGAACCGCTACGCGCTGGCCCAAACCAGCGGGCACTTCAACAAGCTGGGCTTTAGCGCCATGCGCTTGCAACGCGTGACCGAAAGCGTGTCGCTGTACGCCGGCATCAACGGCCAGGTAGCTTCGAAAAATCTCGACGTGTCGGAAAAAATGGAGCTGGGCGGCATGTACGGCGTGCGCGCCTACCCCGCCGGCGAAGCCTATGCGGACCAGGGCTATGTGCTGACGCTGGAAGCTCGTGTGCGGGTTCCCACCCCGGTCCAGCTTCCAGGGCAGGTGCAACTGATCGGCTTTGTCGACACCGGCAGCGTGACCACGCACAAAAACCCTTGGGAAGCGGGCGACAACCGCACAACCCTGAGCGGCGCTGGCGTGGGCCTGAACTGGTCGGAATCCAACAACTTCATGGTGCGCGCGTTCTACGCCCGCAAGCTGGGCAGCGAAACGGCCCAGTCCGCGCCGGACAAGTCAGGTCGGTTCTGGATTCAGGCCGTCAAATATTTCTAAGCCCGTCCAGCCCAGGCCTGGCCTGCGCTGACGCCGGACTGAACCGGCATTTTTGAAGAACACGCGAAAGATCCCCATGAACCTCATTCACCGCTCCATCTGGAACGACCAGACCGGCACCTTTGTCGCTGTTTCCGAAAATACCCGCAGCGCCGGCAAACGGGCATCGTCCTGCACCACGGCCGGCGGCCAGGCACGCTTCGGGCTGAACATTCTGGCGGTTTCCCTGATGATGGCCTGCGGGGCCAGTGCCTTGGCCCAGCCTGCAGGCGGCGTCGTGTCGGCTGGCAGCGCCACCATTGGCGGCACTGCCAGCAACATGATCATTCACCAGGCCACGCCCAACGTGGCGATCAACTGGCAGAGCTTTGGCATCAAGGCCGGCGAGTCGGTTCAGTTCGTGCAGCCGGGCAGCAGCTCGGTCGCGCTGAACCGCGTCATCGGGGCCAGTCCCTCCGGTATTTTTGGCAGCCTGTCGTCCAACGGCAAGGTGTTTTTGGTCAACCCCAACGGCATCCTGTTTGGCCGGGACGCATCGGTCAATGTGGGCGGGCTGGTAGCTTCGACACTGGCCATCTCGGACGCCAACTTCATGGCGAACAACTTCAAGTTCTCGGGCGCAGGCGCAGGCGCGGTGGTGAACCAGGGCACGATCAACGCGGCTGATGGCGGCTACGTCGCCCTGCTGGGGGCCAACGTCAGCAACGAAGGCGTGATTGCCGCCAAGCTGGGCACAGTCGCGCTGGCGGCCGGCAATGCCGTCACGCTGGACATGGCAGGCGACAAGCTGCTCAACGTCACAGTGGACCAGGGCGCGGTCAACGCGCTGGTCGAGAACGGCGGTATGCTGCGCGCCGACGGCGGCCAGGTGCTGATGACCACGCAGGCGGCCGGCAGCTTGCTGGCCAACGCCGTCAACAACACGGGTGTGGTGCAGGCGCAGACGCTGGTCACTGGCGAAAACGGCACGATCATGCTGATGGGCGGCATGGAAAGCGGCACCGTGAACGTGGGCGGTACGCTGGATGCGTCGGCGCCCAATGGCGGCAACGGCGGATTTATTGAAACATCTGCGGCGCATGTGGTGTTGGCTAGCAATAAAAACATCACGACACTCGCCTCAAATGGCAAGACGGGCATGTGGCTGCTGGATCCCGTCAATTGGCAAATTGGCAACGATGGAGCGGTAATTGGTGATGAGACGCCAGCCAGTGTGACCACCAGTCTCGCTTCTACGGACCGCACGATCGTTGCGACCAACGACATCACCGTGGCCGAAGCGGTGACCTGGGTCTCTCCGCAAGTCCTCACGCTCGATGCTGGGCATGATGTGCTCGTCAAAGCTGCCATGACGACCAGTGGGATCAATTCCGGGCTTGTCTTGAAAGCCGTCAATGATGTGATCATTGATAACCCATTGGTAGCACCAGCTGCGCGGGAGCTAACCGCGAGCGCTTTGGGCGCCAAGATCGACATTAGCGCCGGGCGTAATGTGACTGTCACCACTGCGGTCACCGCCAGTGCGTCTGGTGCCAGGATTGGCATGAGCGCCGGAGGTAACTTGACTGTCGGCGTCATCACGGCCGATGCTGGCGGTGCGGTGAACCTGAGCGCCAATAACGACGTGATTGTCAATGGCATGATTACTGCCGATACGGGTCCAAATGCAGTGATTTTGCGCGCTGACAACGATGGCAGCGGCCCCGGCCGTGCTGCCGGCACGGTTGCGTTCGGCTTGCTCGGTGGTATCAGCACCACGAGCGCCATCATTCGCTTCAATCCGGATGGCTACGCCAATACGGCGAGCGAAATTACTGCCTATGGATCGAAGAATACCGGCACGATGGACGCGAAAGCCTGGGTGTTCGCGCAAGGCGTTTCCAGAGTCTACGACGGCACCACAGATGCAACCCTCGAATTCAGAGGCACCCCAACGCTCGGTGGCGCCGTGACTTTGAATGGCAGCGTCGCCAACTTTACGGATAACAAAAACGTCGGCGTGAACAAGCCCATTGCGTACAGTGGTTACACCCTGACCGGCACAGACCAAGGCCGATTTGACCTCTTTGCGCCTGTCGGGACCGCTGCGGGTTCCGGCACGACCACCGGCGACGTTACAAAACGGCCGTTGACAGCCACCGTGGCGGCCTACAACAAGCCTTACGACGGCACCACCACCGCCATCCCCGTGCCAACGCTGACCATCAACCCGCCGGGCACCAATTCCGGCTTGGTCGGAACTGAGACATTGACCGTTACCGGCACGGGAAACTTCAACAGTCCGGACGTGGCGACGGCCAATATGGTCACGCTCAACAACACCACGCTGGCCGATGGCGCCAACGGTGGCCTAGCCTCCAACTACAGCCTGGCCAGCGGCCAAACGGCACCGGCCATCATCACGCCGGTTGACTTGATCATCACGGCGAAAAACGATGCAAAGCCCTATGACGCTGCACCCTACAGCGGTGGCAATGGTGTTGATTACGACAAATTTGTTAATGGCGAAGGCCCCGGCGTTCTCGGCGGCACCCTTGCCTACGGGGGCAATTCACAAGGGGCAGTCGATGTCGGCAACTACGCGATCACACCGGGTGGTCTGACTTCAACCAACTACAACATCAAACCTGTCGATGGAAACTTGCTGGTGACTGCCGTGCCGCTGCTGATCACGGCGAACCCCGATAGCAAGACCTATGACGGTGCCCCTTACATTGGCGGCAATGGCGTCATTTACGGTGCGTTTGTCGGCGGCGAAGGGCCCGGCGTGCTCAGCGGGGTGCTCAACTACAACGGAACTTCACAAGGGGCGGTTACCCCCGGTAGCTATGCGATCAACCCGCTGGGGCTGACCAGCAGAAACTATGACATCTCGTACGCGCCCAACACACTGCTGATACGCCCTAAACCGCTGACCGGCGGCATCACGGCAGCCGACAAACCCTATGACGCCAACAATTCCGCGACGATCACCGGGCGCCCGCTGGCTGGCGTGGTGGGTGGTGACGATGTGACCTACACCGGTGGCACGGCGACCTTCAACAACCCGACGGCCGGCGACGGAAAACCAGTGACGGGCACCGGTCTGGGCCTGTCAGGTCCGGATGCGGGCAACTACACGGTCAACACGACGGCAACGACAACGGCATCCATCACGACCGTAGTGGTTACGCCGCCAGTCGTCACTCCACCGGTTGAACCAACACCGGTTGATACAACGCCCGTCGTGACGACACCGGTTGATTCATCCACGGGTGAATTGACGCCAGGTGATTCAACCACGGGTGGATTGACGCCATTGCCCGATACGCCGTATGAAGGGCCAACCGTGAATCCACGGGTCATCGTTCCCACTTGGATGCCGGTGGTCACGCGTCCTGTGACGCCGCCGCAGTTGCTGACGCTGGCGCCGCCGGCACCGCCGATTGCCGTGCCTGTCGTTGAAAAGCCCGTTGAAAAACTGGTGGTCCAGCCCGTTGCGCCGCCGCCCACGCCTTACCTGGCGCCCAAGCGCCAGCCTAAGCAGGACCGCAACTAAGCGTTAATTAAGCGTTAAAGTGACGGCATGGCTATGCGCATAAACCTCAGGTATGGACCCTCGACATGACATCCTTTAAACGCTGGACAGCGCCGCATGCCTTGGCAGCACGGCCTTTGGCGCCAGATGTTGCGCGCACGGCGAAGGCGGGCCGGCGCGGGTGGGTCCTTGGCCTGCTGCTTTCCGGGCTGGCTGGCCAGGCGGCGCTGGCGGCGGACACCGCCGCGCCACTGCTCTTGCCCATCGCCATGGCGGAGCAGCCGGCCCAGGGGGCTTTGCTGCAACCGCAGCCTGTGGCGGGCGCGTACCTTCCCCGGCGGGCGAATTTTGAGCAAAGTGAGCCTTCCCGCGATGCGCGGCATGTGGCGGACTGGGTGCTTGATTCGGGTGACAACGGCGGCATGCCCTTCGTGGTGATCGACAAGGTGGATGCCCAGGTGTTTGTATTCGACGCCCGTGGCCAGTTGCGCGGCGCGGCTCCCGCGCTGTTGGGCCTGGCGGTCGGGGACGAGGCTGTTCCAGGCATCGGCCAACGCAAGTTGTCCACCATTCGGCCTGAAGAGCGCACCACGTCTGCCGGCCGCTTTGTGGCCGCGCAGGATCGCAATCTGCAGGGCAAGGACATCCTCTGGATCGACTACGACTCCGCGATTTCGCTGCATCCGGTGGTCACCGGCACCGCCAAGGAGCGCCGGGCCGAACGCCTGGCCTCGCCCAGCCCGCTGGACAACCGCGTGTCCTATGGCTGCATCAATGTGCCGGTCCCGTTCTACAAGAATGTGGTCGGCCCGGCCTTTAGCGGCAGCGACGGCATCGTGTATGTGCTGCCTGAAACCCGCTCGGTCCGCGAAGTCTTCGGCTCGTATGACGTCGAGGAGCGCGCGCGCCTTCACCTGGCAGGCCAGGCCGTTCCGGTGCCGTCGACAGGCCCGGCCGGCTGGTAAGGGGCTTTTTCCCCGCAAGCCGTTTTTGAGCCGCATCAAGGCGGGCCGGCTTCGACCACGGACATCAAGGCGCGCGCGCCGCACGACCCCGTGGCATGGCTACAATGGCAGGACACCTAGCAGCAAGATCCGTGCCTTATGAAACGCCTTTCACTCTCCATCCTCCTGACCGCCGTCCTGGCCGTGGCCGGCGTGTTTCCGGCCGCTGCTGAAACCTCCGACCGCGACAAGCCCATGAACGCCGAGGCCGACGCCCTGCGTTACGACGACCTCAAGCAGTCCAGTGTGTTCACGGGCAACGTGGTGATCACCAAAGGCACGACCATCATTCGCGGCGAGCGGGTCGATGTGAACCAGGACCCCGAGGGTTACCAGCAAGCCGTGGCCATTGCCGCACCGGGCAAGCTGGCCTTTTACCGAAAAAAGCGCGAGGGCGTCGATGAGTACATTGAGGGCGAGGGCGAGCGTATCGAATACGACAGCCGCGCCGACAACGTCAAATTCATCGGGCGCGCCGTGATGCGCCGCTACAAGGGCGCCACCCTGGCCGACGAAACCACCGGCGGTCTGATTGTGTACAACAACATCACCGACGTGTTCACGGTGGACGGCGGCGCGCAAAACCGCACGGCCGCCAACCCGAGCGGGCGGGTTCGCGCCATGCTGTCGCCGCGCGCCGCAGCGCCGGGCGCCGCAGCGCCGGCTCCCGCCGGGCCTGTGCCCAGCCTGCGTCCCAGCACCACGCTGGGCAATCCCAACAAGTAGAAAGAGCCTGCAACCGATGAATGGGGTGACTGATACGACCGCTGCAGCGATGCCCAGCCGCCTGGTGGCGCAGGGCCTGCAAAAAGCCTACGGCAGCCGCAAGGTGGTCAAGGATGTTTCGCTGACCGTCGAAAAAGGCGAAGTGGTGGGCTTGCTGGGCCCCAATGGGGCGGGCAAGACCACCTCGTTCTACATGATCGTGGGCCTGGTGCGCGCCGACGCTGGCGAAATCTCCATTGACGGCCAGGCGATCGAGCGCATGCCGATTCACCTGCGCGCCCGCCTGGGACTGAGTTACCTGCCGCAGGAAGCCTCGATTTTCCGCAAGCTCACGGTAGAGCAAAACGTGCGCGCCGTGCTCGAATTGCAGCAGGACGACAAGGGCAAGCCGCTGACCTCGGCCGCCATCGACCAGCGGCTCGATGCCTTGCTGAAAGATTTGCGGGTCGACCAGTTGCGCGACTCGCCCGCGCCCGCGCTCTCGGGTGGCGAGCGCCGCCGCGTCGAAATTGCGCGCGCCCTGGCGACCCAGCCGCGCTTCATCTTGCTCGACGAGCCCTTTGCCGGCATTGACCCGATCGCGGTGATCGAGATCCAGCGCATCATCGGTTTCCTGAAAGCGCGCGGCATTGGCGTGCTGATCACCGACCACAACGTGCGCGAAACGCTGGGCATTTGCGACCACGCCTACATCATCAGCGACGGCCATGTGCTGGCCAACGGCACCCCGGCCGAGATCGTGGAAAACGCCGATGTCCGCCGCGTCTATCTCGGCGAACATTTCAAAATGTGAGTATGACTCCTCTCCGTTGCTTGCTCACTTCGTGTAGCCCCTTCCCCCTCAAAGGGGCGACGCCTGCGGCCCGGCAAAGCCGGTCCCGCCGCGCCCGCTTGCATAACGCGCCGCAACGTCTCTTATCAACCGACTGGAGCTGAGGTGAAACAGGGCCTTTCCCTTCGCGTCTCGCAGCATTTGGCGCTCACGCCGCAGCTGCAGCAGTCGATCCGCCTGCTGCAGCTGTCGACGCTGGAGCTGAGCCAGGAAGTCGAGCAGATGCTTGATGAAAACCCGTTTCTGGAAATGGCCGAAGAGGCCGCCGTGCGCGAGGACTTTGGCCTGGAGCAGACCGACACGCCGGTCAGCCAGGACAACCGCGAGTTTGAATCTGCTACTGTTTCAATAGCTTCCGGCGCAGACGAGACGGGCGCTACAAGCCAAAATGACTCCGAGTCCAACGCCGAGCCAAGCCAGGAGCCCAAGCTCGATGAAAGCTGGGAGGGCGATGGCTCGGTCGAGTCCTCGCCCGACGACAGCGAGTGGGGCGGCGACGCCCCGGCGCGAAGGAACAACCTGGACGACAGCGATGCCGAGGCCTCGGACCTGACCGGTGCCCACGAGTCGCTGCAGGACCATCTGCACCGGCAGGCGCTCGGCCTGCGCCTGTCCGAGGTCGACCGCGCGGCGCTGCATTTCCTGATCGAGTCGCTCAACGACGACGGCTATCTTGAAGACACGCTGGCGTCGCTGGCCGCCGGCCTTGCCGGCAGCAACCTGGAGCAGACCGAGGAGCTGGAGCAGCACTTCGCCATCGCCCTGAAACTGCTGCAGCACATGGAGCCGGCCGGCGTCGGCGCGCGCCACCTGGCCGAATGCCTGAGCCTGCAGCTGCGCGATGCCGATCAGAGTGATGAAACCCGTGCCGCCCTGGCCATGTGCAGGCAGCCCATGGAGCTGCTGGCCAGGCGCGACGTCAAGCGCCTGGCCCACTTGTGCGGGTTCACCGAGGACGTGATCAAGGGCGCCATCGGCGTGATTGCGCGGCTGGACCCCAAGCCCGGGCGCCGCTTTGTCAATGTCGAGCGCAACCTGATCGTGCCCGACGTCATCGTCGTCAAGTCGGGCCGGGGCTTCAAGGTGTCGCTCAACCGCGAGGTCATGCCGCGCCTGCGCGTGCAGGACATGTATGCCAACGCGCTCAAGCAGCACAAGGGCCAGGGCGGCCAGGCGCTGCAGCAGCGGCTGCAGGAAGCGCGCTGGTTCATCAAGAACATCCAGCAGCGTTTTGACACCATCCTGCGCGTCAGCAGCGCCATTGTGGAGCGGCAAAAGAACTTCTTCACCCACGGCGAGCTGGCGATGCGCCCGCTGGTGCTGCGCGAAATTGCCGATGAGCTGGGCCTGCACGAGTCCACCATCTCGCGCGTCACCACCGCCAAATACATGAGCACGCCGTTCGGCACCTTCGAGCTCAAATACTTCTTTGGCTCGGCGCTGGGCACTGAAACCGGCGGCAACGCCTCCAGCACGGCGGTGCGCGCGCTGATCAAGCAGTTTGTCGCGTCCGAAAGCGCTAAAAAACCACTCAGCGACAACCAGATTTCCGAAATGCTCAAGGAGCAAGGCATCGAGTGCGCGCGCCGCACCGTGGCCAAGTACCGCGAAGCCCTGCGGATCGCGCCCGCCAGCCTGCGCAAGGCGCTCTAGGCGGCCGCGCAGTTCGCCATTTTTTTGACCGTCACGCCGAATGCTCCCGCGTCACGCTCCCATTTTTAAAGCCACACCATGAACCAACTCCAACTATTTTTGCCTTGCGCCGCCGGCGTCGAAGCCCTGCTGGCCACCGAAGTCCAGCGCATCACCGGTATCCAGGGCAAGGCCTGGCGCGCTGGCGTGCAGCTGCAAGGCTCGTGGCGCGAAGCCATGCAGCTCAACCTGCACAGCCGGCTGGCCCAGCGCGTGCTGATCGAGCTGCAACATTGCCAGTACCGCAGCGAACAAGACCTGTACAACGCGGCCGCCAACGTCGCCTGGGAAGTCTGGTTCACGCCCAAGCAGACCTTCAAGGTGGAGATCACCTCGCAGCACAGCCCGCTGCAAAGCCTGAACTTTGCCGCGCTCAAGATCAAGGATGCAATTGCCGACCGCTTTCGCCACAAGTTCAACGACGTGCGCCCCAGCGTTGACACTCACTGGCCCGATGTGCGCGTTTATGTGCACCTGACCACCGACACCGTGACGATCTACATTGACACCTCGGGCGAGCCGCTGTTCAAGCGCGGCTGGCGCGAGGACAAGGGCGACGCGCCGCTCAAGGAAACGCTGGCCGCCGCGATGATTGCCGCCAGCGGCTGGGACCAGCTGGCCAAGGACGGCGTGCCGCTGTATGACCCCTGCTGCGGCTCGGGCACCATTGCCATCGAAGCCGCGCAGATCGCCTGCAACATTGCCCCCGGCATCAACCGAAAGTTTGCCTTCCAGAAGTATTTGCCGTTTCAAAGCCATGTCTGGGAAGGCCTGCTCGACCAGGCCGAAGTGGCCATCACCGAACCGATGGCGCCGGTGTACGGCAGCGATGTGTCTTTCCGCATGGTCGACTTTGCCGAGCGCAATGCCGAGCGCGCCGGCGTGGCCAATGCCGTGCAGTTTCGCGGCGGCGACGCGCTGCAGCGCATGCCGCCCGCGCCGAGCGGCGTGATGCTGGTGAACCCGCCCTACGGCGAGCGGATTGACGTGGCCGGCGTGGCCGGTATTTCGGGCCTGCAAAGCCGCAGCCAGCGCGACGAGCGCGGCCAGCAGGTCGACGACTTCGGCCAGCCGCTGCGCCGCCCCGAGGCCAGCGACGCCCCGCGCGACCGCTCCGCCAACCCCGGCCGCGAGCAGGCGCAGGACGCCTGGGGCGACGAAGCCTCCGACTTCTTTCCGCAGCTGGCCGCGCACTGGAAAAAGAACTACGCCGGCTGGACCGCCCACATCCTGACGCCCGACCTCAAGCTGCCCGGCAAGATGCGCCTGAAGGAATCGCGCCGCGTGCCGATGTGGAACGGCCCGATCGAGTGCCGGCTGTTCCGCTTTGACATGGTGGCCGGATCGGCCCGCGCCAAGCCGGCGGAGCAGCCTGCCACGCCGCGCCGTGACGACTGAGGCACGCCAGCCGGTCGTGCTGGACACCAACATCATTCTTGATGTTTTCGTTTTCAACGACATTGCGGCAAGACCCGTCAGGCAGGCTCTGGAGGCCGGCGAACTCGACTGGATCGCGACCGGGCCTATGCGCGACGAACTGGCGCGCGTGCTGTCCTACCCGCAAATCGTGCCGCGCCTGGCCTTCTACCAGCTCAGCGCTGATGCCGTACTGGCCTCCTTCGACCGCCACGCCCGTGTGGTCGAAGTCGCCGTCAAGGCCCGCCTGACCTGCAGCGACCCTGACGACCAGAAATTCATCGACCTGGCCGTGGCCAGACAAGCGCTGCTGCTGAGCAAGGACCGGCATGTGCTTTCGATGTCAAAAAGGCTGCTGGCGCAGGGTGTGCGGGCGCGAGAAGCTATTTAATTAATAGCGCTCGGCTACCAGAGAACATGGGTATTGAATGCTGCAAAGGCCGCATCACAGCTCACCAGCCTGGCTTTTTCAATCTCGCTTTGCGCTGCCAGCATCCGGTCGAAAGGGTCGCGGTGTTCCTGGGGGTAGCTGCCCGCCAGCAGGCTGTGCTGCCAGGTGATGGGCAGATGCTCAAAGCCATCGGCCTCGATCAAGGCCTGGAATTGCGGGAGTGCCGCCTCTGCGATCGCGAGCTTGCCCAGCCTGAACTTGGTGGAAATTTCCCACACGCTGGCCGCGCTGACCAGCACCGTGTTGGCTTCATCGGTAATCGCTGCGCGTGCGGGGCCTGAGAGCTGCTTGTCGTCTGTCCACCACCAAAGCAGGGCATGCGTGTCCAAAAGCAATTTCACCGGGACTCCCAGCCCGCCAGTTCGGCCTCTGGCAAAGGCTCAAAAAATGCGTTCTCGACCGGCCCCAGCGCTGCAAGCCGTCCGGGCTGGCGTTTACTGGTGACCGGCGCCAGCGGCATGAGCCGCGCATAGGGCTTGCCGGCTTTGGCCAGAATGATTTCCTGTCCCGTGTGCGCCTTTTCCAGAAATTTGGAAAAGTGGGTCTTGGCTTCGTGAACATTGACGATGAGTTGTGCGGCCATGGTGGATTTTGAGGGTGACCAGGTGGGTGGACTAAGCAGGTGGACTAATTTTAGACCAATTGCTGCATCCCCGATTTCCTCCTTCCCGCCTTTGGGGGAAGGTTGGGATGGGGCTCTTGGCGGCGGCTCCGCTAGCGCACTTGTGGTGTGGACATTGATTGGTTGGGTGCAGCTTGGTCGGCGCTGGCAGGGCGAGACTCGTTGAGCCACGCTTTCAGTTGTGCGTGTTGCTCCCGCTGCCAACTTGCGTAATGCGCCAAACCGAGTCCTTTGCTGTCAAAGCGGTCTACCCAGGTGGCCGCCATGTCGCGACGGCCTGCGATCTTCCAGTAAAAGTACGCTATTCCCAGCGCGTACTGGTGCATGGCGGGATGGGGCCATTGGGCTTCAATGATCTTGCCCGCATCGGCCAGCGCGCTTTTTGCTTGGCCCTGATATTCGCTGAGAAAGGTCGGTCCCAGGTCGGTGCCGAATGCGATGAACTCGTCACAAAAGACAATCAGTGCATCAAGCTCTCTTTCCGGATTTTGCTTGTCTGCCCAAATGTTTCGTCTCTCTCCGTTGAGTTGGAAGAGCTGTTTCACGCGCGCACGCGGTATCGCGGGCGGCGATTGGCTGATCTTGAGTTTGAGAATTTCCACCTTGCGACGATGCCAATCATCCCTGAGCTCTGGTAACTGCGGTGGAATGCCGCGCAGTTGGGCATCAATCTCGCCTTCCATCGCCAGCAGCTCACCGCCCGCCAGTCGCATCGCTTCGATGCCATCGCTACCCCGAAGCGCGCCGCAGCCTTGTTGGCAAACCACAAGGATTTCACTCAGCACATGAAAGCGTTCCTGGGTGGTGAGGTCTTTGTGAAGGCCAAAACATGCGACCGTCTTGGTAAAGTGCCCGGAAAAGTCCACGTCATCGTTCAGGCGCATGCGAAGTTCGGACACCGCGACCGCAAAGCCTTGTGCTTCGCTGAGTAGCGGCAACAGGACTGTCTGGGTTCGGTCGTAAGAATCCAGCAGGAGTTCGCGGCGCCCGAGTTGCCGTGCCAGATGGACTTGATTGTTCAATAATTGTTGTTGCTGCTCGGCATTGTCCGGTGTCACCGCGCAGCGATAGGCGTCAAGCAACGCCATCGCCTTGGTTTCGTCGTGACTGCGCGCGTATTTAATCAGCAAGTTATGCCCGACCACCGGGTACAGCGCAAGGATGGGCGACGCCTGCAGCAGGTCCCAAGCCTGCTCGTAATAGCTTTGGGCGTTGGTGTGGTTGCCCTGCAGATCTTCAAGGCGGGCCAGCTGGTTGTAAGCGCAGATGCGCCCGGCTGGCAGCGTTGAAAGTTCAATCGCTTCTTCAAGGAGATTCTTTGCGGCTGGATACAAACCTGCCAGCTCGCAGCGCATGCTTTGCAGCAGCAAATGGCGTATGCGGAGCTTTCCGTTTTCGGGTTTTGCCATGTCGATTTCAGCCAGCACCTTGCCAAAGGCGGCATGGTTGCCTGCATTGAGCAGCAGTTGGGCTTTTGACAGAAGAATGCGCAAGCGTTCCTGCGGCAACAGCACATGCTTTTCTGCTGCAACAAGCACTTGATATGCCCCGAGCAGGTCGCCGGTTTTAATTTTCAAGCGGAGTCGCATTTCCTGCTGTGCGGCGCGCGCGGCAAATCCCAGCAGCCACGGGGGTGTGTTCAGAACCTGAGTAGCCTTGTCATAGTCGCATTCATCCAGCAATTTTTCGATACGCTGTTCCCAGTATTTTTCGTGAGGAAGTTGGTATATGGCGCTTGCCAGCAGCAGAAGCACTACAACGATGGTTGCTGCGAAAAATATTGCGCCTTCCGGGGGTAAGGAAAAAAGCTTGCTAACGTCAAGGGCCGTATAAAGTGCGGCCACCAGGCCCAAGGAGGCCGGCAGAAAAAAACGACGACTCCCGACGTAAGCCCGGACCGCATAGAGCTTTTCGAAAATGGCGAGAAGGTCAGCCATGGGGACCAAGCGGCAACAGCGCCAACAATTCCGCAAAGTTCCGCAGAACTTCGCGTTGGGAGCCCTCCGTGCCCCACACTGGATGACGGGCGAACGACTCTTCAAATAGTTGGAGTTCTTGGTACATGGGCGAAATTCTTTCTAGGCCGCTGCCAGTCTGGGTTTTCTGGCCTTGCCGGCTTTGGCCGGTGCGGTTGGGGCGGCTACGGCGGTGGCGCCCGTCAGTTGCTGGTACAGCGTGAACAAAAAGGCCACGCGCGCCGCGTCATCTGCTGCGCCTTTGTAGCCGTAGGCGGCATCCACGGCCTTGTCGAGTTTTTGGTGGGCCTTGCGCAGCGCTTGCGGCATGGCCAGCGGGTCGTACAGATCGGCCAGCGACTGGCCCGTGCTGGCGGCGCGCGCGTCGAGCACGGTTTGCGCTGCAATTTCAATAGCGGCTTGCGCCCGTCCTGCTTGCGCTAGAGCCTCTTTTGATTCATAACCAGGCCAAGGATAGTTGTTGTAAACGATGGAGCCGGTATAGCGATAGTCGCTTTTGATGCGACCGCAAACGTACTTGACCCATGCCATGTGCATGCGCGAGGTTGTGACGCCGAAGTGAAACAGTGTGGCTGCGGGTATGCAGAGATTGGCGTTACCTACGATCACGTCAGGGGATAGAAAGCCGATCGGGATGAATTCGCGCCGCTCTGACGAATGACACGGCACCAGCAGGTAGCGGCCAGTGGGTTGCCGGATTTCGCCAAAAAGCGCGGGAGTGGCGGCCAAGGCCTGCGTCGCAGCACGGCTGCTGGCTGAGCGGTGTTGATTGACTTTTTGCACGCGTGCCATGACGGCAGGCATGGCGCGCAGTTCGGAGGATGGGCAGTCTTTCAGCCAGAGGCACCAGCGTGGAATATTGTTGATGAACTCTTCGGCGCCCAGAAAGGGGCGCACCCATTTGGCAGCGGCTGGGCAGTCATTCAGCAATATGGCCTTTTCTGCGTCGTCCAGGAAAAGGTGGCCGCCATCGTTGGCCATGGAGCCAAAAACAATCGGCGGCACGTTGCATATGCTGGTGCGCCGCGAGGGCAGCGCCACATCGGGCGCATCGACCAGATAGGGATTGATGCGTGTTGCCGGCAGCGCCAGCGGCTCGCCTTTGATGTCGTCGTACTGGTAAATCGTTTTACCCGGCAGGTCTTGCGCGCCAAAACCGATGATGACGCAATGCACGGCGGCCACGCCCTTGGCGTCGTTGCTCCACTGAAAGGTGCGGTGGGCAAACTGGATTTTCATGCCCTGCGCCAGCATCCAGCTCCACAGCACGCCGACCTGCTCGCCCTGGGTGATGCTGTTGGTCGAGACAAAGGCCACGCGCATGGCCGGGTTGACGCGCACATAGGCCGCAGCCTTGATGTACCACGCTGCAACATAGTCCAACACGCCGCTGCCACCTTCAAGCATTGAAAACGAAGGGGCAACATCTGCCTTTTGCTGCACGGTTTGGTGTTGCTTGCCAATGAAAGGCGGGTTGCCGATGACGTAGTCGCACAGCTCGGGCGCCAGCACGCTTGCCCAGTCTTTGGTGAGCGCATTAGCGCAGACAATGTTGGCTTTTTTATCCAGCGGCAGGCGGTTGAAGTTGCCGCCCAGCGCCTTGCTGGCGCGCCGGTTTTCCTGGTGGTCGGTCAGCCACAGCGCCACGGTGGCGATGTGGGCGGCGCTGGGCTCGATCTCGATGCCGTGAAACTGGTGCACGTCGCACTGGATCTGGCCAAACTGCTTGGCATCGAGCGTGGCGCTGACCACCCGGCTTTTCTGGGCAATGGCCAGCAGGGCTTCGGCGGCATCCAGTTCCAGGCGGCGGATTTCGCGGTAGGCAATGACCAGAAAGTTGCCACAGCCGCAGGCGGGATCGAAAAACATGAGCTGGCGCAGCTTGCGCAGAAAGTCTTCCAGCCCGGCCTTGCTGCGCTGCTTGGCTTTGAGCTCGGCCGTGAGCGTGTCCAGAAACAGCGGCTGGATGACGCGCAGGATGTTGGTTTCGCTGGTGTAGTGGGCGCCCAGCTCGCGGCGCTTGCTGCTCTTGGCCTGGGTGCCTTCGCCATCGTGGTGAATGACGGCCTGGAATAGCGAGCCAAAAATCGCCGGGCTGATCTGCGACCAGTCGAAATCCTCGGCGCAGGCCAGCAGGCGGGTACGCGCCTCGCCATCAAAATAGCAGCGCTCCAGCTGCCCCGAAAAAACGCTGCCGTTGATGTAGGGAAAGCCCTGCAGTTCATGCGGCAGGCTTTTGGGGCGCTTGTCGGGTGCGCGGTTCAGGGTGTCAAACAGGTTTTGCAGCTTGCCGTCAAGGTCGCTGCCATCAAGCTGGCTGTGCTGGCGGATGTAGCGGGCAAACGCGCCGTCGGTCTCAAAAATTCCGGTGTCATCGGCAAACAGGCAAAACAGCAGCCGCACCATGTAGCGCTCCAGGTCGGCGCCGTTGTAGCCGCCGGCGCGCATGGCGTCGTGCAAGTCGGCAATCTTGCGCGCCGCGTTTTCGTTCACGGCAATCTGTTCGGCCTGGGCCTGGGTTTCGTAGCCGGCCAGAAACAGGTAGGCGTCGATGTGCTGGTCAAAGTCCTGCAGGCTGTGGCTGCAAATTGGCTCGGAGCGACCGTCGCGCCTGTAAAGCCGCAACTGGGCAAAGTCACTGACCAAAATGTAGTCGGGCAGTTCTTCATCTTTCAGGCCGTGCAGGTATTCGGTGGCCTGGATGTAGGCTGCGTCCAGATCCTGGCCGCGCGACTTCATTTCGATCAGCAGCTTGCCGGGATAAAAACCGTCGATGCGGCCACGGGCACCGCCGAGCTTTTTGACTCGTTGCTCAAAGCTGACAAGCCGCTTGTGGGAAAAGCCAAAAACTTCGCACAAGTCCCGGATGAAATCCTGCGCCTGTCCCATTTCGTAGCTGGCATCGGCGTAATCTTTCATCAGCCGGTAAGCGCGGTTCAGGATTTCTTGTTTGTTCAGGGTGACGGTCATGACGGGCGTTTGGGAAAAAAAGGGGGTGTTGAAGACGGCGTGCGGGCGGGCGCCGTGAGGGTGTCAAATCGTAACAAGAAATAAAGAAATCCCGACAGCGCTCTATGGTGTGTCGCAAGTGCCCGACTTATCCAGCTGCCTTTTCAGGGCGCAGCCCCGCCGCCGTGCCGCGCTGCATGTTGACCCGCTGTAGCAGCACCAGCCCGATCACAAAAAAGCTGCCGGTCGCCAGAATCGCCAGCCGGTGGTTGTTGTGCGTCAGCCAGGTCACCAGGCCGTAGGTGATGGGGCCAATGATCGCGGCCAGCCGCACGGCAAAGGTCCACAGGCCAAAAAACTCCGCCAGCCGCGCCGCCGGAATCAGGGTGCCGGCCATGGCCCGGCCGCCGCTTTGCGACGAGCCCATGGCCAGGCCCGCCAGCGTGGCGGCCAGCCAGAACATGGCGCGCGATTCGGTCAACGCGGCAATCAGCACCATGGCAATCCAGACCAGCAGCGTCAGCGCCAGCGCCGGCTTGTGGCCCAGGCGGTCCTGCCCGTAGCCAAACGCAAACGCGCCGACGGCCGCCGCAATGTTGACGACGAACACCAGCGCCATCGTTTCGCTCTGCGAGAACTGCATCGCCTGGTCGGCATAGACCGCCGCCAGCGCGATCACCACGGCAATGCCGGCCTGGTAAAACACGGCGCATAGCAGCAGCCGCCTGAAGTCGGTGTAGGGCTGGGCCTGGCGCCAGCTGCCCACCAGCGCGGCCCAGGCCGAGGTCTTGGCGTGCGCCGCCGTGCGCTGCGGCCGGGCGCGCTCCTTGAGCAGCGCAAACGTCACCAGCGCGGCGGCCCCATAGACCAGCGCCGTGATCAGCATGGTGACCGGCACAAAGTCGGTGGCCGCCTGCCCCTGCGCTTGCGCGTGCAGCACATAGGCCAGGCACAGCCCCAGCGACAGCATGCCGCCGAAGTAGCCAAAGCTCCAGCCCCAGCCCGACACCTTGCCCATCGCCTCGTGGCGCGCCAGTTCGGGCAGGAATGCCGCCGTCAGCGACTCGCCCACCGAGTAGAAAAAGTTGGACAGCACCATCGCCGCCACCGCCAGCCACAGGTCGCCGCGCCCCGTCAGCGCCAGCGCCGCCGTGGTGGCCACGCAGGCCGCCGTGGCAACCATCAGCAGGCGGCGCTTGGCCGCGTGCGCGTCGGCCCATGCGCCCAGGGCCGGCATCAGCAGCAGCACCAGCAGGTTGGACGCCGACAGCGCCAGCGTCCAGGCCAGCGTGCCCCAGGCGGCCCCGTTGGCCACCACGCCAATGAAGTACACGTTGAACACCGCCGTGAGCACCACGGTGGTGTAGCCCGAGTTGGCAAAGTCGTACATGGCCCAGCCAAAGACTTCCCGCTTGGCCACGCCGGGTTTCAGGGCTGCGCTGTCAAAAATCGCCATGGTGCTTTCTTTCTGGATGGGGGACGGCATGCGTACGGCAGATGGTAACGCCAGTTTAAGCATCAAATTGGGCTTTGATACACTGAAATCGGGCGTGAGCAGCTATTTAATTTATAGCGATCTGGGTGCGTGAGAAATTTCTCTCGTGCCAGTCCTCAGACCTCCGCGTGGTCGGTCTGGGCCTGCGGCGCTGCCGCCGATGGGTCGCCGCCAGGCGAGTGCGAGGCCGACGCAGCGCTGACATCACGCAGGCGAAAGCCGTGCGCGCTGGCGGGCGGGCCAGCCATGAGACTGAAGCGCACCGCAGCGCGGCAGATACACTCTTGCCTCATAAGAGCCTCATGGGAGGCTCAGGACTGCACTGCCATGACGACATCACCTGATACCCCTGCCACCTCCGAACTGTCTGCCGAAACGGTGTGGATGGAAACCGAAGACTTCGACGAACTCGACGCCATCCTGGACGAGCTGCGCAGCCGCTACGACGAAACGCCGCAGTGGGAATTCTGCGAAGGCTTCATGGCCGCCGTGATCTGCTCGCGCCGCCCGATTGCCGCCGAGGAGTATTTGTCGGTGCTGCTGGGCACGCCGGCCGAGGGCGAAGAGGCTGACGCCGAAAGCGGCTCGTTTGCCAGCGATGAACAGCGCGAACGCTTCCTGGCGCTGTGGATGCAGCGCTGGAACGAAGTCGTCACCGCGCTCGACGCCGAAGTCAACTCGCTCGAAGACGAGGCCTGCTACCACCCCGAGGTCATGGACATCCGCGGCGCCGTGTCCGACATGCCGCCCGAGGAGCAGGCCGCGTTCAAGGACGAAGACCTGCCCGCCTTTGCCCAGGTGTGGGCGCTGGGCTTCATGTTTGCCGTGGAAAGCTGGCCCGACGAATGGATGGCGCCGCGCGACAAGGACGCCGCCCAATGGCTGGACGGCGCGCTGCAGGCCGTCGTCGCCATGAGCGAAGACGACACCGGCCCGCGCGAGGTGTCGCCGCTGAGCGAAGAAGGCACGCCCAGCACCAGCATCGCCCGGCTCAACGCCTTCGGCGAAGCGATCTGGGCCGTGTACGACCTGCGCGAGCTGTGGAAAACGATGGGGCCGAAAGTCGAAACCATCCGCAAGGAACCCACGCCGGGGCGCAATGACCCTTGCTCTTGCGGCAGTGGGAAGAAGTACAAGAAGTGTTGCGGGGCTTGATGCGCCCGCCTTTAAATGGCTAGAGGCAAGGCGGCGCCCTAGGCCGCCACCTCTTGGTCGGCTTGCTATGGGTCATTGCGCAATACGCCTTCAAATGACGAACGATAAAACAGAGAGAACGCATCGCGCAAAAGCGCTTTGGCTTCTGGCGAAGGATGCGGGCGCTTGTTGAGAAAAGGGTCATACCTTGCAATGGCCAGCTTCTCTGCGCTTGTCAGATCAGGTGCCGCAATTTTTGAAACGTAGAGGTCCAGAGTTGCAGTCGGTGCGACTTCTGAAATAAATGACCGAAAAATTCTGAGCTTGAAGTCATTGGGGGAGTGCGGTTGAAACTCGCCGGTGTAATTCTGTGCGCGAAGAGATATTGAGTTTGTCTTTCCGATGTAGATCTTGAACTCTTTGTCGTTGAGTCGCATTGTCCAGAAATAGATGGCCGTCACCTTTTTGTAATCAGAGATGATCTGGTTTATTCGCTCACAGCGCGACAGATCGGTGCCGATAATGAGCGGGCTGAACTCCGCACGCATCGCAGCGTATTGAGATTCATCGAACTGAAAGCGATCAAAGCCTGCGATCAAGTCACTCACGTAGCGCTCCCATCTGCCGGTCATGCCAGCGCCGCAGCAGCGTCACCGCCACCATCGCACCGATCAGCGCCAAAAACATGTCCGACTGCGTGTCCCACGGGTCGCCCTGCGTGCCCAGGAACTCTTCGGCGCCTTGCCCCAGCGCCAGCGCTGCGCCCCATTCGATCAGTTCATAGACGGCGCTGATGGCCATGGCGATGCACACGGCCAGAAATGCTGCCATGCCCCGGTGGCTCACGTAGCCGCGCTGCACCAGCACCTCGCGCGCCACCATGGCGGGCACCAGGCCCTGCATGAAGTGGCCGATCTTGTCGTAGGGGTTGCGGCCCAGCTGCAGGGCGTCCTGCAGCCAGAACCCCAGCGGCACGCGTGCATAGGTGTAGGCGCCGCCCAGGATCAGCACCAGCGCGTGCAGGGCGATCAGCGCATACAGCAGCCGGGTCAGCGGAACGCGGCGCCGGGTGGCCCACAGCACCGGCGCGGCGATCAGCACGGGCGCCACTTCCATCACCCAGGTGGCGCGGTCATACGGGGCCACGCCCGACCACAGCAAGGCCGCGAGCACCAGCAGGGCCATGGCGGCCAGCAGGCGGTGGCGCTGGCCGATAAAGCCGCCACCGTGGCGCCGCCCCAAAATTTTTGCGGTGTCAGTTGACATGATGAGCCCAGGGAGTCCGTTGAAAAAATGCGCTAGCGCCTCAACGCCGCAGTATGTCGCAAAGCACGTTGGCGGCCTGGCCCTGCTGCCGTCATTGCCTGAAAATTGACCTGAAACAAGGTCTCCTGGCAGGCCATCTGCCATGCTGCGGGGATGTACACGCCAAGCAACGCATCCACCGGTTTTCTTTTGGCCCCCACGCGCTTTCTGTTTTTCACCGGCAAGGGGGGCGTCGGCAAGACCTCGCTGTCCACCGCCACGGCGATTGCGCTGGCCGACGCGGGCCGGCGCGTGCTGCTGGTCAGCACCGATGCGGCGTCCAACCTTGACGAAATGCTGGGCGTGCCGCTGCGCAACCAGCCGGTGCCCGTGCCCGCCGTGGCCGGTCTGCGCGTGCTCAACATCGACCCCGACGCGGCGGCCGAGGCTTACCGGCTGCGCGTGCTGGCGCAACTGGAGTCTGACGCCGGCGATGACGAACGGGCCACGGTGCGCGAGCAGCTTTCAGGCGCCTGCACCACCGAAATCGCCGCATTTGACGAGTTCGCCGCGCTGCTGGCGCATGAAGGAGATGACGACTACGACCATGTCATTTTCGACACCGCGCCGACGGGCCACACGCTGCGCCTCTTGAGCCTGCCCAAGGCCTGGAGCGGTTTTCTGGCCGGCAACGATCGGGGCGCCTCGTGCCTCGGTCCGCATTCGGGGCTGAAGATGCAGGAGGCGCGCTTCAACGCCGCGCTGGCCGCGCTGAGCGACCCGCTGCTGACCACCGTGATCCTTGTCACCCGGCCCGACCCGCGTCCGATGCAGGAGGCCGCGCGCACGGCTGAAGAGTTGGGCGCATTGGGGCTGTCCAACCAGCGTCTGGTGATCAACGGCGTGTTTCACGCCAGCCGGCCCGACGACCCGACCGCCCGCGCCATCGAGGCGCTGGGCATTGAAGCCATCGCGCAGATGCCCGACGCGCTGGCGCGCCTGCCGCGCGACGAAGTGCCGCTGCGCGCCTTTGACACCGTGGGCCTGCCGGCGCTGCGCGCGCTGCTGGGCCGTGGGCCGGTGCCGATCGGCGCGCTAGACGCCGGCCAATCCCTGGCCGACTTGCCGGCCGAACCCCTGAGCCGCCTGGCCGACGAGTTGGCCGCGATGGGCCACGGCCTGATCATGGTGATGGGCAAGGGCGGCGTCGGCAAAACCACGATAGCTGCCGCGCTGGCCGTGGGGCTGGTGCAGCGCGGCCACAGCGTGCACCTGACCACCACCGACCCGGCCGCCCATGTGGCCGACACCCTCAACGGAAGTCTGCCGAATCTGAAGGTTGGCCGCATCGACCCCAGGGCGGAAACCGAAGCTTACATTGCCAAAATCATGGCGACGCGCGGCAAGGCGCTCGATGAACCGGGCCGGGCGCTGCTGCTCGAAGACCTGCAGTCGCCCTGCACCGAGGAAGTCGCCGTGTTCCACGCCTTTAGCCGCGTGGTGAACGAGGCGCGCAGCGCCTTTGTGGTGCTGGACACCGCGCCCACCGGCCACAGCCTGCTGCTGATGGACGCGACCGGCGCCTACCACCGGCAAATGATGCAGCAGTACGAAGGCCGGGAAGGCGGCACGAACGCCATGCACCTCATCACGCCGCTGATGCGGCTGCAGGACGCCGGCATGACGCATGTCATTCTTGTCACGCTGCCCGAAGTCACGCCGGTGAGCCAGGCTGCCGCGCTGCAAGAGGATTTGCGCCGCGCCAAGATCGAGCCCTGGGCCTGGGTCATCAACAAGAGCGTGGCCGCCACCGGCACCACCGACCCGCTGCTGCAGGCGCGCCTGGCCGGCGAACACCGCCAGACCGCGCGCATCGCCAGGGGCCTGGCCCAGCGCACGTTTGTGCTGCCCTGGCTGCCCGAGTCGCCGGTGGGCGTGCAGGCGCTGGGCGCGCTGGCGGCTTCGCGGTAAACCCGGCAGACGGTCCCTGGCCCGTTGGCGGTATTCTTCAGCCTCACGCCAGGCATGGGTCCAGTCCTTGCTGACGCTTCAGGCCATCAAACCACGACTTCAACTTTATGCCTCACCATCCCACTGCCCTCAAATTCCTCCAGCCTGGCTGGTTTGTCGTTGTCATGGGCCTGTCGGAGCTGTCGCTGGCCTGGCACAGCGCGGTGCCGATTCTGGGCGACACGGCGGGCGCCGGGGCGATGGTGATTGGCGCGCTGGCGGCGCTGGTGTTTGTGGTGCTGGCCGGGCTGTCGCTGCTGCGCTGGCAGCGTTATCCGCAGGCGCTGGCCGAGGATCTGAAGCACCCGGTGCGTCATCCTCTGGTGGCGGCGCTGCCGGTATCGCTGATCTTGCTGGCCACGGTGGCCACCGCGTTGACGGGGGCCAGTGCCTTCGCCAAGGTGCTGTGGGTGCTGGGCGCGGCCTGGCAGTTTGGCGTCACGGTCTGGGCGCTGTCGCGCTGGCTCAAGGGTAACAAGGAGGGCGGGCTGGTGTGGCCCAGCCTGACGCCGTTGATGCTGATTCCGGTGGTTGGCAATGTGCTGCCGCCGCTGGCCGGCGTGGCGCTGGGGTTTTCGCAATGGTCGGCCGCCCAGTTTGGCCTGGGGCTGCTGCTGTGGCCGGTGCTGCTGACGCTGCTGGCGGTGCGCGTGGGCGTGACGGGCCTGTGGCCCGAGCGGCTGCTGGCCAGCACCTTCATCACGGTGGCACCGCCGGCCGTGATCGGCCTGGCCGCGCTGCAACTGGGCGCGCCGCCGCTGCTGGCCTGGATGGCTTGGGGCGTGGCGCTGTTTTTTCTGGCTTGGTCGGTCAGCATTTTCAAGCGCGCCATCTCGCAGCCGTTTGCCGTGACCTTTTGGGCGCTGTCGTTTCCGCTGGCGGCCCTGGCCGCGCTGACGCTGCAGCTGGCGCCCCATGCCGCCCGCTGGTTTCAGCCGCTGGCGATGCTGGTGCTGGCGCTTGCCACGCTGGTGATTGCCGCGCTGTCGCTGGCCACCGTGAAGGGGCTGCGCGAAGGCACGCTGCTGGCGCCTGAACCCGTCGCGATGATCACGCCGGCCAGCGCGGCGCCCGACCCGGCGGCGCGGTAAGGCCTGCAGGGGGCTATCGAGGGGCGGGGGACATCGCGGCCGACTGGGCCAGCGCTGCGGCTTTGCGCTTGAACATGCCGGCCACCAAAAACACGCCAAACGGAACAAACGCCACCAGCATCAGCTGCACCGTTTCCAGGGCGGTCAGCAGGCTGATCGAGGCCGAACGCATCACCATGGCCACGTAAATCAGAAAGGCGGCGCCGTGCAGCGGCCCCATCAGCGTGACGAATTCAGGCATGCCCGCCATGCGCTTCAGGGGCACGGCCAGGCACACCAGCAAAATCAGCGTGGCGCCTTCGGCCAGCGACGCCCAGCGCAGCCAGCGCAAGCTCAGCATCGCATGGTTCATCAGTGTTTGGGCTGCGCGCCGGCCGCTTTGGCGTTGGCGTCCAGCCCGCCTTTGGCCTGCCACTCGGCAAAACCGCCCTGCAAAATGCGCACGTTGTCCCAGCCGGCCACCCGCAGTGCAAAGCCCGCCTGGGCCGACAAAGAGCCGGTGTTGCAATAAATCAGTACCGACTTGTTTTTGGGAATCTGGCTGCTCTTGGCCAGCACCTGGCGCCACTCGATGTTGACGGCGCCGGGGATGTGCGCGGTGCGGAACTGCGCTGCATCACGGGCGTCGATGACCATCATCCTGGCGTACTCGTCTTTGGGGATTTGCTCGGGAAAGATGGTGGCGCCGCCATAGTCCACAAACTCAAGATAGCTCGCCATCTCGTCGATGGCGGCGGCCTTGTTGTCGGCCCAGACCGGTGCGCACAGCGCCAGGCCCAAACCGAGGCCGGCGGCCCAGCGTGAAGTTACTCTTTTCATGATGTCTCCCGTGTTGATGCTGGATCATATAAGCAATCGCGGATGTATCCTCTAACCAGAAAAGGCTATTCTGCCAATGCCCAGGCGTGATTCGACGCCCGCCACAAGCAACAGGCCGACTGCCAGGCCCCAAAAATTGACCGCACAATAGATACATGGACGGATGCATGACCGCTGCTGCGCGCGGCGCCT
>Ga0209512_1001160_pt1 | contig 34768 bp, 25 predicted proteins | sample frozenSSSSmetaG_FD_184142 | JGI IMG/M metagenome (GOLD analysis project Ga0209512, IMG submission 184142) | Glacier valley bacterial and archeal communities from Borup Fiord, Nunavut, Canada, to study Microbial Dark Matter (Phase II) -... | ecosystem: Environmental > Aquatic > Freshwater > Ice >...
AGGGGATGGGGATGGGGATGGGGATGCAGACGGAGGGGGACGAGGCGGCTGGCTTCGTGGAGGCGGGTGGAGGGGGACAGAGGGGTGCGGGGCAGGAGATGTCGTCGCCGCCGCGGTGGGGTGAGGCGGAGTCGGTGGCGCCGTCGCGGGTGGGAGGCTATGGGATGGATCCTCCGAGGGTTGGTGATGCTGTTGGCGAATATGAGGGGCGTTTCGAATATGGAGGGCTTGACGGGGGTCTGAGCGAGGTAGGAGGAATCAACGATGCAACGACATCGTTCGACACGTTGCAATTCCCAACAGTCCAGAGCTTATCTACGTTTTGGCCGAATTCACCATCCGGACCTGCGCGTCTCGAATTCCCTACTTCTACACATCAGATCGAGGACACTTCCTCGCCTGTCACTGAGGAAGATTTTCCCACGGTGGAGATGCCGTCACAAGAAATATCTCCTTTCTATGGAAACTCCGCATTCCCTCGAACTTCAACTCCCCAATCGCCGTCTAGATCAGATGCCCTCCTCGCTCTCCACACGAGCTTCCAAACACCGCCGTCCTCAATACCAGCCACCCTCCAGCACCTTCCGAGCGTCCTCGTCAGCCATTACTTCACCTACGTCTGCACCATCTTCTCCACCTTCGACTCCTCCCTCAACCCCTTCCGCACCACCGTCGCCCGTCTCTGCCACGGCTGGGCCCCCATCTACTACGCCATCCAAAGCATGGCCGCCGCCTCCCTCGCCGACGACTTCCCACACATGCGTCCCATCGGCCTCCGTCTGCAGCAAGAATCCTACCAATACCTCCGCCAAGTCCTCCGCGAGGAGGAGATGCAGCGCAGCCGGGAACCAGACGACAAGGTCCTCTTCACCGTCATCCTCCTCGGCCTCACGACCGGCTGGCACAAAAGCCACGACCTGGGCCTCAGCCACCAGCGCGCCGCGCGCCGGCTCCTCGCCCGCAAGATGGCCCTGCAGGGGCCCTCAGCCCCCGCGAACCCGAAGCTCCAGCGCCAGATCCACTTCTTCGACCAGTGCCTGATGTACTGGGAGATGCTGACGGCCTTCGTGGCGCCCGTCTCGACCGACGAGTGCCTGGCCAGCGTCGAGCACTACACGGACTCGCAGAGCCGCGTCGGCGGCGTCCCGCGCGACGGCGAGCGGACGCAGCTCTTCCCGCACCCGTGGACCGGCGTCTCGCCCACGATCTTCTCGCTCTTCGCGCAGGTCGGCGCGCTGGTGCGGCAGGACCGCAACGCGGCGCTGTCGCGCACGTCGCTGGCGCACTTCAGCTTCGACGCGGACGCGGGGCGCGAGCGCGCGCAGCGCGCCCGCGCCGCCCGCCTCGCCGAGCTCCTCGAGGAGCGCATCCTCGCCTTCGAGCCGCCCGACCCCGCCGACCTCATCGACCCCAACGACCGCAACACCCCCGTCGCCCACTTCGTCGCCGTCACGGAGGCCTACCGCCTCACGGCCCTGCTGCTCATCTACCGCGTGTGGCCCGCCATCGTCGGCAAGCGGCTGCAGGGGGCGGGCGCGGGCGCGGGCGCGGGCACCTCGGCGGGCCTGCCGTTCGGGGCGCTGCTGCCGGCGGACCAGCAGCAGCACGCCGACGCCGACGCGGGCGCCTTCCTCGGCGCGCTCGCCATCCACATCCTGCGCCTCATGCGCGAGCTGCCGACGTCGTCGGGCACGCGGTTCCTGCACCCGATCGTGCTGCTGGCGGCGTCGAACGAGCTGCGGTTCTCTGCGCTGCCGGCGGCGGCGGCGGCGCCGCCGCCGCCGACGCGCATCGAGGCCATGAGCCTGGCCGACATCGGGCTGACGGCGCGCGAGCTGGAGGTCGCGCAGGCGCGGCGGTTCGTGGCGCAGCGGCTGGTGGAGCTGGCGAGCGCGCTGCCGAGCAAGCCGATCGTGCAGGTGACGCGGCTGGTGCGGGAGACGTGGTGGAGGATGGATAATGCGGGGGGTGGTGGTGGGGGGGAGGAGGCGTTCTGGATCGATGTCATGGTGGAGAAGGGGTGGGAGGTTATTATGGGATGAGTGGGTGGGTGGGTGGGGGGAGCGTTGCGCGATGTGGGATTGACGCTGGCTGGGGTCGTCGGGCGTGCGAAAAGGGATGGGATGAGGTGGATATCTAGAAAGCAAATCGTTGCCAGCCTGGAATACAAATATAAATGACTAGAACAGCACCGTTGCTTGACGTCGCCTCGATGGCCGAGAGCGTCCTTCTGGACAATGACTGCAATCACTGCTTGTCTGGAGGTTAAAACGGTGCAACCCGTACTTCAAGCCGAGCGGCTCCGCAGCGGGCCTACCTACGACGCACGAGTAACTCCGGCGCAGTAATCGCCCTCACAGAGACATCCTGACACAGCTCCAGCACAAGGAAGGACACGGCATATTAAAATTAAGCCCCCTTCGCATTCGCTATGCTGCTCTGATCCTATGAACCCACGTCCCGTCCCATCCCAGCCTCCCTCTCGCATTGCATTGCATCGCGCGCAAAGCCACAACCACCCCCAATTCTCCCTCCGCACGCGAGGCTACTAGCTAGCTGGCCAAACCAAAACCAAAAAATAGTAACATGGGAAATCTGCGAGCCCGACCCCTTCGTCAGCTCCATGGTATCAATCCCTCCCAGCCCTGCTCGTCTCCCGGCTCCCCCTCCCCGTCTAGCTGAAGAAGGCCCGCACGACCTGCTGCGTCTCCAGACTCATCTGCGCGAGCAGCGCGCTCGGGTCCTGCCCCGTGACCTGCAGCAGCGCCTTCGCCGACGAGATGACCTTCGTCGCGATCTGCCCCTGCAACGTCTCGGCCTCGAGGGCCTGCACGACGACGACGAAGATCTTTTGCGGCTGCGAGAGCACGGCGGGGTGTTGTCTGTTTCAGAAGATCAGATTAGCAAGGCATTCCGACAAGGTCGTGAAGCGGAGGGAGAGGGAGACATACTGGTCAATCAGTTGCGAGAGATACAGATACGCGTACGGCGCCGCCTCCTCGTCGTTCACAATCGGCAGCGTGTCGATCCAGCGCGCGACCGTCTCGTCCGGGTTGCGCACCTGGCTCGCGTTGTAGTGCAGGATCTTGGCAATAGCCGCGCACGCGTTCTCGGTCGCAAAGACGTTGTCCTCGCTGCGCGCGTCCGGGATCTGGCACACGTCGAAGAGCAGTCCGACTGCTGCGCCCAGGAAGCCGGACCAGTTGGCGCCGCCACGGTGGGCTGCTACGCCGACGCCATACGCGGCGGCTTGGCGGTTCGCAGGCGCGGGGTCCCGACACCCGGCCGCGAGCGGGTCGATGATGAAGGCGTTGTAGTCCCAGCTGCGCTCGCCGCAGAACTCAAGCACGTCGTCCATGATGCAGAGGCCCCACTGGCGCTGTGTCGGGTCGGCGGATTTGAGGAAGGCCTCGTAGGTGCTGCTGAGGCGGCCCCAGGCGGGCAGGAAGTCGACGCCGTGGTTCTTGAAAATGCAGTGGAAGGACTTGTTCATTTCGGAAAGGAGGGTCTGGTCGTCTTCGATGGCGAAGAGGACCTCGTCGAGCTCTTCCTCGCCCTCCTCTTTGTTGTTGTCCTCGGCTTCCTCGGCGCGCGCCTTGACGCGCTCCTTGTAGTCCTCGAGGGCGGATTGGGCGGCTTCGATGAAGGTCTCCATCTGCTTCTGGGAGAGGCAGTTCTTGCCCATGACCTCGACGGACTCATAGAAGGACTGGTACATCTCGGCGAGAGTATCGATGGCGGGCTCGGCTGAGAGGACCTCGAGGATCTTCTCGAGCGTTGGCTCCCAGAGGCTGGTCAACTCATTAGACGGATTTCCAAATGCCTTCTTGTAAGAGTTCAACAGTTGAGGGACCAGCTTGGCCGAGACAACGCGGACTGGGTCGTGGAAGAAGAAGGCGAGACCTGGCACGGCAATATTCTGCATGATTTCTGGCACGTATGGTGCGAAGTCGCCTTCCAAGACTTGAGCATAGACGACGAGAAGTTCGATGGCCATGTTCTTGTCATCGAGGGTGCTGGTCTTGATTCCAATAACCTTTCCTTTGAGAGGAACCAACTCCCATCCCTCCTCTTGCTGCATCTGCTCAACCTGATCCTCGTCATCCAAGAGTTGGATATCGGCCTTGGCTCTGGCCAGCTCAAGGAGCGGTGGCATGACGCTTGGCAAGAATGGCAGAAAATCCTTCCCAAGGACTCGGCACATGCGTCCCCAGCAGTGCATGAGGTATTGTGCTTGTGGGTCATCAGCGTCGGTGATGCTTGCCTGGATAGAAGCAAGGAGCTGAACCAAAGTCATGGCATCACCTCCGAGTCGCTCCTTTCCAACAGCGAGTGCGATGAGAGTGGCACACTCCATGGCCTTGGCGCGGAGTAGGCGAAGCTCCTTGGTACTCTCTTGTTGCAGGACAGAGAACAAGAGCGGCATCAGGGTACCATAATACTTGGAGAAGGCAGCCTCTGCAGAATCGGCGATGGTGGCGATGGTTGAGAGAGCCTGCTCCTGGACGTATCGTTTTGGGCTTTGGAGAAGTTGGAAAAGATGGGTGAGGAGATCGTCCAGATACGGCTCCAGAACACCCTTCTCGGCCTCCTCGCAGAAGTTGACGAGAGCTGCAGCGGCGTGGGCCTGGACTCTTGGCTCAGCAGACTCGAGGACCGGGATGATGGCGGGCACGACGACTTGGTGGTACTTCTCTTGCATGGTGCCAGCAAAATCAGTACTCATCTGACCTAGGGCATTACACCCTGCCCATCTCACTCGTGGATGTGGATCGCGGAGAGCTGGAACAACCAATTCAAGGACCTTGTCCAACTCTCCGACCATCAACTCACGGCAGCCCTCGGAGATGGCTGAAATAGCCATGAGAGCGGCATGTCGGTCCCTCCATGCGCTGGAGGTCATCATTCGTGGTAGCCAACTGAAGGTAGGTGCCAAGATGGTCTGTCCACCGAGCTTGTTCGCCAGCCTGTCCATGCACTGCTCACCAGCAACATGGTTCAGGTCACTCTCCTCCGGCTCCATATCATCAGAAGCATTCCACTCTGCAGCATCGTCATCATCAATACCAATATCAGTCATGAGACTCAGGCACTGGGTGATCATATCGGCGGTGAAGGATGGATCCTTTCTGCACATAGCTGGCGCGTAATCGGCGAATGTAGCCATGAGCTCCAAGGCATTTTGCCTTGCTTGATCAGTGAGTTCCTTGTCCTGAATGACGGATATGCTGAAGGCCACAAGATTGCGGAAGAGGGGCTTGAACATCTTTGGCGCAACTTCGGCGAGTTCGATGAGCGCAATGAGAGCCTTGGTCAGATCTTCGGAATCCTGGGACTCCTTAATAGGCGGCAGAATGTTGAGGACTTCTGGGATAAGTCCATAGTACTTGACTTGGGCCTTTTTGTTGATGGTTCGGAAGAAGGAAGCAAATGCCTCCATGGCTGATAGCCGGACGTTGACGTTCTCATCCTTGAAACCCTTCGCGAAGGCCGATAGGACGGTGTCCTCATGCTGCTTCTCAATTATACCAGGAGTAGTCGCAAAGATTCTGTACGCGTTCTCTCTCTGGCCTTCGTCCTTGGAATTGCTGAGGGTAAAGAGGGCACCAAGCAACTCGGGCCATTGTTGACCTGCCAAGTCAGGGATATAGTCCATAAGAATCGTGGAATGAATCCATACCATTATCTGAGTATTCTCTGGCGATCTCGGCCACGGCGTCGCCGATTTTGTTTCGCACAGTGTTGACGCTCTCCATTCCCAGTGCCTGGAGCAGCTTGTCCCGAACCGCATAAGCCTGGTCTTGCGTTATGGATAAGAAGAGCTCGATCTGCTCGCCATTTGCAAGCTTGCGGGATTTTGAAGCTATGCGGCGGAAAATAACCGCAGCGAAGGAGCGCGCCTGGGAGGTCTTATATCAGCGATTTTGGACGTGTGAAAGCACTGAAAGACTGAAAGCACTGAACGGCTGAAAACACCTCTTGAATATATGAAGGGAATACGTACTGTTGTCTCTGTTGAGCCACATATTTGCTCCACTAAGCCCATCAAAAGAACCTCTGGCTGCGAGTTTGTCCAGTTATTCGTGAGATGCTCCTCTGCCTGCGAGCGGATGCTGTTGTCGGATGACTGCAGCGCTTGCAGCAGCTGCGCGAGCTCTGCGTGAACTTGGGGTGATAAGAGAGACATGATCGCCAGCTGGTCTCCTTCTTCTACCAGTCGATCGAAGATGCGACTCTTGTATGTGCCGTCAAGGGCTCAAGTGTGGTCGAGGAGGATGTCTGAAGGATGGAAGCGCGGCAGGTCAGAGACACGGCGCCAACAGGGCAGATGCGTTGGTTGCGCTGTCAGTTCTGTGCAGAAGTCTCGGCCAGGTAAAGGTGGATGGATGGGTGGATGATGGCGCTGATGTCTCCAAGGCGACGAGGGACGAAAGGAAATCGAAAGTAGTATATGGGAGGACGAAGATGGCAGATTATAGGGTGGTAGATGAGTAAAGCACGAGGGTGAGGTTGGTGATGTTGGTGATGTCGATGATGTTCGTGGTGTTCGTGGTGTTCGTGGTTGGCATGCTCATAAACCTTTGTCGTAGTGGGGTATGAAGTGTGAAGTGTGGTGTCCCTCATAGAAATTTTGGTCGGGGTTCCAGATGGGCAAAATAAAGAAGGCCAATCAGAAGCCTGGATCGCTTCGGCTTTCGACAACGCGCTCAGGAACAGCAGGAACACGAATAAATAATAAATAAATAAATAATAAATTTTTAAAAAAAATAGTAAATAGTAAATAATAAATAAAGATGGAGTTTATATATTACATCATAAATATAAAAATATAAAATACAGATTTATCACAAGACAATGGCCTCATGTGCAAGTACCTATCCATTGGTATTTTTAAGTTCAGGGCGGCCAAATGCTATTCATACCTATTTATATGGCGTCTTTGTTGGCTCGTAGAGAACCTACATTATGTATTATGTATTATATATACGTGCTATATGTATACAGTCTAGAATTAGAAATAATATAATCCTATCTATTCCTAAGATATATCAAGACATTAAGACGTCTAGAAGGCCAAGTCAGAATATTGTCATGTGATTCCGAAAGGACGGCGGGGCGGAGCGGAGTCAAAAGGAGCGGAAAGGCGGGGGCGGGGCGGGAAATTACATCATGGCAGCTCCAATGTAGTCTAACCGGAACTGACCAGCTGCGCATCTACTGTGAGCAAGTACTCACGCCTTCTGGAACTCGCATCATCCATCGTCTCAGTAGACAAAGGCAAAACACAGCATCTTACCTCAACTAAAACAACCCTTCAGTTGCTTCAATTACTTCCCTTGCTTCCCTGAAACAGAACTGCACCTCAAACAACAACTCTCCAGGAGCTGGCTGTAACATCATCCCACTCCTCGTCTGAGTCGACAGTTGACATAGCTCCATCGCATCGCATTGCATCGCCACAACAAGCTCGAGGGATATTGAACATCGAACATTGAACATCGAACATCGAACATCGAACAATCAAACTCCATCATGGTCACTCCAACCTCCCCAGATCTCAGCAACGCCCGCAAGCCTTCTACCAACCTGTCCAACACCCCTCACGATCATTCAAACCCCCCACTGGATAGAAGCGTCTCAGCCGTATCATCAAATTCTGGGACTCTGAGCCATCGATCCAGCTTTGCCGACAATCTGCGCCCTCATCCCCCCTCACCCCGCATTCAGAGACATCCTTCACTTTCCCAAGCTTCGATCCAGGAGCTGCTCACTCATCCTCCGCCACCCTCGAAAGAGAGCGCACAATATAGAGGCCGTGACTGGCGCAGGATCAAGATCGGCGAGGTCATAAACAGAGATGATGTCCGATGGGTCATGTCGAATATTAGTGTGGAGGAGGCCAGCAAGGTATGTCATGCACGAGAGAACTCCTGATTTAAAGCTAATTGCCACAGGTCTTGATTGAAGCCGGAGCTCCCCATGTTGTCCTCATTCATGACGATCCGGAGAGCTTGACAGCTTCGGGCACCTTCGACTATGGAGACCTCAATGCCTACCTCCTCGTTGTTCTTGGCCTGGCCCATCCAGATCCGGATACGGTCGACACATACACAGAGGTTTCGAGAAAGGCCCAAGAAGGAATCCAAATACCTCTTGGAGACATTGTCTCTCTGGCCAAAAAGGCTCCCATTGTCACCTTGCCAGAGACGGCGGATTTGTTTGCGGCCATTGAGTTCTTTGCTAGCGGTGTGCATCGCATACTCATTGTCAAAGAAGGCACCAATGATGTAATTGGCGTCTTTAGTCAATGGAAGCTTGTCAACTTCCTGTGGGAAAATGGCAGTTGCTTCTCTGTAATTGACCATCTGTACCCAAAAGTTCTAAGAGATCTTGACATTGGATCTCATCAGATTATCGGCATTAAGTGAGTCTGTATCTTTCTTTATCAGGAAAAATAATAGCTAACAGAACATAGTGGCGATAAACCGCTGACAGAGGCGCTTTTATTGATGAACTCAGAAGGTCTCTCAAGTGTGGCAGTTATTGACAATGCTCAAAACGTCATTGGTAACATTTCTATCGTCGATGTCAAACATCTCACCAAAACGAGCAGTCTTCGTCTTCTGAAATCTTCCTGCATCCACTTTATCTCAGTCATCCTTATGGAGCGCGGCGTCGACAATGGCAAAGACACATATCCAGTTTTCCACGTTAACCCCTATTCCACTCTCGCCCATACCGTCGCCAAGCTCGTCGCGACCAATTCTCAGCGCATGTGGGTAACCGAAGGTTCCTCGCCATCGCCCTCTGCAGCAGCCACACCGCAAGCAGTGCCGTCTGCGCAGGCCGCCGTTCCCCAAGCCCCGACGCCTGGCTCGCCACCCCTGTCTCCCATATTTCCCTCCATCTCCGCTGCCGCATTTCCCGGAGCGAGAATGTCAGGCCGTCTCACTGGTGTCGTCTCACTGACCGATGTTCTCAACTTATTCGCCCGTCAGTCTGGTCTGCAGACCCAGGATCCGAGTGAGGAGAGACAGCATCGCCGTCGCAGCTCGAGTATCTCGTCGCTATCGCGGCCGAGCATCGACTCGGGGAGACGCACGAGTGCCGATATCCGCCGATAGAAGCGCAGTCGTTCTCGCATGACGACGAGACATCAAGAATGGAAAATGAAAGGGAGTTTTGGGAGGATGCTTGCATGATGAGAGCGGCTGGCTTTGTTGGCGTTTGGATGCCATAGAATGAATGACCTTCAGTAGTCGAAGATATCATGAAAGAATTCTCGTTTAATGTTCTCCACGTTTGCAGCAACTGATCAGTATCTGGTAGAGCTTCCAAGCGTCACAGTGCCTATTTTCGTAATCGTGATTCGTGATCCAACACACCTACCACCCTACATACCATCTTCCCCACATTTCGCAAAGGTTGACATCGTGCTCGGCAAATCGTATATCCGGCGAGGCTGGGAAATTCCAGCCACCAAGGCGAGGTCGTCATACATTATTTCCCTTCGCGATCTACGCTGTCTACTTTTTCAATCCACGCATTGCTACAGAACCTAACTACACCAACAATGGCAGGATCAACAGACGGAGGCCGCGCACGAGACGAACGCCGACGCTCCAGATCCCGCTCGCAAGACCACGATTCGGACGCAGAGAGGCGCCGGCGGAGACACAGGCGCTCGCGCTCAGAGCGAGGCGAGCACAGCGACCGCCGACCGCGGCGCACCGACGGGGGCAGGAAGGAAAGGAGGGACGGAGATGAGATGGACGTGGAGAGGCGGCGATCGCGGAGCCCGCGGAGCCCGCGCGAGTCGTCGTCGCGCAGACGTCACGGGGACCGAGAGCACCGAGGCGGCGAGCGAGACGCGAAACACAGGGCTCGACGCGAGCGCTCGCCGCGGCCGCGCAGCAGAGACGGCGATGCCGGAGCGCGGGGGGAGGACAGGGATGTGGAGGTTACGCGCAAGGCGAAGGGCCCGCTGCCGAGCCAGGAGGCGTCGTTCTCGCTGATCAGGAACCCGGCTGCGGGCGAAGGGGCCCTCGTGCCCCATGACGGCGCCTCAGCCGTGCCCGAGAAGCAGACGCCGAATTTTGCGCCGACGGGCCTGCTCGCCGCGGCGACGAAGACGGTCGAGAAGGCGGATGGCACGACGGTGGTGCTGAAATACCACGAGCCGGCTGAGGCGCGGAAGCCGCCGGCGAGGGACGCGTGGAAGCTGTTTGTCTTCAAGGGCAAGGATATCGTCGATACGATCGAGCTCGGACTGCGGAGCTGCTGGCTGATCGGGCGGGAGGTCGCGGTGGTGGATTTGCCGGCGGAGCATCCGAGTGTCAGCAAGCAGCATGCGGTGATACAGTTCCGGTTTGTGGAGAGGAGGAATGAGTTTGGGGACAAGATCGGGAGGGTGAAGCCGTATCTGATTGATCTGGAGAGCGCGAATGGGACGATGCTGAATGGGGAGAGGGTGGAGGAGAGTAGGTACGTGGAGTTGAGGGATAAGGATTTGGTGCAGTTTGGGGATAGTACGAGGGAGTATGTCGTTATGCTTCCACCGAAGGATTAAGGTTTGATGCAACGGGAAGCTAGGTGACGCATGAAAGCCACGGATGGGGGCTAGGGAGAGGTCCGAAGAGGCGTACCCGGCAAAGGAGAGGAGGGGCGTTCGGGCGTGGTGGAGAGGAGTTAGTCACGCAAGGCGCACACAGAGCCGCACGCAACCCTGCGACGAGGCAAGGAAATCCGCTGTCCTCGAAAGCTTCGCGCACAAGACGGACGTTTCCAACACTTTAGGCTTCTACATCTGCGCCCATCAATCCGCATCTCTCCGAAGTCGCAACACAGTTACTGAGCGTCTTCTCACCGCGCTGGAGATATGCAAGACCTCCTTCCACTACTGGCCGTCAACAGCCCTTCACCGAGGACGGCTGTGAGGACTCGGCAAGTGCACCAAATAGCCGCGCTGATTGTGCCTCGGCGTGGTCGGGATGGGCCGGCGGGAGGAATAGCGAGGTGGGAAGGTTAAGATTAAGTAAGGCAGACGGCAGATGCGTGCCTGTGACTGTTCGAGATCTCGCCACCTTAGGAATCAGAAGAGCCTCTCTCCTAGAGCCATTGAGGCGCGTGAGACATGCCTGTCCATTTCATAGCTCGTGACGGGTGCTCCTACGTAAAGATGTCTCAAGCCCCCCACCTCGGCGCCCCAGATCAATCGCGGTCGTCGCGCCTGGCCCCATGCGACTCACGTTCAGAAAAGCCGGTCCCAGGCATCTAAACTCTATTTCCTCCTCCGTACGTACATACGCAGGTAGATCTCCACCGCGGTCGAAACAAGCCTTTGCCTCGTCGCTCTGGCGGGAAGAAGAAAATAAGGTAGATGATGGATAGAGTCTGACGCCGCTTTTGCGTCGCGGGAGCTGTGGACGCGTGCCGGATTTCTTGGCAAGCAGTGCGGTGCGGCGCGGTAACCCTGCAGGCTGCAGGCTGCATGCACCATGCACCACCACCCCAGCCCGAGACATGGCGGCCCCGACGGGCTGAATCACAGTGCAGGCCTGCAGACTGCAGACTGCAGACTGCAGCACGCTCACGCTCGCCCTCGACCTCTCAGCTGCGAGATCCCCTAGGGATGCAGCTGTTGATTGCGCGAGAGCCCCCCCCCCCCCCCCTCGGGACGGTGGACCCCGTGGCGCACCCTCAGCGCTCGCCGCGTCCGCAGCAGCGCACCTTCGTGTGACTGCGTGTGCAAGCAGCGCTGGGGATGGGGATATGGGCAGAGGCCTCGCAGACGCGTGATGGAAGGGAAGGATTGCTGTTTGTGCTGGTCCGCCGAAGACGCAGGCAGCCTGGGAGAGACTGCGGAAGGAAGGTACACTAGTATAGTGTATAGTAGGTGCCGGCACCCTGCCTGTGCCGTGAGGCTGTCAACGGACGGCTTGGGGTCGAGGTGGAGCGCTGCAGTGACTCGACCTCGAGCTGCCCTGGCGCGGGAAGCTGTCTAGGTATATAAAGGCTTCGGGCCCTGGTTCTGCTATACTGCTACATCTATGATCTCTGCACTGGCTCGATGTGCATGGCAAGACCAGACGTCGTATTACAATGGTGAGTGAGCGTTCCCTCCCAGCCTGGTACGGGAGAGCGACGGGGCCGTCTACTGCCTCGCAGGAGGTCCAGCGGCAGCGAAATGCTAATGGATGATCGACAGGGCACAATCACCCCCCTCGACCAGATCAAGCGCTTCGAAGTCACAGAAGTCTACGCCCACCCCGAAGCCACCGTGGACATCGTGCTGGTGCACGGCCTGAACGGACACCCGCAGAACACATGGACGGCGAGGAACGGCGTCTTCTGGCCCAGCCAGCTGCTGCCGGCGACGCTGCGGCAGGCGAAGGCGCGCGTCCTGGTCTACGGCTACAACGCGGACGTGTACACGTTCGGCAACGACCGCAGCGCGAGCTCGGATATGATACATCAGCATGCGCAGAGTCTGTTGACGGGGCTGAGTCTGGAGAGGATGAGCGAGGAGAAGGAGGAGAATGCGATTGTCTGGGTTGCGCATAGCCTGGGCGGGATACTGGTGAAGAGGGTGAGTGAGGTCGCGGCCTCGGAACCTTGGGAGGCTGCGGAAGGGGGAGAGCACCTGGCTGACTGATTCAGGCACTGGAGCTCTCAAATGATCTCACGAGTAAGAGCTCGGACCCGAGCCGGTTGATTTACGTCTCGACGTACGGCATCATCTTCTTGGGCACGCCGCATCTGGGCGCTGACGGGGCCAAATGGGGGCAGGTTCTCGAAGCCCTCATTCACACGGTTATGCCGAAGAAGGCCGTCGACACGGAAGAGCAGCTGCTCAAGACGCTGAAATACAACAACGAGACGCTGCAGAATATCAACCTCCACTTTTTGGACATCTACAGCCGCTTTGAGATTGACATGGTGCATGAATCTGTGAAGACGGACCTCAAATCCACCAAAGCCTTTGTCGTCGACCAGACCTCTGCTAGCCCGCCGCTGGCGGGTGTTAGATATTATGGGATTGAAGCGACGCACTCGGGCATGTGCAAGTTTGAGAGCAAGAATGCACCGGGATATTTGAATGTTAGTACGACGATTAAGGGATGGGTCAATGAGTGTACGCCGCGAATACAGGCGAGATGGGCTGTGGAGAGGAAGGCGAGACAGTTGGTAAAGGAGAATGAGGCGAGGGAGTTGTTGGGGATCTTTGTGAGTGATGAGAATGTAAGTTTACCCTTTCTATGGGTTATTGACCAGTCGTGGTTTTGATAATCCAGTTACTAAGTACTCCACAGCACCAAGGAAGCTCAGGAAATACACCTGGTAGGTTAGCATCTGGCTCCCAGCAAGCATACACCCAAGCTCGCCCTCAGGCTACTCTGGCCGAAGCTCCGCGGAACACAAAGCAGTTCCAGTACACCACTGAGGAGGTCGAGGAGAAAGAGACGGAGATGGTGGATCGCTGATGATATCCTTTGTGTTGCTTTTGCTCCTGCTCTCAGTCATGTTTGCTTTCTGCTTTTGTCGTTGGGCAGGGCTGATGCTTTGTTTTCTGTAGTGTTATCGAATTCAACAGTCATTTCAACCAGCATGATACACTCTGTTGCCTCTATTGAGCCTGACGCTGCTGTACCTACTGCGCATTTCATCAAGCCGCCTGGCTTTCGGCCGAACAGCTTGTTTGTAGGACGGGAGGAGGAGCTGGAGAAAATGCACAAGATGTTGTTCGACAAGAAGCGACGAGCGGAAGGAGTAGCGGCTGTGCTGCTGCAGTGTATTCCTGGTGGAGGCAAGACGCACCTCGCGAGGGAGTACGTGTACAAACATCTGCAAGACTTCCCCGGAGGGGTATTTTGGGTCAGGGCTAAATCACAGGAACAACTCGAAGCGGGTTTCTGGCGGATTGCGGAGAGTGTGGCGCTGAAGCCTTCGAAGGACTCCAACGCGCCGAAGAATTCCGATGACTTTATCATATGTGTCAACGAGTGGTTCACCAGTCACCATGAGTGGTTGCTGGTTCTAGATGGGATACACTTTGATCACCACGAGCAATTGCAAAAGTTTATCCCTGATAGCACAGATAGCAGCCTGATATATACCTCCACGGAACGGAACGTCGGCGGAGATCATCACTTTATGAACCCGCAAGTCATCAAGTTGCCCCCTCTGTCCGCCCGCGAAGCACAAGAGCTGTTCCTGAAGGAAATTGGCAAGACGACTCCGACTACCGATGATCTCAGCGAAGCAATGAAGCTGGTTCAGCGCATGGGGTTTCTGCCCGAAGTCATACATGTAGCAGCCAAGCGGCTGAAGGAGACGGAAGAGCCGCTGGCCAAATTCGCGAGGGCTTATGCAAATGGCCCGAAGCTGAGGACCTTAGACACCTACGTTGCTGTGAGAGACCAGTTGCGGGACTCTGGCGCTCACGAAGCTTTGAATCTGATCAGCATACTCTGTTATTTCAGCGGACATATTCCCGTCGAGATGGTCGCTCTTGGTGAGACTTCCGATCCGTAGCACTACCACATATGGTTGTGGTACTAATAGAAGGCAGGGCTCAAAGGAATCGACATCCCCATCAAAACCTACGAATCTTCCACCGGTAAGTCTCTCAACAACACCTTCAAAATCCTTAATCGCTACGCTCTCATCGATCGCAGCGAGCAAGAAGAAGCGCTGCAATCTTCGGGAATTTCAAAATCCAGCAGTCAGCTCCTCCCAGATGATCTGGACGTCATACGTATCCACAGCGTGGTGCAGGACTTCTTCACGGACTCCCTGCGTGCTGAGGGAACGACTGCAACATGGCTCAGCCGTGCCATCACCGTTTTTAGCCGTTCATACGAACACGCGTGTTATAGGATCAAGAGCAAGACGACTGCTGGACTCGTCAGCGATTATCGAAGCTACGAGATCCACGCCAAGCTTCTGCGCGATCATCTAACAAGGTTGGAGAAGAAGGGGCCGGTGATCCCCGAATCCCGGCAATCGCTCGAATCTGCCCTCCGCGATATCGAGGCCGAGATTGTGCGGAGAACGAGAGAATCCTCCCTCGACATCGCCAAGGGCTCCAATTCGGCGGCTTTCCAAACCTCGATCTTCGACCGCACCTCCAGCTCCTCAGACACCGGACCCGAGACCCCGGGTCCATATGATAAACACGCTGGTGTCAATTTTTGGGGTACAGACGCCAGGCAGCTCGAGAGCCCGCTCAGCATCAAAGGCGGAGATTTCACGGCCAAGTTTCCCAAGATGCCGGATGTAGATACGGGATATGACACGGATCAATCCTCCAACCCGTCAACATCCATGCCCATGCGCGGCTCCCATCACCCCTCCCTGTCAGCCTCGCGGCCAGCCTCCCATCCCTCCTCAGCACAACCTGGAAACCCAGATTCCGACAGCGAATCCTGGACAGTAGTGTCGCACTGCCGTCCTCGGTCGCGAACCAGCGATCGACAGGACATGCCGAGCCGCTCGGATCTCCACCGCACGACGCGCGCGCTCGAGTCCTCGCGGTACCACGACCACGCCGGCGCCTTCCGCGCCATGACACCTTCCGCCACTGACCCGCGCGTGAGCCGCGAGTCGGTCCTTGGCGTCATCCACCGCGTGGGTTCGAAGACGGACGGCTCCGGGTCGTGGATCGATACAGGCTGGATGGGGCGGCCTGTGAGCCGTGGCAGGACAGGCACGGATATGAGTGGCTTGAGCCTGGCGGAAGTGGCGTTGGGGAAGATTAGCAAGAGTAGTCCGCCGCCGGGGCGTGGGGGAGGGTATATCCAAGATCGGAGGCCGAGGAGCCAGAAGGGTGGAAGCAGTGAGTTGTTAGGCGGGATGGGACATGGGGAAGGGTGGTATAGTGAGGCGGTGGGAGGGGATACGATTTTTACGGCAACAAGCAGCCCCTTGTCACAGTCTGGGAGTCAGGTGCGGTCGAGTTCGAAGCCGAGTCCCAGGCCGAGACCTGCCACGCCGGCGATGACGAGTTTGCAGCGGATTCCCTATTATATCCAGCCCGATGACGCCCATCGTCTATCGAATCCACAACTGCATCCTCCCCAGCAAATCCAGCGTAGCAACGAGAACTCCCCGCCGGCATTCTACCAACAACCCTATCCAGTCTCCGACACAGACCTCCCGCTCTACAACCACCCTCACGCGCAGAACACCATACAGACCCCCCCACAATACCCGCGCCGCACAGGCCCGCTACCCATCGAACACGACCGCAGCGCGACACGAGACCATCCCTCCTCCTCCGCGCCAACACACTCCTCATCCGCCTCCTTCCTATACCCACACGCCCCGCGCCCCCATCCCGTGCCCAGCGCCCTGCGCTCGTCGGCCCCGACGCACGGCCACGCCGCCGGCTACACGTCGCAGCCGGTGTCGCGCGACACATCGGGGCAATCGGGCTCGCGCTCGCCTTTCGCAGGCGGCCGACGCCCGAGTCTGGCGGAGACGGAACCCGCGCCCTGTCTGGCGCAATGGAGTCCGGGGGTTGAGCAGGCGAGTTGGCGGATTCGTCGGGGCGAGCGGGCGCTCGAGGACGGGGAGGGGAGGGAGGTGCAGGAGGGGAGTCCGCGGTTGGGGTTCGCTGGGCTTGTTGAGAGGGCTGTGGCGAGGGAGAGGTTGGAGGGAAAGGCGGGAGAGGGGGAGAGGGGGAGAGCGAGGTGGAATCCTGATGCGCCGATTTTTGAACCGAGGCCGAGGGAGGTGTTTGGTTCGGCGGCGGCGGCGATGAAGGGGAGTCTGAGTGCGCCGCAGACGCCGAGTGCGGCGCTGACGGGGTCTGGGAAGGAAGAGGAGAGGGCGGCGGGAGGAGGTGGAGAGGGTGGGGGAGTGGGGATGGAGAGGACGGCTAGTGGGGGTGTGGTGCTGGGGAGGAGGTTGATTGAGTTTGGAGAGGTGGGGGGGCCGGTGGATTGGGGGAGGAAGAGGGAGGAGAGTCGAAGGAGGGAGTAAGAGGTTGGATTGGATTGGATTGGATCGCAGGATGATGAGGCCAGATGGGTAGGATCCTGTGATACTACGCCACGTTGGAGTGGAAGGTGTATGATTTATATTTGGCACAGTACATGAGAAGCGCAGATTGTATATCAGTGGTTGGCATTGGAAAGGGGCTTTCTTGGAAAACGGACAAGACACGGACGTACATGGACGCAGGAAGGGATGGGGGTTGGAATATATTATAGAGGGACATGGGACGGCATTTTGTAATGATTGGCAGGCAGGCAGCATTGGCATTATAGAGTATCTGAATCTCTAGATCCAGAATACAATTCCTCGAACTATCATCCCGTCTCATCTGCATCACATCCTCATCTACCGACTCTTCGGTGCCGACAGCACTGTCCTCGAGAACGAGACGCTCGCCAACGGCACCTCCTGGCTGCGCGCCTTCTGCTTCGCCTCAATGCCCGTCCGGTCGGTGACGACGGTCGCGTTGATGATGTTATCGAACTCGTCGTCGTCGCCTTCCGAGCTATTGTCCGAGTCTGCCTCAGCTTCTGAATCCTCTTTCAAGGGTTTGGGATGGGGGATATTCTCCGGCGCGGGCTTGGAGGTGGGAGTTGGGTTGGAGAAGGGCTTTGAGGCGAGGACTTGTCGACGGAGCTCGGCCATCTCGGCTTCATCGTCGGAGTCGTCCGATATGTCGAAGGGGTCGCGGTTTCGTCGGTCGTCTTCTTCATCTTCGTCTTCGTCGTCGGAGCGGGGTACTTTCTGTTTCGGTGGCTTGGTGCCCAGATATATGCCGTCCACGCTGCCTTCTTCATCGTCTTCATCACCCTCCTCATCCTCCCCATCTTCGTCCTCGGAACTGACTGCTGGCCTATGATTCGTATTCCCACTCGTCCACATATCATCATCCACCCCCTTCTCCCTACTATCCGCATACTCCCTCTCGAGCCTCTCCATCCACGCCTTCTCCGCCTCCTTCACCTCGGCGGCATCCTTACACGCCGCATACCGCCTCAACACCGTACTGTTGATCTCCAGAAACGAATTGCCGTAACTAAACGGCGCCAACACCTCCTCGGCCCACTCCAGATGTCCACAGATCGCAAACGCCGCCGCCAGCGCCTCCACGCAATTTAGCCGCCACGGCTTGCCGTAATTCACGCTGTTCGCCGCGACCAGGTACGGCAGCAGCCGCTCGCACTTCCCCCCGATCTTGGCCCACGGCACCTCAGACGTGCGCGCCCACGAGCACTCGACGACGGCGGCTCCGAAGGCCTCGAGGGTCTCGCGGTCGGCCGGGGACACGACGCTCTTGCCGTTGGGGGTGATGATGACGCCGGAGTGCTTCTGCCCGATCGCCAGCTCGCGCATCAGCCCCTGCTTCATGAGCTTGCGGCCCGAGCAGCGCTTCGGGTCGCAGTGTGCGAGGTCCCAGCAGGCGGCGCGGAAGGAGGGTTTGGTGAAGGGGGCGTCGGAGTCGTTGCGGGGTGGGCCGCGTTGGCGGGGGGCGTTGCTGTATTTTTTGCCTTTGGCGGCGAAGCCGTCTTTCTTGTGGCGGACCATAGCAGTGGGAAATGACTTGCTGTGGGTGTTTGTGGTATGCAAGTGACCTGATCTTTGTGATTATTTGTGCTTGTGTTTGTGTTTGTTGCTTTGGTGTCTTTCCTCGTCTTCCACAGGTGATGAATGACTGAAGTTGACATGCCCCACCAAGAATGGTTATCGAGCTATTCTGCCTCTCTCCACCGCCCTGCCCGTTCCCCGACCACCGACACGAGCGCCAAGCCATACTCCAGCCAGCGACATCACCACAACACCATAGCTCCCCTCCAGCATCTCCGACTGTGTACACGCCAACATTTCCTTTACATGCCCGTGTCTTTGTACTGCCTCTTCAGGCTACGATAATCCCCCGCCTCCTCTCCCACAAATACACAGATGGACAGCGTCTCAGCGCGCATGGCAGCGCCCGACCGCTTCTCCCACACCAGCGACTCCGGGCCAACCCCTCTCCAGCGCTACATCCAGCAGGCATGCTCGCCCGAGAACTTCGAGCCAAACCTGTCGCTCAACCTCGAGATCGCGGATCTGATAAACTCGAAGAAGGGGAATGCGCCGCGCGAGGCTGCCGTGGCAATCGTCAACTACATTAACCACCGCAATCCCAACGTGGCCTTGTTGGCCCTCAGCTTGCTCGACATCTGCGTCAAGAATTGCGGATACCCCTTCCAGCTGCAGGTGGGCACCAAAGAGTTCCTCAATGAGCTGGTGCGCAGGTTTCCTGAGCGCCCGCCGGCGAGGCCGACGAGGGTCCAGATGAGGATCTTGGAGGCGATTGAGGAGTGGAAGAGCACGATTTGTCAGACGAGTCGGTACAAAGAGGATCTAGGGTTTATTAGGGATATGCATCGATTGTTGAGCTATAAAGGATACGTGTTTCCGCAGGTGAGGAGGGAGGATGCCGCGGTGCTGAATCCAAGCGATGTAAGTTGTCTCAAAGGCTGAAGGTTGGACTGGGGCGGATACTGATGGGCTACAGAATTTGAAATCGGCGGAGGAGATGGAAGAGGAAGAAAGGGCAGCGCAGTCGGCGAAGCTGCAAGAGCTGATTAGAAGGAGTGGCCCGGAGGATTTGCAGGAGGCGAATAGGCTGATGAAGATTATGGCTGGATATGATACCCGATCGAAGACCGATTATAGAGCGAAGGCAGCAGAGGAGGTGGGTAAGATACAGCAGAAGGCGAGGCTGTTGGAGGAGCGATTGGAGGCGTTCCAGCCGGGGGACAGGATGACGGAGGGAGACGTCTACGAGGAGCTTGCGGCGTCGTTGCAAAGCGCCCAGCCTAAGATCCAGAAGATGTGCGAAGAAGAGTCCGACGATCATGAAGCCGTTGCAAAGCTGTTCGAAATCAACGATAGCATACACCGGACGGTTGAGCGATATAAGCTTATGAAGAAGGGGGATGTGGTAGCTGCATCCAAGATTGCAAAGGGCACACTTGGCACAAGCACGGGAGTGTCAAAGAATGCCGCTAACGAGCTGTCATTGATCGATTTCGATGCTGATGGACAGAGCAATGCTGCCAGCTCATCGACCGTGATCGTATCGAAACCAGGCGGACTCGAAGATGATCTTTTGGGACTGTCGATAGGAGACAGCTCCCTGACTACTCCTTCATACGGACAGACGGGAGCTATTGGCCTTGGTTTTGGAGCAAATACAAGTATGTAAATTGGTTGGGATGGATGAAGATCGTAGCTAACACACTCTAGACATTCCAGGCCCGGCGTTAATCTCCTCCGTCACACAAAATAGCAGTGCCAGAGCTTTCACACCAAGCTCATCTGTCTCATCTGCGCCAGGACCAGCATCACCAAACTACGCCGCCTTCTCTGCATTTGGAGTTTCCCAACCGGCAAAGCCAGCCACTCCAACGCCGCCTTTCTCATACCAATCACCTCCGCCTCAGCAACCACACCAGCCCGCCCCCAATCCCTTCGCCTCTCTCACAGCCCCAGCAAGGCAATCTACACCCTCGCAGACATCTCCCTCCGCCTCTTTATTTGATTTCGCGTCCAACTCCGTAACTGTGAAGCAGAAGTCTGCACAGCCGTCAGCACCTGCAGATGACGATGAATGGGCTTTCGAATCCGCATTGCCCGAAAGCAACGGGTTGCCATCATCAAACATCATCACTCTTACCGACTCCACTGTGAACATCGTCGCCGAGGCAAGCCGGCGGTCGAGCTCTGATCCAGTCATTACGCTGAGCCTAAAATACTCGAATAAGACACCTTTGCCGGTATCTGAGCTCACTTTCCAGGCTGCTGTCTCAAAGGTATTCACCGACGTTTCCATTCCTACTCATCCTATTCTTTGGAATTCCAGCTAACATACCCAGGGAATCACACTCAAAATGGAGCGCCAAACAGGAACAAACCTGCAGCCCCTCCAACGCGGAGGCATCTCCCAAGTCATATTTCTCAACGGTGTGGCATACGGGCAGGGCAGCAACGTGAAGATGCGATGGCGGCTATCGTACAAACTCGGCGGGGAGTTGAGGCAGGAACAGGGCGAGATACCAGCTTTGGGCGTGGCGTAGATAAAAGAAAACTGAGCGATTATTGTATGGATGGATTGATTGACGGCTTGGAAAGGGAAGGAAGATCTGGGGCTTAGACTTGACTTGACTTGAATCTACTCAGCGACATTGCCTGCGTCTCGGTTTCTAAAAATGCCTCCTTTCATTTGACTACCGCAGTGACTGTTGACTCTTACAACACAGGATCATAAGCTTTTAGAAGGAAACTCGATTTACACACTAGATACCACGCCTTCCCAGCCTTAATGCTATGCTATGCCAACACAAGTACATACATTTATCTTACACTTCCTTGACACTCCCTCACTCCCCTTGTATCTTATTCTTCCCTCAACTCTCTGCTTCCCATCGAGGCATCTCTCCCCCTACCAACTTTTAACATTTCCACCTTCGCCTCCTTCGTTCACTTCGCCGTGATCTGGGCATCCTCATCGATCCACTCCTTCAGGTACGAGGGCGTCTCCCACGCGATCTTGCCGCTCTCGGCTGCCTCCTTACGCTTCTTCTGTCCGGTCTCGCCTGCGCGGCCCAGGACGCCGGCGATGAGCTGGATGCATCTGAGACTGCAAATGGTCAATACACTCCTCGCAATAATGCCATCAAGGTGGACCAGCAAGAGGAAGGAATGACTTACGAATCATCATTCGCCGGGATCGGATAAGTAACCCACGTCGGGTTGGTATCCGTATCAATGACCCCAATCGTCGGCACGCCCGCCAGCCCGCACTCCCTCAAGCAAATGTAATTCTCCAAGGGATTCAGACACACCACGAGATCAGGCTTCAGCGGTCTATGCTCGGCGAGCTTCTTCTCTATCGTCCCACCAACGAACTCGCGATCCAGCCCATCAACAGCCTTGATCTTGCTGCCCGCCAGGATCTGATCGCCATTCGTGATCGCCCCCGGAATCCAGCGGTCGAACAGGTGACACCCGCCCGCCATGCGCGCCGCGTTGACCACGGCGCGCATCTGCCCCTTGCGCGTGCCCACGAACAGGATCGTGCCGCCGTGGTACGCGACGCCCTCGACGACCTTGGCCGCGCGTCGCAGGTGCGCCGCCGTCGCCTCCAGACTGATGATGTGGATCCCCGCGCGGATGCCGTAGATGTAGCGCTGGTTCGCCGGGTTCCACAGAGACGTGCTGTGGCCCATGTGTGCCTGCGAGGCCAGGAGCAGCTCCAGCGTCACGTCCTTGGGGCCGAGAGGTGCGGTGAGCGCCTTGTGCGGCTGGTAGAAGGGCGCGATGTCGGAGCCGAGACGGCCTGTCGAGCGCTTGATCTCTTGCATGGCAATGTACTCGGCGCCGGCAGTCTTGGAGACGGTCTCGGGAGTCAGATGCTTGAATGGGGTTGGGGGAGCTGTGGTGCCCGTGAGCGTCCGGATGGACGTGCAGGTTGAGGCGAGGGCCCGGCGGCCTGGAGGAAAAGTCAATTAACTGCAGAGGGATCAAAGGGGAGGAGGAGCCTACCCTGCCGTGAGACTGCATTCCTTATTATCATGTTGCGTCGTCTGGTGGTTTGGGTATCCTGAGTCTCGTTCCCAAAGCGACTTTTGAGATTTCGAGGTCAGCTTTGGAGCTAGTGCAAAGATGGTTAGCGGATGCGGCCGCATTGGGCATGTCAATTGTAGACGACAACAGGACAACAGTATCAGCTCATCACATCATTCTGCAATTTTGGCTTCGAATTTGTGTACATTCTGGACTAATGGCTCTAAGAATCGGTATCATTATTTGCTAGGCTATAAAGCGTGATGCGTACATCATGAAGGCATAAAAGAAATCTAAACAACGTCCGCATTCTCCCACTACCTGCTGGTTACCCTCGTGATGGCGAAGACACCAACGATGGCAACTGCTAGAGTAACAATCGCCCCGGGAAGCAATAGCTCATTTGGAACTCCAGCAATGATTTGTGGGGGTGGTTGCTGGACAACTTGAGCCTTCCGGCTGTGAGAGCGAACGCGGTGCTCCTCCTCACTCTCCTCCTCGTCTTCAGATAATACAGGCCTCCTTCGCTCGCGGAGAGTTGAAGCAGGTGGTGTGGGTGTCTCAGCAGCAACAACAGGGTGCAGATCAAGAGTAGCCGTAATGGCTGGCTTCTCCGGATCGTGAACAAACAAATCCACCTTATCTTGTCCACCTTGCCTTGCAATCACAATGGCCTCCTTAAGGTCATGATCAGTAGTGATGGAGACGGTGTCTCCCTCATCATCAAGATAGCTAAGCGCATAGCCAGAAAGGCCGAGCTTTCCATCCTCGAATGTAGCCGCTCCTCCAACAGCGTCGACCTCAGCACCAAGCTTAGCCGTGACCTGAGAGATTAATTCCACAAGGCCGTGTGCGGCAATGACATGCAGTCTGTGTACTCGGCCACTAGGTGCCTTGAATTTGAAGGCGAATGGAATTTCTTCAACCGGAACCGCCGGCTCCTCAGGTCTGGCAGGAGAGTCCGCTCCAGTATGCGATGCCGAGTCCCCAGGGGCAACGCTGGTATCGACGTGGCGCTCGTGGCGAGAAAGGTCTGGGGACATGAGAGAACGGCCAGCTACGTGGTGAAGACTGCCATCACCTGACATTGCCGACTCGGTGTCATTGTCCAAAGAAAGCCAGAACTTGTTCCAAGCAGGACCTTCGCTGTCTCCTGTCGAAATCGTGTTGATCTGCTCCAAGGTCGCATAGGTCAACTTCAACACATCAACCATGCCGACTATTTCGCCAGCATCGTTCATGACCGGCAGATTAAGGTAATGGCCATCTGACGGTTGTCAGCAAAATATTCTTTTGGTTGATAAGCTTCACATACCATGCATCTTTCTCAAGGCGGCCTGGATGGTCATATCCATTGGAGCGAAGTCGGGATGAGGAGTCATGACTCTGACGACACTGCAAGTGGCAGGATCCAAGCCTGGTGCAATAACACGAAGGACAACATCCTTGCTTGTAAAGATTCCAGTTATGGATCCTTGATCTTGGACCAAGACGGCCGTGGTATGGTTCTCCTTCATCAGAATAGTAGCTTCCTTGACAGAGGTTCTAACTGAAACAGTAGTGGGAGGGCGGCCATCAAGAACAGACTCGAGCGTTGGTCCGGACATTTTCGATCGTAGTGCCTCCACATATTGTATGATCTGTTGCGGCTGGCTGGATCCAAGCTCGGACTGGACACCCTCCAAGGCGTCGTAAAGCTTCCTTGACGAGCTATATGCCCTCTCCAACTTCTCCATCGCATCGTAAAAGCACTTAGTAATATCTAAAATACCAGAGATGTCCTGGTTCTCGTCCATGACAGGCAAATGGCGGAATCCTTTGCGAACCATCAGATCCAGAGCATCTGTGGCACTTGTGTCGGTACGAGCACAAAGAGGGTTCTTGGTCATAATCTCTGCGATAGTGATGCTGCTTGCTTTGATGCCAGCTCCCACGACCCTGTATGCCAGATCCTTTGCTGTGAAGATACCAGCGATACGGTCATCATCATCGGTAACCAGTACACAGTCCTCCCTCTTTGCCGCCATCAATTGTGCGGCCTCGGCAACAGTCGTGTTCGGCTTGATCTGAAGAGCCTGGCTGGGCCTCAGAGCCATGACTGTTCCCGGAGGGGCCCTCTTCGTCTGCCTCGCACGTCCAGTCGTCTTGCTCTTCTTGCTAAGGTCGACCTCGATCTTTCTTCGGATAGCCTACTGAGACATTAATAGGGGTCCTGAGAGCTCCCGACAAGGCTGTGCTTGGGCGTACCTCATCCTTCTTGGACTGCTTTTGCCTACTCGTACTGACTGAAGAGCCTCCTCCAGCCTCGCTCTCGAGTACTGATCTCGCGTGTGTCTCCACAGACCGTGGGATACCAGAGGCGGGACTGTTTGTAAACGAAGGCATAGCACCTCGACCGCTCGCCCGCGACGGCGTCCCTCTCATGGTGCCAGTCGTAGACATATTGACGAGTTCTGCAGTTCTGCAGTTCTGCAGCGAGGGTGAGTATATTCCGAGCACGGCCGACCCTTGAGCGTTGGTGAGGAATATGTGTCAATGAAAGCTGAAAGTCGTTTCGTGGATGTTGATTATGATTAGGCCGAGTTGGGAGCTTGGCCAACCGAGCCTCGTCCGACTCCCTTCACGTGGCGTCGTTGCCCTGGAAACGAAGTCCTCTGTTTATCCTTCCACGCTATCACCAGAGCGTCATCCAGGTTGCTGATGATCATAAATGCATAATCTGAAAAGCTCACTTGAACTTCGCAAACTATCCAAACCTCGAACAAGGACATAGCTTCAATCTACAACTCTGCACCTCTACAAACCTCACTCCATCTGCGCAAAACCACACCCGCAAGACACAGACCATATCCATCCAATTCAAGGCCTACAGGGCCATACAGAACATCATAGGCTCATCCCGAGTCCAACAACTACTGAGTAGACCTACATTCACCAACCGCCTGGCCTAACGGCTTGCGCTGCGTGAGGTATACATTCGAGCTCCCGATCATCATTCATCGAGGCAATTCCTAACTATCTACAGTCTCGGAACCCATAGGTTAGCTTCACTGCTATACTTTCAACGACACAACTCTTCCGAACTCCTCTTGCATTCCAAATGCTGTCAAATCCAACAAACCTTCAACGACATCGACAACACCGACGACAACAATCGACACCCACGGCTTACGACGCCTCGAAGATTCCCGCCCTGCCAAATCTCCAGAGAAATGCCTCACACCGACGAGGAATGAGCCTGGATCAACGACGACGACAATCGCCAACACAGGAACAGCACAGGGTAAGCATTACTAACCAAGGATTCAACGACACACAACAGCATATATTGCGAGAAACGCAGCAGCAAAGACTGGCACGCCAGGGCCAACAACAACCGATACGATACTTCAATCCGGCGAGCGATGAGAATTACCTTATATCGCCAATCGTCACCCCTCTAAGGCAAAGCTTTGATAGCGGATGTATGAACTTGTATGGAGGATCGCGAGAACCGACTCCATATTCGCCATATCCCGACAATATCAACTCGACAAATGGAGTCAACCCAAATGATTGTGCTGGTAGCAATCCATTTGGCGGCAATGACTCTCTTCTCTATCCGGATGAAGGGGCCATCACACCTTCAGCATATCTCGACTTTTCGATGAGTTTTGATGGACTACCACAAGAAGACTGGGGTGCAACGATCAAACCCTCCAGTAGGCCATCAACTGGCCGTCGAATTAGTGGAAATATTGCGGATAGAGTTGCAAGATTCGAAGGTTTGGCTGCTGAGCAGTCTTCTTCGAGGCCATTAACTCCTCCTAATCAGAAATCAAGTAAGTCACTCCAGATCATGAGTTTTCAGGGCTGACAAGAATAGTTTATTTCCCTCTAACTCCAGCACAAACGCCATACAATCGTTCAGTTAAGATGGAGCCTACGCTTCAGAGGTTCCTCGACGACTATGACACTTCCATGGAGGCCACTATCAAGCCAACTCCCCGCAGAAGTCAGCAATTCAAATCAACTTTCCAGGAAATGCGTGATCAAGTGGAGATGAATGACCCTCCTTCTCCTGCAAATACGGCACCATCATCCAGCCCCTTTGAAGGCCATGCGAAGATGCCAAAGTCAACATTCGTGAGCATCTCAAAAGTGAACTCAACCCCCCAAAACAGCACCGGATACGAATCACCATACCACTCGCCAACTCATTCCGATCACTCACCTCAAAACTTGCAATCCCAATCTTCCTCCCCAGAGATGTCACAAAGGTCACTCCGCCGGGATGCCTGTGATAGCAAACCACATCTCGCCTCCAACCAATCTTCATATCCCGAAATCCCCGAATCCTCCAACCATTCCAACTCAACACTCCAATCCTCACCAATGCAACGATCCATCTCGGTTGACAGCATCAACCTTGACGAGACCATCACCGAAACCGGCATCACAATCGACGACATCGCCATCTACATCACCGGTCCTGACCCCCTCGACCAAAAATGGGTCTGCCTCTTCCCGGACTGCAACAAGCGCTTTGGGCGCAAAGAAAACGTCAAGTCACACGTCCAAACGCACCTGGGCGACCGGCAATTCCAATGCCCGCACTGCCGCAAGTGCTTCGTCCGCCAACACGACCTCAAGCGCCACGCCAAGATCCACAGCGGCGTGAAGCCGTACCCCTGTGCCTGCGGCAACAGCTTCGCGCGACACGACGCGCTCACGCGCCACCGGCAGCGGGGCATGTGCATCGGGGCCTTCGAGGGTGTGGTCAAGAAAGTCGCGAAGCGTGGTCGGCCGCGCAAGAACCGGCCGGACGACGAGAAGCGGGTCGACAAAGCCAAGCGCACCCGCAGCAAGAACAGCAAGGGCAGCACGAAAGCGCCGACCAGCGGATTCTCGTCCGAGGCGGCGTCCAGCGCCTCGGAGTACTCGGAGAGCTCGTACGGCATGTCTCCGTCCGCCGACTACGACGTTCTCGACCCGCAGCCCTTCGCGGACTTCATGACGCCGAACCCGTATCAGCAGCAGCAGCAGCAGCAGCAGCCCAATCTCTTTCTCGGTAACGTCAACACCGACTTGGAATACTCCCTGCCGGCGTCCGTGGCTGTGGACAACTGCGTCTCCCCTCACGTCATCCAGAACGACTGCATGTCCCCGCAAGCGATCCAGAACGCGGCCAGCCCGGCGTACAGCGCGCAGTCGCGCCACGACTCCGTGGGCAGCATGGAGCGGTCGCCGCCGGGGATGTGCGAGTCGTTCCCGTCGAGCTCGAGTCCGGGCGCCAGCGCGTATTATGAGATTCCGGCGGGCGACGCGGAGGCGATGTTCCTGAATGCGTTTGGCGAGGACGAGGGCCTAGGGATGAGTGGGTTGGAGACGGAGAGGGACAGGCAGGTGGAGGCGGAGATGTTGGATCTGATTGGGGGGAAGGGGTTTGAGGGGTTTGGGGGGGACGTGGGGGATTTGTTTGGGGAGGCGGGGGATGTGTGGAGGAACTGAAGGATGTGCAGGTACGTACGTGTGAAAGGGGTGTTGGGTTGGTTTGTTTTCTGAGGTTTTTGATGATGGATGGGGTCTCACGGAATGGATGTAAAATACGAGCAATGCCTACGTTGCTCGGGGCGTTTTCATCAAGATTTCAAGGCATGGGCCCGCTGAAATGGGGGATGCTCCTGGGAACGGAAAGAAAAGGATGGGCGTCGGCACTTTTTGGGCGTCTGATCGGATCTGCTCTGATATATACATCTTGCCATTTAGGCAATGCTCGATATGTATAGGTGGAAGGCGGATGCCGGTTCCTTGCATTCTTCGTACGTGTGCTATATAGGGAGGGAGAGATGATCTGTTACGATAGTAGGGCTCTTACGGCGGAGACGGAAGGTGAATAATGAAGGGACATTCATTGCCGTGCTTTAACTGACTCGCTTCCTTTGATTGTTCGTCTTCATTGTCGTTCTCTTCGTGCTGCGTTCTCTCTACTCTCTCTTCCCTTCGTTTCCCCATCGCTGTCTTCGGCCGTCGTTGTCCGATCTTAGAGCTGCTCGTGACCCAATTGGCCTTGAAGTGCTATCAGACACCTACATGCCCGCTATCTTGAATCTGAGACTGTACATCCTCCAAGAGCATCCAGACACCACCAGCCTTGTGCCAGAGTTGTGATGGCCAAGAAACAATGACTACATTAAAGTCACCCATCCTCAAAATGGGTGGCTGAGTGGCTAACAGCTTTGAGTACTGAGAACTGTGCTGAGGGAGGGATATCTAGCGGACGATGTCGGAGAGTAACGTTTCTGTCGCCAGTCTCTCATCGGCTGTTCTAAACCGTTCAGATGATTTAGACAGCAAGCTATCTTCGAGTCAACGACAAACCCTCATATTCACTTAAAAGCCTAACTCCTCCCGTCCCGTTTTCCTTAGCGTCGACTCCTCTATGACGAGCGGCTGCGGAGGGGGAGGGACGAGGGAGGAGGTGGGTGGGAATCCGTGGTCGGGGGATGCGACGTAGGTTTGGAGCTAGCTGGATGTGCAGATAGATGATGGAAGGAAGGGCATAGTTAATTCGTTTGGGGTGGAGGGGTTGAGGGGCCGTTGGCGCGCTGGTGGTCACCTCACACATCTTCTAGAATGAATATGAAGGGGGAGAACTCCATCATTATTATAAAGTCTTCGAGCTATGGAGTCCAAAAATAGCATTGCTGCTCCTGATCAATCCCCTCTCCAAGCCGGTATGCAACTGCAACCACCCGGGTATCTCTCTCCTCCCGCTTACAAAGTATACCTGAAGCCCACCTGTCCCTCAATGGGCTTCCCGCCCGCATCCACGCGCTTATTCGCGCGCCAGAACTTCAATGTCAGCAGCAGCGTCACGCAGATGATGAGGCCGTTCGCGATGATGCAGGTCATCATGCCCGGGCGGTACCCTGGCGCGTCGACCTGGCGGAACACCGTGGACCCGATGATGCCACCGATGCCGCCGAAGCCCACGAGCGTCGCCGAGCACAGCGCGCGCTTCCACTGCCCGCGGATGTTGTTGGCCTGGTACGTCAGGATGGCCGGGATGTTGGCGTTGGCGCCCATGGTGGCGAGGAAGACGCCGAAGTAGCGCGCGCCGTTGTTGGTCGAGAATCCCAGGATCGGGAGGCCGATGAGGCAGCACAGCGCGTTGATGATCACCGACGACGCGCGGTTGCGCAGCTTGTCGGCGAAGATGGCCTGCACGAACATCCAGATGCCGGCGGCGGCGTAGGGGGGCGCGACGAGGCACTGCGCGGCGGCGACGTCGAAGCCCATGCCCGTCATGAGGATGATGGGTAGGAAGTAGGCGATGGCGTAGGAGGTGATGGTGCAGAGACCGAAGAGCGAGGCGAAGCCCCAGACCTTGAGGTCGGCGGCGTTCTTGATGTAGGCACGGAGGTTGAATTCAGGAGCTTGTGTGTCGGCGCGGTCGTTCTCAATGCGAGCCACCACGAAGTCGACTTCTTTGTCGTTGAGGAACTTCCAGGAGCCCTTGGCTTGGTCGGGGAAGTCGACGAGGAGGAAGTAGCCGGCGATGCCGAGGAGGCAGGTGATGACGCCCTCCATCTGTAGCGGGGGGAGGTTAGTTGCGTGTGCTGAGGAATGGAATGGAGAAGGGAGGTGCTGAGGAGATCTCAGGGCGAGGGCACGTACAATGAAGATCCATCTCCAGCCTTTGAGGCCACCAAGGCCAGACATCTGCATCAGACCGTAGGCAAGGATACCGGCGAAGGCTGAGGCGCCGGAGCCGATCAGGTAGAAGATGGAGTAGCGCTTCTGGAGCTCGTAGCGGGAGTACCAGGTCGACATGAGATACGCGCATCCGGGGAAGAAACCGGCCTCGAGGACGCCGAGGACGACACGGAGGCCAATCATCTGAGTCCAGTTCTTGACGAATCCGAAGCCCTGTTATAGAGATTAGCGGCGTCTCGAGAGGATGCTGATGGGGAAGCTCTTACAATCATGACAGAGCCCCAGAGGAGTGTGATGATGGAGAGGAAGATGCGCGGGCCGACCTTGCGCATGATGACGGTTGCCGGTGGCTGGAAGAGGACGTAGGGGATGAAGAAGACGAGGGTGATGATACTGTAACGATCGATGCCAGGGGCTCTGAGCTTGAGCTCGACAGCCATTCTGAGGAAGTTAGCAATTGGCATTTGTTATAAAGATTGTCAGACCAACCCGGCAATGTTGGCAGCGGACAAGTTGGTCCTGTCCATCAAACTGATACAGTACATCGCACCGAGGGTGAGGACGAGGCGGCGATCGATGCGGTGCATGATCTTCCTCTGCTCGGCCGGGGTGAAGGCGGTGATGCGGGCATCGTTCTCCTCCTCTGATTGGGTGCGCTCGATTGCCTCATTGTGTTGGATGCCAGCCTTCTCGACATCGGTGAGGGAGAGAGGCCTCTCTCCCTCCGAGACCTGCTTGGTATCGGCCATGTTGTTGAGGTAGAGGAAGGTCCTCTCCGTTGGTGGTATGGTTGAAGAGATGGGAGGTCGAAGGAAGTGGGTGAGAGCGAGGTGATCGTGAGGTGGAAGATGAGGAAGATGAGGAAGATGAAGAAGGTATGAGATGGAGAGAAGGAAGTATATAAACTGGGGAGTAGATGTGGGGATACTTATGGACGGTCCCCCGCCTTCCTCTCACCTCTGCCCCCTCGGCCTCTCCGCTCTCCCCTCTCCCCTCTCCCCTCTCTCCACTCTCCACTGCAAGCTGGGATGTCAAAAATATACCTATCTGGGCAATAGCAGACTGGAGAAAGTATGGAGAAGGACCCGCTTGGTGCCCCGCAGGCCATAGATGGTACCTAGAGTACTCAAGTCAAGGCTGATGGACGTGGTGCGGTCGTGGAGGGGAGGTAGAGGAGGAGGCTGATGACGGGTCGCAAATGTTTCCAGATCCGATGGATGGATCCGATGGGTCAATCAATCAATCTCGATCTCAATGGAAGAGAAGTCTCTTTCCTTGGCAGCGAAATGCACGGCTAACAGAAGAGTGCTATGGAGTAAGACAGACTAAGGCCCAGGCGTGGCTTGCGGCTTGCATCGATGTCCCTTTGCTGCTCTGACTGCCCTCGCAGTCTCGCACGGTCGCACTCGCTCATTCCAACTTCGAACATGCTCAGGCGCTATGGGACTTGGCGCTATCGGTTGCATGACCGTCTATCTGCCGTGGCTGGGTGTAGAGCTCTCTGTATGCGTGTCTGCGTGTGTCTCTCTCCTCTCTCCCTACTCCACACTCAACACTCCACACTCCATTCTCTCCACACACTACTCACTCGCTCCCAGTGCAATGCGTAGTCCCTAGTCCGTAGTGGAAGTACCCCGTAAGTGCCATCTCCATCCCGCATCGGCATTCTGGAGGGGAAAATGCGGGGATGTGACACTATGACACGTTACTTGTGTGCTCCTATCTCTCCAGAGTCCCAGAGTCCCAGACTCTCTCTCCCCAGACTCCCCAGACTCCCAGGATCCCCGGACTCATCTCTCTCCACACTCCTCTCCCCAGACTCATCTCTCTCTCCACACTCCTCTCTCTCCACACTCGTCTCTCCCCACATTCTACAAACTCTCTTCCCGCATTCGCCGCTTTGACCAAAGAGCCTCGGAGGCCTCGGCATCTTAACCTTCCCCGCCCTTGCCCTTCGCTCTTCTGCGTCTAATCTGAAGCACTACCCAGCGAGCGCGTGCGGGGTCGTGGCGCTAGACCCTTGGCGCCAGGGCCCAGACACTGGTTACTGAGGAAACTCTAATTCCAAGCAAGCTCTCGCCGCGAGCGGTGGCTGCTTTTGTGCTTTGTCCATGGACGAACCCGTTTTTGTTCCAAGAGCGCGAGAGAGCGCCCCTTTTATCTCACTGACAAGGTTGGTGCTGCAAGTACTTCCGATCTTGGATCTGTCTATACAGTATACCAGTCGCAAAATTCAGTTCTCATGCTCACTCATGCATATGCTCACTCACTCTCACTCACTCACTCACTTCACTCACTCACTCACTCACTCACTCTCACTTATGCTCAAACGCATCCACCATACCCATACCCATCCTCTCGCGGGGAGAAGTCCATATCCACCTCGGCCTTTGATCCCCCTAGCGCAGCCCCTCCCCCGGTGCTAGCAGCACCGGCGGGGTTAAGGTTTCCCCAACCAGGGCCATCCCGTGTTGGGCACCGAGTATTCCCAAGGCGGAAATATCCCGTTGTGTTATTCCCTATCCCATAATGCCAATGCCATGCCAATGCCATGCCATGCCATGCCATGCCATGCAGCATCAGATGATTTCGCATGACTGACGCTGTGGCGGAGGGCTTGCCATGTGTCGTACGTATGTCGTATGTCGTGTTTGTGTGTCGTGTTGGTGGAGCCTGGGGAGAGCTGCTCACTCACAGTCTCACACTCTCACTCTCCCACACTCTCCCTAAAATAGCAGGACTGCGCGCGCAACTGGCGGGCATCAACGTGACAGCGGTGGGCTACGAGCAAGACTGTCAAGGAGATGTGGAGAGATTGCGGATTGTGGGGAGATTGTGGGGTGACAACATATATCTGCAGACGACTGCCGCTCTCGACGGCAGATCCGATGGTCCGTAAGAACGTAAAAATAGTAGAGAAAGCTTTGTAGACTCCAGCGCTCGTCGGCCTGCATGTCGTTCAAGTTCGTCTGGGAGATCAACCAAACCTCCGTGCGTGCATACCATTAATACCCCCCTTGCACGGCACTCTCCGAATCTGTGAACCCCCTCCCCGGATTCTCCAAGGTCCTCCAACGTCTGTGCCCTGCGGCGCTCGCTCGCTGCCCATCCCCGTACCTCTCTCTCTCTCTACCTCCCTATGTATCTCGCGAGTTTCCAGATCATCTCATCGCAATCCAACCCCCAGTCGTCACGTCGTCCTTCCTCGAGGCAACACCACGCTCGCGACGCAGCGCAGCGCAACACAATTCCCTGCTGGCCAGCTGAAGGCCTGTCTCCTGTCTCGCTCCCTCACATCTCAGCCCCGAAATGCCCAGATACCCAGGCCTCGGCTGCGCTTCCGTACCCTGGTCCTCTTTGGGACGCCGTCGTTCCGACGATCTGCGGATCGGGCTTAGAGCGCGCCTCCCCCACCGTTCTGCAGGTCGAGGCTCGGAAGCGGTGCGCGCGACTCGGACGAGATTGTGGCGCGATGGCGACGAGGCGTGCTGACAACGTGGAGGACATGGTTCGAGAAGGATTGTCTCTTGAATTAGATAGGTAGGGTTTCTGGCCACTGCGGGATCGGGTGGACGACGAGGCGAGGGGAAGGGGGTCTTGGAGGTTCAATTGCGCTCGGAGTCCGGAAGCCACCTCCTTTCCATCAGAGGACGCGTTTGCGTGTCTGGGATGAATCTCCGAAGAATATTGGCAGAGGAAGGGCGCAGGACAGGTGATGGAAAGCACAGTCAGTGTGCAGTCCCTGCTTCTGCCGCCATCGTCGACTCGCCTACATTTCCCGACTTGTCACTTCTCTTCTCCTTTTCATCTCCGCGGCCATTCGACTCTTCCCCCTTTCTTCTCTCTTATGAGCCCAGCGATGCGTGAAGCCCTTCTTCATGCTCGCCATTGTCGCCGAAGTACCTACGCTGGATGTCCAGAGTTGCTGCTTTGCTAAGCTCAGGCGTCGTTGGAACTCCCTCGATAGTCGCGGATAGCTGCAATTTCGCGCGCTGTCTCGGACAGTCAGATTTCGGGCGTCACATTTGACTGTCCGCCAGCTATCGCCAACCCTCAGCCACACCAACTCCACGTGATTTGTGAGTGATTGACGACAGCGAAGTTGATGTGAGTCGCTGTTGTCACCAATAGCTAGAATAGTAATTAGAAGAATTCAAAATTGACGTTCGCTTACCTTCTTTTTTGTGACTGTTTTCCTCTGAATTCAACCCTCGTCGTCACCTACCAACAACACCAGTGACCACCTCCCACCACCACTGCAGCAGCCAGTTGCAGATGCAAGTAGTGTTGCAACTCTCTAAATCCGCATACTCACGTTCCATTAGGAAGCCCTTATAAATGGTGTAAATTAAGCTTTTCGGCCTCTGATGCCCTCTACAGCGAGATTAAGCGGCAGAAAGGTATATCTATGGATACCATACACAGTAACGCCATCCATTATACATGCAACCCCCCAATGCCGCAGCCGCTGTTTCCTTTATGCCTCATTTTTCTC
>Ga0209512_1001162_pt1 | contig 34762 bp, 37 predicted proteins | sample frozenSSSSmetaG_FD_184142 | JGI IMG/M metagenome (GOLD analysis project Ga0209512, IMG submission 184142) | Glacier valley bacterial and archeal communities from Borup Fiord, Nunavut, Canada, to study Microbial Dark Matter (Phase II) -... | ecosystem: Environmental > Aquatic > Freshwater > Ice >...
AAATGGAACCAGGATAAACACACAATTTTAATGAGAAAACTAACCGCTTAATTAATCCTTGAAATTTAAAAGAATACTCTTGTTTTATAGGGGTCAAAACACAGGTTCTGCACCGTAAATATTAAGCATCTTATTATTAATTTGCATACTCTGCATCATCTCATACCTACTCATTTTAGGTTTTGTTTGAACGTCAATAATGTCAAGATTCATACTGTAGGCAATGTCTAAATTTGTCACATCGCCGCTTCTAATTTTAAAAATGAGCGTGTTGTAAGGCTTTAAACTAGTATATAAACCAATAATTGAAACGTCTGTCTCCACATCAACATCAATAGCGAATCTGCCCGATTGATCAATCACCGTTTTGTACTTAGAGAGCTCTCCCGAGATTAGATGAGGGACACTGATCTCCACAACTCCATCTTTTTTATGTCGGTCATTCGGACTAATAATTTTGCCGGTAATCTTCGCTATTCCTGCTTGTATTTTAGGAGTACCTATTGCAGTGTCAACTGGTTGTTTGCACGAGAGCAATACCAGAAAACCTAATAGGCAAAATAGGTTGAGCGTTATATATCTGATCATGAGCACAGTTAATTAAACTATTATTAATAATAGCTATATATTTTCAAACTACCTAATCTTTTAATAATCAGTATAAAGCATTTGGAGTTGCTACATTTGAACAGACATTAAGTTAAGGGAATTTTATAACTTAACATTATGTCAGGAGAAAGAAAAGCGTACCCGAAAGAGTTCAAGGTGCTGAGCGTTGAACTGAGTAATACCAGAAATGATTTGACAGCTTTAGCCAAAGAATTGGACATTCCACCGTCGTTATTATATCGCTGGAGGAAGGAGTATTCAAGTAAACAGAATAGTAGTTTTCCGGGAAACGGAAAAGTGATTTTAACAGAGGCAGAGCAAGAGCTAGCCAAATTGAAGAAAGAACTGCGTGAAACGCAGATGGAGCGCGACATTCTAAAAAAGGCTGTAAGCATCTTCTCCAGGAGCGATGGCAAATATTCGGGTTCCTAAAGAATCACAGAGGAATATTTTCTGTTGGGAAGATGTGTTCCGTATTTCAAGTAAGCAGAGGGGGATTTTATACTTGGTTGAAAGGCCAACGATCAAACCGGAGTATTGAGAATCAAATGCTGGAGCAGGAGATATTAGAAACTTTTCAGAACAGTAAAAGCATTTATGGAAGTCCCAGGATCTCCCGGGTGCTCAATAAAAAGCAAATTAAAGTATCCAGGCCAGGAGTAGCCAGAATAATGAAAAAATTGCATTTGAGAAATATTGTGAAGAAGAAATTTAAGGTAACTACTGATTCTAACCACAAATCAACAGTACCCGAGGATAAACTGGATCGGGATTTGATGCCTGGCACTTTAGCGGCAGCCTGGGTATCTGATATCACTTATATAAAAACAAAGCAGGGGTGGTTGTTTTTGACAACAGTAATAGATCTGGGGGATAGAAAGGTAATCGGATAGGCTTTAGGTGCAACGATGAAAGCAATCCCTTGATAGTAAGGAGCATGAGCAGAAAAGGAAATTGCTGGGACAATGCGGTAGCTGAAAGCTTTTTTAAAACCCTTAAGTCCGAATGTATATACCAGAATAAGTTTGCAAATAAAGAGCAGGCAGCACTCGTTGTATTTGAATACATAGAGGCTTGGTACAACTGTAAAAGATTACATTCAGCCTTGGGCTATATGTCACCAGAAGAATATGGGAAAACATTAAACAAACAAAATATTGCGGCTTAACTAAATGTCTATTTTATAGTTGCAATTTCAAGATTAGGATGCTAAAACAAGAGTTGGTGGACAACATTAAGAAAGATCTGCTAACACTAAAAGCTGGCTCAAAGCAATAGACCTTTAAGCGCCACAATTGCATAATCACCATAGCCAGCCAGAAGTTTAGTTATTTCAGCAAAAAGTTGCTTGTTGTTAATAGGTTTGCCTTTTTTGGGTGCTGACAGCAGTATCGACGGTGTCGTCTCCATAACCTTGGTAGCAAACCACGTTACATTTTCATGAGGCACTGCAACACCAAGTATCATACCCGGTAAGCCGTTAAAAGATTCAGGGCCTCCAGAAATGTGAATTTCATTAGAATAAAAGGCGACTACATAGATGGAATCCATCATTATACCATTTGCCCTGCGACAATTGTAGCCTGCAATAATACGGGTGTCATCGGTAATTTTCCATTTAATTTTGCGCAGGCTGTCGGTTACAAGATAGGTGCGCTCCTCAAAATCTTTTTGTATAGTGCTCCGCTGGATGCTAAAGTCAGAAAATACTGTATTAAGTTGATTGCTTAAAGGCGTGTCATATTGATAATAAACCTTATCGGCATGTTCAGGAGTGAAAAGGGTCGAATTTGCTGAAAATTTTAACACACTTTTTAAAATTCTAAATTGTGGCTGGGTACGCAAGTATTGCTCATACCACGGTTTACTATCTAATGTGTTCTTGGTAACCTTCCTTTTAACAAGGGCAAACATATTCATCGTCCTTTCATACTCGATAATTCCAGAAGTTATAAAATGTTTATCCTGAGCAGATAATGTTGTTGCATATAAGAGCACCAGGCAAATTAATGAGCGTGTAATAAATTTCATAAAGCTTGTTTTTGAAGTGATTTACCAAATTTGCTGAAGTCCCAGATTACTGAAAGCATAATGTTTCGTCTAATTGTATTGTTCCGTTGTTCTTTAAATATACTGGTAGATACATTTCTGCTATAGCCTGTGTTTTGATTGAGTAAATCGTTGCCGGTAACAGAGACCTTTAAGCTTTCATTCTTTAAGAAGTTTTTCCCAAAATAGGCCTTTAAAATCATACGCTCAAAATCGCGATTGAATACTTGGTTTTTGCCTGTAAACTCGTAGTTGACATCAGAACCGATAAAAAGCTTTAAAGGAAGCTTAGTAAAAAAACCAACATCTGTGGAGAACCTGCGCGTATTATTATCTACCTGAATATTGGTTTCATTGGCTGTAATGTTATAGCCAATATTAAAGTAGTACGAGTAATTCACCTTGTTTTTCCATACATTAATTTCAGGGGAATACACAGTGGTCTTATTATTTAATAAACTATTGTTAACGTAAGTATAGTAACTGTTTTTACTCACGCCTAAATTTAAGCTTACGATGGCATCCAATTTAGGAATATGGCCATAAACTTCTCCGCTAATATTCCAGTTATCAGGTGTTTTCTCTTTAAGATTTGAATACGTAAACACATTTTTACCAGCAGAGTCGGTAGTTCTGTTGCTTACGATAGCTCTAAAAGTATTGCCATAAACCGCATTAAAGTTGATGCCCCGATCTAGCGTAGGCTGATATACCCTATACTTAAATCTAAATTCATTAGAGAATGCAGGTAATAAAAGTGAGTTACCAATTTGGATATTCAAAGGATCGGTGTTTTGCCTGGCAGGTTGCAATTGATATAATGAGGGTTGTATAGTGTTTCCTGTATAATTGATATTAATTGATGCTGCTTTGGTGAGTTGTTTCCAGAAATAGGCGGCAGGGCGAAAGTTGAGGAACTGCCGGTTCAGAGTTGTGTCGGCCCGTTGATCCCGCTGCTTTAAATTTACTGCCTCGAAACCTGTGTTTATGTTTAGCGATACTAAAGGCTTAACCCAGTTTAATCCCAAATCGTACTTATTAGACATGGTATTCGTTTTAAATTCATTGCTAAACAACGGATCAGGTATGTCGTACCTGCCCGATCCAGATTTGTTAAATGATAGCGTGCGTTCTTCACTAATGTTGCTTGAGAAGTTATAGCTGGTATTTAGGGTGATAGTTTTGAACAGCGGCTCGGAATAGCTTGCACCTGCACTTAGGTTGGTTAGATTGTAATCAGAGGGCTTGTATTGGTCAAGCCGCACCGTACTGTCTAGCGCGCCCTTGGCATTAAAAAAAGCCAAATCAGAAATATAATAGGATTCATTCTTAGAATTAGAGACATTAATACCTCCACTTAAAGATATGCTACGCCCTTTTTTCCTCAACCGTTTAGAATACTTTGCGTCAAGATAAGACCAATCGCTTGATCGGTCTGCGGTAGAATTGATATTGCTGTTGTTTAAACGAACACCATTCCCTCTTTCCGTAAAAGCAGAGTTCTGATTATTAGTGGTGTATTTGGAACCGGAACTGTACAAATTGGTACTTAAATCCGACGTCGAATCTATTTTTGTTTGAAAATTAGCATTGAGCGACTGGAAGAAGTTACTAGAATGAGATTTAGAATTGCCAACTGTTTTGTTATAATTATCCGGAAGATTATTCTGAGTAATCAAAGAAGTAATAGCATCAATATCAAGTGACTTTATCCTGTACCCAGAATTAATTGATTGCTTATCTTCATTCCATTTTTTATTGTAAACCCCACCGGCATCTTTGGCAAATGGTAAACCTTCACCAGAGTACCCAAAACCATTGTTATACCCAATACCGTATCGATCATTGTCGGTTCCATTCAAGCCCACGCGACCAGAATTACTAATATTTCCATAGGCAGCGATTTTTTCTTTAACGGAAAACTTATTAAGCATTACCTGTCCAACATAGTAATCCCCACTGCCATAACCTGCTTCGGCTTTACCAAAAATTCCCTTCTTTTTGTCTTCCTGCAGAACTACATTTATCGTTTTTATCTTTACGCCGTCGTCAATACCGGTAAGTTTGGCTTTATCACTTTTTTGGTCGTAAACCTGTATTTTGCTCACCATATCTGCCCTTATATTTTTGGTAATTAAGGCTGGATCATCGCTAAAGAATTCTTCGCCATCAACCAGGAACTTTGCAACTGGTTCACCCTGAAACATGATTACCCCGCTTTGGTTGATTCTCATTCCGTGTAGCTGTTTCAACAAGTCTTCAACTTTGGCATTCTTTTGAGTGGCATATGCAGCAGCGTTAAATTCGGTAGTATCTCCTTTCATCTTCATCGGTACAATGCGCGAATTGATGATTACCTCATTGAGTAATTTAGACTGAAGTATCAACCTAATTCGATCAAAGTTGTAGCTGGGATGGGCTGCATCCAATTCAAATGAAGCTGTAAATTCTGCATATTCTGGATAGTTAACCATTAGTATAAACTTCCCAGAGGTGAGTCCGCTCATTTCGAAAATGCCTTTTTTTGTATAGGTAAACTTTTGGAGTATAGAATCTTTAGCACTGAGTATGACGATTGTTGCGTCATCTATCAGCTTTTTTGAAGTAGAGTCAGTTGTTATGCCTTTTACTTTGAAGTTTTCCTGGGATTTGACGGAAGTAACAATAGACAGGAATATCAGCACTAGAATCAAATGCTTTGATCTGCTGTAAAGAGACCTCGTCGGTCGAGAAGGGTGCGTTAACATGAAAGCGGGTATTTTAAATATTTGGTTATGTTAAAATTACATATTTAGCTTGAGAAATCAATTTGCAGATTTAGAAATTAAAACAAAATCTAAACAAGCATTTTATTTTAAAAAACAGCAAGATTATTAAATACAAAAATTTAACAGCTTATATATTTGCTCTGAGAAATAACAATAGTGCACAAGTTGCAGTAGCCGGTTTAGCCGTGGGGGTTGCTTTAGCATTGTTATTTGCATCAGGAAGTGGTGAGATGTAGAGAAGGTTTTTCCAACATGGCTAAAGGCTTAAGAGAAACTTCAAAGATAGATGTGCTTCATGAACAGTTTGGAACTGGAATTGCAACTATAAAATAGACATTTAGTTAAGCTGCAATATTTTGTTTATTTAATGTTTTCCCATATTCTTCTGGTGACATATAGCCCAAGGCTGAATGTAATCTTTTACGGTTGTACCAAGCCTCTATGTATTCAAATACAACGAGTGCTGCCTGCTCTTTATTTGCAAACTTATTCTGGTATATACATTCGGACTTAAGGGTTTTAAAATAGCTTTCAGCTACGCATTGTCCCAGCAATTTCCTTTTCTGCTCATGCTCCTTATGATCAATGGATTGATTTCATCGTTGCACTTAAAGCCCATCCGATTACCTTTCTATCCCCCAGATCTATTACTATTGTCAAAAACAACCACCCCTGCTTTGTTTTAATATAAGTTATATCAGATACCTGGGCTGCCGCTAAAGTGCTGTTTATACCAGTTGAATTTTGGTACAAAAAAACCCCTTTTAATGATAGAATCACTGTATTATGATGATGTAATATGAACGGCTTAAAATTGTTTCTGTTGTTTAGCGTTAGACAAGTGCTGATTTGATCTCGGGATAATGATTCTCAAAATCTAGCAAGAACTCAACTAAATCGCCCTGGTCCCAAAATGCGGCTTTGTCTTGTTTGTGCCGAGCGATCAATGGCATGTCCTGATCTGCTACTTTGATCTCAAATGAATTCCAAGTAGCATCCTTTAGTAATTCTCCGCTTTGATAATCAATCACCTTTTTTTTGAAATCGAATTTTCCATTATGCGCTGCAGCATTTCTAATATGCCTAAAAAATTGAAGGACTGGTTTATCAGGGAGTTTGTAAGGAAGAATCCGTTCCCAAGCCACGATAATGGTCATATGAGTGAGTTCTATGAATAAACTTTTCCACCATATGCTGCTGTTTGATCTCCATTATTGCTCCTTTAGCCCTCTTATCACAAACCCACCACTTTCTTTAAACCTTCTCTATCCAGCATTTCCATCCTGGAGATCGCTTTTGAGCTTGTCTTACCGTTTGCCTCTATAACCACGTAAGTTGGAAACCCACCTTCCGCATTTAGCGCCTTTTTCAACTGGCTTACGATCTTATCCTCAACATAAATATGAATCCCAGGGATCTCTAATTCCGCAACCTTTTTTTTCCAGATACTTAGAGCGGACCCACTGGAAGTACACACGTAAATATATTCAATAGCCAAATCCTTATTTTTTTCATGTAAGCCTTTACTAAATGGTAAATCTGAAAGACATGGAGCACACCAGGTGGCCCAAAAATCAAGTATCAAGGCTTTATTTGCAAACTTTGATTTCAGACTTATCAAGAAAGCCTCTATACTCTTTACAGAGTCTAATTGGTAAAGCTCCGCGCCAAAAGGTAACTTCATAAGCGAGGTACCAATATTTGATACCTTCATCTTTTTTCCCAAAGCAAAAATGCTATCTATTCTTATTTGGGTATTGGTAGCAACTACCAATTCATTCGAAGCAATTCTTTTGCACCATTTTGTACCGATGCTATTAATGATAGATGGATAGTTCTTTGCAAAATCTTCATTGAAAATAGGAAGAAGAAACAATTTTAGTATGTTGGACTTTTCTGAGGTGTATAAACTATCAAACTGTTTTAAATAACCCTTAATACCATTATTTCCACTTTTAGTAGGCAGGCTCAGCGTGTAAGAATGAAGATACCTATAATAAAGACTACCCTCATTGCTTGTAAAATAGGGCTTATGATTGCTAACCTCTTTAAAAAGCTGATCAGGCATTGCTTCAAGCGAGTAAAAAAGACAAACCGTTCCGTAGAATTCTGATGAGGTTTCGTTTTGCACTGCCCATCTGTAATTTGGATGATCTTTAGTGAATTCATTATCCATTTTTGCCAATTCTGCACGTATGGAGTCTAGCTTCCCAGAGAAAGTCTTTTCCGAATAGCTTTTTCTTACTTCTCTCAACTTGCTTAGCTGCTCGAATAAATTATTCCTTTCTGTTTGTTTGAATACAACTTTCTCATTCATTGCTGTATTCAATTCTCCATCAATTCCCACGTATTCAATGCCATCGCCGATCATATAAGCTTCCTTGCCTTGTAGCTTTTGCACATCGACCGTTACAGTCAAACCTTCATTTACATAGATACCTGCGTACAAATAATTACCTACCTGAAGCCAAATTTGCTGATAGGGTAAGTTATCTTGAAGTGTAATTTCAGCAACACCATTGACATCTGTTTCTGTATATTTTTTGCTCTGAAAGCCTGTTCCAAGTTTAACAAGAGTATAGCCTATATCTACCTTTTTACTTTCATCCGCAAGGTTCTTAATTTGTATGAGTAATTTAGCTGGTTTGCGAGCCATTAGATAGGCATCGACTTTTTTATCCTCCATGGTAAGGGGAGTAATATTCTGGGCATTGAGTTTGGTGCAACAGAGGACGAACAAGACAACTAATAGATTTTTCATGAGTTTTATTTTTTAATTGTGTTTAATGCTTTCAAAACGTTTTCTTTTTTACCTCTCGATATCGGTACACGGGTGCTATCTTCTAATACCAGGTACCCACCGTCTTCTTTTACTAAGCTTTTGATAAATTTTATGTTGACTAAATGCGATTGGTGACAGCGTATAAATTCATATGGAGCTAATAATTCTTCATATTCAAAAATCGGTTTCGATACCAGAATATTTTTGCCATCTGTTAGGAAAAATTGAGTGTAGGCATTAGAAGATTCACAGCGAAAAATTTCTCCAGTATTGACGAACCTGATTTCTTTAGTAGAGGCCAGTGCAAGTTTATGGTCTTTCCTGGAATCTTTGTCTTTAATAAGTTCCATCAAATTTTCAAGTTGAAAGTTTTGTTTTTTCTGCTTGACCTTTGCTTGAACTTTAAGAATCGAGACTTTTAACTCCTCTGGATTGATAGGCTTTAGTAGGTAATCGATAGCAGAAAACTTTACTGCCTGGATTCCATATTGGTCGAACGCTGTGACGAAAATAACTTCAAACTGGTAGTGCGGCAAAGATTTCAGCACTTCGAAGCCGTTCTTCTTGGGCATCTGTATGTCTAAAAACAATAAATCAGGATTCGTTGCAGCAATGGTCGCCAGCGCTTCAGTCGCATTAGTTGCGGATCCTACAATCACAACAGGCAGCTCGTGCTTTTCAAGCAGGCCGACAAGATTATCAATATTGTTTTTCTCGTCATCAATAATTACAGCTCTGATCATAATAACCAATCTTTAAAATGAATAGTTACTCGGGTTTTGTCGCTTATTCGGTACACCGAAAATTCAATCTTTTGTTCCTGAAGCGTCTGGTTCAATAATTTTATCCTTTCTTTGGTTAGTTGCAAGCCAAATCCCGTCGATTGCTCATTTTTTTCGAAGCCCTTACCATTGTCAGTTACGTTTACCTCCATATTATTACCTGATTTTTGAAACGAGATGGCCAATAGCCCATTTTCTTGAAGCGAAGATATTCCGTGTTTCACCGCATTTTCTACCAGCGGCTGTAAAAAAAGGCTTGGAATTTCTATGGCGTTAACATTTATAAGATCGCTAATTATTATGTCATATTGAAATCCAAAACGAAGTTTTTCTAATTTTAAATAGTTCTCTAATATCCTTACTTCGCTAGCGATACTAACGAATTCGTTAGTACTCGCCTTTAACGAATCCCGCATCAGGTTACTGAATTCAATCAAATACTTAGAAGCGTTTTCGGGATCATTTTTAGTGATTAGGCCCTGTATAGAACTGAGTGCATTGAATACGAAATGCGGATTAAATTGGGAACGTATGGATTTCAGCTCTGTCTGTACCACTTGTTTCAAGGTACTTTGTGTCTTCAAATTTTCAGCTTGTTTTTTTGAACGCCAAAGAAGGGCAACAAAACCTATGGCCAGTAACCCGAGCATAGTTAATCCTAATTTGGCCCAGAGTGTTTGGTACCATGCTGCTTCAATATTGAATACGTAATGACAAACATTAGTACGCTGTACCGAATACCTTATTTGTAATTCATATCTTCCTGGTGAGAGGTTCTTTAGCCATACTAAATTGAAGTCAAAATCGTTTACCGCCCATTTTGTGCTGTCTCTGCCTTTAAACAGACGGTATTCTATTATATTTTTAGATTTAATGATGTCGTCCAGATAAAAGATCAGGTTGTTTTCGTTGTGAAGAAACTTTTTCTTCTGCTTTAATAGAGTGGAATCTTTGCTCCAATCGGGTCGCTCATAAGCCAATCTCGGGTCGTACCACTGTTGCCTAAAAATGCTCAAAAATTCGGGTAGCTGTGCAAATGTAAAGACGCCCACAACTTTAGGCTGCCATCTTACCCAATAGGCAGTTATCGAGGCACTAACGCTATCAGGACTGCTCAGTTGTCTCACCTGAAACGTTAGCGCTTTTCCAAAATCCTCTTTGAATTGTCCGAGATATGCCGTTACCTCGTCAATCTTATTTGGGTCAGCAATTCTGCTCATCACATAGACGTCAGCAAAAATCTTTGGCCTTTTCCAATCCAAAACTACTTTTTTATTGTCCTCCAAAATTCGAAACTCATAATCATATGCATTTTGGGCATTTATCCCATTTACCGTGATGATAACTCCGGTAGAATCAAAAATAGGTATGGCAAATTTACCTCCATAACCTTCCGCAGTTTGCTCAAATACGTTTGAGCCGGGATTTATATATGTTCTTAGTTGAGGAATTTTCTCTAAGGCATGTTTATAATTTACCGCCAACCGATTTGAGTAGAATGCACAAATTTTTAAGGTATTTCTTCCTTCGATTTTGGAATCATAGTTGAAAAATGTATAGGATAAATGCTTTCTTATGGAATCTCCACTATTGTCATTTAAAATGATCGGATGGATACGATCCAGTTTTATCTCCAGCTTTTGTGCAGAGCAGATTTGTGAAAGAAAGAAAAGCGTCAATGTAATTATACTTCGCATATACCGGGTCGAAATCATTGATCTCAAGGTAAGAACTTTGGGTCTTGCTTGTATAGGAAGATTTGAATATTGCAGGTGTTAATTTGAATTTGGTCGCAGCTAAACCCCATCAGAGCTACACCTTTACAAAGGTACTACTTTGCCTGGAAACACCTAAAAAACACCTTAAAACCATATTAAAAATAGAGTTGCTGTATCCTTGCCGTATAGTTGCCATATTATTGACGTATCGTTGACGTATTCAACGAGATACTGCAACCATACAGCAAAGATATTTTAAGGATATAGCAATGATACGGCAACTCTGTTTTTAACTTGATGTTAATATGATTTTTACATGATTTTATATGTACTCCTTACCACGTTATTGGCACACTTAATGTTAACTTGCTAAAAAACAAAATATTATGGGAATTTTAAAGAATGGCCTTAATGGCCCCGTTAAAGGAAGAGTAGGTAAAATAGTTTACTATGAATTAAATGGACAAAATGTTTCTAGAAGCATTGGAGTAATCCCTGAAAATTGGACAATTCCGCAACTGAGCGTAAGGATGAAGACTTCAATATCCAGCAAGCTTTTAAAACATCTGAAAGCGTTTTTCAATGTCGGTTTTAGCATCGAGATTAAGGGTACTACCCAAAATACCTTCAACATGGCTGTAGGGATTAACAGCCAGAAAATGATGACCGGTGTGTATCCTAATTTTAAGGTAGACTTCTCAAAACTGGTGCTTAGCAGAGGGCTACTTAACCCGGGCGCGGACTTACAGGCTTCTGTGACCGAGGAAGTCATTTCATTCACCTGGGCGGCAACCCCAACAATGCAATGGCCAGAATCAACCGATTTGGTCATGATGATTGCCTATTTTCCTGAAAAAGAAAGGTCTTTAGTTACAATTGGTGGAAATGCAAGAAATACCGGTGCAGATCAACTGACTCTTCCACCAAGTTTAAAAGGGCTACGTGCAGAAACCTATATCGCTTTCGTGGCTGCTGATCGAAAACAGGTGTCTGACAGCACTTATCTGGGAAGTTTAAATTTAGCAATCCAATAGTTATGGGAATTATAAAATCAGGAATATTGGGTCCTATGATAAATAAGACAGGATCTGTAATTGGGAAGATCCACAAAGGTCAGAATGTGATTACAGGAATCTCCAAAAAACTCAAAAGACGGAAAAAGAAGACTGAAAGTCAGATAATTTCAAGGGTTCGCTTTGGCAAACTAAATTCTTTTTTAAGTGACATAAAGAGCTTGGTAACTGTAGGATTTAAGAAAATGGTTAAGCACAATACTGCGGCAAATGCAGCCTATTCCTACAATTTTGATCATGCGTTTATAACAGTGAATGGAAGGCTAGAGCTAAATTATCCCAAATTAGTTTACAGCATTGGAGATGTAGAGGGACCTGAATCTCCCGTGTTGGTTACTGAAAATGGGTTCTTAAATATTAGCTGGTTCAATATGCCGCAATCCATAAATTGCCAGTATTCAGATCTGGCGACAGTCTTGGTTTATGAGCCAATTGAACCCGATAACGTCTTCTTTACAGAAACATGTAAGCGTTCAGATTTGAATGTGATATTAGATGTCAGTCATTTTATTGGCAAAAGCTTACACTGTTATATCTGCTTCGCGACTGCAGATGGAAAACACGAGGGTACTAGTGTTTATCTAGGATTAATTGAGGTGGCTGGTTAATTTCATCGCCAAGCCATCGAGAAAAAATAAGCCTTTCAGTGAGAACTGAAAGGCTTATTAATAGCTTATTTTTTTGTGATCAGTACCTCGGGTAGGATAGAGGCATCAATTGAAGCACCCCAGAGATTCGCATCCCATCCTTCTGGCTTAGCGCTGTTCGGCGAAAGCCAGGCAGGATTCATGTAATTAGCCTTATTGTAATACCTCACCTTGTTGTTAGTGACTTTACAATCAGATGTTTTCCATCCACCAATATCGTTAACATATAAACCAACGTTGGTAAAGGGCTGCTGCTTACCGTAAATGGAATTATTTACAATTGTGATGTGATGCCCCCCGGCTATAGCCATGCCAAACTGGCCGGGATCTACCAGGATGTTATCCGAAGCGTATAAATAAGAACCACCATTGTCACCAAGCATGATGCCACCACCGCTAGCACTTGGTCCGCCACCCCGGATCAAGTTTCCTTTGATCGAAATAGGACTGGAAGATGTTCCTTCACTTTGGTACAAACTGATTGCATCTTCTGCATAACTTTGTCCGATAATATTCTCCCCTCTATTGTAGCTGATGGAACTGCCAGCACCTTTAACATTGTTAAATTGTACAAACTGACCTCTTGGGAAAGGCCCCTGCATATTTAAAAACTGATTGTTATTAACAACTATTCCGCCTTCTGTATGGTCTGCATAAACACCTGTACTTACTTTAGTAAAATAGTTATTTTCTATGGTGATGTTTTTACAGTTATATAAGTATATCCCCACATCACTTGAGTTTGAAAGTCTGTTATCGACGATGCGAATATTATAGCAATTGCTGAGTTTAATCAACGGTGCTGATCCTCCGCTGAAAGATTTACCGCTAATTGTAATATCATGTTTTCCATAAAGGTCTATTTTAGGCGAGGAGGGGGATTCCTGAGGAATGGTCTCAATATAACTCTCCAGGCGGTTGCCCGGTATCGGAGACTCTATTTTCCCATCTGGCAGCATCCACTGAACTGAAAGATTTCCTCCACCGGCTCCCTGTTTATGCAACACTTCAATATAATATTTTTGCCCTGCCTGTAAAGGTATTAGTTTGGATTTCTGCGAGCCAAATCTAGTCCATTCCCTGGTATTATTCCAGCTAAGTGTATAGGCTATCTTCACTTTGTTCACAGGCTCTGCATCGTTAGAAAGCCATAGCTCTCCGGCATCATCCGCAGCAATCCAGAAAGTATAATCTCCTGTTGTAGGTGCGATGACGTAGCCACGAATCCTTGCACCGTAATTTTCGCCAACGTTAATAGGACCTTCTAGCGAATTAAGCGGCATGGTAGTAGAAGGGGTGCTCTGTAATGTAATCTGCGCTACATCGTTGCCGAAATTGTTATTCCAGACTTCCCTGTAAATCCCGCCAATGATCTTGCTCAGTACATTAACTGAGACATCATTAACGGCGGGACTAGCCGTTGGAATTTTTTGCAGATTATTTTTGCTATCGTCTTTATTACATGCAATAAGCAAAGGGCCGATTCCAATAGCAGCGACGAGAAACTTGTACCGAAAGTTTCGAAAAATTAGTGGAGTAATTTTCATTTAATAGGGATTTGGGAGTAAGATGTAGCAGGGTTTGACATACCACGTGCTATGATTCAAAAGTAGCAAGAAAATTGTGTTTAAATATTGATATGTTCCTTTAAAATTAGTGACCGCGATTATTTTAAGTGCCTTTTGATAGCTTTTTTTGCTGTTAAGTGTGTTTTTTTTTCTTATCTAACGGACTCAATTCAAATGCATTCAGCATTTTTTTCATGAAGTCCTGAAACTGCTGGTTTGATTTGGCTAATTCTTCCATTTTGAAATTGATTGCATTAGCGGGATAATGAAGCGTAAAGTCTGAATATTCCTGCATCCCATAAATTTTAATTTCCACCTTCTCGTCTGAGTCCAGGAATTCTCTTGGGGTGTAGAATGTCCTGGTTACGCTGGAACGGATTACGCATCCCTCTTCAAATGCTTTCTTTGAAATCTTTAGTCTTGCCTCGTATTGAAGGTCGCCATTCTCTTTAATATTATTTCTCATCACAGACCCATTTAGAAAATACAATATTACTAATATTTTTAGTAATATAATTAAACTTATATGAATCTTGCCAAGTAACCAGGTTGTTATGCTGAAGCAACAATGTTAATGCAACGATATTATACTAAATCAAAATAAGTAGTACAAAATAATGCTATATTTACAAATTAATAAGAGAATGACTTTGCAATTAAATAAAATAACTGAAACTAGTGACTTGAGTGTGGTTGATACGGATCGTATCATTGAAATGGCTTGGGAAGATCGTACTTCTTTTGACGCTATCAGGTTACAATTTGGGCTTTCTGAGCAACAGGTGATTAGGCTGATGCGCAAAGAAATGAAGGCATCGAGTTTTAAACTTTGGCGCGAAAGGGTACATGGGAGGGCAACTAAACATGAAATGTTGGGTGAATCTTCGCTGAGGTTTAAGTGCAGTCTGCAAAAACAAATAAGCTACAACAAGATCAGTAAAAGAAGATGATCGTCAAGACGCAGCACAATTCAATATAAAGATTGATTGTTTAATTCAAAATACATGAGTTAAACAAAAGTTATTCTTAAATTGTTGAATCAAAAAATTAAATCAAATGAATAAATTTTCCAAATTCGAATTTGCGATACTGACTATGATCATAGCTATCATATTCATATCGGAATATTACTATCTAGTTTTAAAAGACCATGACCGGGCCATTTTTATAGGGCTATGGCCACCTACAATGGTCGGATTGTTAATATATTTTAACTTTAAAAAGAAAGATTAGTATGGAAAATCTAGATCTGATCATTCTTACGGTCATCGTAGTCTTATTGTATGTTGGTTTTGCATGGGGATTATTCTATGCGCAAAAGAAACAATACGGTCCAAACGATAAAACTCCATTGTAGTCTATTAAATCACCTTTAACTCTATTTGCTGTGAATACACTTTCAAGTTGTGCCCAAATAGTCATAGCACTTTCCATTTGCTTTGTCTGGATTGTTCGTTATGATAATATTGTCAGAGAGTTTAAGCAGTATGGTATTCCAGACCTATTGCGAAATCTTGTTGGTGCTTCTAAAATAGCCCTTTCTACCCTTTTGATTGCTGGTATTTGGTACCCTAAATTGGTACTGATTCCTGCGCTTTTGATGGCTTTTCTAATGTTGTGCGCACAGGCCGCGCATGTAAAGGTCAAAAACCCCTTGCTAAAATTTGTGCCTTCAGCGCTTCTATTGATCTTGTCTTTGTTTGTAGCCGGCGTACATTCCGGTCTGATAGGTTCTTGATGCTTGTTAATATTTTGATTGTCGTTTCTGGTGTTGCCTTCCTATTTTATGGAAGCTCGTTCTTTCTAAATTCTGGGATGAAAGAGGAGTTTGAACGCTATGGCCTCGATAAATTCAGGGGCCTTGTTGGAGTTCTGCAACTGCTTGGTGGCTTAGGACTATTGCTTGGGCTGGTTTGGAATCCGATTCTGGTAATTGCTTCAGGTGGTCTTGCTCTATTGATGTTAATTGGTTTTGTAATAAGGGTTAAAATGAAAGATAGTTTCTTACAATCAATGCCGTCCTTTATTTTTATGCTCGTAAATGGCTATATCTGTTTTTGCACGCTGTTTTCAAACGAACAAATACCAAGTATTTTTACAACGTTCAGAACAAGAACGGAAGAGACCGTCGCGATTCGGTCGATTTTTACGAATCCAGCAATCATTATCTCAGCCCAAATAATATCATCAGACTTAACCTACGCTCCTGGTTTAAAAGGGACAATAGTTGGATCTGACTAATTAAATCCATCAATGATATTAACCTGAGCCATCGGGAATGCATCGCAAAGATATAGCTGCACAGTTAAGGATGTTGATCTGATCTAACTTTAGATCGTTTCATTTAAAAGAAGTAAAATTGTTTATATTGAAGACACCGAGAGATGGACACCGTTAAAAATTTGGACGATTTGCTTTTAACTAATACATTTGATATAGATCTTTTTGTGCAATTGTCGCCAGAAATGATCTGTATTGCTGGTTATGATGGTTTTTTTAAAAAGATAAATCCCGCCGTCTCAAAGACATTGGGATATACTCAGCAGGAGCTGTTAGCCAGACCGATAAATGAGTTTGTTTATTTCGAGGACCAAACGACCACAATAGAAAGCAGAGAGGCAGTCAAACGATCTATTCCGCTGATAAATTTCGAGAATCGATATGTGACCAAATCAGGGGAAATAGTTTGGTTGTCGTGGACATCTATAGGAATTGAAGAAAAACAGCTGGTGTTCGGAATAGCTAAGAACATCACGCACAAAAAGCGGCTTGAAGAGGATAGGAACCTATTACTTACTAGCCTTACAGCAACTAATAATGAGCTTAAAAAATTAGCTTATACGGCGGCGCACGATCTTAGGTCACCCGTAGATAATTTAATATCGATATTTAGCATCATCGAGGATACGAAGGTCGAGAACGATGAAATAGTTTTATTACTGGATCTATTGAAACAGTCATCAGAGAATTTGCGTGAAACTTTAAACAATTACGTTGATATTTTAATACAGAAAAAAAGCTTGAATATCCAGTTAGGTCCGGTAAGTTTTTCAGAATCATTGCGTAATATAGAGCGGTCATTGAAGTCATTAATTTTAGATACCAAGACTGAGATTTTTGCAGATTTTACCAGTGTGGATGCGATAACTTTTAATAAAACTTATATTGAAAGCATATTCCTCAACCTGGTCTCTAATTCAATTAAATACGCAAAGCCTAATACCTATCCTCAAATATCCCTGGAGAGTAAAAAATTGGATGGTAATGTGACCTTAAAATTTAAAGATAATGGGATTGGATTTGATATGGAAAAAGTAAAAGGCCGGGTTTTTGGATTCAATCAAACGTTTCATGATAATATTGACAGTAAGGGTATTGGCCTGTATTTGGTAAACAGTCATTTAACAAGTCTGGGCGGCCATATAGAAATGGAGAGCCGTGTCAATGAAGGCACCACATTTACTATCACATTCAAGGCTTAATGACCGTCTTCTAAGAATTTCAAATCGCTTGAAAGGTTGTGTCTGCGATAGGTTCAAATTTCTCGCGGAATCTGGCCAGTCCGTAAGAAACTTCTCAACTCATTGGGATAAAAGCTTTCTGTTTTTTTAGCTTTAAAATAGTCGGCCACTGAAAATGTGGCAACATCAAGGATGTGACTAGATAGCTAATATTTTAATCCAGCTGTATGTGCATTAGATAAACAGCTAGTTACTCTATATCATACCTTCACAAAAGAATTCTTAAAAATCAAGATCTTCAAGCGGAGGGATAAATTAAAACATTGAAGAAATCTCCGCTTTAATCAGCGCTAAATTGTCGTTACTAACTCTGCCTAAGTGTCTGGAGAAATAGACTTTTGTTCCTATTAAATTTGACCTCTTGATTTCTGGTACAATCCGTTCTATGTTAGGTTTTAATCCTGAGATCTCATATAGCTCTCCAAATTGTAGAGCATCATTTAATAAGTGCATTTCGTAGCCCATCCAAATAGGTTTAGGATTCTTTCCCCAAAAAGCCCATGAACCTTTATTCATTACCAATATTACCTTTGGCGCAATCCACTCGACAATTTTTTGGGTTACTTTTAATTGTTTAGCTAAGAAGTCAATACCTAATTGCTTCTCATTGTAGTACTCACTGAGAATATTTTGTTCAGTGTTTCTAAAATAGAATAAATCAATATAGGACACTGTGATAGTTTTCCCGCCAATTTCAGAGGGTATAATCTTTCTTAAAGTAGTAAAGTAGCGGTGCTTTGCATCACTGTAAGTATATCGCAATAGTGCTTTGACATTCTTTGGTTGGTAGGACTGATTGATTCCAGATATCAGAATGTCTGACTGCTCAGGTATTGAGAATCCGAATTTTCTTTCTAAGACCTCATTTAAATACTGGCTTTGAAATTTTCCGGCAAATTCTTTCCAAATGCTGGTTAGCTCGGCGTTAATAGCTTCTTCTGTCATGTATTTAAGAGATCTATTCTAAATGTTACTTGCCGCTTGTGCTGCTTTCGCCAAGTGAATTTCAAACTTTTACTTTGTACACCACCGCATCAAGTTTCATTTGCTTTATCATGCTCTCCAATCCTCCCGCACGTTTCATTGAAAGCATACTTTTAAATCCTATTCTTTCAATAAAGTTAAGTGGTGCATTAATAATCTCATCAGGTGTATGTCCCGAAAGCACATAAATCATCATAGCTACAAGACCTTTCGCATAATCTGCATTTGCATCTGCTTGAAAAATAATTTTTCCGTCTTTCAATTCACTATATAACCAGACATGCGCCTGACATCCTTTTATCATACGGCTATCTATTTTCAGCGAATCATCTAATGGGTTCAGGGCTTTACCCAAATCAATCAGGTATCCAAATTTATCAAACAAGTCCTCAAACTCAGCGAAATCTTCCACGAGTTTTTGTTCTGTATTTTCTATCGTTTTAATCTCGATCATTTTTTGTTTATCCGTTTAATTGATTTAACAATCGCGTTAGAGAAGATATCTATTTCCTCTTTTGTATTATAAAATGAAAAACTTGCACGCACAGTCCCTGGGATTTGATAATGTGCCATTAGCGGTTGCGTACAGTGGTGCCCTGTTCGTACTGCAATTCCCTGTGCATCAAGGAGCACTCCTATGTCGAGTGGATGGATACCTTCCACTACAAAGGAAATTACACTTGCTTTTTCTTTTGCTGTGCCGATAATCCGCAAATTTTCAATTTCAGAGAGTTTTTCTGTAGCATACCTAAGCAGTTCGTGTTCATAAGCAGCAATTTTTTCAAGACCGAGTGCGTTGATGTAATCCAGTGCCACGGCCAGCCCAATTCCTCCTTCAATATTTGGAGTGCCCGCCTCAAATCGGAGAGGAGATTCTGCGTATTCTGATTTATTAAATGAAACCGTTTTGATGGTTCCGCCTCCCACTTGATAATTCGGAAGTTTTTTAAGCCATTCTTCTTTGCCGTAGAGGATTCCTACTCCTGTTGGCGCATAAACTTTGTGTCCGCTGAAGCAATAAAAATCTGCGTCTAAATCTTGCACATCCACTTTTATATGAGGGATTGATTGGGCTCCATCCACAAGCACGGGAATATTTTTCGAGTGAGCGATAGCGATCATCTCCTTTACGGAATTTACCGTACCGAGCGTGTTTGACACGTGCGTAATGGCAATCAGTTTTGTTTTTGCAGAAAGTAATTTTTTGTATTCGTCCATCCGCAATTCCCCACTGTCGGTCATTGGGATAACTTTCAGTACTGCATTTTTTTCTTCGCATAGCTGTTGCCACGGAAGAATATTACTGTGATGCTCCATCTCACTAACAACAATCTCGTCCCCGGCATTCACATACTTTTTCCCGAACGCAGTAGCTATGAAGTTTATGCTATCAGTAGTTCCGCTAGTAAAGATTATTTCGTGCTCATATTTAGCACCTATATGTTTTTGAACCGTAATGCGGGCGTTCTCGTATTCATTGGTTACATCCTGACTCATCCGATGGACTCCACGGTGAATGTTTGCATTCTGCACGGTGTAATATTTTACGATGGCATCAATCACTTGTTTTGGCTTCTGTGTAGTAGCGCCGTTATCGAAATAAATTAATGGTTTATCGTTCACCATTCGTGAAAGGATAGGGAAATCTTTTCGAATTTTAAGAACATCTAAAAGCATTACTTCTTCTACATTTTTTGTTAATATTAATTGTTCCATTTTTTTTATTAATAAATTGGTTCAATAGCTATATCTGTTAAAACCGAGGTGGCAATAAAACATTCCTGGTGGGCACGTTAGTGCATTTAGGCAATTTTCCATACCATGATAGCTTTGTCATCACCGGTTGAAATCAGATAATTATTAAAATCACTCCATAAAAGTTTATTCACCGAATGGGTATGGCCTTCGTGTTTAGCGTGTTCTATCCGTAACAGCAGCTCAAAGTTTTCAGCATTCCATATCTTAATTGTTTTATCTCTGCTTCCGGTAGCAAAAAACTTTTTATCAGGACTGAAAACTATGCTATAAATGGCATAGTTATGGGCAGGAATATGATGGATTAAAGCACAATCGTTTTCAATATCCCATATATTCAAATAGGCATCTCTCGAACCGGACAAAAGATATTTGCCGTTTGGATGATAGCATACTGTATTTACTGAAAAATCATCAACATGCCCCTTAAGTAGTTTCTTTTCTTCAAAGGTTTCAAAATCAAAAATACGAATAGACCCATCACCACATCCAATGGCTGCTTCTTTCAAAACAATATTGAAATCTATACTGCGTATCTTTTTATCACAAAGTTTTAATGCGGTAATCAATGAAAAATCGTTGATTGACCAAACGGAAAGTGTCCCGTCACCAGCTACTGCCCAGAAGCATTCTTTTTCCGGAAGATATTGGATGTCATAAATGGATTGCCGGTGAAGCTGTAACAGCTTTATTTCTTCATTCTTGTTTAAGTCAATAACGTGGATGCCTCCTAATGACTGGCCAACAAGTAATAGGTTTCTATCCGGAATATATTTCAATGCCAGGGCTTTAGCGGGTAACCTGGCAACAACTTTGTTTTGCTTTTGATCTTTAAGATTCCATTCTACTACCAGATTATCGCTGCTGCCAGAGTAAAAAAGGTAAGCATCGTGTGCAGGTTCTAAAGTGAAAATAGCTCCTCCATGCCCAATAAATTGACCAGCCTTTTCTGTTTGTATTTTTGTAAGTACAGTTGTCATATAAAATGCATAAACTCTTTCTTGTTTAGTAATTTTTCCTTTGTTTCTCTATGGTCTGGATCATCCACACAACAATCTACCGGACAAACTGCGGCACATTGGGGTTCATCATGGAAACCAACACACTCGGTACACTTATCGGGTACTATATAATATATTTCATCTGATAATGCAGCTTGTGTTTCTTCGGTATTAAGTGTAGTCCCATCACCCAAATCAATAGTGCCAATTAATTCAGTGCCCTCTGAAAATCTCCAGGTTGCTCCGGCATCATAGATTGCATTATTCGGACATTCAGGCTCGCATGCACCACAATTAATACATTCCTCTGTTATTATTATAGCCATTGCGGTTTAATTTTAGTAAACAAAATTTAATTTAAAACTCCAGTAGCATTTCCGTCAATAATATTCTGCAAAACACTGGAGACCTCTTTTTCGTTTTTCACCATATCTGCCATAGTTACTTCATCCAGCAACTTATCAAGTGTTATCTGCATTACTGACCAGAGCGATCGGATAGAGCAATCCACTGAATTGGTGCATAGCGCAAGTATTCCCGAATGACTTTCACAGAATTTTTTATCGAAAAAACTTCCCCCTAAAGCTTTCAACGTATGGTTTATTGTTATATCAGCAGCAGGCTTTGACAGTACATATCCGCCCATATGCCCTCTTGTACTGTTAATCAATCCCTTGATGCGAAGTACCCGGGTTAATTTAGCGACATAGTTTGCAGATAACCCTTCTGCTTCACTTAGCTGACGAATACTTAATCCTTTCTCATCCTTGCAGCGGGTTATCCTTACCATTATTCTTAATCCATACTCAACCTGAGCTGTTATTTTCATAATTGTAGTTTTTATTTATTCTTAGTTCTTAGAAGAATCAGTGTAGCAACCGTATTTACCTTGTGTAACCTTTTCAAAATCTTTCGCAGAAATCGATGGCCCCGTATTATTGCTCTCTTTGTTAAAAAGAGTTATTAGTTCACTGGTAATATTTTCCGCTGTATGTCCTTCAATGTCAGATCGTTGAAAAATAGCCAGCGGTTCGCCATTTTTAAAAAGGGCAATGTGGGGTGAGGAAGTCTGATGATTTGGAAGATATTTACTCCTGTACCGGTCAATCGCATCTTTTTCCATTCCACCAAATAGGGTATAAAGCTCATTAGGGATGATAATATTTTGTAAGGCCATCATTACTCCTGGTCGTCCACTACCTGCCGAACAACCGCATACGGAATTTATTACCACAAGCACCGTTTTGTCATCATTTCTGCTTAATGCCTTATCTACATCTTCCGGTGTTAATAATTCTTTGCAACCTACAGATTTTAGTTCATCTCGCATGGGCTGAACAGTAACAGGATCATAGCTTGGGTACTGAGTTGTATTTGTTAAATTGGATAGTTCCATTTTTTAGGTTATTTAATTATTATTTAATTTAAAGCATTCCAAGTTCAAATTGAGCCTCCTCATTCATCATCTCTTTTGACCAGGCAGGTTCCCAGGTTACTTCTACTTTAGAACTGCTCACTCCCTGAATATTCCGGATCTTTTCTTCAACTTCTGGCGGAAGAATTCCAGCTACCGGACAAGAGGGAGAGGTAAGTGTCATTATGGTGTGCACATTGGCTTCCTCATCAATCTTTATTTCATATATCAATCCTAGATCATAGATATTGGTAGGTATTTCCGGGTCGAAACAGGTTTTTAGAACATCTATGATCTTTATTTCTAATGTTATTTTATCACTTGTTTCCATAAGTATATTTTTATTGACTGTAATTATTTTTATTTGTGTTTAATGCCCCCATCTTAGGGGTATACTATTTCAATTTCTTCTTTCGATGAGGCCGCACTCAAATTTTTTACGCATTCAATTACAATTTGGGCTAAGCCTTTAAATATTTTGCCTTCTATCGTACTTACATTTAATGCTGCCGGTGCTCCAACATCTCCTGCTTCCCGTATCCTTGTTATTAAAGGGATCTGACTTAATAGCGGAACATTCATTTCTTCTGCCAATTTTTTTGCACCATCTTGTCCAAAAATATAATCCTTTTGATTAGGATTACTTTCCGGTATATAGTATGCCATATTCTCAACCAATCCAAGCACTGGGACGTTAATCATAGGCATTTTGAACATATCAATGCCTTTTCTCGCATCAGCCAAAGCCACTTCTTGTGGAGTACTGACTACAATAGCTCCTGTAAGCGGGATTTTATCTACCAGCGTTAAATGAATATCTCCTGTCCCTGGTGGAAGATCCACAAGCAGATAATCTAACTTACCCCAATCTGCATCCTGAAATAATTGAATGAGAGCTTTGGATACCATCGGTCCACGCCAGGGAACCGCCTGCGATGCTTCAGCAAAAAAACCTATAGATAAAATTTCCACTCCATGAGATACAATTGGTTCCATAATATTTCGGCCAGATGTATTAGTAATTAATGGCTTTCTATTCACTAGACCAAACATGAGTGGCATAGATGGTCCATAAATATCTGCATCTAACAAGCCTACCTTTGCGCCTGAAAGACTTAACGCCACTGCAAGATTAGCTGCAACGGTAGATTTTCCTACACCACCTTTTCCTGAGGCAACAGCAATAATGTGTTTGACACCCGGTAATAATGAGCGGAGTTCAGGACTTCTATTCTTAAAACCCGGGAGGGCTTGTATATCTATATTTACCTGAATATGCTCACCTAACAATTGTCTAATAATATTAGTACAACTATTTTTCACTTGCATTTTACTATGCATGGTCGGGCTGCTTATTTTAACATTAAAGCTAATCTTCTCGCCTTCAATATGAATATCACTAACTAATCCCAATTCAACAATACTTCTCTTGAGGTCTGGCTCAATAACGGAAGTCAGTGTTTTTAGAATATTCTCTTTAGTTATTTCGGCCATGATATTTATCAGTTTAATAGTTCATTATTTGTTTCAGGCAATTGCTTAAACTTATCAACAATCATCTGTTGTACTTTTTCCCTTACAGGATCAATTTTAATTAGTTCGGTTATCTCCGTTAAAAAAGCCTGTTTTAAAACGGATATGGCTTCTTTTTTAGAAAGTCCTCTGGAGCGCATATAATATAATGCCTCTTGATTCAGTTGCCCGATAGTGGCACCGTGACTGCATTTAACATCATCTGCAAAAATTTCCAACTGGGGTTTGCTATTCATCGAGGCATTTTTTGATAATACAAGGCTATGGTTTTTCTGAAATGCGTTTGTCTTTTGAGCATCCGGTCGTACCATAATCTTACCATTAAATACTCCCTTAGCATTATCCGTAAGAATTCCTTTATACAACTCGTTGCTGTTACAATTCGGATATGCGTGATCTATAAAGGTTTGATTATCTATATGCTGTTTATCCATGCCGACATAAATGCCATAAAAATTGGTAGTGGTGCCGCTATCCTTTAAAATGGAGCTTAGATTGTTCCTTACTAATTTTCCACCCAAGTCAACTACATAAGAGCTGTAGGTACTATCCCGCATTTGCTCCACTTTTGTGTTATTGATAAAAAAGGCATTCTCTCCTTCATCTTGAATTCTATAATGTTCAACTACCGCATTTCTTTTTAGAACCAACTGGCTAACAGTATTTGTGAAATAGGTTTGTTGGGGATAATTTATATAATGATAAGTTTCAATAATTGTGAGCTTACTATTTTCTCCAACAACAATTATTTTTTGTGGGCTGATAACTGAAGCTTCGTCTTTTGTAAAAGCGATATTTAGTATATGAACAGGTCGATCCACAACAAGTCCGTCAGGTACATAAATAAAAATTCCATTTTGAGCAAAAGCGGTATTTAATACAATAAAGGGATCCTCTTCTTTGCTTGCCCATTTATTTAAGTATTCAGAAGCTGTTGCTTTTGTCAGCCCATCTTCTTGCAATCCAGCGGAAATATCCTGCACCATTATTTTGTTCGATAGTCCGTCCTTTGATGAAAGTACTTTATTGTATTTACCATTCACAAAAACCAGCAGATATGCATCCAGCCCTTCAAAAAGAAAAGGGCTTATGTCCGCTATTGTTATATCAACAAGTTTGGGCTGTTGGTATTGTACTTGAAGCAGCTCTGCAACATTGGTATATTTCCAATTCTCATTTCTCCTGGTTGGAAAATCCACGTCAGCGCTTAATCGCTGTATCGCTGTTTTTTTTATAGTATGCCCTACATAATCTTTCTGTCCGTTTAACGTATTTTCAAATAGACGAAACAGTTCAATAAACTTTTCTCTGCTGTCTTTTTTATCCGGTGTAATTTGGTTTGTCATACTTATATATTTTACTTTCTAAGATGTGGCTCGTTCTTCTGTTTCATCATCTCATTTTCAAATCATCAAATTAACTTGTTGTTTCTACTTCTTCTTTGATCCAATCGTATCCTTTTTCTTCCAGCTTCAAGGCTAAATTTTTGTCACCAGACTTAACGATTCTTCCATTGTATAGTACATGAACAAAATCGGGGATAATGTAATCGAGTAATCGTTGGTAGTGCGTAATTACTATGAAAGCGTTTTCTTTTGTTCGCAGCTGGTTCACGCCATTGGCAACTATTTTCAGGGCGTCAATATCAAGTCCCGAATCAGTTTCATCTAACACTGCAAGCCTTGGTTCCAGTACAGCCATTTGTAAAATCTCATTGCGTTTCTTTTCTCCGCCTGAAAATCCCTGGTTTAGAGATCGGCTCAAAAAATTATCTTCCATCTCAACCATTTTTGCCATTTTCCTGATAAAAATTAACATTTCCTTTGCGTTCAGTTCTTTCTTATCCTGATGTTTTCGGACAGCGTTAATGGTATGTTTAAGAAAGTTCGCGGTACTTACACCCGGTATTTCTATCGGATATTGAAAGGCTTGAAACACACCTTCCCTGGCACGTTCATCAACAGACAATTCAAGCAGGTCTTTACCCATATAACTAATGCTGCCCTCTGTAACCTCATAGCCTTCACGGCCAGCTAAAACGTGTGCCAGCGTGCTTTTACCGCTTCCATTTGGCCCCATTATGGCATGCACTTCGCCAGCATTTACTTGAAGGTTAATACCATTCAATATTTTTTTACCTTCAATTTCAGCGTGTAAATTTTTTATTGTTAACATTTTTTTTATTTAATTATATTTATCCTACACTACCCTCTAAACTTACCTCAAGCAATTTTTGCGCTTCCACCGCAAACTCCATGGGCAATTCCTTAAATACATCCTTGCAATAACCGTTAACGATAAGATTAATCGCATCTTCCATTTTTAATCCTCTTTGCATACAGTAATAAAGTTGGTCTTCCCCCACCTTAGAAGTTGTGGCTTCGTGCTCAATCTGAGCGGTATCGTTATCTATTTCGAGATAGGGGAAGGTATTTGCACTACATTTGTCCCCCATTAACAAGGAATCACATTGTGAAAAGTTCTTGGCATTTTCGGCATTTTTCCCAACTTTTACCAAACCTCTGTAAGAGTTATTGCTTCTGCCGGCAGAGATACCTTTGGAAATAATAGTACTGCTGGTGTTTTTACCAATATGCCACATCTTGGTTCCTGTATCAGCTTGTTGTAAATTATTAGTAACTGCAACAGAATAAAACTCACCAATTGAATTATCACCTTTTAAAATACAACTTGGGTACTTCCAGGTAATGGCAGACCCTGCTTCAACCTGTGTCCAACTAATTTTCGATCTTGCCCCCGCACATAATCCTCTTTTAGTAACGAAGTTATAAATGCCGCCTTTTCCGTCTTTATCACCAGGATACCAATTTTGAATGGTGGAATATTTGATTTGTGCATCATCAAGTGCTATAAGTTCTACCACTGCTGCATGCAATTGATTTTCATCTCTTACAGGGGCGGTGCATCCTTCTAGGTAACTAACATAGCTACCTGACTCGGCTACAATTAATGTTCTTTCAAACTGCCCAGACCCCTCGGCATTGATACGGAAATAAGTGGACAGCTCCATCGGGCAACGAACGCCTTTTGGAATGTAACAAAACGAACCGTCGGTAAACACGGCAGAATTAAGTGCGGCAAAAAAGTTATCAGTGGCAGGAACAACCATCCCTATATATTTTTTTACCAATTCAGGATGTTCCCTTACCGCATCACCAAAAGAGCAAAAAATTATGCCCAATTCAGAAAGTGCCGCTTTGAAAGTGGTGATAACAGACACACTGTCAATAACAATATCAACGGCAACTCCTGTAAGTCGTTTTTGTTCTCCTACAGAAATACCAAGTTTCTCAAAAGTTTTCAATAGTTCAGGATCTGCTTCATCCAGGCTGTTGAGAATATTCTTCTTTTTTGGGGCGGCATAATAAATAATGTCCTGATAATTTATCGGGGGATATTTTACATTCGACCATTTAGGTTCCGTCATTGTCTCCCAAAGCCTGAAGGCTTTTAAACGCCAGTCAAGTAACCATTGAGGTTCATCCTTTTTAGAAGATATTAGTCGAACAATATCTTCATTTAACCCTTTTGGAATGAGCTCAGTATCAATGTTACTGGTAAAGCCATATTTATAATCACTCTTGGTATAATTTTCAAGAGTTGCTGTGGATGCTTCTTTGCTCATATTCTTTATGAATTTTATGGTAGTTAATTTAACTTTCTGGTACAAATATACTAATAAGTATAAATTAATCTATACAAAAAAGTATATATTATATTTAGGTTGGCTGACAGGCGGGTTAAATGTGGGTCTGCCAACAATTGAATTACAAAATTTCGGCGAGAAAAATGAAAGTCAGGGAGTTGGTATGTTTTCGATATGTGACAAGCTGCGCTGCCAAAAAGCCAACCGAAAGCTTCCCTGAAGTTGTCGTGCTTGTATGGCTGTATGCTAATTTGAACAAGCATAAAACATCTCAAATAAAATTGACATTCAGTCAGTTATATGGCGTATTCAATTTAAAAGGACCCGTAGCTCTTCTGCCTTCAGCCCAGCGTATTCTGAAAACTCCAAAAATTGTCACAAGCAGATGGAACATTGAAATATTTTTTAAGCTGATCAAGCAGAATTTACAGATCAAGATTTTTGTAGGCAAACATCCCAATTCGTGTAAATCACAATTATTAGTGAGGTTGATCGTCTATTTTCTTTTAGAACTGGTCCGAAGGGCGGTCAGCAAGGTCAGACATCGGTTTGGATACTTTGCAACCCTGATCTTCACTTGTTTAATACATTATATAGGCGTGTTAATGAAATACGTAATAAAAAAGGCGAGAGAATCAAAATTCCCTTGCCAAACCGTGCAGAAAATGAGGTTCGTTTAAAATACTTTCAAGAAGTATTAGGAGCATTTTTACTAAATCACAGCTGTTAATCAATGATTTAGTAAATGAATTGCTAGAATTCTAAAAATATATGGACAGGTATGAAAACAAGTAGAGCAGCCGACAGATGTATTGGTCAAAATACATCCTTAATTGTATCAATAGCAATTTAAGTGGAGGGAGGTGCAAGGTTTACTGATTTAGGAGCATCTGCCCAAACGGTGGTTTCTTCCCAGGTATCAAAATCCTTTTTCAACTGATCTAATTTTATACGTGCACCTTTTAGTGCTGCTGCACCTAATAACAATCTGAGTGGTGAATTTTCTGCTTCTACAGCCTTTACAATTGCCTGCGCAGCCCTTGCTGGATCACCGGGCTGGTTGCCACTGTACCCACGAATATCACTTTTATTTTTTCCTGCCGTTGTTGCATAATCTTCAATTTCGATGGGGCTGTTACTAGCCGAACGTCCTGCCCAGTCGGTACGAAAGCCACTTGGTGCCACGATGGTTACTTTAATACCCAATGGCGCTGTTTCTTTAGATAAGGATTCTGAAAGTCCATCTACAGCAAACTTGGTAGCATTGTAAAATCCAACTCCCGGAAAACCAACTAAGCCGCCTATAGAAGCAATGTTTACGATGTGCCCACTTTTTTGTGCCCTCATCAGGGGCAATGTTTCCTGTATCATTTTAGCAAGACCAAAAACATTGACCTCGAACATATTTCTTACCGCATCATCTTCGCTTTCTTCGATGGCGCCAAAATACCCAATCCCTGCGTTGTTCACCAGGACATCTATTCGCCCGAATTTATCCTTTGTTTTTTGTACAGCTTCTTTTATTTGTTCCGGCTTTGTAAGATTCAACTTTATTGATATTGCATTGTCTTCATTACCAGCAATAATGTCTTTCACGTCTTCCGTATTACGTGCTGCTACGGCAACCTGGTATCCCTGTGCCAGCACGTATGTGGCCAGCTCACGCCCAAATCCTGTGGAGCAGCCTGTTATTAACCATACTTTTTTCATTGTTTCTTTTTTTGAATCGTAAAATTATTAACCCTATTTGGGGGCCATTAGTTTTTTATTGATTAAGCCGATGAAGATTCATTAGCGATTCGTCAACCCTTAAAAGGGGTCTGTGATTTCACTTATACGAATGAGTTTTTTGTTTACGAACTCGTCAATACCAAGTTCAGAAAGTTCCCGGCCATAACCTGAACGTTTGGTGCCTCCAAATGGCAGATCCGCCTGAGTCCCGGTAGGGTGATTGATAAATACCATTCCTGTATCAATCTGGTCAGCCACCCGCTTGCCCCGATCAATGTTCTGGGTAAATACAGAACCACCTAAACCAAAAGCTGAATCATTGGCCAGATCAATAGCTGCCTGTTCGTCCTTCACCCGGTAAAAAGAGGCGACGGGGCCAAATAATTCTTCGTGATAGGCAGGGATACCAGGTTTGAGATCAGTCAGAATGGTCGCTTCCATAAAAGCTCCCGGCCGATCTATACGCTTACCGCCCAGCAAGACTTTTGCTCCTGCATCCACAGACCTTTTCACCTGATCAGCCAAATGTACTGCTGCTTCTTCGCTACTTAAAGGACCTAACTCTGTAGTCCTGTCCATCGGGTCTCCCACTTTAAGGTGTGACAGCTTATCCTTAAACTTTTTCAGGAACTCGTCGGCAACCGTTTCTATGGCAATAAGCCGTTTTGATGCAATACAGGATTGACCGGTATTATTCATCCTTCCTATTACTGCCCATTCTACCGCCTTATCAATATTGGCGTCTTCCAGAATGATGAAAACATCATTTCCGCCCAATTCCAAGACAGACTTCTTTAAATTTTTTCCAGCTTCGGATGCCAGACTTGCCCCAGCTGCCTCACTTCCGGTAAGGGAAACACCTTTTATCCTTTCATCAGACACCAACGCTGAAGCACGTTTTCCTGATATCAGAAGATTGGTATAAATCCCGGCAGGTACACTTGCTTCTTTAAACAAATCTTCAATTGCAATGGAACACTGGGGTACATTTGAGGCATGTTTAACCAGCACGGTATTCCCAATCATAATGTTTGGAGCGGCAAAGCGGGCCATTTGGTAAAATGGGAAATTCCAAGGTTGGACACCCAGAAGTACACCAATAGGACTATGACGGATATAAGCCTTTCCTAATTTAGGGCTGAGGGTTTTGTCGGCAAGAAATTTTTCTGCATTTGTAGCATAATAATCGAAGATATCTGCGCTCAAGGTTATTTCACTTTCCGCCTGAGAGATAAGTTTTCCCATCTCTAATGTGATCAGTTTGGCCAGTGAGTCCTTTTTCTCACGCATCAAGGCAGCTATTTTATGCAAAAAATCAGCCCGCTGTTTGTAGGTAATTTTTCTCCAAGTGTCAAATGCCTTTGCGGCCTGGGCTACTGCCGCATCAACTGCCTTGTCGGTCATTTCTTCGAAAGATCGGACGGTCTTGTTTGTGGTTGGATTAATTGTTTGAATAGGCATGATGTTAACTGTTAAATAGTTAAGAATTGAATGCAATCAGTAAAATATTTGGGACTCTTTTCAAAAGTTACAACATGCTTTTTTAATTTTTGTTTCAGCAGTGTCTGGTAAATATAAACGGAGTAGCCTTATTATATGTAGATTACCTGCAATACCATAACTGGACGCTGGATGATATTTGTTTCTAACCCGGCAAAAAGATAATGCCATTTACAAAATCCTGAAGTAGTTTGCTGTCTGGGATCACATCCAGGTTTGTCGCAAGGCTGGCAGACGGAAGAACAATCGGCTGTTTTACTACTATCAGCTATTATCGGGCTTGACCAAATTCTATTTATCTTTTATTTGTTAACTTTAACTGAAGCCGATTTCAAATCGGCTTCAGTTGCCGGGCTGACAGTTATAAAATACCAGCCTCGAATGTTAGTCAGAATTGTAAAAGACGACCGTGCAATAAAAAAATTGACAAAATGACCAAGACAGAAATAGCAAAGGCATTCTCAGATGGAGAATTTGAAAAAACTTACAAGTTTATTTCGGACAACACAGAATGTGTGGGCTTAAAAACAATGTGCTTAGTATTGTAAACTAGAATAGTCTCATTTTTTAAACCACTTTTACATTAGTATATGCAAAATCCTGCTTCAAAAAGCATCCTTATTTACACAGGTTGCTTTCTAATTTTGTTTACATCTTTTTCGTGCAAAAAAGATAAAAAAATAGAAGAAATTCCAACAACGCTTCCTCCGGTAGAGGAAGTAGTTACCGTAGTGCCAGTCAACGATCCAGGAATAGCCAAAACAATGGGCTTTTTCGTGGATGATTGGCAATCAAAAACGTTCACGGCTCCAGCTTTTGTAGATGGAACACTTCCTGCAAGTACCTCAAATACTATCACGGTGGATGCATCTTCCATTATTACCAAAATCCCGCAATCCACATTCGGGCAAAATGCCGTTTGGTGGATGGGGCGACCATCAGCCCAGGCTATCACCGATGTTAAAAATTTGCATCCGCATATTATTCGCTTCCCAGGAGGTAATTCTTCCAATAATTATTTTTGGAATGCCGAGCAAGATGTGCTTCCGGCTGATGTGCCAATGACCTATTTGGACGATAAAGGAGTAAGCCATCCAGCCGGTTATAATTACGGTAAAACCAACCACGATTGGGAATTTAATTTAGAAAAATACTATGCAACGCTTTTACAAACTGGAAATCAAGGAATTATATCTGTTAATTATAGCTATGCCCGCTACAGTACAGCCAATACTCCGCTAGCAAATGCAGCTCATTTGGCTGCAGAATGGGTTCGTTTCGATAATGGCCGCACAAAATACTGGGAAATTGGAAATGAGCATTACGGCAGTTGGCAAGTAGGTTACATGATTGATGTATCTAAAAATAAAGACGGACAGCCAGCAATCATTAATGGTGATCTGTACGGAAAACATGTGAAAGTTTTTATTGACTCAATGCAAAAGGCCGCTACCGAAATTGGTAAAAAGATTTACATCGGTGCCGTTGCTCATGAGACTCCCTCACCAGAGTCATGGCAAACTAATACTACCAAAACCTGGAATTCGGGCATGATGAAATCGGCCGGAGACAAACCCGATTTCTATGTAGTGCACAACTATTTCACCAACAGCGAAAACGTAAACGCAGCAACCATACTTACTTCTGCTACCACCGTTCCGGGAGCTATGATGACTTTTGTTACTCAGGAGTTGCAAACTAACGGTGCTACGGTTAAGCCAATTGCCTTCGATGAATGGAACATGTTTGCTTTAGGATCGAAACAGCAGGTGTCGAATGTGAGTGGGCTATTCGCGGTATTGGTACAAGGGGAAGCAATCAAAAATAAATACGGAATGACCGCTCGTTGGGATATGATAAATGGCTGGGATGGCGGTAACGATCACGGTCTTTTTAGTCCGGGGAATGAGCCCGGCATTGATAAATGGAGCCCAAGACCATCATTTTATTACATGTATTATTTCCATAAATTATTAGGAGATCGTTTAGTGCCCAATTCGATAGTTGGAAATGCTACCCTGAAAACTTATAGCTCTACGTATACATCCGGACAAGCGAATGTGAACATCGTGAATACTGCTGAAACCGCTCAAACGGTGCTGGTTAAGTTTATAAATTTTATTCCGGGCGACCGTTTTTACTGGTATAGCTTAGAAGGAGGTACCGATAATGGCGAATTTTCAAGAAAAGTACTTGTGAATGGCGTTGGCACCACGCTCGAAGCTGGGGGGCCGACAGATTATGCAGGTTTAAAAGCCAGATCGGCCGTGACTACCCAAGGTATAAAAGTAACTGTACCCGGACGTGGAGCTGTTTTTATAGTAGTTGATAAAAAATAATAATAGAGGATGTAGTAAATGATGCTCGCTGGGGAGAGGGTGTAAGTATAATACTCCCCAATATTAGGTCGATATTTTAAGGTTATAAAAAAGGCCGTAAATTTAGACAGGATGAAAAAAGTAAGCCGAAAGAAATTCAGCGCAGAATTCAAAGCGAAAGTATCCATAGAAGCGTTAAAAGAGCAGAAGACACTTGCAGAACTCGCAGTTCAGTATGATCTTCATCCTACGCAGATTTCCCTTTGGAAGAAGCAATTTGTTGATAACAGCTCGATTTTGTTTTCCTAGAAACCATCAATCAGGGCAGACCTGACATAGTAGATAAAACATGCTAAACGTATTAAAAAGGAAATATATAGTAATTGTCGCCCTAGTCTAATGATAAGCTCAAGTTGCATGGCACAGCGTATTGCTTTGTCAAAGTCTGCTACTCTGGAAATCCCAAATCAGATGATCAAAGTTTCTAAATCCAATATATCGAAGATCGCTTCTGAAAAATTTGGAAAAACAAAATTTTTAATAGGAACTATTAAACGTTACCCAGATAAAGTTTTTACTGTCGGCGAAATGGTAATTTTTGTGAATTCAGCCGAGATTACACAACAGAAAGGTATATTGAAGGTTCAAAAACTAGCTTCTGATGATACAAGCCAACACGATAAGACTTACTCATCTAAGATTGTAGCCATAGATGGGAAGGATGTACTAGTTGCCAATAGAATTGTTGAGGGTATAAATTTAATGACTTTTACAACTTTTAATCCTTCCGAAAACTTTTGTATAACAGGCTTCATACAATACCCTCAGAAAGACTATGCAAAGGCAAAAGCAGCATTAGAAAATCTAATTTCTGGTATAAAATATGCAAACTGATTTCGGACAATTCTCAGCCTTCAACTATACCATTATTGTTTCGTAAGCGTCCGACGGTCCCATATGGGGTCGTGTAAATGAATTTTTTAGATTTGGCTTAACGAAATCAAAAAAGCCATGAAAGGGGAATTCTCGCACACGATAGAAATGTTTGCTCACTCACATAGAGTCCTGGAAAAGCAGCAGATTAAGTCAGCCTGCTTTTTGTAAGCAATACCAGTTAAAGCCACCTACTTTTTATTATTGATTGAAGAGATACCGGTTAAAACAGGTGCCTGTAGAACAAAAAGATTTTATTCCCGTAAGCTTAACCCCGGTTAAGCAAGGTGAAACTCCAGTGATGGAAGTTCTGGGTATCAAATAAAGATTTTTGTCAGCACCATAGTTTCTATACAATCAATTTAGGAGAAAAACCTAAGGGCAAGATTTATTAATACGTCAAAGAGCG
>Ga0209512_1001163_pt1 | contig 34752 bp, 28 predicted proteins | sample frozenSSSSmetaG_FD_184142 | JGI IMG/M metagenome (GOLD analysis project Ga0209512, IMG submission 184142) | Glacier valley bacterial and archeal communities from Borup Fiord, Nunavut, Canada, to study Microbial Dark Matter (Phase II) -... | ecosystem: Environmental > Aquatic > Freshwater > Ice >...
ACGCTGGTGTATACTCACACAAAGACGGAAACCACCGGGCAAACCAGCTACGTACAGCTCAGCCCCGACGAGCCGTTCCTGGCTCAACTCCTCGCCGACCTCTACGAACGGCGCATCCAGTCGGTTTTAGTGGAAGGCGGTACCAAACTGCTCAACTCATTTATTGACGCCGGTTTATGGGACGAAATGCGGGTGCTGCGTAGTCCGATGATGATTGGGCGGGGTATTGCCGCGCCGAGAGTACGCGGGCGGCTGATGAGCCGCGAACTGGTTGGGGACGATGAATGGTCAACGTACCTGCCATCCAGAAGTTAATGTAGAAAGCCGGTGCCATTTTCCCAATCGGCCATAATATGGCAACCTAGATGTTGATAAACATGAGATATTAACGTTACACATGTTTCGCTACCAAATTTATGGCAATGGCCGCTCGAAGAACTCGTAGAATCCGAGTGCATGACCTTGCAACCCAGAAGTAGAGCCTTCGGAATATGACGGTATGCTACCATTCTGTCGTATAAATATTCAGAGATCCTGTGGCGTGAATTTAAATTATCAAATTAGCACATATGTAATAAGTAAGTTATAAATTGCCACCTGAAAACATAAATTATCAATGGCAGATTACTCACTAGATACAGGCAAAAAGTATGTGAAGGACATTTTTGACTCTGATCATTTCTATAATATACCTGATTATCAGAGATCTTACGTTTGGGGTAAAGATCAAATAGACGAGCTTTTAAAGGACATAAGTGATGCTTTAGAAAAAGACGGAGAGAAAGAGTACTTCCTAGGCTGTATGATTTGGAATACTAAACAGATCAAAGATAATGGTATAGAATACCCATGTGAAGACATACTGGACGGTCAGCAAAGATTCATTACTATCTATATTTTGCAAGGAATAATCCGCGATATATCTACAGACCAAGAACTGAAGGATGATGTGAAAGCACGCATGCAGCAAAAAGGAAATAAGTTTAAAGGAATACCTGAAAGAAATAGGATAGAATTTCAGATAAGAAATGATAAGGATTTTATAGATAAATATTTGATAAAAAATGGAGGTACTGAAAATGAAGCAGGATTGCAAGAAGTAATTAAAGATAGAGAAGAAAATATTTCTGTGAGAAATATGGCGAAAGCTGTAATGACAATAAAAGAATGGTGGTTTAATAAAGAGATTGAGATAAATGATGAATTAGATTTCCAGAAATACATAGTAGATTTTTACACCTATTTGTCCACTAAAGTTCTTGCCTTATTTCTTGCTACATCTGATAATTTAGATGATGCTTATAACCTATTTACAGTACTAAACAGCCGTGGGTTACAGTTACAGGCAAGTGATATATTGAGGGCACAAAATTTAAGAGTTATAAATGATGAGAAACTAAGAAAAAAGTATGCTTCCAACTGGGAAGACTATGAAAACGCTATTGAATTACCTTACAGATCATTTGATGAGTTTCTATGGGCTATGGTATATATAAAGATGAAGTATAGAAGCGATAGTAATCAAAGTCTCATAAGAGCATTTAACTTCATGTACGATGATCAAAATTTACTTGGGAGGGGAAGCTCTACATTTGACTTCATAGGTAGATACGTAAAGCACTTAGAAGTTATTAATAGCAGCAACTTTCAAGAACAGGCAGGTAGTGGTAACTGCTTTTCCAATATAAATCACATACTGAGCACAACATTTTCGAATATATACATAGCTCCTCTAATGCACTATAGAGAGTGTTTTGGAGAGTATGGTATTGTGGAGTTTATGATCAAAATAGATAATCTACTCTCGGCATACTGGTTATTAGACAATAGAAATATACAATCAAGAATATTTCTGTTATTGAGGAAAATGGATAATATAAAGAAGGAATATCTTAATAATAAATTGGCAGCTGATACGTTTCTAAATGATACCGTCCTTAGTTACGACTATAATGATGAGAAAATATTTAGCCCAATCAATATAGATGATTTGTTCAAATTGTTTGACGAAGAAAGATGGGGAGCATTCTCCGGCACAAAAATCAATAAAACCCGTTACTTACTACTGAAGCTTGATCTGATATTAAGTAATATAAATACGCAAATTCATTTTAATAAAAATATAGCGTCATTAGAACACTTAATGCCACAAAAAGCAGTAATCACTAATTGGGACATACCAGTAGAAGATCATAAGGACTGGTTACACCGCATTGGAAATATAGTATTGATCGACAAAAGGAAAAATGCATCTTTGAGTAACTCTTCATATGAAGTGAAAAGAAATAGGTTTCAAGGATCTTTTGAGAGTAGAGCAAACACAACTTATGTGTTCATGAAATACAGTGAATGGAATGTAGATACAATTAAATCTAATCATGCAAGAATTGTCAGTGTATTGAAAGAATACTATTTAGGGAACAGTTTGAAAACGTTTAGAGACATTAATAGGAGAAACTAAGAAAAAAGAATTAAAACTGAGGAGATAGCCGAGAGTATTACACGTTGTAGCATTCTCACTTTTTCGCAGCCTAGTACAAATCAAAATCCTAGTTGAATATTTAGCCGACCAATCAGCATCGTTCCCGCCTTCATCATCAATGCGGTAGATAGCGCATCAGTTTCCAAACGCGAAAACTACCTAATATCAAGCCGGTGATTCGCTTTGTAAAATTGCCGCCATTGTCTGCATATTCGCGTCTTCGTCGAAGATGGCCGGAATAGGGATTACGAACCCCGGCACCGCGAAGCTGCGAATGTGCCCCTCGCCCGACTTTAAAATCAACTGATACGCACCGTCAACCAGATGGTATTGCTCAACAACCCCTTCGTCAGCGTCGATAATCCAGTATTCCTCTACGCCATGCGCCTGGTAGTCTGAATACTTGATCCCCCGGTCACGCTTGGCCGTTCCATCTGACAGGACTTCGACCACTAAATCAGGCGCCGGAAAGAGCGTTTGCCTGTTGCTGAATTTGTCGGCTTTCTCGCGCCCGAAAAAGCAAATGTCGGGTTCATAGTCGTTACGGGTCAGCGCCGTCATGATTTTCTCGACACCCACAAAGCCCAGCTTGTGCCGCCGGACGTACACATTTAGAAGCTGGTAGAGAAAGCCGGTGCATTCATTGTGCATTTTCTTGACGGGCGAGTGCATGATGACCTCGCCATTGATGAATTCGTATTTGAACTCGTCGGTAATGTCGTTATAGAATGCTTCGCGTTTTTGGCGCTCTTCGTGCAGCGCGGACTCTATCTGCTGAACAATCAGGTAGGCGTCCGGGTACTCTAAAACCTGCTCAACAATGGCGTGGTGCATGATTCGGTAATTTGCGTAGCGAATATACAGAAACGGCTTCGGAACCCAATCCGAAGCCGTTTCTGCGTCGTGAACATGCCTGCTTACTGCGCTACTACAACGGGTTTGGCGTTCGAACCGATGTTTCCACTGGCTACCATCGTGGTGCCCATGATTTTTACACTGGCGTTGTACGCGTCCAGCTTATCGTAGAAACCCGCTTCATTGATGCTGAAGTACTTGGTGGTGGCAAACGCGCCCGTAGTGCCGTCAATCTTGTCGAGCGGTTTCAGGGCCGTAGTCGAGTTGGCCGCCAGCGCACCGCCGTAGATAGACGCCTGGTAGGTGGTACCTTTCGTGGTGTTGTACAGGCCCATCTGCACCAGCGTAACGGCAGCGCTGTATTTGTAGAACACCACCCTTCCGTAAATACCCTGCGCGCTGGTCGATGTCAGGGTATAGGCTTTGTAGGTCGAGAGCGTACCACCGCCGGGTGCCGCGTTGTAGTTGGGCTCGAAGTCTTTCTGTTCGCAGGCTGTTAGCAGAGCCGTCAGCAGCAACACGGTGCTGAGCGTATAGAGGGTATTGAGAATAGGTTTCATAGCTGAACGAAGTTAGAAGTTGAGTTGAACACGACCGTAGTAATAGGATCCGTTAGACCCCTGCTGGTAGTTGTTGTACAGCGTGAAGCCCCGGTTCTCGGCCCGCAGCACCTGCGGATACTTGTCGAGGATATTGCTGCCACCGAGCGAGAGTTTCAGGTTACGGTTCAGGGCATATCCCACGCTCAGATCAAGAACGGTTTGGGGCGAAAACGTCTGGTCGTAATAGTTGCCTTTTTCATCGGCCGACACCGACAGGGCCGTAACCTGACCAAAGTAGGTGCCGCGCAGCATGGCGTCGAACTTGCTGTGGCGGTACATGATCGAGCCAATCAGTTTGGTGCGGGGCGTGCCGGTCTCAAACTGACCAGCCACGTCGCGGCTCAGGTATTTTTCGATTACCTGATCGGTCGTCAGGTTGGCTACGTTGAGGGTGGGTGGGTTGCGGCTCAGGATGGTGTTCCTGCTGAAAATAGCGGCGAGACTGTACGTGAAACTCTGGTTGCGGGCCAGTTGCTGCGTGTAGTGACCCACCAGTTCGATTCCCCGCGACCGGACGTTGGCCCCGTTGATAAAGAACTGGGCTTCGCCCCCGCCAATGACTTCGCCGTAGTTGTTGCCCACTTCGCCCGCGTTGAAGAAACTGGTCTGGAAAATGCGGTTGTCCACGTCCACCTGGTAGGCATCTACCGTCACTTCAAAACCGCGCATGGGCTGGTAGGTCATGCCGAAGCCGTAGGTACGCGAGTTTTCCTGTTTCAGCCCTTTAATGCCCAATGCCCGGGCAGCCGTGCTGTTGGTGGCGTAGGTCGTTACGTCGAGCGGCTGCGGAATACCGGCGGCATCGGGAATAAAAGCGGTGGTGGTGTGGGTATAGTTGAGTTCCTGGAGCGACGGTGCCCGGAAACCCGTTGCGGCCGAACCCCGAATGGTCAGTTTGTCGGTCACTAAGTAGCGGGCGGCAAACTTACCGATGGCCACCCCACCGAAGTCCGAGTAATTCTCGACCCGCACGGCGGCAGCCACCAGAAACTTGCGGGTTAGTTCGAGTTCAGTGTCTAAGTAAGCGGCCATCGTGGTACGGAAAGCATTGCGTTCGTCTTTAGGGCCGAAGCCCGAAAAACACTGGCAGTTGGCCGCCAATGATTTGACCACCACCGACTGTCCGGCGTAGAGCGACAGCGGGTTTCCGTCGGTCCCCACAATGGGCTTACCACTATTGTTCTGCAATGGTTTACCATCCGGTCCAATCAGCAGACCGGTTTGCGTGGCAGTGTAAATACCGGCGTCGCCGTAGGTATAGCTCTCTTCCTGACCCTTAATAATTTTATAGTTCTCGATCCGCATCTCGGCACCAAACGCCAGGTTCAGCCCGCTCATTACGCCTTTGAAATACCGCGACAGGTCGATGTTGGTCGAGTTTTGGGTGAACTGGTTGGTACCAATGTTCATGTTGACCGGTGAGTTGGCTCCAATAGACGCATTGTAGGTATTGACCATGCCAATCTGCGCCGTGTTCTGGCCGAAGGTGTTGCTGAAATCCATGCTGAACTCGCCAATTTTACTGCGTAGCCCTACCGTGTTTGAGATGTCGGCGGCATTGGTAGTTAGCTGGGGTCGGAAGCCGTTGGGATACAGCAGGTAGTTGAATCGGTCGGTTTGGGCGGGTCGGCGGTAGTAGCACGAAAATCCTTTGAGGTACTTGTACGACATGCCACCGAAGCTGTATAGGGTTGTATTGGCGTTAATTTCGTAGCCTGCATTGTAAAACAATGACCCCAGCGTAATACCGGGTGCACCGGCGAAGACCGAGAAATCGGCGGGTGTGTAGTCGCGGGCGGCCAGCAAACCGGGCTGGGTGGTCAGCGTCTGGGCCAGGGTCGTATTGCCCGCTACCTGCGCGTTGATCAGTTCGGGGTTGGTAATGATAGGCCGCCCCAGTTTGTCGGTACGCAGGTTGTTGAGGTAGGTGTTGTCGTAGATGGGGTAGTCATTCACGAACCGGCGAATGGTCGGTTTGCGCTGGGTGATCTGCCCGGTCAGGTTAAAATAGCCCCGGTCGCCGATTTTAAAGCCGTAGTTGGCATCGAACTGGTAATTGAAGCCGTCGGGCGTACCGGCTTTGGTGAGGTCGCCCGCCTGCCCGCCTGTGTTGGGGTAGCCGCCCCCCGTCAGGTTGGCGGTCAGTTTGTTGGTGCCTTTTTTGAGGATGATGTTGATGACCCCGGCCACGGCGTCGGACCCGTACTGAGCCGCGGCCCCGTCGCGCAGGATTTCGACCCGGTCAATGGAGGCTGCCGGGATGGTCATCATATCGACCGAGGTAGACGGACTACCCACGGCGGTGGTCGTGATGAGGAGCGCGGAGGTGTGCCGCCGTTTGCCGTTGACCAGTACCAGCGTTTGGTTGGGAGCCAGATTACGAAGCTGAATCGGGTCAACGTGCGAGTCGAGGTCGCCCCCCTGATTTCTGACAGCGTTGAAACTCGGTGCCACGAAGGTAAGTATTTGCGCCAGGTCCATCTGGGGTAAATCGCCCATGATTTCCTTGATGGAAATGACGTCGACGGGTACGGCCGTTTCCAGCGCGGTGCGTCCGGTGGAGCGCGAGCCGGTCACAATCAGTTCCGAAAGCTGGTTGGCATCGGTCGTCAGGGCTATATCTATGGTCGATGCGCTGCCGAGTGGTACTTCACGCGTTCCAAAGCCGATGAACGAGAACGTCAGCGTACCCCCGCTGGCGGGTACGCTGACCTGATAGGCGCCGTTGGCGTCGGTGAGTGCCCCCGTGTTTGTGCCTTTCAGCACCACGTTAACACCAGTGATGGGGGTGTTATCTTCCTGCGCCGTTACCCGCCCATTGATGGTGCGTAGCTGGGCCAGCATGGGGTGGGTCAGTAGCAGCGCGATGGCAAGCGAAAGACCCGTGATTTGCTTTCGTACAATTGAATTCATGGTTGTAAGGAGTGCATTAGATTGTGAGAAAAAAACACGAAAAAATTAGGCAATAAGCTGACCAACAGCCGATTTTACGGCTTTAGCAGAGGAGGCAGTACGGGAGAATGGAAACAGAAATAACGAACGTCCGGCGTTCGGGCAGGTACTATCGGCGGGTACGGGCAGACTGATTATCCATGGCGTGAAGAGTTAGATGGATTATTGTTTTTATTTGGCCAACAGTCAAATCTGCCAATTAAAATTAGGCATGTCAAGGGGTTTGTAAAATAAAATAGTATAAAAGTGGCAAAGTGAAAAACTTTGTTGTATAATTTCTATCTGTATGAAATATATAGCTGATTCAGACGGCTGCTTCCCCTGACACCCATACATTTTTCACGGTCAGGGTCTGGTCCAACCGCACCAGATTGGCCACGTAGCCGGGGGCAATCCTGCCCAGTTTGTCACCCATTCCAATCACGTCGGCGGGTATTTCGGTGGCTTTGCGCAGCACGTCAACGAGGGGTAAGTCCGCCTTCTCTACGCACACCCGAACGCAGTCGATGATTGACAGGGCCGATCCTGCCAGAGTACCCGCGTTGTTCACGTATCGTCCCCGCGCGGATTCGCCGGGGCCATTGGTATCGGGTTCGTAATGCACGACGAATTCCCCCAGCGAAAATTCTGCGCGGGGCGGTGGCCCACCCGGATAGCGGGTAAAGAGGGCATCGGAAATGAGAAAGAGACGATCGCCCAAAATCTTGTGCGCAATGCGAATGGTGGGCGGGTAGCAGTGATAGCCATCGGCCACGAGACTTACCCGCACCGTTGGGTGGTCGAACAGGGCCCCCACCACGCCGGGTTCGCGGCTTTCGTAGCCCCGCATGGCGTTATAGAGGTGCGTACCCAGCGGAATAAAACCCGTGTTCAGGGCGTCGGTAGCCTGCTGATAGGTCGCGTTCGAGTGGCCGAGGGACAGCCGCGTATTGGGGTGTTTGAGCCGGTTTAGGAGAGCAAGCTGTTCCTGCGTCAGTATTTCGGGGGCGAGGGTCAGAATACGGATGGCGTCGGCGTTCTGGCTAAACAGCGTTTCAAGTTCGCCCTCGGCGGGTGTTCTAACGTAGGCTGCGCTGTGGGCACCGCGCTTGATGGGATTAAAATACGGCCCCTCGATGTGGATACCCGGCACGCCAAACGGGTTTTCGGTACGTACCGCCTGCACGGCGGCCGTGGCCCGCAGCATGACATCGAGCGATGTAGAATTAATGGTGGGCAGGAGCGTGGTGGTGCCGTTGCGGAGGTGCGTATCGTAAATATGCCGGACGGTTTCGGGCGTGGGCGTATCGTTCAGAAACTGATCGTTACCCCCGTATAACTGCAGGTCGATCAGGCCCGGCACGAGGTAATCGCCCTTCAGGTCAACGACCGTATCGGCTTCATTGCCGGCGGGTTTGGCGGTGGTGATTTCCTGAATGCGTCCGTTATCGGTCAGGACAGTTGCGTTGGTAAGCCAGCCGGAGCCGGTAAAGACGGTAGCGTTGATGAAACGATTCATGCCCAAAACTACCCGAAATTTCGTTGTTTTGCGGCATAATCTGTTCTGCTTAACTTCCTGATTCGTTGAAATCCGTCCGCTTAACGCCCTCCGCCAATCCCGTGCACGCCACTATTCCACTGGCGTCGTCCAAAAGCGAAAGTAACCGTGCCCTCATCATCGACGCCCTGACCGGCTTCCAGTGTACGCTCCAGAACCTCGCTGCCGCCCGCGATACGCAGACCATGATCCGGTTGCTGAAGTTGCCGGACGGGAACGCCGGGGGGGCGGCCTCCCGATTGTCCGTTGCCGATGTGCTGGATGCGGGTACGACCATGCGGTTTCTGACGGCGTATTTTGCGGTAACCAACCAGCCGAAAGTCATGACCGGCACCCCGCGCATGTGCGAACGGCCCATCGGTATTCTGGTCGATGCGCTCCGGACGCTCGGCGCTGATATCACGTATCTGCAAAAGGAAGGCTACCCGCCCCTGCAACTCAACGGGTTTGCACCCTCAACAACCAACCAGCTCCCTATGCGGGGCGACGTAAGCAGTCAGTACGTATCGGCCCTCCTGATGGTTGCCCCTAAACTGCCCACCGGTCTGGAAATCACGCTGACAGGACCGGTTGGGTCGCGCCCGTACATCGAAATGACCATCGAGCAGATGCGCCATTTCGGAGCCGACGTAACAACAGACTGGGACGCCAAAACGATTACCGTCGCGCCAGAACCGTACCAGCCCACTACCTACGCTATCGAGTCGGACTGGTCGGGGGCGAGTTACTGGTACAGCGTGCTGGCCCTGGCCAACGACCCAAACGCCGAACTCGAACTGCTGGGTCTGAAACCAACATCGTTGCAGGGCGATAGCGCCATTGTTGACATCATGCGGGCAATGGGGGTAGACAGCCGTTTTACCGACCGGGGCGTTACGCTCACCAAACGGCCTGCCGATGCCGTCCTGTACTGGGATTTTACCGACTGTCCCGACCTTGCGCAGACCGTGGCCGTGTGCGCGGCCATGACCGGCACCGTCCTGACGCTAACGGGTATTGAAAGTCTGAAAATTAAGGAGACTGACCGCGTGCTGGCCCTGCAAACCGAACTCCGGAAACTGGGTGCCGAACTGATCGAAGTTGAACCGGACCACCGCTACGAAGTCCATCAGGTGCCCGGCGCAACGAGGGAGACCATACCCGTTATCGACACCTACGACGACCACCGCATGGCAATGGCGTTTGCGCCGGTGGCGATGCGCCGGGAAATCGTGATCGACGAGCCGGGCGTAGTGGCTAAATCATACCCCAGTTTCTGGGATGACATGGCGCGGGTAGCAACGGTTGGGTTTACGGCCTGATATTTTCGTAATTCGTCAGTTTGGTTGCGCGTTTCGTCAGCAACGGGGTGGCGTTAGTGCCGGACCTTTGTGGTGTTCCCAAACAGATATCACATGAACACGACATCAGGAAAACAACCCCATACGCTCGTGCTGGGCAGTACCGGTAGCATCGGCTATGCCGTAGTGGCCAATCTGCTGGCCCGGCAGTTGCCCGTAACCATTCTGGTCCGCAACCGCGCCAAAGCCGACGCGCTGTTCCCGAACCAGCCAACGCTGACTATCGTGGAAGGCGACGCGCAGGATGCTGCGCTGCTGAACCGGATTGCCGCCGACAAAACCCATATTTTCCACGGCGTCAATTATCCGTACAACGAGTGGTTTGGCAACATGGATACCGTGACGCAAAAAGTCATTGACGCGGCCCATATCAACAAAGCCACCATCGTTTTTCCCGGCAACGTCTATAACTTCGGCAACGCTGCCGAACCCATCCGGGAGGATAGCGTACCGAATCCCAACACCCGTAAAGGCAAGCTGCGCGTTGACCTCGAAGCCATGTTGGAGCGGGCCGCCAACGCTGGAACCTGCCAGGTGCTGACCATTCGTTTACCCGATTTCTGGGGGCCAAACGTCCTGAACGAGGGCGTAAAACCTATTTTCGTGAACGCGCTGACCGGTAAAGCCATGCCCTGGCTCATTAACATCGATATTCCTCACCAGGCTGTCTACACACCCGATGCCGCCGAAATCATTGTCCGGCTGATGCTCCGCGGTCCCGAAAAGCCCTGTGAAGTCTGGAATTACGGCGGCAGTACGGTCCCGTCTATGCGATCATGGTTTGGGCAAATCAGCGCGATAACCGGCAAACCGCTCCAAACGCAGGTGTACAGCCGGTTCATCATCAGTGTACTGGGCCTGTTCATGCCGGTATTGCGCGAGGTTAAGGAGATGCTGTACCTCTACGAAAACACCGTGCTGCTCGATGACACGAAGGTGCGTAGTGCCTTCCCCGACTTCCGACCAACGCCGGTGCGCGAAGCCCTGACCGAAACGCTGACCTGGTTTGCCAAACACGAGTTGAAGCAATCGTTCACACCCGTTGGCGAACCCGTTCTTTCCTGACCGAACGACTATCGCTAACTTTTCTGTTCGTGAGCATAAATTAAATCTTACCCTGTCCAAGCCATGAAAACAACCTTAAAACTCGAAGAGCTAACCCTTTTTCTGGGTAGTATCTATCTATTCTCCCGCCTGCATTTCGCCTGGTGGTGGTTCCCGGCTTTACTGTTACTGCCCGACCTGAGTATGGTTGGCTATTTGGTCAACCCGGCGGTGGGCGCGGTGGTGTATAACGTAGCACATCACAAAGGTCTGGCCATTCTGATAGGGCTGTGGGGCTTATACACTGGTAATCAATACCTGATGCTGGCGGGTGTAATCCTGCTGGCCCATTCGAGCATGGACCGGGTTGTTGGGTACGGACTGAAATACCCCGACAGTTTCAAGCACACGAGTTTAGGAACGATGTAACAGGTGGTCATTACGCGGCTAAGCTCCGGTACGCACCGGGGGTTTGACCGGTCCATTTTTTGAACGACCGAAAAAAGACGCTCGGCTCGGCGAACCCCAGCAGATAGGCAATGTCGGTCGTGCTAAGATAAGGCTCACGCAGGTGCTGCTCGGCCAGGGTTTTGCGTACATTATCCAGTAGTTGCTGGTACGTAGTGTTTTCGTCACGGAGGTGCAGTTGCAGGGTGCGGACACCCAGGTTGAGCCGGTCGGCAACGGCGGTGAGCGTGGGTTCTTCGCCTTTCATCAGTTGCACCATTTCGCCCCGGACGCGGCTGCTCAGGGTGGGCGTTTTTAGCCGGGCCAGCAACTCGTCGGCGTGTTTCTCGAATATGGCGAACAGGCCGGGGCTGGCATTCAGCACGGGCGTATCGAGCAACCCCGCGTCTAACACCATCGCCGTCTGGTCGGCCCCAAAAAACAGTTGGGCGGGGGCAAATACCCGTTCGTGTTCGCTGGTGTCGGTGGGTTTGGGGTACGCAAACCGGATTTCCCGCGCCGAAACAGGCCATCCCGCCATAGCCCGGATGGCCGACTGATAGATAGACAACTCGGAGTTAATGACGTATTCGGGATAGATAATGTCGGGGCTGGTGATGGTTATCAACAGCGCAAACTCATTGCCCGTACGTTGCCCGGTGGTGCGGGAGCCATCGCAGACAATATCCTGATACTGACAGAGTTTATCGAACGCTTTGCCAAGCGTGGGGCTGTGCATCATGACGTAGGCCAGAACGCCCACCGCCACCGGGTTCATCATCTCGCCGAGTTTCAGGGCAATGTGTTCGTCGCCGGTGGCCGTGATGATTTCGTGCCAGAGCTGCTGAATCTGCCGGACGCTGATGCGCCCGTCGGGGTCGGTAAGCTGGTCGGGGCTGATCCCGACGGCGCGGGCCATGGCGTCTGGATCAGCCCCGCGTTGCCGGGCGGCAAAGAGAATCAGGTTGGCCGAGGCAACAGACAGCGTATGGGCGGGGCGGGGGAGTGGGGTCATGTGGTTGCCAGTTCGTTGTGCAAGTTCCTGAAATAATCAGCCGCCCGCAACAACCGGCTGCCGTACCACGAAAACACTTCGCCATCCACCACCCGCACCCGCGCAAACGGGCAAACGGCCCGCCACTCTGCCACGTGCTTCTCCGCAAACGGATACGGTTCCGACGACAGAAAAATCAGATCGGGCCTGGTCCGCTGTAACTCGTCTGGCGAAACCTCCGGGTAACGCGTCTGCCCGGCAAAGGCATTGCGAAATCCCGCTGCGGTAAGCATGGCGTCGATAAACGTATCGCCAGCCGCCACCATGTACGGTTTCCGCCAGATGAAGTAGGCAACGGATAACGTCGGGGCGGCAGGGGTAGGGAGGAGCGAGAAGGAACGCTCGATCTGTTGTGCCATGTCGTTGGCCTGCGGGGCTTTCCCGACGCACTGGCCAACGTCCTGAATCATGGTCAGCGCGTCGGGTAGGGTCGTTACGTCGGTGATGTGGACGGGGTAGTGGCGTTGGAGTTCCTCGATTTGGTCGCGGGTGTTTTCTTCTTTGTTGGCGATGATCAGATCGGGGCGAAGTGCGCGAATCCGGTCGAGGTGCAGGGTTTTGGTGCCGCCCACAACGGTCTTATCCCGGACTTTATCGACGGGATACATGCAGAATTTCGTAACGCCGATAATTTCCCGATCCAGGCCGAGGTCGAAAAGCAGTTCGGTTTGCGAGGGAACGAGGGAGACGATGCGCTGAGGTGTCATGGGAGTGAAGAGTATAGCAATGAAGCCCGGACCGGTGCATCGGAGCGATCCACGTTCGGTAGCGGCAAGGCTAAGAAAACGCACTACATAGTCAGCCTTGTGGCTACCGGACAAGCGTGTCCGGGCTACATTGCCGTTGGTCAACCAAAGAAATATGTAAGCCTAAAAGGTTTAGTGTCAGCAGGGCTTTGTGCAGTAAGTTCGCTTAAAAATAAACAGGTTCGCGGGGGAATCGCCAGATTAATTCGTATGAAGATAGACGCGGGCATTCCATCGCTAAAATCCGCCATTCCGTCTTTATTTAACCGGGTTCGCCCATACTTTAGATCAGGATTGAATTTTTTGTGCAACGTTTACATCGCAAACCCCTCATTCGGCTATGAAATACGCCCTGCTAACTACCCTCGCTACCGTAGCTATTACCGCGCTATTGTACGGCCAAACGCCCATGTCGGGCAAGATTACCTACGAAGCCATGCGCCAGATCGACCCATCGCAGATGCGCATGGTGGTGAACGGGCAGGAGGTGCGTCCCGGCAGCCCCGACGCTCCGGAGGGTATGCCGGATGTGATCTCGTTCACCCAAAAACTCGTTTTTTCGGGTACGATGGCGAAAGAAGAGCGCGACCGCCAGCCAAACATCACGATACGCCAAACCCGCGATGGGGCACCCGGCGGCCCCGGTGCAGCCGACAGACGCGAACGACGGATGAACGGACCGTTTGAGCAGCAAACGTATCTGGACCTGGCCAACCGCAAGCGCATCGACATTCTCACTATTCGGAAAGATTCGGCCAGTCAGACCTACCGCGCCGACAAGGAAATGCCCACGGCTACAGACTGGACAACGACCGGCAAGACCAAAAAAATTGCGGGTTACACCTGCCAGAAAGCCACCGCTCTGCGCCGGAAACAAACCTATACTATCTGGTACACGACCGAACTGCCCTTTACCTACTCGCCCATTGCCGACCTGACGCCCCCCACCGGCGTGGTACTCCAGATCGAATCGGACAGCGAATCGTTCAAAGCAACGGGCGTTTCGAGCGAAGCCATCGCCGGAAATACCGTACAGCCTCCTGCCGACGCGAAAGTCATTTCGGACGAGGAAATGCAGGACATGCGTAAGAAAGGCATGGCCGATTTCCGGCAGCGCATGATGCAGAACGGCGGCTGGCCCGGTAGAGAAAGGAATTGATTTTTCCTGTCATGCTGACGAAGGAAGCATCTTCGCTACCAGCATACTTGTTCACCTCCGAAGATGCTTCCTTCCAGCCCGGTATTCCGGTCAGCATGACAAAAAAGAGCACCATGCGTTTTTTGGTTATTCTACTTTTGAGTGGTCTGTCTTTGCAGGCTGCTTTCGGTCAAAGTCTGCGGGCAACATCCGTTGTGGGAACGGTCGTGGATTCGCTGACGGGCAAGCCGCTGCTGGAAGCGTCGGTGTCGCTGCTGTCGGCGCGGGATTCGTCGCTGGTGTCGTTTGGTATTACCAACGGCGATGGGGCATTTGTATTTTCGAACGTAGCGGAGGGGCAGTATCGGGTACTGGTATCGTTTGTGGGGTATCGAAGCCGGGCCAAACCGGTTTCCGTCCTGAAAACTAACCCCGACGGCGGCCTGACCCTTACCAACGTCGGCACCATTACGCTGGTGGCGCAGTCGCAAACGCTGACCGAAGTACAGGTACAGGGCGAAGCGGCCCCCATTTCCGTAAAAGGCGACACGCTGGAGTTCAATGCCGGCTCGTTCAAGACCCGGCCCAATGCGCAGGTTGAGGACTTACTCAAGAAATTGCCGGGTGTAGAAGTGGACCGCGACGGTGGCATAAAAGCGCAGGGGCAGACCGTTACCAAGGTGCTGGTGGATGGCAAACCGTTCTTTGGCAGTGACCCTAAAATGGCCACCCGAAACCTCCCCGCCGACATCATTGACAAGGTGCAGCTTTTCGATCAGGCTTCTGAGCAATCGGCCTTTTCGGGCGTGGACGACGGCGACCGGGAGAAAACCATTAACATCACCACCAAAAAAGACAAGCGCAAAGGTTCGTTTGGCCAGCAAACTATTGGGGCCGGGCCAATAGCGGGCGACCGGAACGCCGGACCGGACCCCCGCTATTCAGGCCGGGCCAGTCTGAACCGGTTCAATAACGGGCAGCAGATTTCGGTGCTGGGCATGGCCAACAACATCAATCAGCAGGGCTTCACGGCGCAGGATTTAGGGCTGGGCAACAACTTTGGTGGCGCCGGGCAGGGGCAGGGTGGTGGTGGCCGCGGCAGTGGCGGCAACGTGGTACAGGGCGGGGCAGGTGGCGGTAATGTTGGCCAGAATCAGGTGGGCAGCAACGCCATCACCACGTCCTGGGCGGCTGGCCTGAATTTTCGCGACAGCTTTGGCAAGAAAGTCGATATGGTGGCCAGCTATAACGCCAGCAACACCAACACGCTCACCAACCAAACCAGCCGCCGACTAAACGTCTTGCCGAGTGTGGGGGCGTCGGGCGTTCCGGCCCGCATCGACTCGTCGCTGGTTAGAAACCAGACCAACGGCTCTACCAACACCAACACCAATCAACGCGTAAACCTCCGGCTCGATTACCGGCTCGACAGCCTGACTACCATCCGGGTCATTCCGACGCTGTCGTGGCTCAATTCTGCCTATCAGAACCAGAGTCAGGCGCAAACTATTACCAACGAGGGGGTTCTGGCCAACTCCAGCCAAACAAACTATACCTCGGGCGGTAACGGATTCACGGGCAATAACTCGCTGCTGTTGTTTCGTAAATTTCAGAAGCGCGGGCGCACGTTTTCGGTAAACTGGAACGTAGCCCTCAACAATCAGGACAATACAGGTATCAACCAGTCGGTAAACCAGTATGCCAGAAATACAGCCCCCGGCTCTTTCTCTACCGGATCGGGCACGATCAGTACCGACAGCACTACCGGACTGGTTACGCAGCGCATTAATCAGCAGAACAGTCAGCAAACGAACTCGATGACCAATACCATCAACGTGAGTTATGCCGAGCCGCTTTCGCTCCGGCAAACGCTGGAATTTCATTACAACCTTACCAATAACCACAATACCTCAGATCGGGCTGTCAATGACTTTAACGAAGCAACCAGTCAGTACAGCAGGCCCAACGTTAACCTGACGAATAACTTCGTGAATGATTTTATCACGAATCGGGCGGGTATGACCTGGCAAACCAAACGCCTGAAATACACCTACGCCCTCGGCGTTGATGGGCAGCAGTCCCGCCTGAATTCCGATAATCTGACGCGCGATACGAACCTGAACCGGACGTTTACCAACCTGTTGCCCAACGCCCTGTTTACCTACAATTTCGAGAAAAACCGGCGGCTAAGGGTCAACTACCGCACCCGCATCAACGCGCCCTCGGTAAACCAGTTGCAGCCCGTTGCCAACAATACCAATCCGCTCAATATCCAGCTCGGCAATCCTGACCTGAAACCCGAATACGGCCATACCCTTTCGCTGAACTACAACCAGTTTCAGCCTACCACCTTCCGTAATATGTTTCTGTTTTTAAACATAAGCCGGACGGATAACAAAATTGTGAATGCCACGGTGTTTACCCCCGCTGGGGCGCAAACCACCCGGCCCACGAATACCAACGGGTACTATACTGCCAATGGCTCGTTTGTGCTGGGGCGGCCCCTCAAACTGGGTGCGCAGAAAACCAACCTGAACCTGACCACTAACCTGACCTATAATACCGGAACGAGTTTTGTGAACAACCAGCCGAACCGGGTTCAAAACTACCTGATTGGACAGGGCGCGACCATCAGTTCAAACTTCACTGAGAAACTGGACCTGAACCTGTCGGGTAACATCAATTACCAGTCGGCGCAGTATTCGTTGCAGCCGAAGCAGAACACCACGTTTCTAAATCAGACCGTAACGCTGGATGTGTATTACCAGCTTCCGCTCAAGTTCACGTTTTCTACCAACGTCTATTACAACCACTATGGCGGTAGTTCAGCCAGTTTCAACCAGTCGTACACGCTCTGGAACGCTGCGCTGGCCCGTCAGTTATTTAAGCAGAATCAGGGTGAGCTGCGGATTCAGGCGTTCGATTTGCTGAACCAGAATCAAAGCATCGTCAGGAACGTAACCGATACCTATACGGAGGAAGTCAGAAGCCAGGTATTGAACCGGTACGTTATGGTGAGTTTCGTGTACAACCTGCGCCGATTCAATTCGGGTGTTATACCCCCCCGCGACCCATTTGAGCAGCGCGACCGGGGCAACGGACGCAGGCAGGGGGGCGGAGGCTATCGGCAGAATGAGTAGCGAAGCCGGTAAAGGGGCTTATTCAAAAAAATGACAGCTATGAAGACTACTGCCCTGTTTGCCACCCTGATGGTAGCCGGCCTGAGCGCGTCGGCGCAAACGCCCGTTGTACTACCTGCCGAGATGCAGATCAAACTGGCCACCATGGCCGCTCCTGATGATAAACGCGATGGGGCTATGGTCTATGGCTACTCTGGTAAAGACGAGTTCACGATCCTGCGCAAAGGCACCAATGAATTCGTTTGTCTCGCCGACGACCCTGCCCAGAAAGGATTTAATGTGTCATGCTATCACCGCGATCTGGAGCCGTTTATGGCGCGGGGGCGGGCCTTGAGAAAGGAAGGTAAAAAGGCGGGGGAAATTCCGGAAATCCGCGAAAAGGAAGTAAAGGCTAAAAAGCTGAAAATGCCCGGCCATCCGTCGTCGCTGTATGTATATTCGGCCCGGGATGAGGACTACGAGGCCAGTACTGGCACGGTCAAAAACGGCTACCTGCGCTCGGTAGTGTACATTCCCTACGCTACTGCCGAAAGCACCGGCCTGCCCCTCAAACCAGCCGCGCCCGGTATGCCCTGGATTATGGACCCCGGCACCCACCGCGCTCACATCATGATTAACCCGCCCGCCCCCGCCAGTAAGTGATGTCTCAGCGTTTTCCGGCTCAGCATTATATCGACGGGGTTCTGGCTGGCAACCGACTTGTACTGAGCCGGGCCATTACGCTCGCCGAAAGCCAGTTAGCTCAGGATCAGGTTCTGGCGCAGCAGGTGCTGGAGGGTGTTCTGCCGCAGACCGGCAACTCCGTTCGGGTGGGTATAACGGGCGTTCCGGGAGTGGGTAAAAGTCAGCTTATCGAAGCCTTCGGTACGTACCTGACCGGGCTGGGGCATCGGCTGGCTGTGCTGGCCGTGGATCCCAGCAGCCAGCGGTCGGGCGGGAGTTTACTGGGCGACAAAACCCGGATGGACGCCCTCTCCATGAATCCCGATGCGTATATCCGGCCTTCGCCGGCGGGCAGTACGCTCGGGGGCGTAGCGCACCGCACCCGCGAAACGATTTTGCTCTGCGAAGCCGCTGGCTTCGACGTAGTACTAATCGAGACGGTAGGGGTGGGGCAGTCCGAAACAATGGTGCATGACATGGTCGATTTTTTTCTGCTGCTCATGCTGGCCGGTGCAGGCGACGAACTCCAGGGTATGAAACGCGGTATTATGGAACTGGCCGATGCCCTCTGCATCACCAAAGCCGATGGCAACAACCAAACCGCTGTTAGTCGCGCCCGCGTGGAGTACCAGAACGCGCTGCACCTGTTTCCACCCACCGGCACCGGCTGGTTTCCGCCCGTGCTGACCAGTTCAGCCCTAACCGGCGAAGGTATTGCCGGGGTTTGGCAGACCATCGAACAACATCAGCAACTTACCACCGCCAATGGGCAGCGCACCGCCCGGCGGCAGGCGCAGCAGCTGAGCTGGTTTCGAACCTTGCTGAGCCAGCAACTCCAGCAGCGGTTTTATAGTCAGCCGGGGATTCAGGGGAAAATCAGGGCCGTAGAAGCGCGGGTTCAGGCCGGTACGCTGCTACCCGGCGGGGCTGTTGGCGAGTTACTGGCATAAAAAAGCCATCGTTGTTGAACGATGGCTTTTTTATGGCTGAAGCAGACCGTACTACGAATGCCCCAGTGTTTTATCTGAACCCGTTGGCTGAATGGGGGGCGTAGCGTCGTTATCAACGATAATCGCGTCGTGTCCGTCATGCGGTTTCTCACCCCACGACGCACTCGTGGCCTCGTCAATGTTCTCTTTCGACATCTTTTCGGCGTCCTCGCCATCATTGGCAAGGGCATCGGCTTCAATAACATCTTCGGGTACGTTGGTATCGCTGCTCGATGCTACGCGCGAAGGTAGATCGTTTACCATGTTCGTGTCATTGAGTTGTGCCAATGCCGGGGCAATGCCCATGGTACTGTGCATCTGCTGAGCCGCGAACGACTCCGTACTCTCTTTCCGTGAATTGCTACTTACGCTCATAACGTTGGTTGTTTAGGGATTGATGGATAATTTTTTTGGTACAGGGCATAGGGTGTATTGCTGACGCAGGTACGTATTGTGTCAGCAATACATCTTGCACCTTACACCCTACCTCTCCTAATACGGCGGCTGATTTTCGAGATCCGTTCCCGTCTCGGCAATGTCTTTGTCTACTTCGGCCTGGGGTTCGCCAACGCCTTTTCCACTGTGTTTCTCGTCCCAGCTGGTTTCTTCGCCATCGTGTTCTTTGGTGGCTTTCTGGGCATTGGGTACGCCAACTTTGTCAGCCGAGCCGTAATCATCCGGGCCGCTCGTAGTTACGTCTACCATGCCGGTATTGCTGCCGCTGGCACTGGCGGCTGCCTGATCGAGGGCTTCGTCGGGTACTTCCATGGCGCTGTTGTCCTGGTCGCCCCGGCGCAACAGCCCGTGTTTACTGTCCATATCTGTACTGCCAACGCCCCGGATGTTGCGGCCATCCTGCCCGCCCCGCTCCTGAACACTGTCGAGACCGTTGGCTGAATTTTCTTCGATTTCCAGGTGCTTATTATCTTTGTCGCGGAGGTCGGCATCGGTGTCGTCGGAGCCAAATGGCCCCTCGGTGCGGCCCGTTATCTGGGCATCGTCTTTTCGTACACCCTCTTTATCTTCCATGATACATCGCTGAGTTGTCTATGAATTATAACCTGATTGCTGCCGGAATGTTCGGGTGTAGAACCTGTGTGCAGAAGGAGCTACCTACCGAAAAGTTGATTTACCTACCGAATAATATACTTCCTGATCGATTGTTATTCGTTCCCATAAATTTGCGTGTAGTAACGAGGCAATGATCCGGGCTATGGTCTGGTCAGCGCCTTAAAGAGTTTAATAGTTGGATAAAGCGTAATACGGAAAGCGGCCCGATTTTGTCGGGCCGCTTTTTTGTTTTCGATATGACTGAGCGTTAACGCCCTACTTTACATCCCAATAAACGCGGGTGTACTGATCGTCTTTACCCTGCCGGGCCGTAACCTCGGCGTAGTTTTTGGCGTTCAGCGTAGTTTCCGTTACTGGATAGGCCAGCCGGCGTGGAATTTCCGTACCACCGTTCAGCGTATTTTTGGCGGGCGTTAGTTTGGGGAATCCCGTCCTGCGCCAGCTATTCCAGCTTTCCTGTCCCTGCGCAAACAGAGCAATCCAGCGTTGGGTAGCAATTCGCTCAATGGCGGCTGCATCAGAATAGGCTACGTTAGGCTGGGCAATGTAGGCGGTGTAGGCTGCGTCGGTGTAGTTGCTGCCCATCCACTGCTGCATCGACGTCTTAATGGCCGATTCGTACAGTGTCTTTGCGTTGCCGGTGGTCCAGCCGAGTTTGGCCGCTTCGGCCTGCGCAAACAGGATCTGTGCGTAGGTCATTACATAGGCAGGTGAATCCTGTGCCGACAGCACGCTGCCTACCAGTGAGAAATCCTGCGCTTTGCCTTGGGCCGGAAACAGGCCATAGGGTACGCCTACATAATCACCTTTCTGGTTCGGTGCGGCAATGAACGGCAGACGTGGGTCTTTCACGCCCTTCAGGTAGTTGATAAACACATCGCTCACGGCAAAGTCTTTCCGGTTGCTGAACACGTAGTTGTCGTATAAACCATTCTGGTTGTTCTGATCCTTCAGGAACTTATACTGTACATTGTCGGCATTAGACGCCAGAACGCCATCGGTCAGGGCTGCGTTGAACTCGGCTTTACCTTTGGCCGGGTCAACCTTCGACAGGCGCAGTGCGGCAACCATACGGAGCGAAGCGGCAAATTTCTTCCAGCGGGCAGCATTACCACCCAGCAGAATGTCGCCCTGTACGGTACCTCCACCATCAAACTGGGCGGCTGCTTCCTTCCACTCCTTGAAGAGATCCGTATAGATGTCTTTCTGGGGGGTAAAGGCAGGTGAGAAATTGGCACTTCCCTTCAGCGCGTCGAAATAGGGTACGTCGCCCCAGCGGTCAGTAATGAACAGGAAGTAGTACCCTTTCATAATCCGCGCAATGGCAATCTGGTTGGCGTTCGAGCCATTGGCTGCCGCCGACAATTTCGTACCCTCGTTCGTGTTCAGATCAATGACTTGCTGGAGAGCAACCAGTGGACCGCTGTACAGTGCGTTATAGCTGAAGTTTATGGTTTTGTACCGGCTCTCTTCGATATACGTAATGTCGCCAAGCTGCTGGACGTAGATAGCCGGTACGCTATTGTAGGCACCGGGTCCAACCTGATTGTTGATCAGGCCTACGGTACGCAGCGCACCCGTAAAGAGACTGGCCGTATTGGGAGCCGATGGGCTGTTTGGGTTGACGTTGATGTCCCCAAAATCATTACAGGCAACTGTTGTGGTCAGTAGACCTGCAAACAGCGCGATTTTTGTGAATCCTTTCATTGTATATGATTTTATCCCCACCCGTTGCCCCTCCTGTCATATGAGAAGGGCAACGGGCAGGAAGTTTATTTTTAGAAGCTTAAGCGCAGGTTAGCCCCGAACGAACGTACCGGAGGTAACTGACCCCCTTCGTACCAGATCGTTTCTGACTCTGAGATGTCGATGCCACCACCAATGGCACTGTAGATCAACAGTGGGTTCCGGGCGATGAGCGATATGCTGGCCGATTTTACCAATTTACCCAGCATACGCGTTGGCAGGCTGTAGCCCAGCGATACCTCGCGCAGTTTGATGTACGTTTTGTCATAGATGTACCGCTCGTTAAGCGCAAACAGCCAGTTCTCGTACAGGTTCTGCGTTTCAACACGGGTAGTGTTGGGCTTACCTTCGTCCGTAACGGCATCCAGTAATATACCACCACCGTCTGCAACGGCATCACGCTTGGGGTTACCCAGCTCGTTCAGACCCGCCGTTTCGGCTCCTAAGCCCGAGTAGTTGTTGAACATCTTGGTGCTCGAGAAGAACTTGCCACCCACCACAAAGTCGGTATTTACCCGCAGCATTACGTTCTTATAGCTGAACGTGTTGAGCCAGCCGCCCTTGAACTTTGGCAGGACCGAGCCGAGGTTGACGTTGTTCTCTTTGATATACAAACCGGCATTGGGTCCTGACCCATATACCACGTTTTTACCCGTAGCGGGGTCTTTCTTGATGCCCTGACCCCGCAACAATCCCCACTGCTCACCCGCACGGGCGTTCAGCGTCAGCGTACGCCACTGCGGTCCGTCGATCTGGTAGTTGTCCAGACCATCGACCAGGCTAACCACCTTAGATTGGTTGCGGTCGGCGTTGATGTCAAACTCCCACTTGAATCCGTTGGGCCGGCTGATTGGGTTGGCGTAAATGTGGAGTTCCAGACCACTCGTCTGAATCAGACCCGCGTTGACAACGGCGTTGAAGTAGCCACTTGTAGGGGCTACGGCCAGTGGAATGATCTGATTCTTGTTATCATTTTGATACGCCGTAAACTCCAGACCAATGCGCCGGTTCAGGAACTTCAGGTCAATACCAGCCTCGTAGGACGACGACAGACCTGGCAGCAGGTTTGTGTTTGGCAGTGTAGTGGGCAGGTAAGAAGACGGGTTGCTCCCGTATGAGGTACCGGCCGGAACCGAGTACGCCAGCGCCGTCTGATACGGACCCACGTCGGTACCCACCTGAGCGTAGCCCGCCCGGATTTTACCGTACGAGAATACGTTGCTCTTGGGCAATAACTCCGAGAACACCAGACCCGCCGATACCGAGGGATACAGGTATGAATTGTTACCCGCAGGCAGCGTAGACGACCAGTCATTCCGAATCGAACCTTCTACGAAGATAAAATCACGGAAGCCCAGACTCAGGTTACCGAACAAGCTGTTTACCTGCCGCTCAAACAGGTAGTTTTGAGCCAGCGGACGGTCGATAGAAGCGGCAATGTTATAGAAACCCGGTGCCGATAGCCCACCTACCGTGGCCTGAAACTGACCCTCGGTCCGGTTGTAGCGGATGTTGCCACCGGCGTTGGCCACCACGGAGAGATCTTTGAAGTTCTCATTGTAGTTGACCAACACTTCGTAGTTGTTCTCGACCGAGTTGGCTCCCAGTGTCGAGAAGGCTCCCTTGCCGCCGGCATTCAGCGTACCATTAGCAATCTGGGCCTGCTGATAGAAGGTATTCTGATCACGCCGGACCGTGGCCGAGGCTTTCAGCGAGGGTAGGAACTGGTACGTCAGGCCCATATCGCCAAACAGCCGGTTGCTGCGGTTTTCATTACCGTTATCATACGCCTGGGTGTACGGGCTGTCCCAGTATTTGGGACGAGGATCGGTTGGTCCACCAATGTTCCAGCTACGATAGGTACCGTCAGGATTTTTGTAGTTGCGCAGATCCTCGATGGGCAACTGCCGCTGAAACCACTGGTTAAACGAGCCAATCGTCTGATTGTAGCCGTTCAGCGTAGTGTTGCTGATGCTGAGTGGGCTGTTCGACGGGGTCGTACCACCCGATGATCCATAACGGTCGGCAGGCTGATTCTTAGTACCGGTAACCGTGTAATTGAAGTTCAAATTAGCCGTCAGTTTATCGGCAAACTTGATCGAGTTCTTGGCACTCACGTAGTCGCGCGTCTGCGACGAGTTCGGGATGATGCCATTGTTGATGATGTGCGTGTACGAAACACGGCTCTGGAAATTTTCAGTGCCTTTCGAGAATGCAATGTTCGTGTTGTTGCTGATGGGCTTCTCGAAAAAGTCCCGTACGTTGTTCGGGCTGGGTGAGAACGGCGTTAACTGGCCAAACTGCGGTCCCTGCTGCCACGATGCCGCCGAGCGGTGCGGTGTGCCGTCCAATTTAGGGCCCCAGCTCTCATCGGCTGAGTAGTCGATTATGTTCTGACCTTCATACGCTTTCCAGGCCGCCGGATGAATCGCTGGATCGAACGCAAACTTCTCGAACTCCGGCGAGTAGCCACCGCCGTACTCGTTCTGATACTTGGGCAACAGAGCCACCATGTCAATCGTGGTACTGTGGTTCACATCAAGCCGCGTCTCACCCGACTTGGCCCGCTTGGTCGTAATCACGATAACGCCTGCCGAAGCGCGGTTGCCATACAGTGCCGTTGCCGAAGGTCCTTTCAATACGGTCAACTCCTGCACGTCGTCCATGTTTACCTGGCTGATGTCGGTAGGCGTACCATCAACTACGTAGAGCGGATCACTGCCGCCCAGCGAGTTGATACCGCGGATACGGATGCTTGGATTGCCAAACTTGGCACCCGACTGACCCAGGATCTGCACACCGGCTACCTTACCGGCCAGGGCATTACCTACGTTTTGCTCACGGGCAAAATTGAGTTTCTCCGCCGTTACTTCCTGCACTGCGTAGTTCAGGGCTTTCTTGTCGCGGGTAATACCGAGGGCTGTTACGACTACCTCCTGCAATTGCGAGGCATCAGTTACCAGACTTACGTTGATCGCGCTGCGGTTGCCAATCGGAACCTCCTGCGTAGTGAAGCCAATGAAACTGTACACCAGTGTTGATCCGGATGGTATGTTGAGTTGATAGTCACCATTTGCATCCGTACTGGTGCCACGGGTAGTTCCTTTTACCGATACGTTAACGCCGGGCAGTGTTGAACCGTCTTCTTTTGACGTCACTTTGCCACTTACTGTGACGCTCTGTGCCAGTAAAGGCAGGCTGAGCAGACACAGCATGATCTGAACCATTAGAAATTTTCTCATGATAAATAGTTTAAGCTGAAAAGTTATGCACACGCATTAATGACATCAAAATTATTAAAAAATTATTAAAACTCTATCCCTGCACATAACATAGTAAAAACATACGAAATTATTCGTACGCAAGATTGTTGAAATAATATTTCGTGGGTAGCCGATATGCAGCCGACTTGTGAGCCAAATAGATAGAGGATTCGGGGTACATCAGAATAATATTTGTTAATTATATTTTGATATTTACAATGTGCATGAATAGATGAGATAGATTTAAATTAAAAATACGGTATTCATGTAATTTAAAAAATCGTCTGTAAATCAGGCATTTAACAGCGAAAAAGGTTATTCTTTGAGCCAATACCAATTGGTATCATTTGTTCGTCAAATCTTTATATAGTATGTATATAAATAGTGGAGTAGTGTGAGTATAAAAACGGATAATGGCCAAATTTATCTGACGTAAAATATAATTTTTATCCCGTGACATTGATAAGAAAATCCAGTATATTATGCTGCTGAGACGTTTAGGGGCCTTTTGTTAGTTTTTAGAATTACGCCATAGCCCTAATTTTCGTATCGGTATTAACTGAGTATAATCACTTAGTAATATAATATCAACGTGTTCATTGATTCCTATTAAAACATAATTAAACTGGCTGATTTCACTAAAGCAAACTGGTAGCCCGCCCGGATTTTACCGTACGAGAATACGTTGCTCTTGGGCAATAACTCCGAGAACATCAGACCCGCCGATACCGAGGGATACAGGTATGAATTGTTACCCGCAGGCAGCGTAGACGACCAGTCATTCCGAATCGAACCTTCTACGAAGATAAAATCGCGGAAGCCCAGACTCAGGTTACCGAACAAGCTGTTTACCTGCCCCCCCTCAGCAGCGATTTGAGCCAGTTTTGATCAAGCAAACGCCAAAAAGATCAAAACAATGGAAATTAAGACGATTACCGCTACTAAAAAATTTGTGCCCGTTCGGTACCTTATGGCAACAGTCATTTTAGCGCTTACCCTCTTCGTTTCCGTTAGTTTGAGCAGCTGCTCACAGAAAGATACCACTATCGCCCCGGAGCAGCCCGTAGTTACCGCTGTTCAGGAAAGCGCCAATGTACTGAACAACGATGCCTTCGAAAGCGCAAAGGGGAGTAGTTTTTGGGGTAAGGAATATTAATCATCTCTTTCAGTTAAAGCTATTACCAATAACATTATTTTGAAATCAAAACGTCGCCCCCCACAAGGGACGACGTTTTGGTGTGGTTAGGTTTTAACGGCAGGTGCCGGCAAATCAGACCGGGTGATTACGTCGCTGATTTGAAGAGGTAAGAACCTTAGTGCGTTTTTGTTTACCGAAACCGCTGAATGCTGAAATCCCGATCGTTGGCATTTTGACCAATGCGGGCATTAAGTGTGTAAATCTGATTATTGACGGCCACACTGGTTGTCGCTCCTACGTAGTCAGTAGCATCAAACTTCACGATTGATGCTGTTTGCCAGTTATCGGTAGTGCGTACCTGAGCTACCCGCGTGCCACCCGTCACAACGTACAGGTCACCATTAAGCAATGTTAATCCATCGCCGGGCAACGTACCGGTGCCGGTAATTTCTGTGATGGCATTGGCGTTCTGCAAATCAATTTTATACAGTTTGCCCTGGCCTGAGTTTGCCACAATAAGGTAGCCATTGGGGTGATAAACGATACCGTTCAGGCCAAAACCAGCATTGCCGAGCCTGGCAATATCCTGCACCAAAATGCTGGCTGTGCCATTGGGGGTAACCTTGTAGATTACGGGTGAAAAAGAATCGGTCACATACGCGGTGCCGTCCGGTGCCAGAGTTACATCATTCGCAAAGTTGGGGTCAGCCGCTGGCAGCAGGTTGTCCAGATCAGTCCGGCGTTCGAGCAGACCGGTGGTTAGGTTGAATACCAGTAGTTCGGCTAACTGACGGGTTGTGGCCGGGGTACTCCTCACCGATCGTCCCTGATCGCTATTGCAGACGAATACCCGGTTGCCCGCTACTTTCATGCCGATAGCAGCGATTAGTTCGGGAGCTGTCAGCAGGTCGGCATAGCGCCCATCCGTATCAACTGTGCCGATTTTTCCGAACGGAATAGATGTAATTAAAAATTTGCCTAACTGCGACGAATAGGCAATGCCTTCGGGATACTGCCGTTCGGCCACAAAGTTGATACGAGCCGGGAAGTTGGCATTCGGGCTGTCGCGGTGATCTTCGCAGGCAGTCAGGTAGATGGTCGATAACAACAAGACACAACAGGATACATACTTTGTGTTCATCGTAAACAGGTTTTAGATGTTGGTTGGGAATGTTTGTTTGTCAAATTTAACACACCTACCAATTGGTTATTCAACAATTTTGTTTTGGAATACCCGCTAATTACAGTGCGCCCCCTACGGCGATATTCCTTATACGGACGCGCTCCAGGGTACGTCGGTTATTCTGCCGAAATATGATAAAGCACAGGCCGTTTACGACAGCCTGTTCATGCAGTTCGATCAGGCTCTGGCGTACAGGTTAGCTTTATACCAGCTAAAGTACCAAAGACGGGTGGTCCCTACGCCTTGCCGATTACCATCCAGACGGTACCCAGCAACGTAACGATCAGCGCGAACTACAAAACCCAGATCGCAACCGTCACGGTAAAGTAAAGTTGGTTTCCAGAATAAAGAAGCCCCGCCTGTATGCACAGGCGGGGCTTCTTTATTCTGGAAACCAATGGCGATTCTACGCCAGTTGCACGGCCGTTGACTCTTCTATTTTTTTACCCGTCAGTTCGGCCAGTAACTCGTTTACGTTCACGGTGGCGAAGCTGCTGGCGTGGTCGGCCATGGCGTAGGGAATGATGAGTTTGCCGTTGTTGATGACCCCCCCGCAACTATACACTACGTTGGGTACGTAGCCTTCGCGTTCGTTTTCGTCGGGGCTGAGAATGGGTTCTGCCGTGCGGCCAATGACTTTGCTGGGGTCGTTGATGTCGAGCAGAAACGCGCCAATGGCGTATTTGCGCATCGGCCCCACGCCGTGACTCAGTACCAGCCAGCCCGCGTCGGTTTCGATGGGTGAACCGCAGTTGCCGAGTTGCACGAACTCCCAGCTGTACGTAGGTTTGATGATCAGTTCTTTGGTCTGCCAGAAGTATAGATCGTCGGAATACATTAGGTAGATATTCTCGCCATCCTGCCGCGAAATCATGGCGTATTTTCCATTGACCTTACGCGGAAACAGAGCCATACCTTTGTTGGCTACCTCGGCTCCGTTGAGGGTACTAACGCTGAAATGCAGAAAATTTTGAGTAGCCAGCAACTGTGGAAACGTAACGCGGCCATTATAGGCCGTGTACGTAGCGTAGTAGGTGATGGTGCCATCTTCTTCGGTAAACTGCACGAAGCGGGCGTCTTCAATACCGTTGGTTTCGTTGGGCGAGGTCGGAAAAATGCAGCGTTCGTCCAGGCTCTGATCTTCGTCGAAATCGATCTCGTAATTTGATTTGGCCAGGGCCAGTAATCCACCCGCAATGGTATCATACTCGGCGTTGTAGCGAAACTGTGCCAGTACCCGTTTAATCTGCCCCTCCAGTTCGGGCAGGCTGAACTCGTCGCCCAGCCCCACCATCATTTTTTCCTGAATGCTGTTTTCGAGCCGCAGTTCGTAGAGTTTACGCTCAAACTGGGTGCGGTTGAAGCGCTGGTTGGGTACGATTTCGGGCGCGGTGACGTAGCGCGACGGTTTGCGCAGAACGATGTCGCTCTCCTCATCAATATATCCCATCCTGAACGTGATGGACGACACGTGTCCTTCGCCCGTAGCCCGCAGGCTGATAATGAACCGCTTGTAGCCCGGTGGTACATTGGTCTGGTCGGGGTGCCAGATCATAGACGGGTTGAAGGACACCGCCGATTCCAGTGAGTACTCCATCGTAAAATACGCACCCAGCAACAGCTTACGGGTATTTTCCAGCGGTTCGTCGGTCAGGAGCTGGGGGCGTATCTGCTCGAAGCGTTGTAGCAGAAACCGTTCAAGTTTGTGGTGCCGTCCGCCAAATTCCCGGATCACCTCATCGAGTTTCTGACGGGCCTCATCGTCAGACATAGAACCCACGCGGGCAATGATTTTCAGGGTACGCGTAGTACCCATCTCAAACGGACGGAACAAAACGCGGGTAGGATCGGGCGGAATGACGATGCCGGTACGGGTGGCTTTGATGCTCATACTACAAAGGAAAATATCCTGCACCGGAATAACGTCCAACGCAGGATATTTTCTTCTGGTATGATTTATTTCGGCCTGTACTGAAGCACTACTTCGCCACAGGAAAAGGGCGTAGCGGTAACGAGCGTGAGTGGCAGGTTGTGGTTAAGCTGACCAAAGATTGGCATCCCGTCCCCAATGGCTGTTGGATTAACGAACAGGTGATACTCGTCGATCAGCCCGTGTTCAATCAAGGCCGAAACGAACGTAGCCCCGCCATACACGAGAATGCCCTTCCCATCCTGTCGTTTCAGGGTATTGATTTCATCGACCAGATCACCCGTTGCCAGCACGGTATTGGCCCAGGGTGACTGCGTCAGGGTCTTCGTAAAGACCACTTTGGGGGTGTCTACCATTTTTTGGGCGAAGGCGAATTCCCGGCTTTCGGGCTGGTTGGTCACCACATCGGTCCAGTAGTTCACGAACCCGTCGGTCATTTTCCGGCCCAGTAAAATGGTGTCTGCGCTGTCGGTCAGCGCGTTGACATAGGCTTCGAGGGCATCGTCCTGGGTAAAGTTCATCCAGTCCATTTCGCCGTTGGGTCCCGCTACGTAGCCATCGACGGTGATTTGCACCTGTAGTTTTAGCTTTCTCATTGGATTATTTGTTGGTCAACAGATTTCGTACGGATTGATTGCGCAGGTACAAACCCGCCCAGATAAAAAGTCCCATATAAACAGGAAACAGCACATGGCTGAACAGCGGATGCCCCACGCGCACGTGCGTAGCGACGGCCCCGCCCAAGTAGGCGGTCAGCAGCACGGCTCCAATTACCGAAAACCGGGGAATGGCGTACAGAATCGTGCAGATACCCAGCACAATGCCGAGACCCGTCAGGACGCTTGCGGGGTAGCCCAATTCCAGCGTCGATTGCACGACTGGTTCCGGTTTGAGGAGTTTGCCGATGCTGTCGGCCAGCAGTAGCATGATAAACAGGCCGCTGATAATCCAGCCTGCGATGGTCATTTTTCGGGTCGACTTCTGTTGATTGTTCATAGTTCTTTGTGGTTTGTTTCTATAACAAATGTAGCCGCCTGCGCCCGGTTGTACGGGGGGTGAAACCGGCATTCGAGGGGGCTGTTTGCGGCATTTTTTGGGCTATATTTGAGCTATGATTCACGTATCCATTCTGGTGCCGGAAGAGGCCGTTCTGGCCAGTGTCGATGATCCCCGGCACCTGTTCACCGAAGTCAACGCCTTTCTGGTGGCCAGGGGTCAGCCGTCCGTTTTTACCGTGCAGCTCGTTGGCCTGAGCCGTGAAGTGATGCTCCACAAAGGCCGGTTTACGGTGCATACCGACCGGCTGCTGCCCGAAGTAACGCAGACCGACCTCATCATTGTACCGGCCCTGAAAGGTGATATGGCCCAGGCCCTGGCCAAAAACCGCGACCTGCTGCCCTGGATCATTGCCCACTACCGCAACGGGTCCGAAGTGGCCAGTCTGTGCGTGGGCGCGTTTCTGCTGGCTTCCACGGGTCTGCTGCGCAACAAGTCCTGCTCCACCAACTGGGCACTGGCCAACGAGTTTCGGGCCATGTTTCCCGACGTCAGGCTCGTCTGCGACAAAATCATTACCGAAGAGCGCGGTCTATACACCAGTGGCGGGGCCAATTCGTACTGGAATCTGTTGCTGTATTTCGTGGAAAAACACGCGGGTCGCGATATGGCCGTGCTGAGTGCCAAAGTGTTCCAGATCGACATGGGTCGGCGCAGTCAGTCGCCGTTTATCCGGTTCAGCGGACAGCGAACGCACGACGACGAACCCGTAAAGCGGGTGCAGGCCTTTATCGAACACAACGTCGGCGAAAAGATAACGGTCGATCAACTCGCCGACGAGTTTGCCCTGAGCCGCCGGAATCTGGAACGCCGGTTCAAGAAGGCTACTGCCCATACCATCGCCGAGTACATTCAGCGGGTAAAAATCGAAGTAGCCAAAACCAACTTTGAAACCACCCGCAAACCCATCGCCGAAATCATGGACGAGGTGGGCTACTCCGATCAGCGGACGTTTCGGGAGGTGTTCAAGAAAATTGCCGGTCTCTCGCCGGTCGATTACCGCAACCGATACAGCCGGGCCACTGCCCGGTTGCCGGAAGTCTCCGCGCCGGTCTGAAGAATCACGCCGGAATAGCCCGAGACGTCAGAGCGTCCGGTGCAGAGTAGTTACGTCTGGTACAGTGGCTGTTCCAAAAGACATCTCCCACCGGGGGCAGGTATCTGTTTAGTACACCAATATCCTGCGCTGGAATTTATTCCGGCGGATAAATTCCAGCCCGCTAAAAAATAAGTCTCTGGTGATGTCCAGTTTTCAATTCGTCGCGCATCATGGTGGTGAAATCAAACCAGCAATCGACATGGAATCCAACATCAACAGGGCCAACGCAACCTCCCAAATGCCAATACCGGACGGGCAACCGGTAAATCGAACCAAACGAATCGGGTACTGGATCGCAACCGGACTGCTGGCGTTTGGCATGGTGGCTGGCGGACTGGGCCAGATTATGCAGGCCAAATTTAACGCCGACGGCATGGTACACCTCGGGTATCCGATGTATATGATGCCGATTCTTGGCACCTGGAAAGTAGTGGGTATCGTGGCCATCCTGATCCCGGGCTACGGCCTGTTGAAGGAGTGGGCATACGCCGGTTTCTTCTTCCTGCTCACGGGTGGCGTGGTGTCGCACATTGTTTCGGGCGATACGTTCGTGCAGTGGATGCCCGTATTTATTTTCGCGATCCTGACCGTGCTGTCGTGGTATCTGCGGCCCGCCAATCGTAAACTTGCCGCCCTGAAAACCCTGTAACTAAGCACGTATGAGCGACTTCATTCTGTTATTCCGTCAGCCCGACTTAGACCGTCAGGTCATGTCGCCCACCGAACTGGAAGTCATCACGAAGCGGTGGCAGGCGTGGGCGGGTGGTATTGCGGCTCAGGGGAAATTAGTGGGCAACGGTCTTCAACTCGCCACCGAGGGCAACGTGCTGCGGGCCAACGGGCTGATTACCGACGGGCCGTTTGTGGAAGTGAAAGAGCGGCTGGGCAGTTTCCTGATTGTACGGGCCGGGAGCCTGGAGGAAGCAACGGCACTGGCCCACGGCTGTCCGGCCCTCGACCGGCAGGGAAGCGTCGAAATCCGGGCTATCCTGGGCTGACACCGCAACGCACAGCAAGTAATTTTGATAGAACAATTAAATGAATACGATGAACCCTGAAGTTGACTGGTTTTTTACGAAAGCCACAAAGTGGCAGGAAGAATACGAAGAGCTGCGAGAACTTGTTCTGGCTACCGGACTATCAGAAGCGTTGAAGTGGGGCTGTCCCTGCTATACATCCCGGAAAAATAACGTTGTCCTGATTCACGGATTCAAGGATTACTGTGCCCTGCTGTTCATGAAAGGGGCCTTGCTGTCCGACACGAAGCAGATTCTCGTGCAACAGACAGCGAATGTGCAGGCTACCCGGCAAATCAGGTTTACGAGCCTCGCTCAGATCGTGGACATGAAAGCCACCATAGAAGCCTACATTCAGGAAGCTATTGCCATAGAAGAAGCCGGTCTAACGGTGCCGATGAGGGAAACGGCTGAATTTGCAATGCCGGAAGAGTTTGAACGGGTACTGAATGTCATGCCAGACGTAAGGGATGCTTTCGATAAACTGACACCGGGCCGACAGCGAGGCTACCTGCTTTACTTTTCGGCTCCCAAACAAGCCAAAACACGGGAGGCAAGAGTCGAGAAATGTGTGCAGCCCATTCTTGATGGAAACGGGTTGAATAATTAGCGGTACGGAGAAAAAACACATGGCCACTGCCACCAACGAATGAGCCGGATGGACCAGGAACATGAATCGCTCAGACATCTGTTTCAGCAGGAATTCAGCCGCATGGTAGCCGTTATCGGAAAGCGGTTTGGCCTGTCGCAGCTTGAACTGGGGGAGGATATCGTCAGTGAAACGTTTCTGCTGGCTGCCGAAACCTGGGGCGTCCGGGGTTTGCCGCCCAACCCCACTGCCTGGCTCTATGCCGTGGCCCGGCAAAAGATGCTGTACCAACTCCGGCGGGGTAAACTCCTGAACGAAAAAATCCTGCCTGTGCTCGCAGCCTATCAGGCAGAAACGGACGAAAACGAACCGGATTTTTCGGTTCAGACCATCCGCGACAGTCAGTTGCAGATGCTGTTTGCCATCTGTACGCCCGTTATTGCCCGCGATGCTCAGATCGGGCTGGCACTGCGGATTCTGTGCGGCTTCGGTATCGACGAAATTGCGGGGGCCTTTCTGACCGGTAAAGAGACCATCAACAAGCGACTGTTTCGGGCCAAAGTCAACCTGCGCACCCACCGCCTGACGCTCGAACTGCCCCCGTCTGCCGAACTCGTTCGGCGGTTAGATCAGGTGCTGCACGTGATTTATCTGCTCTTCAGCGAGGGCTACTACTCAACAACCCACAGCCCGACCTTTCGGAGAGACGTTTGTCTGGAAGCCCTGCGTCTGGGAATTATGCTGACAGAGTATGCCCCGGCCAACGTTCCCAAAACCAATGCCCTGCTGGCTCTGATGTGTTTTCACGCATCCCGGTTCGATGCCCGGCATGGACATGCCCGGCATGGTCAGTGTTCCGGTGGCCATACCGACGACCTGCTCGTATTGTATGAAGAGCAGGATGAAAGTCGCTGGGATACCGCCCTGATTCGGCAGGGTTTTCAGTACCTCGATCAGTCGATGCGCGGTGGCGACCTGAGTGCCTATCACATCGAAGCCCGCATTGCCTCCTGGCACTGCACAAAGACCGATACGCCGGAAAAATGGACGGATATCCTCTGCCTGTACGACCAGCTTCTGTTGCTCAATCCCTCACCCAACGTGGCCCTCAATAGAATCTACGCCCTGTACAAAGTCAGCGGAGCCGACGTTGCTTTGTTGGCGGCAGGAATGCTGAACCAGCCCGGCAATCACCTGTACTGGGTATTGCTCGGCGAACTACATCGGAACACGGACCCGGCGCAGGCAACGATGGCCTTTCAGCGAGCTTATGGCTTAGCCAAAACCACAGCAGACCGCCAGCTAATCGGGCAGAAACTGACACCGGATTGAACGCCGACAGTCTTCACTGGTGCGTCAGCCGGATGCCGGACCACCGGCGTGCCGAATAACACGTTACACCCCTACAACTTTATAACTTCCTTTATTGCCTTTTGTACCGCTTTGGCTTCGGTATGCTGCTGCTGAACGGTGTACAACTCGGCCAGGGCCAGCAAGTAGGAGAGGGTGCTTTCGGCACCCTGATTCTGGTTCACACGGTCAATATGCAAACCATCGCGGCATCCGCCGGTTTGGGAATCGTACAGCGGCAGTCCCAGATCATTGAGGCCCGTGAACCACTGGAATACCCGGATGGCGGTGCGGTGCCAGCGGTCGTCGCCGGTAACGGACA
>Ga0209512_1001164_pt1 | contig 34751 bp, 29 predicted proteins | sample frozenSSSSmetaG_FD_184142 | JGI IMG/M metagenome (GOLD analysis project Ga0209512, IMG submission 184142) | Glacier valley bacterial and archeal communities from Borup Fiord, Nunavut, Canada, to study Microbial Dark Matter (Phase II) -... | ecosystem: Environmental > Aquatic > Freshwater > Ice >...
GGTATGTATATTGGCCAGGCATGCGGCGTAATACGCTGCGCTATTACGCCCTACGGCGGCTAAATTACGTCGACGTTGCACTAGTTGTGAGTAGTGATGAACATCAAAAAACTTATGGGTAACGATTAGCGCGTAGGCGGGAATCCAATGCGCGCAAGCGCTTTCAGCGGTCAAATTTCTCAACCAGTTCGTTACTCATTGCTCAAAAAGGCACTCCGTGCCACTGGATTCCCGCCTACGCGGAAATGACGATGTTGAAGATACAGGTCATGAAAATAAATCGGAACCACATCAAAAAATTAGAAGATTTACCGAATGTCGGTAAAGCCACTGCTGCTGATTTGCGATTATTAGGAATTGAACGTGCAGAACAATTAATTGGAAAAGATCCGCTTACTTTGTATTTGCGCTTATGCGAACTGACCGGCCAACGACAAGATCCTTGTGTGCTGGATATGTTCATCGCAGTGGTTCGTTATATGGAAGGCGGCCCCCAATTACCCTGGTGGGCACACACAGAAGAACGTAAAAAGAAATACAAAATTTAAACAATATGCTCCGTCGGTCTTTTTTCAACCTGGACAGTTTGCGGAGCGCACAAGGGAAGTACGATAACAAACGTCGTTCCCGTTCCCGCTCGCTCTATTCCCAACGTACTTACTTCGATCTGCCCGCCCAACATATTTTTCACAATATTGTGCACAATATTCAATCCCAACCCGGTGCCGCCACGACCCAACTTAGTGGTAAAAAAGGGATCAAAAATCCGATTCAAATATTGCTCGGGAATGCCTCTGCCGTTATCAAAAAATTCTATTTTTACCTGCTGATCTTCTAGAATTGCGGTCAGCTTCATATTGCCTGGCTTATCTTCGTCAAAAGCATGCAAGATTGAATTATTAATCAGGTTACTCACGATCTGCTCTATCGGCCCCGGATAACTATCCATGGATATATCTTCAGGAATAGAAATAGCCAATTGATACGGCGTTTTTCGCAACTTCGGCATCATTAAAGCAACCACTTCATTAACTACCTGATGAAGTTTAAACACACGCCGCTGCTCGCTGGTCTGGTCTACCGCGACTTGTTTAAAATTAGTGATCAATTCGCTGGAACGATGCAAACCACGAATTAAAATGTCCAACCCTTCTTTACTGTCATTCATGTAGCTGCTTAAACTGGAACGGCGGATAGTGCCTTGTTCAACTTCATCATAAAGTTCCGTACTCCGGTCGCGCAATGTAGTGGCGACTGTTAAACAATTGCCGATTGGTGTATTAATTTCATGCGCAACCACCGCAACAATATCGCCCAGTGCGGTCAGTTTTTCTGACCGGATTAACTCAGCCTGAGCTAATTGAAGATCCTGCATCGTGTTAGCTAAATTTTTGTTGGTATCTTCTAATTCCGCAGTACGTTTTTCAACCCGTTTTTCTAGCTGGTAATTTAAATCTTGCAGTGCCTGTTCGGCCTGCAATTGCAGTGTAATGTCCCGCGCAATACCAAGGAAACCGACAATTTTTCCGGCGCTGTCTTGTACTCTCGTCACCGTTAATGAGACATTTAACCGATGTCCATTTTTACAAATGTAAATCCAGTTTCTGGTTTCAGAACCCTGTCTTGCAGGAAGAAGGGTGAGCACATCGGAAGTGAGAACGGTACAATTAAATTGATGACTTAACTCTTTACTGCGTTGTACCAATTCGTTCTTATCAAAAATTTCAAAATGCATAGGCATGCCAATTTTTTCCCTTGCACGATATCCCAACATTTTTTCAGCGCCGCGATTAAACATTTGCACAACGCCTTTGACATCGGTCGAGATAATGGCAATTTCCGAAGCGGCGTCTAAGACATAATTTAACTGCCGGTTCGCGTACGCTACGGCGGCTTCAACTAATTTGCGATCCGTAATATCCCGGCAAATAACTAAAACATGCGCTGTATTATCAATTTCCAATAAAGAAGCAGAGACCAAAACATTAATTAAGCTGCCATTTTTATGCTTAATCGTTGTTTCATAATTATTGAGTGCGCCGGTATTAATCAGTTTGGTTTGCCATTCATTACGCTGCTCTGGTGTTATTCCAAGGTCGACTTTATCCATCGTCCGGCCCATCAACTTCTTGTGGGCATATCCCGTCATATTTTCTACACCGGCATTGGCGTAAATAATGTGCGCATCTGAGACCCGGCTTAACAGCATAAAGTCGGGAACGGCATTAATCACCTTCAACATCCGCTCGGCTGTCTGACGTTCGTGATTTTCCCTGGTTTTTAACTCTTGAATTTCAGAGTTGAGAGTCGTGGAAACGAGATTGAGCATAAAACCGCTATGTCCGATTTTCTCATTTTCAATAGGTTCAACAAAGACATCGTAACGGCCTTGTAAAATTTTGCGCCCTGCACTTTCTACTTTGTTTAAATTTCGACCTAACCATTTCACTAACAGCACAAAAAAAGTAACGCTAAATAGAATGACAATTAAAGAAAGCAATAACTCTTTTTTAATGAGTTCATATTGTGCTGTTGGTTTATAAAGCGTGGTGGCGCCGTAGAGTAAAGACCCATTTTGTATTGAGCTTCCTGGCAAAGTGATCGGTATTGATTTGTAGAAGCTGGGCGTTTTCCAGGGAATAGCATTGATATATTCGATCGCATGCTCGCGTGTTGTTTCATCAGATAACTGTATTCCAGGCCAGCCATTTTTTCTTATCAGGCGATTGTTCTGATCAAAGAGCAGAAAATAATTCAAACTATCTTCGGTATGACATTCATACATTAGTGAAGTAATCTCCTCCACTTTTAAATCGGCGCGATGAAGATCGAATTGGTTATTCAGACATGAATTTAATTGCTGAAGTCGTTGTTGTGCTATCTGGTCGAACAAACTAGTTGTGATTAAAAAATTAATGCCGGCAATCAAAGTCAGAACAACAACTTCAAAAAAAATAAAAGCAGTAATGAATTTCCATTTAAATGTGATTTTCATGCGCTATCAGTTCCTGGTGAAATAGTGCTTAATCTTAAAAAGAGCGCGATAACTCGCGTTTCATCGTAGCCATATCTAATTCATTTTGCCAAGTTGAAACAACAACAGCGGTCACATGTTGAAATTAGTTAGCGTTGGAAGCAGCGGCTGCTTCGGGGAATTGAATAGAAAATGCGCTGCCAACGCCCACGGCAGACTCAATCACCAACTGTGCTTTATGGCGTAAAGCGACGTGCTTCACAATGGCTAAACCCAAACCGGTTCCACGTGTCTGGCGTGAATTACTTTTATCAACACGGTAAAAACGCTCGGTTAAGCGCGACAAATGTTCAGCGCTAATTCCAATGCCACCATCTTTCACCATGAACACAGAACCGGTAGTGGTGTTAATCCAGCTGATGGTGATACTGCCGCCTGTTGGCGTGTATCTGACCGCGTTAGAAACTAAATTGCTAAATGCGCTCCGCAATTCTTCACTACTTCCCATCACATCGGAACCTTCGTTAATGAATGTTAATTGGTGTTTGCCCAGCGATAATCCATGGAATTCTGAAACGACCTGCTCTAACAATTGCGTCATATTGATACGCTCAGGACGAATTGGAAAGTCGACAGATTCGAGGCGGGTTAAGGTCAACATATCGTCCACCAAGCCTTGCATGCGCTGACCTTGTTCCATCATTAACTTAATATGTCCGGCTCTGATTTCGCTAGCAAGATCAGGCTGCATCGCATTGATTTCTAAAAAGCCGTTGATGACGGTGAGTGGCGTACGTAGCTCATGCGAGGCGTTGGCAATAAAATCACGCCGCATCATGTCGATACGTTCACTTTCGGTAATGTCGTGGGTGACTAAAATTTGGCGACGATTTTCAAATTGAATGATGTGCAAAATTAATTTGCGATTGCGATGTGTGATGGTGATGGGTTTATCAAACCGCCCTAACATGATGTAATCCATAAATTCCGGGCTACGTATTAAATTAGTGATGCGCATGTTTTTATCTACGTTCAGATTTAATCCCAGATGCTGTTCCGCCACCGGGTTACACCATTCCAGAAACAGCACGTCATCCATAATCACCACACCATCTGGTAACAAGGTCATCGCTTGCCTGAATCGTGCTAACCATTCGGACAATTCCTGCTGGTTTTTTTCATCTTCACGGCGTAGTCGATAAAGACGCGAAAAAATTTCAGTCCACGCGCCCCAACCGTCTGGCAATCTGTTGCTGTCAGGTTTATCCAACCACATAGACAGGCGGAATAAATAATGTAATTGCAGCGCGATTAAGATGCTCAATCCGATAATAATTGCTATCAAAAACCAGATGGCGCCAAAGAAATATCCCGTTACTGAAGCGGCACAAATTATGAGAAATATTCTTAAAATGGCGGGAACCCAAAATACAATTAATGGACTCATTGATTGTCTATATAAGAAAAAAGGTGCGTAAGGATAACCTTAACGCACCTTTTTTATATAGTCGTAATCGTAGGGTGGGCACGCTTTTGTGCCCACCATTTTTGCGATATCAGAAAAGGTCAGAAAAACGAATTGGTTGAACAGCAACGGAATTAGGTAGGAATAAGCTTGATCGACCATGGTGGGCACAAAAGCGTGCCCACCCTACAAAACCGGATTCCAGCCTACACGGAATGACAATTACTACTTTTCCGACAGCATATAACCAACACTACGCACCGTTTTAATAAGTGATTCTGCCGTTTTCAACGCTTTGCGCAAACGTAAAACATGCACATCAACAGTACGCTCTTCAATCACAGCATGATCTCCCCACACTTTATCCAGCAACTGACTACGTGAAAAAACCCGGTCCGGATTAGCTAAAAAGAATTTCAGCAATTTAAATTCAGCCTGACCAATCTCAATGCGCTGCTCATTGACCTGAACTGAACAACTCACCGGATCTAACACGATGGAACCGGCAGATAAAATGTCTTGTCCTTTTTCCGGGGCTTTACGACGCAAAATCGTTTTAATGCGTGCAGTTAATTCACGGGGCGAAAATGGTTTGGTGACATAGTCATCCGCACCATAATTTAAACCGGCGATTTTATCTTCCTCCATACTTTTCGCGGTCAGCATGATGACAGGCAGAGAACTGAATTGCCTGTCGGCCCGAATTTTGGAAAGTAATCGTAAACCACTTTGGTCTGGCAACATCCAGTCTAATAAAACTAAATGCGGCAAACGGTGAGAAATAAATGCCCAGGCATCTGCCGTAGTATGAACAACCGACGTTTCCCACCCAGCAGCATGTAAAGTGAATTTAAGAAGTTCAACAATTGCCAGTTCATCTTCCACGATCAATATCGTCGTTTTATCTACACTCATTATTTAATCCCGCTGAGTAGTTGCATAGTCGGTGTTTCGGATATCTTTTCCCTCAACAATAAAAATGACGTGCTCTGCAACGTTTTGTTGAAGGATAGAAGCCGGTGTTATTTCGGGAGAACTAGTGGTTGATATAAAAAAGAAAGTTGATAAAACCGTTTGGTGTTGCCCCTCTCCCACTTATGCTGAGGGTTACCCATCAATTTTTCCAACGTCATTTCCGCACAGACGCACTGCGATCGGGAATAATTTTTTGTTTTATATTTCTTGCAAGTGGGGTTGTGGCTGTTTTTCTTTCACCATTGTGTCGATTTTATATAGTAGAAGCACCGCACCAACAAAGCCAAATGCCAGCGACAAGGGTTGTAATATAAATGCCGCGTTGGACAAGTCAGTATTACCCGTAGCTGCATACGCCAGTGACGAAACTGCCGCTGCCGCTAAACCTGAAGCGGACACTCCGGTGGCCATGCACGCTATTTTCCTGACAGGCGAGTATGAATTAAACCGATTTAAACAAGAAGGCGGTGGCGAATCTTGCTCCATAACGGTCTCTGAAAAATTAGTACTAACTGACTGATATAAATTATTAATAAAAACCCCCGCTGCCGCAACACCAAGTGATAGTGACAGGGGCTGTAATACAAATGCTGCATTGCAAAAGCCACTATGGCCTAGTCCTCCGCATGGAATTGCCGTACCTGCTGACACTAACAAACCCATAATAGGAACACCTATAGTCATGCAAGCTGCCGTGTCAGAATTAAATTTACTTAAGCAAGAAGGGGATGGCGAATCCTGGTTTGTTTCCACCTCTCCAATTTGTAAAGATGTTTTTTCATTAAACTGCGTGACTTCACGTGACGTTTGAAAATCCATTGCGTGCTCTCCTTAATATAAAAATTGTCATTAAAAAATTAAAATTGTGACGAATCCCTGGCTATTTCAACTTAACTTTAGATAGTTAACTATCACCGTGAAATCTTCCAAAAATTACGCACAGGTTATAAATCAGCAATTGACTACGTAACTGTGCGCTTACAAAAACGCTGGATCATATACTAGAAGTCAGAACGGAAAGAACAATAAATGACCAGCAAACCAGGCAAAGTAAGGCTGCTTTGGGTTGGCGCCTTAACTTTGGTTATTTTAAAAAAACGGCATAGTTTAAATTTTGATGGGACAGCCCTGGCTAGACATCCCTTTTGCAATATGTAACGCATTCATTCAGAATAGCCGACTCATGTTTTCATCAGACTAAGACCATCATGCGTACACCCAATACTATTAAGTCAGCAGCAAAAAGAAAAAGCCGGAGTAATCCAACATTATCCGCCTCTGAAAAAGAGAACTCAATAAAACAGGTAACAATAAAACAGCTAACTACAGGTTTGCCTGAAAAGCCATTAACTCCATTTTTAGATCGCGAACTGGCGCAAATTGCTTTTAACTGGCGCGTCCTGGCGCAAGCTGAAGATACGACTATTCCCTTGCTGGAACGCTTACGTTTTTTGTGTATTACCAGTAGTAACTTAGATGAATTTTTTGAGGTTCGTGTCGCCAGCTTGTTAGCGCATCAGGGTGAATTTTCCAAACCACCGCCTCAATTAAAAGCAGCCTTAGATTTAATCAGCGCAGAAGCACATCGCTTCGTGGCGCGTCAATATGACGTGTTGAATGAGGAAGTTTTACCGCAACTGGCTGAACAAGGCGTCAAACTATTACGCCACAATGATCGCAATCCGGCACAACGTGCGTGGGTAAAAGCGTTTTTTGAACGTGAAATGCGCCCGCTACTTACCCCGATCGGGTTAGATCCGGCGCATCCATTTCCGCAAGTGGTTAACAAAAGTTTAAATTTTATTGTTTCGCTGGCCGGAAAAGATGCGTTTGGACGCGGTACCGCAATTGCCATCGTCAAAGCACCGCGTATACTTCCGCGCATTATTCGCTTACCGGACGAATTGTGCCCCCAAAGCGGCGCGTCATTTTGCTTACTTTCTTCCATTATTCATGCCCATATTGATGATTTATTTAATGGTCGTGAGGTCGTCGCTTATTCGCAATTCCGCGTCACGCGCGACAGCGACATGTGGCTGGATGAAGATGAAGTAACCAACTTGCGAATCGCTTTGCAAGGTGAATTACAAGGTCGTCAATTCGGTGCCGCGGTACGTTTAGAAGTGGCTAAAAATTGTCCACCTAATCTGTCTAAATTTTTGCTGGAACAATTTAACCTGCACCATACTCGTTTGTATGCCGTAAACGGTCCGGTTAATTTAGCGCGTTTATCGCGTATTGATGAGTTAGTTAACTTGCCTGAATTACGTTATCCGCTGTTTGAAGCAAATAACAGAGCGCCCTATTCTCAGCCTGATATTTTTACCGCGTTACGCAAACAAGACCTGTTACTTCATCATCCGTTCCAGACTTTTCAGACGGTGATTGATTTTGTACGCAGTGCTGCGACGGATCCGGAGGTGGTCGCTATCAAACAAACTATTTATCGTACCGGAATGAATTCGGACTTAATGGAAGCCTTAATTTGCGCTGCGCAGGCAGGTAAAGAAGTCACGGTCATTTTGGAATTAATGGCGCGCTTTGATGAAGAAGCCAATATTAATTGGGCTGACAAATTACAACGTGCCGGAGCACAAGTCGTTTATGGCGTGGTTGGTTTAAAAACGCACGCCAAATTAGCGCTGGTGATACGCCGCGAAATCGGGCACCAATTACGTTGTTATGCGCATCTTGGAACAGGAAACTATCATCCGACCACCACCAGGCTTTACACGGATTTTGGCTTACTTACGGCCAATCCCGCGTTGGCTAATGAAGTCAATGATGTTTTTATTCATTTAACCAGTTTGACCAAACACAACAAGTTTCAACATTTATGGTTAGCGCCATTTTCATTTCAAACGCAATTAATCAAGGCCATTAAAAACGAAGCGCGTCTCGCCAAACTGGGCAAGCCGGCACGCATTATTGCCAAGATAAATGCATTATTGGATGAGTCCGTTATTCGTGCACTTTATGAAGCATCGGATGACGGTGTCAAAATTGATCTGATTGTGCGTGGCGCCTGCGCTTTAAAACCAGGCGTGCCTGGCATGTCTGAAAATATCACCGTGCGCTCTGTTATTGGACGTTTCTTAGAACATAGTCGTATATTTTATTTTCGCAATGACGGTGCGCATGACACGTATTTGTCCAGTGCCGACTGGATGAACCGTAATCTGTTCAGACGCATTGAAGTTGCGTTTCCGATTTTGGATAAGAGCTTGAAAAAACGTGTGATGGACGAAGGCTTACTTCCCTACTTAAAAGATAATTGCAATGCATGGATTTTGGATGCAAATGGGGAATACAAATTACGTAAAAGCCGCGCCAAACGCTTTAGTGCGCAACAATTTTTGATGGATAAACTTGGTCAACCAACGACGGGAAATTAAAAATGGAACTCATTTTATGGCGTCATGCGCACGCGGAAGATTTCACAGCAAGTATGCAATCAGATAACGATCGCAAGCTCACCTCCAAAGGCCGAAAACAAGCCGCCAAAATGGCACTGTGGCTGGATAGCGTATTGCCTTCTGATTGCACAATTTTAGTCAGCCCTAGCCAACGCACGATACAAACTGCGCAGGCATCAGGTCGGCCATTTAACATCGTGAACGACATTGGAACAGGAAGCAGCGCCGATCAAATTTTGGCAGCGTGTAATTGGCCACATGCGCGGGTAGCGGTTTTAGTTATTGGCCACCAACCTCTGCTAGGCCAGGTGGTTAGTAAACTGATTCCGGAAATTCAGGATGTGAACATTCGAAAAGGGAATGTCTGGTGGATTAGTTATAAGGCCGGTGAAGGCGTATTTTTAAAAGCGGTGATGACGCCGGATTTAGTTAACTTATCCACGTAGGGGGGACACGTCCCCGATTAAAGCACTCGAGGACAAGCTTTTTGTGCCCACGCGGTCGTTGAATAATCTGAAATTCCTATTAAGACTCCGGTTCATCAATCAACCGCGTGGGCACAAAACGTGCCCACCCTACGAAATCTGCACCAGATTTAAGATTCATGGACTGTATTGCGTGTCCCCTCTTTTAAATGCAAACCATCTGCAGACAAACTCAACACCCGGTCACAACGACTAGCTAAATCCAGATCATGCGTAACAATCACAAACGCAGTTCCAAAATTTTGCGCCAGATTTAACATCGCTTCAAAAATATTTCCCGCGTTTTGTCTATCCAAATTGCCGGTTGGTTCATCCGCCAATACACAAGCCGGCTGAGTAACCAACGCGCGCGCTAATGCTACGCGTTGACGTTCACCGCCGGATAATTCTCCCGGCACATGATTGACCCGATGTCCTAAACCAACTTGCTCCAACATCAATTGCGCCTGTTGCTGCGCTTGACTGTAGGGCATACGACGTATCATCAACGGCATCGCGACATTATCTAACGCGGAAAATTCAGGAAGCAAATGGTGAAACTGATACACAAAACCAAGCGCACTATTGCGTAAATTACCGCGCTGCTCTTCCTTCATGGTTGAGAAATCATTTCCCAGCAATTTAACCCAGCCTGCCGTCGGCGTATCCAAACCGCCCAGAACATGCAGCAATGTCGATTTACCTGTGCCAGATGCGCCAACTATGGCAACGCGTTCACCGCGTCTCACTTGAAACTTCACTCCCGCTAAAACAGGTACGGCGAATTCACCGTCACCATAGGTTTTGGCGAGATCGCTGCATTCAAGTACGACTTCTTGAGATTGATTTGAATTCATTTCATTCATAACGCAACGCCTCTGCCGGTTTCACCTGTGCGGCGCGCCAGCTTGGATAAATGGTGGACAACAAGGAAAACAGTAGCGCCATACCACCAATATAAGTGACGTCGTTCCAGTGCAAATCAGACGGAATACCGGTAATAAAATAAACCCCTTTGTCCAGAAATTGCACATCAAATACATATTCGAGAAAGTTCACAATCTCCGGCACGTTTAACGCGATAATCACGCCAGAACCAACTCCCAGTAGTGTTCCAAGCGTGCCCACCATACTTCCCTGCACCATAAATATTTTCATGATCGAGGCTGGCGACGCGCCTAATGTGCGCAAAATGGCGATGTCAGCTTGCTTGTCACGCACCGTCATCACCAGGGTTGAAACCAGATTAAATGCAGCGACGGCGATGATGAGCGTCAAAATAATAAACATCATGCGTTTTTCTGTTTTAACCGCAGCAAAGTAATTTCGATTTTGTTGCGACCAGTCGCGCACGAATAAATTGCCACTTAATGTTTTGGATAATTCACGCGCGATAGCAGGAGCTTGCAATAAATCATCGACCCGCAATCGGACGCCCATTGGCCCACTAAGCCGAAATAATTTTTCAGCATCCGCCATCTGAATAAACACCACGCCGACATCGTATTCATAGTGTCCTGCTTCAAAAATACCTGTGACCGTAAATGACTTTAAGCGCGGAGTAACGCCAGCTGGTGTCACCTGCCCTTGCGGTACGGCCAGGGTAATTTTGTCACCCAGTTTTGCACCCAACGCTTCCGCTAAATCTTTGCCGATGACAATATTAAATTCGCCGCTTTTTAAACTGGCTAAGCTGCCTCGCGTGATCTTGCTAACCACGTCAGAAACAGAAGGCTCCTGTTCAGGCAAAATGCCGCGCACGACCACACCACGCACGGCATCTCCCACCACCAATGCCTGCCCTTCTACATAAGGTGCTGCGGCTTTAACATGTTTATTCAGCAGCGCTTCACGCGCTGTTTCTTGCCAGCGAAATGGATTAGTAGCCTGATCACCACCACCCGCATCAAACACTTCAATGTGCGATACCACCGATAACATGCGGTCCCGCACTTCTTTTTGAAAACCGTTCATGACGGAGAGCACGATAATTAACGCGGCAACGCCTAAACCGATGCCGGCCATGGAAATAAGCGAGATAAAGGAAATAAAACTATTCCGTCCCCCATTTTGCCCACGACGTCCCGCGCGGGTATAGCGCAAGCCGATTTGCCATTCGTATGGCAGGTTTTTAATGAAATTCAATGGGACCTCTTTTTTTTGTAGGCTGGGACGGTTTTGCTAACTTAGTCCCAGCATATTGCCGCCAACCATGCTGGGAAAAGCATCCCAGCTTACGGCACCAATTCTTTAACTTTCCTGGCACTACTCACCCAATTTACGGCAGTCGAGACAATAGTCAAAATCTCAATCACGTCTTTCTTAATCCAATAAACCATGATGTATTGGTCAGAAAAAACATACTCATATGTTCCTGTGACGCGTCCTTTTTTGTAGGCAACCACTCCGGCCAGACTTTCACCTTCAGCTTCTATCAGGTCATCGTGTCTGATGCCAGAAGCGACACCGACATATTGCGTTCGCTGTACCCTGATCGCGATGCGATCATTAATCGCCTGCTGGCTCCAAATTACCCTCAAGATTTTGTCCCGGCTTTATTCTGCAAAGAGCGAAAAGCAGCGTCAATTTTCTGTCTGGCTTCTACTGTAGATAAGCCTGGGCGCGTATCGGCAATCGCATTTTGTACTTTTTGTCGGAAATACTCGTCATAAGTTACCGCCTGGTGAGCATTCTTCAACTTGGCAGCCTGATCAGGCCTGGCTCTGACTGATACGCTACTTTCATCATAATTTACGGTATCTACATCAAAATGATCGATGCCTATGCCTTTCAGATAGCTGACCAGCGTTTCAAATTTACGAAAAATGCGTGCCTGGTGGCTGCGTTGCGCAGTCAAAACTTGTTCGGTCTTCCCATACTTCACTAAAATTTCCCAACCACCTTCTTGTGCAATAACATGCGCACTATGTACAGCGCCAGCCTCAGCCAGTTTGCTAAGTGTAGTGTGATCAATCGTACCGATACCCATAATTTCCTCCATCTTGCATTGTAAACTTTAATAACTATACGCGCATTTAATAAGTAATTGATGTTTTCTTTGAATAATTTAGGTATAGTCCCTCTTTCTCTCAATTTTGATTAAATGCACATTCTTCTTATTCCTTTTGGCCTCCCGCCCGCTGAGCACGCCAACGATTTGGTGAAAATGTTGGCGTCGAAATGTGGAACGGATGGTTTGGCTATGCTGTTATCCCGATATCAATCCTTGGAGCGCACACAGTTTGACGATTTTTCGCCTGAGTTACCTCACGAGGTATGGCTCAATGAAAAATTCAAGGCCCGTCAATATTCTCTGTTGCAGCACTACGCCAATTCATTCAATGTCGATTTAAATCCTGGGCATTGGTTTTTGCTTAACCCGGTGCATTTGCACATTGCGCGTAATCATTTGGTGCTGACGGATTATCGCCGGCTCAATTTATCGGAACCAGATGCGCATCTTCTTTTTGTAAAAGCCAAATCACTTTGCGATGAAGCTGGTGTGGAATTAGTGTTTGGTAGCGCAACGACCTGGTTTTTACGTGCTGATGATTGGGCCGATTTTGTAACGTCATCACCTGACGCTGCCTGTGGTCACAATATTGAAATCTGGTCAGCTAAGGGATCAAAAGAATTAGCATGGCGCAAACTGCAAAATGAAATTCAAATGGAATGGTTTGCTCATCCGATTCAACAACAGCGTGAAGCACGTGGTGAAAAAGGGATTAACGGGCTTTGGTTGTCAGCGGGAACATCATTGCCTGAGGGTTTTAAGGCGGATCCATTAATAGACCAAAATGCGGATCTTTGTAGGGTGGGCACGTTTTTGTGCCCACCATCGTTCAACCATGGTGGGCACAAAAACGTGCCCACACTACGAGTAACAGATCAACTCAGTTCTGCTGCATTGTCCAATGATTGGGGAACATGGGCTGCATTGATGATTGATCTTGATCACACTTGTTTTAAACCACTCTGCGCTGCGCTAAAAAAACGTGAGCTTAATCAGGTACAGATTCATTTAAGTAACAGCAAAACTTTATTAAGTATTCAAACCAGCAGCAATGCGCTGCGCAAATTTTGGCGCCCTCCCACTTTTAAAAATTTACTGTCATGAATTCACTCGTTATATCTCCCAGTCAAATCCGCGTTCGCCCAGCTTTTTTTCGTGAATCTGAACTACTCCGGCAACAAGGTATTCATCCGGTTTTAGCGCGTTTGTTTACGGCGCGCGGCGTAAAAAATAAGAATGAATTATCTTCCGAACTTAAATCACTCCACGCTCCAACTGAACTACGTCAAATCGCAGCAGCAGCAGTTTTTTTGGCAGATGCCATCGCTGCGAAAAAAAAATGTGTGATTGTTGCTGACTATGATTGCGACGGCGCAACTGCCTGCGCTGTTGGAATTCGCGGGTTACGCATGTTGGGAGCACATGTTGAATTCATTGTGCCAAATCGCTTTGAATACGGTTATGGCTTAACACCCGAGATTGTCGAACTTACTCAACAAAGCCAGGCGCCGGACATTATCATCACTGTCGACAACGGCATCGCCAGCATTGACGGCGTCGCCGAAGCCAACCGACGTGGCATTGACGTGCTGATCACTGACCATCATTTACCCGCCGACACATTGCCAGACGCGCGCGTTATTGTGAATCCAAATCAACCACACTGCGAATTTCCCAGCAAGCATTTAGCCGGCGTAGGCGTGATGTTTTATGTACTGTTGGCATTACGTGCTGAGTTACGGCGTCGTGGTCAATTTGATGAAATAACGCAACCAAAGTTAGATAGCTTGCTGGATTTAGTGGCACTTGGCACGGTAGCCGACGTTGTAAAGTTAGATGCCAATAATCGCATTTTGGTGGCGCAAGGTTTAAAGCGCATGCGCTCCGGAAAAATGAACGCTGGTATTTCTGCTCTGTTTCGTGTCGCAGCACGTAATCCACAAACCGCCACGCCGTTTGATTTAGGTTTCGCTGTTGGTCCGCGTTTAAATGCAGCAGGACGGATGAACGATATGAAGGTCGGCATCGAATGTTTAATTACCGATGATGACGGCCGTGCATGGGAAATCGCTCAACAATTAAATACATTGAATATCGAGCGACGTGCAAAAGAAGCTGAAATGCAAGACGACGCGTTACTCCTGCTCGATAACTTTCAGGCAAAAGACAGCAACACGTTGTGCGTATTCGATGCAAGTTGGCATCAAGGTGTCATCGGCATTGTGGCGTCACGTTTGAAGGATAAATTCTATCGCCCGACTATCACGTTCGCGCCAGGCGGTGACGGCATTCTTAAAGGATCAGGCCGCTCCATTCCCGGATTTCATCTGCGCGATGCATTAGATTTAGTGTCAAAACATGTTCCCGGATTAATTCAAAAATTCGGCGGACATGCAATGGCGGCGGGACTGACGATTGCTGCTGAAGATCTGCCTACTTTTCAAACAGCGTTTGAGGAAGTCGGCAAACATTTATTGGAGCCTGCTCAACTGGAACGCATAGTCGAAACCGACGGCGCGTTGGAAGAGGCTTATTACAGTGTCGATTTCATCCAATTACTGGGACAACAAGTCTGGGGTCAAGGTTTTCCTGCTCCCACTTTCAGCGATGAGTTTCGGTTAATTTCACAACGCGTTTTAAAAGAGCGGCATCTTAAATTAGTGTTGGAAAAAAATGGTCAGCGCTTTGATGCGATCTGGTTTGGTCATACGGACAATCTGCCCGACAAAGTTCATGTCGCGTTTCGTTTAGACGCCAACGAATACAACGGTGTGACGCGGATGCAACTCGTGGTGGAACATATTGAAGAATTAATAAATTAACATAATATATTTACACCTGCGCTTCACCCCTACCGCAATTTAGATTCTGTTTTACAGAATCTGTATCCCGGTTTATTGTGAATTATCACTAGGAGCAAAAAATGGCTAAAAAATTAGACGAAATTCATCCCGGAGAAATTCTCAGCGAAGAATTTATTAAACCAATGGGTATAACGAATGCACGCCTTGCTGCGGATCTGGACGTACCAACAAGCCGCATCAGCGAAATTGTGAATAAACATCGTCCCATTACGGTTGATACCGCAATGCGTCTGGCGGTTTTTTTTAATATGGAAGCGCGGTTTTGGTTGAATCTGCAGGCGGAATACGACGTTCGTATAGCGGAATCTAAATTACTACCGGAAATAAAAGGACGTATCCGTCCTTATGAATTTTTACCGGCATAAAACTATTTAGACTTCTTATCAGGCCCAAACGGAAACGCCGTAAACATACCTAATGTCTGATTTTGCATTTGCTCTTGCATCTGAACAAATAAACTCTTACTTTGCTCGATGTAGTTATTCATCATGCCTTGCATCATGGGTCCCTGAATATTCATAAACTGAGTCCACATTTCCGGCGTAAATGGTTTTCCATCGTATTTCGCCAGTGAGTTTTCTGCTAATTTTTGTTGAACATCAATAAAAGTCTGGATATTTTTTTCTAAATAATTTCCCATCATTCCCTGCATCGCATGGCCGTAATACCGAATGATTTGCGCTAACACCTCGCTGGAAAACATGGGGGAGCCGCCTGCTTCTTCTTCCAAAATAATCTGCAATAAAATACTGCGCGTTAAATCTTCATTGGTTTTGGCATCCACAACCTGAAAAACATCACTTTCCATGACCAGTTGTTTTACATCAGCAAGCGTAATGTAGGTGCTGGTTTGCGTGTCATATAAACGGCGATTAGGATACTTTTTGATTAAATGTGCAGGTGATTTGTTTTCGCTAATCATAGTTATCCCAGATTCCTTAGTTGACCGCTTGTTCAATTCGATATCAGCCTGTGATGAGCCTGATTTGCGAGCCGATTATAGCAACGTCTCTCGATTGTTAGTAAAGGATTTATGACTACTATCAAATCGCTTACAAGTCCGTAAATAGAGTAATGTTTTCCCATTAAATAGTTACGGGCACAGTAACCGATTGTTTTAAGCATTCGATCAGTGTGCAACGATCAGCTTTCACACATCACCAAGAGAAAATTTTAGTCAACTGACTGTAAACAGCTATAATCCACGCGCAGCATTAAGACGTTCTTGCAAAGTTAATTTCACGGCATTCATCAATTTATCACTCCGACTAATGAAAGGAAGTAAATATGTTTTTACGATCTAAGTTAACACCAGCGGTACTAGCTGGTTTGCTAGTTGCGGGATGCGGCGGGGGGTCAGGCTCGAATACCACTCCAATCACGCCAATTTTTCCAATCATTCCGATCACCCCAATAATCCCTACCACAAGTGTTCCTTTTTCCACCCTGCCTAAAGGAAGCTTTTCTTTAGCATTAAAGCGCACTGGCACCGGAACTCTTCCAGGGGATAAAAGTATTTATATACAAGTCGTCAATCAACCTTGCAAAAATAGCTCACCTTGTGCCCCAGGCGATACAACTATCATTACCGACGTGACACTTCTTCCTACTAAGGTAACAGGTGGACCTAACGGCGATGCTATTTTGGGGAAGGTTGGTCAAGTTCAATCTAATATGCCTCTGACGCCGTTCAAATTGTCTGACCTTATTAACGGTAATGTTATTTTGCCTGGAGACGCTGTATATGGTGGTTCCCGTATTTACATATCCATGGGTAAACCATTGCAAATGAAGGTTAATCCAACTGGCGATGGCTATGTACAAACCGACTTTAATAACTCCTCTGACCCTAATATTTCTATCCCATTTGACTTTGTTGAGCTGGCTTATGATGCAAAACCAAATCCTGCAATTCCGGGGAATAACACGGTTGCATTTGGTGCGAATCTGTCACAAGTGGATCAATTTGGTATGCCACTGGCGTTTACGATTACAGGTGTATCTGACACTGTACTGTCGCGCGGAATGACATTAGGTCTGGTGGGTTCCTCAACTGGTGCAAACACCAGAGATGAAATTGTTCAAAACTATTTGAATGCGGTAACCACTCCATTTCAAGGATTAGCGCAAACTGTTGATGGCGAGGTTGTGCGTATACTTGCTCCTTACCACGTTGCGTCGTTCAAACCAGGCGGCGCCTATGAGAGCTTTTTTAATGCTTATGTTGATCAGATCTGGACTTTCTACCAGAACAACCCATCTACCATTTACGACCAGCCAGGTAATATTGGAAATAAATACGATGTCTCTGGCAATGGAACCGTCTTGAATGTCACACGAAATGGTGTTGCTCTTATTCCATTTGAAAAACCAAGCACCATCGATGTATTCCAAAATAATGGGAAATTGCAGCCAGGTGGTGATAATGACAAAGCATTTGGTGCCCTGCTATCTGGTGCACTTAATCGTCATGTAGCTCATCAACCGCAAAACTGGTTAGTTCCTGCCTCATTTTATCCGGGTGAACCTCAACACGACTATGCAAAATACTGGCACCAAATCAGTCTTCTTAATCTGGCTTATGGGTTTGGCTTTGATGATACGGCCAATCAAAGTTCAGTCGCTATCTTGTCGCCTAAAGAAGATATCTCAAAATTTAACGTCACTATTGGCTGGTAATATTGGCTGGTAATATTAGTACACGCTAAAAAAAACGACCCGGCCATTAATTTGGTCGGGTCGTTTTTTTTATACATACATTTCGTTAATACCGAATAAAGCTACCCCATGTGCAGGCCGCCATTAATAGAAAAGTCGGAACCAGTTGCATAACCACCTTCATCGGACGCGATCCACGCCACGATGGAGGCAATTTCATCCGGTTCAGCTAAACGCTTTACCGGAATACCTGAAACAATTTTTTCCAATACGTCAGGACGAATTGCTTTCACCATGTCGGTACCAACATAGCCAGGTGACACGGTATTTACAGTCACACCTTTGGTGGCAACTTCCTGAGCCAGGGCCATAGAAAATCCGTGTAAGCCCGCTTTTGCGGTGGAATAATTTGTCTGACCAAATTGTCCTTTTTGACCATTAACAGATGAAATATTAATGACACGTCCCCAACCGCGTTCTGCCATGCCGTCAATGACTTGTTTAGTGACATTAAACAGGGAATTTAAATTGGTATTGATGACGCTATCCCAATCTTCGCGAGACATTTTTCTGAATTGAACATCGCGTGTAATTCCCGCGTTATTGACCAACACATCCACCTCACCAATTTCCGCTCTGACCTTTTCAAACGCTGCTTTCGTTGAATCCCAATCGGACACATTTCCTTCTGATGCATGAACGTCATAACCTTCGCCTTGCATAGCCTTTAACCATGTTTCTCTGCGCATGGAATTTGGCCCGCAACCTGCAACCACAGTAAAGCCCTCTTTGCATAAACGCTTGCAAATCGAAGAACCAATTCCACCCATGCCACCAGTTACATATGCTATACGCTTTTTCATTTTTATCTCCTTTTAGTTTTTTTTTAAAAATTCTCAATATGCAACTTTGACATATCTACCCGGTGCGGATTCAATTACTTTATAACTTGCGTTACCCATTTTTAATTTAGTTTTTACTTTTTTTCCCGCATGTTCAGCTAAAAATTGAGACCACTCCGGCCACCAGCTACCCGCATGAAGTTGTGCGCCATCGAACCACTCTTGTGCATTTTTTTCTGCACTTTTTTTCACACCATTCTTTGTTACCCAGTAATTTCTTTTCATTTTCACAGGCGGATTAATAACGCCGGCAATATGTCCTGAAGCGCCTAACACAAAGTGATTTTTGGATGGCTTTTTCGGATTCAATAAAGCCAGAGAGGCATAAGCGGCGTTCCACGGAACAATGTGATCTTCGCGCGATGCATAAACAAACACGGGCGCATCAATTTTGCCTAAGTCTACTTTTTCACCCGCGACAGTCAGTTTTCCAGGTTGCTTTAACTTATTTTCCAAATAAGTGTTACGCAAATACCAGCAAAACATGGGACCAGGTAAATTAATCGCATCGCCGTTCCAGTACAACAAATCAAATGCAGCCGGATCTTCCCCTTTCAGATAATTTGCCTGTACATAATTCCACACCAGATCATTGGACCGCAAACTGGAAAAGGTGCTGGCTAATTCCCGACCCGACATTAACCCGGATTGACCTATCGCCTTTTCTCGCAACTCAACCTGCATTTCATCAACAAAAACTTCCAGGACACCTGCATCGTCGAAATCCAGCAGTGTCGTTAGCAAAGTCACGCTTGCTGCGACTTGTTCTCCGCGGGCTGCTAACACGGCCAACGCGGTTGCAAGCAGTGTTCCACCAACACAGAAACCGAGGGTATTGATTTTATCTTCGCCACATACGCTCTGCACTGTATGAATTGCTTCGATCACGCCGGAGTCAACGTAGTCATCCCACGTCATGCTGGCCAGTTTTTGATCCGGGTTTGCCCAGGAGACCAAAAACACAGAGTGACCTTGTTCTAACGCAAATTTAACTAATGAATTTTCGGGCTGTAAATCCAAAATATAGAATTTATTAATACAGGGCGGAACAATAAGTAGCGGACGTTGATATACGCTGGCATGCAGCGGTTTATATTGAATTACCTGGATAAGATGATTTTCAAAAATCACATCTCCTTCAGTTGTCGCGACATTCCGTCCAACTTCAAATGCGCTTTCATCTGTTAAAGAAATGCGGCCCTTTTGCATGTCAGCCAGCATATTGGCCAAACCTTTAGTCAGGCTTTCGCCATGGCTTGCAATAAGTTTGCTTTGCGCTTCCGGATTAGTCGCTAAGAAATTAGCCGGCGACATCGCATCAACAATTTGTCCGACAGAAAACAGTATTTTTTGTTTTGCCCGTTTTGGTGCCTGTACAGCTTCTGCCAAGGCGGTTAAATAGTGCGAATTGATGAGATAGGAAGCTGCTGAAAAAGCGTGCAATGCTGAGTTATGCCATTCAGGGGATTTAAAACGCCGGTCTTCTAATACGGGCGTTTTGGATTGCAACATATCCAGCCAGAGCGCGGATATTTTTTCAGCGTATTCTTGCTGCAAACTTTGCATCACTTGCGGGTCTATGCTTCCGCCAAAATCGTTCAACAACGCGGTGATTTTCTTGGGGATACTGTCTAAGTCACCGACTAAGTTACCCATTGCGGGCAACTCATATAACGCAGGCGAATTGAGAAAAGTGGGTAAGCTGGCCATGGTACTGGAGATGGTATTATTCGCGGCTGTCCATGCCTGCCACTGCGGTTGCGAATTAAGTTGCTCCAGCATTACTGCAACGAGTGCTTCTGGTTCAAATGTTTTCATGCCTGTCCTATTCACTTTCTATTCACACATTTTAAATATGTACATCATCGCTATTGCCTGGATTTACGTTGTTTCAATGATGGCGGTAACTGAGCTGTCCGTTATGGGCGCAATACTGACCTTCACATTTTATTGCGCTACGCCGCTGGGAATAGTCTGGTTTATCGCGTCTAAAACAAAACGACGGTTCGTTAAACCAAAAAACGGCCAAGAACAACATAAGCAGACAAGTGCAGAACAGTAGCAAAAGTGAGGGGAAAAAGGAAATAGAAAATTAACTTACGTTAGTTAAAACTTTATTGATAAAAGAAACCGTGACCACGGCTCTTTCCGTCGTCATTCCCGCGTAAACGGAAATCCAGTGGCACGTAGTGCCTTCAACGCCAAAATTGCTCAGATGATCAGAACCCCGGGCTCACAATTGGAAAACAAAAAATCCCTCTCAAATCCTCATCTCGACATCAACAAAAATTGTGATATTGCCGACGTCGAAGGCACTACGTGCCACTGGATTTCCGCCTACGCGGGAACGACGGGGTCGCCTTAACGGGAGTCACCGAGAGGATACAAAAAAGTGAATAGGAAGTGAATATGATAGGTTCATTGTGCATGCCGCAATGCCACAATTTTTATTTAATCCAAATCAAACTCGTCATTCGTCCTGTCACACCATCCCGTCGATAAGAATAAAATTTTTCCGGTTCGCTAAAAGTACAAAAATGACCGCCGGAAATTTGATGAACTCCTGCCCGATGCAAACGTAGTCGTGCTAAGTGATAAATATCTGCATAATATTTTCTGGCGTGCGATTCAATCGACTTAAATGCAAGCGCTGCGGATGCATCTGCTTCAACAAACCTGGCACGGACTTCTTCACCGACTTCAAATTTGGATGGACCAATTGCAGGGCCTAGCCAGGCCAAAATGTGCTCCGAATTTGCTCCGGCTGCTTGCATCGTTGAAATTGTATTTTCAAGTATGCCATCCGCCAAACCGCGCCAGCCAGCGTGTGCAGCACCAACTACACCGTGTTTTGCATCACAAAATAAGACGGGCAAACAATCTGCCGTAAGAACGGCGCAAACTACATTAGCCTGCGTTGTAATGCATGCGTCTGCAATCAGACTGTTTTGGTGCTGATCAAAATTCAGAACGGAAGTACCGTGAACTTGTGACAGCCATTTCGGCTCATTGGGCAGAGCTTGAGCAAGCAATGCACGATTTATCAAAACGTGTTCAAACTGATCACCGACGTGATCACCCAAATTAAATCCACCCGGATTCAATCCGGTTGCTGCTGTGCCATCACCATAAGGAGCAAGGCTCACGCCGCCTGTCCGACACGTCGAGAATGCACCAAAATGCGCGCCAAACTGTACAGATAATTGCGGCCAGTCAGGCTTCAACATCATCTATTCCAGCACGTACCAACAGTGCGGCAATATCTACTGCCAATTCAACTTGCCATGAACATTCCTGATGATTTTTTGGATGAATCAATCCTAACCGGCGTGCTTGCAATGCCTGGCGATCAAAATGACTGGCCAAATGCTGCTTTCCATATAAAACGTCACCAACCAGAGGAAATCCTGAGTGCGCCATATGAACCCGGATTTGATGTGTACGACCTGTTTCAAGTTGGCACTCAACCAGGCTAACCGATTTACCATCCAACGCGCCAATAGCGATACGCTGAAAATGCGTTAACGCCGGTTTAGCAGAAGGACTATCTGAGACGGCCATTTTAATGCGGTCCCGCGGATGCCTGGCCATAGGCAAGTCTATCGTGCCGGATAAGTTGGGCTTACCCCAAACCAACGCTAAATACTCCCGCTTAACCGTACGCGCTTGTAACTGGCGTACTAAATCTGTCTGTGCTTCCAGGGTTTTTGCAACCACCATTAAACCACTGGTGTCTTTATCTAAACGATGCACGATACCGGCGCGAGGGACGCCTCCCAGCGCGGGATAATAATGCAGCAAACCGTTGAGCAATGTGCCCGACCAATTTCCTGCGGCCGGATGTACAACCAGACCGGCTGGCTTATTAATCACCATGATTGTGTCATCTTCGAAAACAATTTCTAACGCCATTTTTTCCGGCGAATAAGCGTTATCTTCCGGAGCCGGTTGAGGATGTACGATGACTTCTTCGCCTCCCAACACCATCATTTTGTTACGGCCAACTTCGCCATCAACCATGACATGGCCTGAAGTTATCCATTGTTGAAGTCTGCTGCGGGAAAATTGCGGAATTAATCCGGCGATCACTTTATCTAAGCGATCTCCGCACACATCATCACTTAATTTAACTATAATCGGGCTCGCATCAGGAAGGGAGGCTGATTCAGTCTCTTCCGCAATTTCATCAACCCAATCATCAGCAAATTCGTCTGACTGAATTTCTGAATCAGGTATTTTGGATGGGATAGTTTTTGTCACAGTAGTCCCATCAGATATAATCCCCAACTTGTTTAAAAATGCTCATGCAAAGCCCATGCAAAAAATTTCATTAAAACACTTCACTGTCACCAAACTCATCGTTATCACTCTCTTCGGGATAGCAGCATGTGGAATCTTGCCGGAAAAAATAGACGAAACCAAAGGGTGGTCTGCGGCCCAGCTTTATGAGGAATCCAAAAATGATCTCAGTAATGGCAATTATGAAAATGCCATTAAGAAGTTAGAAAAACTGGAATCGCGTTACCCTTTTGGAACTTATGCGCAACAAGCGCAAATTGACATTCCCTACATATATTATAAACAAGACGACCAGGCTCAGGCTCTCGCCGCTATTGAACGCTTCATTAAATTACATCCCAATCACGAAAACCTGGACTATATCTATTATCTGCGTGGGTTGGTTAACTTTAATGATCGGATCAGCTTGCTTCAATCGCTTGCAAAACAAGATATGTCCGAGCGGGATCCAAAAGCAGCACGCGAAGCGTTTGATGCATTTAAAGCGTTGGTCACCCGTTTTCCAAACAGTAAATACACACCAGATGCACTATTACGAATGAAATATCTGGTCAACACGATGGCGCAATATGATCTTCACGTTGCCAAGTATTATTATCGTCGCGGAGCTTATTTGGCATCGGCAAACCGTGCTCAATCTGCCATTAAAGAATATCCTGACGCGCCTGCCATTGAAGAAGCTTTATTTGTTTTATACAAGAGCTACGACAAAATGGGATTAATTACATTGCGTGATGATACTAAGCGCATCTTTAATCAAAATTACCCCGACAGCAAATTTACGGAAGTAAATAAAGAAGTCAAGTCCTGGTGGGAACTCTGGTAAAAATTGAACGGGGGATTTTTCAACAAGTGGGCTTCTTTTACAAGGCTGAACTGCCTTGTGATGCTAAGGAACCGTGCAAACGAACCGGTTCCGCAATCTTCGTTCCTTCACTGAAAATCACCGCTACCAGGCCAAGAGGAACTATTGTCTTTGTGGCCGGATAGAAAATTCCGGCTTATAGAAAAAAAAACGAACTGGTTCTGTCTCTGCCCGCATCTTTGGCCGAGTAGAGTGCCAGATCAGCCGCATGAATAATCTCCTTAATAGTCATACCTTGCCCTGGTGCTTCTGCAACACCAATCGAAACTGTCATGGGCGGTAAAGGATGACCATGAAAATACACTTTGCCTTTTTTAACAAGTTCACGAAACTGTTCAAGTCGACTGTGTGCCGAAGTCATATCGGTGTTGATCATTACTACCAAAAATTCTTCACCACCAAAGCGACAACTAATGTCGCTTCCCCTGAAAACATCTTGCAACAGATCACCAATAAATTTAAGCACTTCATCGCCTGCGGCATGACCATGTGTATCGTTAAACGATTTAAAGAAATCGAGATCAAGCATTGCTACACACAAGGATTGTTTCTCACGAATCGTCCGCTGCAGTTCCCTTGGCAAGGTTTCATCTAAGTAGCGTCGATTAAATAATCCGGTAAGAGAGTCATGAATTGATTGCTCATATAAGGCTTTAGAGTCATCCATTAATTTGGCATTGGAATCAGATATTTCTTTAATGAGAGCCTGATTTTCATATTGCAAGTAAAGCGCAGTTGCTAACAGCTTATATCCACGTATGGAGGTCACCACCATGAACGATATGTAAGCGATCACGGTGATTCCCAATAATGTATAGGCGAAGCCGCCTTGCAAAAAAATCCAGATAGCTAGAGGTACACCGATGATGCATAGGTAGGTTAAAGACGCTTTTAAGTTTGCGTTTAATGTCTGAACTCCGCCTGCCGTCACACCTGCGGTAATGACAATGATGACCATTTGATGCATCAGATCATCATTTGGCATAAAAACAGAATTAATCGCTCCCCACATGGCCGCAGATAGGGTCACGCCAATTAAAAAAATAGCCAGGTGCCAGTTGTTATTTTTGGGGCGGTAACGAAATAAATAGACGGCAAACATCCGAAATAAGGACACCGCCGCAACAGCAGCAAACCAAACTGAAATTAACGTTTTAGTCTGGCCTTGATACAAGATCATAAAAACAATAAATGCACCAACGAAATTCGCCGGAACGCTTGTCAATAAATTATCATGAAGAATTTTCACTTGCTCAGAAAATACTTTGTCCTTAATACTGAGCTGGTACGCGTTATTGCTGTTTGGCTGTTCCAATGGCAAATCTCCTTTACATTGTCTTGCTCTCTAAAACCCTCTAAACCATATACTACGACTAAGACAACAACAGAGATAGATAATGTTACCCGTCCGGTCAACAAATTTCAGATAACCCTGGTTTAAGCGCTCTTCATTTTAGTAAAGCATCTTCACTATTCTTCTCAACTCCTCGCGAATTTCTTCAATCGGCTGATTAGAATTAATCACTCTGAATCTGGCCGGAAATTCTGCTGCTCTGCGCAAATATTCCATACGCGTATGGACAAAAAATTCGGTTTGTTCTTGTTCAAATTTATCCAGCTCTCGCGTTGCTTTCAAGCGTTCACGTGCTACTTCTAGCGGCACATCAAATAACAACGTCAAATCCGGCTGCAAATCAGGATGTACCCATTTTTCTAAAATTTCCAGTTTTGCGATAGCTAATTTTCGTCCGCCGCCCTGATAAGCAAAACTGGCATCGGTAAATCGATCTGAAACCACCCAGTCACCGCGCGCTAATGCTGGCTTAATCACCATGGCTATATGTTCACTTCTTGCTGCAAACATGAGCAATGCTTCCGTTTCTATATGCATAGGCTGACGTAATAACAGCGTGCGAAGTTGCTCACCTAATTCCGTTCCACCGGGCTCACGGGTACTGACAACGCGATGGCCCGCCGCCTCTAATAAACTCACCACAAAAGGAATGTGGGTAGATTTTCCTGCACCGTCGATACCTTCAAAGGTAATCAGTTTTGCTCTGTTCATCGAAACATTTTTTCAAAGTTATCGCGCGTAACGCTTATTTACGTAATCATTAACTGCACGATTATGATCATTCAAATTGGTTGAAAATTGACTACTGCCATCACCACGCGAAACAAAAAACAGTGCGTCAGTCTGTGCCGGATTTAAAGTCGCCGTAATGGATTCCAGGCCAACCAATGCGATTGGTGTCGGCGGCAAACCCACACGCGTATAAGTGTTGTACGGCGTATCTGTTAATAAGTCGCTCTTACGAATATTGCCTTGATACAGTTCACCCATGCCATAAATAACAGTCGGATCCGTTTGCAATAACATCCCTTTTCGCAAACGATTCACGAACACCCCCGCGATCATTTGCCGATCCGATTTCAATCCAGTTTCCTTCTCCACGATAGACGCCAAAATCAACGCTTCATACGGATTTTTAAAAGGCGTTGCCTTTACATCACGCTGCTTCCAGGCCGCTAACAAATGCTGTTGCAACTGATTAAAAGCCTGCTGATAAACAGCCATATCACTCGCTCCTTTGGGGAACAAATAAGTATCCGGAAAAAATAATCCTTCGGCCTGTGGGTAATCCGAATTAAGTCTGGCCAGAATTTCCTGTTCAGTGAAATCGGCCGTGTCATGCTGCAAGTAGGGATTTTGAAGCATGGCCTGACGCATTTGTTTAAACGACCAGCCTTCAATCAACGTCAGACTGAATTGTAAAAACTCACCACGCACCGTTTTATTTAATAACTCCTGCGGAGTAATCCCCGCTTGAGCTAAATACGTACCGGCTTTAATTTTATTTTGTTGATCTGTCAGACGTGCCAACACTTCAAACAACACAGGTTGAACGGGAACACCGGCATTGGCAATTTGCTGTGCACTGCTTCGCAAACCACTGCCCGGTTTAATCGTAAATTCGTACGCGCTGCTTGAAATGGGTTGCGTGGTCCAATAACTGAAACCAGCATATGCCGCTGCTGCCAGCAATAAAAAGAGAATGACTAATTTTTTTAACATAAGTAGTTGAACGGACGTGTTTCTTGCAACGGATTTATAATCTTCTGTCTGATGCTCAGTTTCATTCATAACTCAACACCAAAACAGCTCGCAATGATAATGCCAAACGCGCAATAACCACGCTGTTCTTAGCTAATTAAATTCAAACACCATGCCAAATACACACACCGTTCCGTCATCACATCCATTTCCAACAGGGCTATGCAACTTAACGCAATTCGCGCTTATTTCAGCCAGTGGCACAGATGCAACCAACTTTTTGCACAGCCAATTCACCAATGACATTAAATCTTTACCAGAAAATAGCGCGTGTCTGGCGGGATATTGCTCAACCAAAGGACGGTTATTGGCGAGTTTATTAGTTTGGAAATCCGCCAGCTCAGAGGAAAAATCTCTTTTTCTTGAAGTACCCGCTGAGTTACAGGAATCGTTACAAAAGCGTTTACAAGTATTTGTGATGCGTTCCAAAGTTAAGTTGAATAACGTGACTGAATCGAATGCGATTTTAGGTATTCTGGGCGAACCAACAGCGCGTTCATTAATGGAATGGTTTCCGACAATTCCAACGTCGCCGTATGAATTAATACATAGCGAAGCAGGTGTTTTGATACGTTTGGCGGATGCGCGGGAAATAGCGCGTTATCAATGGATAATAAGCAAACAATTATTTGAACAAATCTGGCCTGTGATTTACGCAACACGCAATCAACAATTTCCGATCTTGCCTGCACACGTTTGGTCATTGTCTGAAATCCACGCCGGGATACCTCATATCAGCCTGGCAACTCAAGAAAAATTTGTTCCTCAGATGGTTAATTATGAATTAATCGGCGGAGTTAATTTCAAAAAAGGCTGTTATCCCGGCCAGGAAATCGTGGCCCGTACACATTACCTCGGCAAACAAAAACGTCGCATGATACTTGCTCAAATTGACAACGCCACTGTCCAAAGTGGCATGGAAGTTTTTGCCAGCGACGATCCAAGCCAACCGTGCGGCATGGTGGTCAATGCGCAGCCGAATGCCGTTGGCGGAAGTGACTGTTTGATTGAAATTAAAACGGCATATTTAAGCGACGCTATCGTGCAACTGAACACAGGTGAGATTTGTCGCTGGCTGCCTATGCCCTATTCTTTACCTGGCAACATCGCTGAATAAAATGTAGGGTGGGCACGTTTTTTTGCCCACGCGGTCGTGAATCAACTGCGGCGCACATTAAGAATTGAATTAATCAACCAACCGCGTGGGCACAAAAAACGTGCCAACCCTACAAAAAAATTATGTGCTTACTCGTTTTTTCCTGGCAAGTCATTGCTGAATGTCCGTTAATCGTCGCTGCCAATCGCGATGAATTTTATAGTCGCCCATCCGCACCGGCGTCCTGGTGGAAAGATCATCCCACTATCTTCGCACCGCGTGATTTAGAGGCTGAGGGAACCTGGCTGGGTTTAGCTAAATTAAAAAATGGCGGTTATAAATTTGCCGCACTAACTAATGTACGCGATGGTTCCGAAGTAATTCCAAATGCCCCTTCGCGCGGAAAATTGGTATCTGATTATTTAACCGGTTCTGACAATATAAAAAGTTATCTCCAGCACCTGGTGGGCAATGCAAAAAACTACAATGGTTTTAATTTACTGCTGGGAGAAATCAGCGACGCTACGCAAGAATTAAGCTGGTTTTCAAATAGAAATAGTTTGGATGAAAAAAACGGTCAGTTACTCGCGCCAGGAATTTATGGATTATCTAATGGCGCCTTAAATTCTCCATGGCCCAAAGTGAGTAAAGCCAAAGCTGAAATGGCGAGTTTGCTGTGCCAAAATGCGCCGCAAGCAGCCTTTTTTGAAATGCTATCTGATACCCAACCCGCCCCGGATCATCGTTTGCCAGATACCGGCGTCAGCCTGGAAATGGAGCGACTACTTTCCTCTGTTTGTATTGAATCGGAAAGCTACGGAACGCGTAGTTCTATGTTGGTTGAGATTGCTGATGACGGTGTTTTTCAGTATCAGGAACGTGTGTTGCGATGAAAAAATCGTAGGTTGGGCTAACGCTTTATCAGCCCAACACTCAGCACTAAAATCAATCAGGCTTGGGAAATTTGAAGGTTCAATGTACAAAGATGGGTTATTTGTCGATCAACCATGTTGGGCTGATAAAGCGTTAGCCCAACCTACAACTGTTGGACCAATTGACAAAATGGAGGACAATATTGTGTTTCCGCGGTACATGTCATTTCACACTAACAAAAGCTGCCTGAACTTTATCAACGACGATAACGCTGCGGAAAAAACGGCGTTTTCACCACTTCCAACGCCACCGGCATGCCACGCACCATCGCATGCAATTTGGTACCGACAGATGAAAAGGCCAGGCTGACATAACCCATCGCTACCGGAGAATTCACGCTCGGGCCATAGCCACCGCTGGTCACTTTTCCGATAATTTTTCCATCCGCATCAACAATATCTGCGCCTTCACGTACCGGAATTTTTTCAGTAATTTGAAAACCGACCCGCTTTTTGCTCACACCTTCAGCCAATTGACGTTGAATAACTGCCGCTCCCGGATAACCTCCTGCGCGTGCGCCATCAGCACGACGTACTTTAGATAACGCCCAGGCCAGACTGGCTTCCACTGGCGTGATCGTTGTGTCCATATCGTGTCCGTACAAACATAACCCTGCTTCTAAACGTAACGAATCACGTGCGCCCAATCCGATGGCTGCCACTTCTGGCTGTGCTAATAACAAGCGCGCCAATTTTTCCGCATATTGATTGGGCACCGATATTTCAAAACCATCTTCGCCGGTATAACCGGAACGACTAATGAAACATGTCGCACCAACTAACGTCACTTCTTTAGAATCCATAAACACCATTGCTGCCGATTCCGGTAACAACCGTTCCATGACAGCAGCCGCTGCCGGGCCTTGCAACGCAAGCAAAGCGCGCTCAGCCAATTCTTCTACTTTGCACAGTCCTTCCAAATACTTGCGCATATGCGCAATATCTTGTTGTTTGCAAGCGGCATTCACCACGACAAACAACGAGTCACCCATATTACTAATCATCAAATCATCCAGAATGCCGCCCTGGTCGTTGGTGAACACAGCGTAACGTTGTTTGTTGACGGGTAAATCGAGCACATCAATCGGCACCAATGTTTCCAAAGCGCGCGCAATATTCGCTCCGTTCGACGGGGTCAGGCGTACCTGACCCATGTGTGAAACATCAAATAAACCCGCTGCTGTGCGGGTATGTAAATGTTCTTTCATCACACCCAGCGGATATTGCACGGGCATTTGGTAACCAGCGAAAGGCACCATACGGGCGCCGAGTTCGATGTGTAAATCGTACAAAGCGGTGTGAAGTAGATTGGTTGATTCGGTTTCGTTGGACATGTTGGTTTCCTGGTTGGATTATTCTTTTCCTCCCCACCCATAAACCTGTCGCGGTGTAGCTCCCTCTCCCGTTACGCGGGAGAGAGTTGGGGAGAGGGCTCGTGAAACTGGGAAAAATTTTAATTAGAATTTGATTGGTAATAAAGAGAAGGTGTTAATGAATAAGGTTTTGGCCATAGCACCCACCCTCCGCGGGCCGCCCTCTCCCCAACTCTCTCCCGCGCAACGGGAGAGGGAGCTAAATACGGCTAAATAATACCTTCGAAGCCCACATAAAAACGGGAGTCATGGGCAGGAAACTAACAGCATGCTACTCATAATCCGACATCGGTGGGCAAGAACAAACCACATGACGATCACCATAAACATTGTCAACCCGACCAACTGGCGGCCAATATTTACTACCGTTTTTAAGTGACGCAATCGGAAACACAGCTTGCTCACGAGTGTAGACATGGTTCCATTCCGCAGCTAACGCCATCGAGGTATGCGGCGCATGTCGCAGTGGACTTTCTTCTGCACTGATTTTTCCGCTGGCCACATCCGCAATCTCTGCACGAATCGCAATCATGGCGTCACAAAAGCGATCTATTTCATGACGGTCTTCACTTTCGGTCGGCTCAATCATCAACGTACCAGGTACAGGGAAAGACATGGTCGGCGCATGAAAACCGAAATCCATTAAACGCTTAGCGACATCATCCACCGTCACTCCGGTTTCATCTTTGATCGGGCGCAAATCCACAATACATTCATGCGCCACGATACCGCCCTTCCCCGCATACAAAATCGGGTAATGCGCGGACAAACGTTTGGCAATGTAATTGGCATTCAATATCGCTACCTGACTTGCTTGCTTTAAACCTTCCTGGCCCATCAATTTGATGTACGTCCAGCTAATCGGCAAAATGCTGGCACTTCCCCAAGGCGCGGCGCACACCGGCGCAGATTGTTTTTCCAATAAATGATGACCAGGTAAAAATGGAATCAAGTGCGATTTAACACCGATAGGACCAACACCCGGGCCACCGCCACCGTGTGGAATACAAAAGGTTTTATGCAGGTTCAGATGTGAAACATCGCCACCAAACTGACCTGGCTGACATAAACCCACCATCGCATTCATGTTGGCGCCATCGATATAAACCTGACCGCCGTGTTGATGAATAATGGCGCAGATTTCTTTAATCGCTGCTTCAAAAATCCCATGCGTCGATGGATAGGTAATCATCAACGCCGCCAGCACGCTCGCATGCTGTTCCGCTTTTGCTTTTAAATCCGCCACATCCACATTGCCATCGTTGTCGCATTGCACCACCACTACTTGCATGCCCACCATATGTGCCGTCGCCGGATTTGTACCGTGTGCTGAACTCGGAATTAAGCAAATATTCCGATGCGCATCTCCCCGACTATGGTGATAAGAACGAATAGCCATCAAACCAGCATATTCGCCTTGTGAACCGGCATTCGGTTGTAGCGAAACCGCATCGTATCCGGTACAAGCCACTAACATTTGTTCCAGTTCCGTAATCAGACGCGCATAGCCTTGCGTTTGTTCTCTTGGCGCAAATGGATGCATGTTGGCGAATTCTGGCCAGGAAACCGGGATCATTTCAGCAGTAGCATTCAACTTCATCGTGCAAGATCCAAGCGGAATCATGGTGCGATCTAATGCCAGATCTTTATCGGCTAACTTACGCAAATAGCGTAGCAACTGGGTTTCAGAATGATGACTCTGGAAAACCGGATGCGTTAAAAATGCACTATGACGTTGCAGCTCAGACGGAATGCATGCGGAAGCGCTTCCTTTAGATTGTGCAAAAACGGATTTAAAGTCAGGCAATTTTTGTTCGCTGGACGCAAATGCGGCCCAGATTGCCTGCACATCCGATTCGCCGCAGGTTTCATCCAAAGAGACGCCAATAGTGACATCGTCGATCTGACGCAAATTGATATTTAATCCACGCGCCACCACATGAATCACTTTGGTGCGTGCGTTTGTTGTCACTTCGATCGTGTCAAAAAAACGTTCATTTTTTACCGTGTAACCCAGCTGCCGCAAACCAACCACCAGCGCGGTAGTTACATGATGAACGCGATACGCGATGCGCTTAATGCCTTCTGGTCCGTGATAGACCGCAAACATGCCGGCAATATTGGCTAACAAGACCTGAGCAGTACAAACGTTGCTCGTCGCTTTCTCACGACGAATATGTTGCTCACGCGTTTGCAACGCCAGGCGATACGCCGGGTTACCGTGACTATCAATTGAGACGCCCACCACGCGACCGGGCATCTGGCGTTTGTATTCATCTTTCGTCGCAAAATAAGCGGCATGTGGTCCACCAAAACCAAGCGGCACACCAAAACGTTGCGAAGACCCGATCGCCACATCTGCACCAAATTCACCTGGCGGCTTGAGCAAAGCCAGAGCCAGTAAATCAGCAGCCACCACCACCAACGCCTGTTTGCTGTGCGCGAGCTGGGCGGTTTTCTCAAAAGAATAAATCTCACCACTTAATGCCGGGTATTGCAGTAACACGCCAAAACAATCGAACTTATCTAAACCAGTGCGATGGTTTCCGACCACGACTTCTATGCCGATCGGTGCGGCACGTGTTTTAACAACATCGACAGTTTGTGGAAAGCAGTCTTCAGACACAAAGAACACATTGCTTTTATTTTTTGAAATGCGGTGGCAAAACGTCATCGCTTCTGCCGCCGCAGTAGCTTCATCCAACAAAGAAGCATTGGCGATTTCCATACCGGTTAAATCGCTGATCATGGTTTGAAAATTCAGCAACGCTTCCAGCCGGCCTTGTGAAATTTCAGGTTGGTACGGTGTGTAAGCGGTATACCAGGCAGGATTTTCTAACAGATTACGTTGGATAACGTTAGGCGTATGCGTGTTGTAATAACCCATGCCGATATACGATTTGACGACCTGATTTTGTCCGGCGATTTCACGCAACAATTCAAGTACATCAGGTTCATTGCCGGCATGTCCTAGTTGTAAAGGTTGGTCCGACAAAATCGATGCCGGAATGACTTGCCGGATAAATTCATCCATCGTGCCAAATCCGAGCGTATTCAACATAAATTGAATATCAGCTGACGATGTACCGATGTGACGGGAAACGAATTCTGAATTGAGCTCCAGATGCTCTTGTGCTGCGCGTTGCAAAACCATGATTACTCCTCAAATTTACCTGACCTGATGGGAGCTATTTAAATCGTGCCTGGTCGGTTTTGCTCCCTCTCCCGCGCATTTTACAAATAAGCGGGAGAGGGCTGGGGAGAGGGTTCGTGAATAGTGACTAATCGTTGGTAAACATCGAATTCATCATCAAAAACAAATACAGGTTTTTAATATCGTTCGTAGCATATCAACCACCCTCTCCCCAACCCTCTCCCGCGAAACGGGAGAGGGAGTAAGACCGACCGGCCTTAATTTAAATTACGCTCCCAAAAAACTAATTAACCCAACTTAGCTACAAATTCTTTATACGCCGCTTCGTCCATCAACGTATTCAATTGATTTGCATCAGCAACCGTCATCTTAAAAAACCAACCAGCACCCAACGGATCTTCATTCACCACGCCAGGCTCGTCATTTAATGCACTGTTCACTTCAACAACCGTCCCATTAAAAGGCATCGCAATACCGCCCGCCGTTTTAACCGACTCAATCACCGCAACTTCGTCACCTGTTTTATAAGCGGCATCCACCTCAGGCAACTGGATATACACCAAATCACCTAAATGGCTTTGCGCATAATCAGTAATGCCTACTGTGATAACGTTATTGTCTTCCAAACGCAGCCATTCATGCTCGCTGGTAAATTTCATTTTGCTCATGGTTTGATCTCCCTGGTGTATTCAAAAATGGTAATTAACTTAACGATTTTTAAGTGAAGGATTGTAGTGGCACCGGATATTCTCATGTACTCATACTGAAACCCATAATTTCGATTTAAATTAGAATTTACCGTATGATTTCTTCATTTATCAAAAAATACTTCATTTATTTTTTTAAAAAAAATTGATGAGGAAAATATTCACTGTAGTAGTTACATAGTGGCTGCTAAACCAGTTTAACTCTGTCAGGGTAATCCGCAATGGATTTAGGATTTCTGATCACAGATACTATCCGCGGCTTTACGTCAGTAAAGAGCCATTGCACTAAACAACAAATTTAACCTGACTTACTAATTGAAAGTATTTATGAACGGAACACCCCACACAACATTAGACTTCTTTCGGAACCTATAAAATACTGTTTTGAAGCTATTTTGGATGCTACATGCGGTACGACACGATAAAGAATTTGCAAGAGGAAGATTTCCGCCGGCTGACAGGGGTGAAATTTGGCACCT
>Ga0209512_1001166_pt1 | contig 34713 bp, 37 predicted proteins | sample frozenSSSSmetaG_FD_184142 | JGI IMG/M metagenome (GOLD analysis project Ga0209512, IMG submission 184142) | Glacier valley bacterial and archeal communities from Borup Fiord, Nunavut, Canada, to study Microbial Dark Matter (Phase II) -... | ecosystem: Environmental > Aquatic > Freshwater > Ice >...
GGAAAACTAGGAGCGCCGTTCGCGGTCGGAGACGCTACTCGAGGTTCGCGTGACGGGGCCAGAGTTCGTCAGCGGTAGATCCGCTGCGCTGCCAGAGAGTGTCGAAGAGTGCGTCACCGAGGAGTACGACGACCTGCTCGAAGAGGCTTCCGGAGTATTGGGTCGACACCGTCGCGCTGCGATCGAGCTTCGCGGCCGCGGGAACCACGATGGTCGCGGTGGCCAGTTGCGCCAGGGGCGAGTCGGCAACGGTGGTGATCGCCGCTACCTGTGCTCCCCTCTCGATCGCCGTTTGCGCCGCCCTGAGGATTCCGGCGGTGGTGCCAGAGCCGCTCGCCGTGACAAGCAGATCGTGCTCCACGATCGCTGGAGTCGTGACTTCACCGACGACGTGCACCTCGAGACCCAGGTGCATGAGGCGCATGGCCGTCATCCGAAGCGCAAGCCCGGACCGCCCCGCGCCGAGCACGAAGATGCGCGGCGCGGCTGCCACGAGATCTACGACACGTGCCAACGCGCGCGTTTCGCCACGTGCCAGCCGTTCGACGACGGTGTCGATCTCTCCCCTGATTCTGGTGAGCGAGAATTCGATGCCGACTTCTACTTCTTCCATTAGTCCACCCTGCACGGGCGCCGCCAGCGGCACCCCCATTCGATCCAACAGGCCTACCTACCCAAAAGTATGGGAACGATCGAATGGGTAGGCTAATTCCATGGTTCCAGAAGACCTGCTCCCCTCCCCCGCCTCGCGACAGCTCGTGCACGAGCACGCGCGTGCCATCGCCGAACAGGCTGACCGTCATGCGGTCACGCTGGAATCGCTTCTGGCTATGCTGCGATCCACCCGGCTGGAAGACAGGGCGGCGCGAACGATGGCGATCGATGTAGCCACGACCGCGCTCGTCGGATTGAGAATGGTCACCGACCAACAGCGCAGCACGACACTCGAACCGGTCGTGGGAGCTTTTGCTCGCTTGCGAAACGATCTACGACCCCTGGCGCGGTTTGGAAAATTGGACGTGCAGTTCGTGGAACCGCCGACCACCGGGCGCGCCCTTCCCGGTGAGGTCGCTCACGCCGCACGTGCCATTGTGCGCAGTGCAGTTCTGGCTTTTGTCGACTCTGGCCAGTCCCAGCGAGTGCGGATCCAATGGGACTGCGACGGGCTCAACCTGCTGATCGGCATCCGGGATGACGGCCAGGGTGAGCTCACCGTCCATGACGACTCCCTGCGCCCGATAGCCGAACGCGTTGCATCGCTCAACGGGGAACTGACCGTCTCTGCGGTGGCTGGCTGGGGTTCATCTCTCGACATCCGGCTTCCGCTGGATCCCCCGGTCGAACCACAGCTCCTCGCAGACACCGTCGAACTGTCACAACGAGAGCGCGAGGTCCTGTCGTTGGTGTCGTCGGGCGCGAGAAATCGTGAGATCGCCATCGAGCTTGCGATCAGTGAGAACACTGTGAAGTTTCACGTTTCCAACCTCCTCGCGAAGGCCGGGGCACGGTCACGCGGCGAGTTGGCCGCCCTGGCCCGGTCAGTCCAGTCGCGTCCAGGCACGCAATAACCATCCCAATGTCAGGTACGCAGCTCCCGAAGTAGTCCGGAATTCGCGTAGGTGCTCACCGGCACGCCAAAGAGTCCCACGATTCTGACCAGGAACGCCACCGCGGCATACCAGGGCATGACGATGCCTGCACCACCCGCGATAGGAAGTAGCGCGATTGTCGAGGCGGTGTCGAACCCCGGGCCGAATTTGACGCCGACGATCAACATCTTCCCGGGGCGATCGAGCGATCCTCCCGCTCGTCCGAGATATCCGCAGCAGCCCAAACACCGTCCGAAGTCGAGCGGACGTTTCGGCTCCAACTCTCCCAAATGGCGTCCAGCGGCGACGTGTGCGTCGACATTCCGACGTAGCGTGCGAGACTCCCGGCACACTCGAATTCCAGAACGCGGACTGGCGGCAGCACGGCAAGCCCCCGCGCACCTGCTGACAGCACGCTATCGAGAACGCGGTTTGGCCCGATCACGCCAGGAATGTCTACCCCTCCGCCGACAACGAGTTCCTCGACGAAAAGGGGAACGTCTTCGATCGTGACATCTGTGCGCTGGTGCACGAGACCGCCGGACTCTCCCACCCGCCCAAGGACGACCGTCTCACGCACGCACGCGAGAGCATTCGCCGCGAGAGCGATTCGCATCGTCCGTCGGACATTCGCACCGTCGGCGACGATCATCGGTAAGCCGTGCCAGAGGAAAACGCCGCCGGTTTCCACCACAACATCCACCATCCATTTTGATCGTTCACCGTCCGCGTCGTAAGCGACGGTCCCGCCGATGTCCTCCAGCTCGAGCGTGCAACCCTCCCCGACCGTGATCTCGATGCAGACTTCGTCGCCTCCTAGCAGCAGGGCACCACCAGCGACAAGAGCCACGCGCGCCGACGACAAACCGTGCGTGATAACGCGAGGAACAATCGCGCCAGCGCGAAAATCGAGCCGGGCCCGCCCGCGGTCAGGCTGAAGGGAGATGTATGCCACGAGGGTGAACTAGTGCGTGTGTACCTGGTCGGGGTGCTCGTGGGTGTGGGACGACCCGCCATCGTCGTTGGCGTGGAAGTGGGGCGCCATCGGGCCCGGGTCCTGTGGCATATGGTTGCCGGACCGGTGGGCGGCGAGCAGGCGAAGGACCCAGGCGCGAAGTTCAGCGACGGATTCCGTGTCTGTCCGCGACAACGCAAGCACCTCGCCGCCGTCACGGGCTGCGCGGGCGTCCGCCACCATGGTCGGCACGTCGACGCCGACATACGGCGCGAGGTCGGTCTTGTTGACGACGAGCAGGTCGGCGCGGGCAATCCCCGGGCCGCCTTTTCGCGCGACGTCACCTCCGCCGGCGACGTCGAGTACGAAGATTTGCGCATCGACCAGTGCGGGCGAGAATGTCGCGGTCAGGTTATCCCCGCCGGATTCGATCAGCACCACGTCGAGGGGGGCGAAGTCGCGCTCCAGGTCCTCGACCGCCAACAGGTTTACAGTAATGTCGTCGCGGATCGCCGTGTGCGGGCAGGCGCCGGTCTCCACCGCGCGGATCCGTTCCGCGTCAAGGACGCCCGCCGACCGCAGGAAGCGGGCGTCTTCGTCGGTGTAGATGTCGTTGGTTATGACGCCGAGACGCAGCTCGTGGGATAGGGACCGGCAGATAGTGGCAATCAGTGAACTCTTGCCGGTTCCGACGGGGCCGGCGATGCCGAGCCGGAGCGAACGGGTGGGCGTGGATTCAGGCACGGAACAACCTTTGCGTAATGAGGGAGTGGGATTCTGCCCACTCTTCGGTCTGGGGAGCCCCGGACGCCGGGATAGCGTCAGAAGAGGTCAGTGCCGCAATGGCAGGGACGAGATGGTCGACCGAAGCACACGCGCGGAGTACCCAGCCCGCGGGAATCGCGGGATCGATCGGAGCAAGCTTCAACAGGGCCGCCGCAACAGTCTGCGCGTCGTCGTAGATCACGAGGCGCACGAGGCTCTCCCCATCGAGGCTCGCGGCAGCCGCGATAGCCCCGACCACGACGGGACGGGACAGCGGCGGGGATGCAGCGGAACAGGCGTCGATACCCGGGTGCCCTGGCCACAACCGGGATCCAAGGCGGAGGTAGCCGCGGCCGAGCGAGCGGGACACCTCACGCACCGCCCGGCTCGGTGTGCGCGCCGCCCAGGCCGACTCGACCCTCGCCAGCTCGGCATTCATCCGGTCACCCTGTGCCGAGAGGGAGACATGCCTGGCCACCACCGCGGTGCCTGCCTCCACGAGAGATACCGAGTGCGCCCGTCCCAAGAGGTAGTCGAACACCCGGCTCGCTGGCATACCTGCCGCTAGCGCCGGTTCCAGACCCGCCGAGTGCACGTGCCCACCGACCGGCAAGCGAGCATCCGCGAGCATCATCACGAGAGTCGTTGTTGCCGGAATTCCGGTCACGGCGGTGGGCATTTCGATCTAGAACATCGTGTAAAGCTGCGCGAGGGGCAGACGGTCAACGGGAGCGGGCACGACCAGATCACCGTCGATGCTGATGGCGAAGGTGTCCGGACGGATATCGATCCGGGGCAAGAGGTCGTTATTTTTCATCTGTGCCTTACCGACGGCACGGGTCGGCGCCACCGGCAGCAGTCGCCGCCGCAACCCGAGACGTTCCGCCACACCGTCGTCGAGAGCAGCCGGCGAGACAAACGACACTGACAGATCGGCACCGATGGCGTTGGCGAACGCAGGCCGCATCAGTACCGGTTGCGGGGTGGGAATGGACGCATTGGGGTCCCCCAATGCACCCCAGACGATGCCGCCGCCCTTGATGATCACCGACGGACGGATACCGAAGAACTTCGGGTCCCACAGCACGAGGTCGGCGAGCTTGCCCGGCTCCACCGAGCCGACCTCGCCCTCGATCCCGTGGGCGACCGCGGGGTTGATCGTGTACTTGGCAATGTATCGGCGGGCACGCTCATTGTCGGCAGGCAAGCTACTGCCGAGCGGCCCACGTCGGGCTTTCATCACGTGGGCCACCTGCCAAGTGCGCGTAATCACCTCACCTATTCGGCCCATCGCTTGCGCGTCGGACGACACGATCGACAGCGCTCCCATGTCGTGGAGGATATCCTCCGCCGCAATCGTCGTCGCACGAATGCGGGACTCGGCGAACGCAAGGTCCTCTGGCACGGTCGGGTTGAGATGGTGACACACCATGAGCATGTCGAGGTGCTCAGCAACCGTGTTCACCGTGTGGGGCAGCGTCGGGTTCGTCGACCCCGGAATGATGTGCGGCAGCGAGGCGATCCGCAGGATGTCAGGCGCATGGCCGCCACCGGCACCCTCGACGTGAAAAGCATGGATCGATCGGCCGGCGATCGCACTGATGGTCGACTCAACGAAACCAGACTCATTGAGGGAGTCCGAGTGCAGCGCAACCTGCAGGCCGAACTCGTCCGCAGCCCGCAACGCCGCGTCGATCGCCGCGGGAGTGGAACCCCAATCCTCATGCACCTTGTAGCCCGCTGCCCCAGCAAGTGCCTGCTCGCGGAAGGCCGCCGCCGATACCGTATTCCCCTTTCCCAGCAGCAGGAAGTTTACGGGCAGCGCGTCAAGCGACCGGTGCATGGTTTCCAGATGCCAGGCGCCAGGCGTCACCGTGGTGGCCTTCGATCCCTCGGACGGTCCCGTGCCTCCCCCGACAATCGTTGTGATTCCCGTCGCGAGGGCTTCGTGGATCTGCGACGGCGAGAGAAGATGCACATGGGAGTCGATGGCACCCGCGGTGAGGATCTTGCCCTCGCCGGAAATGACGTCGGTGCTCGGCCCGATCGCCAAGAGCGGATGCACCCCGTCTGCGATATCAGAGTTGCCGGCCCGCCCAAGCGCGACGATTCTTCCGTCTCGGATTCCGACATCCGCCCGAACGACACCCCACCAGTCGAGCACGATTGCATTCGTGATAACGGTATCCAGTGCGCCATCCGCTCGGCTGGCCGTTCCCTGGGCCATCGATTCGCGAATCGATTTGCCACCGCCGAAGACTGCCTCCTCGCCGCCAAAGGTATAGTCCCGTTCAATCTCGATCCACAGGTCGGTATCACCAAGACGCACTTGGTCGCCCGAGGTCGGTCCGTAGATGGCTGCGTAACGTTCCCGGCTGATCTCAACCATCGAGTTGCTCCATGCTGGCATTTCGGATCTGAAGTCCGGGCACCCGACGGGCCCCCTTCAGTGCGACGGCGTCGAGCTCCCGGGATGCGCCGGGCTCAAATCGCTGTGACGTGCCCGAGGGGATGTCGAGCCGGAAGCCGTGTGCCGCGTCCCGGTCGAAGTCGAGGGCCGCGTTCGCGTCGGGCAGGTGCAGATGCGACCCTAACTGGACCGGCCGATCCCCCGTGTTGACGAAGATCAAACGGATACGCTCGTTTTCGGCTCGATCGGCGTTGAGGATGTGCATGCCGGGTCGAATGCGGAATGCACCCGGCCCCGATGAGGAGTAACTGGCCATTGTGTGTCTCTTCGCGTCAGGCTATCGGCTGGTGGATGGTGACGAGCTTTCGCCCATCAGGGAATGTGGCCTCTACCTGCACGTCGGCGAGCATTTCTGCCACACCCTCCATCACTTGGTCACGGCGCAGAACCGACCGACCCTCGACCATCAAGTCGGCGACAGGCGCACCGTCACGCGCGCGTTCGATTACCCAAGTGCTCAACAGGGCGACCGACTCTGGGTAATTCAGAACCACTCCACGGGCCAAGCGGTCACGGGCGACGATGCCCGCGACTGACAGCAGCAGTTTTTCGGTGTCAGCGGGGGTGAGATGCACTGACTCCTCCTGTTCTTTCTCCATGGGGATTCATGGGAGTTTTATTGGGCCTGCGCTGTGTGACTGTCTCAAACTCTAAGGCCAAGGCGAGCGCTACCTGGTCCGATCAAGACGGACTGATGAGCTGAGCGCCGATTGGGAGCCCCGTCTCGTCCCATCCGATGGGAATGTTCACGGCAGGATTTCCGGCCGCGTCCACCCGACCGGTGAAGATCGCATGACCCCGCGGGCCGACCTGAATACCTCCGATTAACGACATACAGTTCTGCTAATCCGAAATTCACATGATCACATTCACCCCTCAGCGGTTGGGGCTATTCACAATCGACCTGGAGAAGTAAATGAAGACGTGGTCACTCGATCATCAATCCGTGCTCGTGGACCCGGCCCACACGATGGTCGGCGGGCATGGCACTGTCGCAGTCCCGCGTGTGGATCACTCCCAACCAGGAGCACGGCGCCGACTTCTTGCATGCTTCTCACTCGTATGAAGGAGCGATTTGGGCCGTCGACCTGCACCGCCGACCGTGGGTACGCCCCAAGGATCTTTGTTGATCACCAGGCACTTCTTCGTAAGTCTCGGCTCGATGGGGTGATCGTATCCCTCGCCCCCGAGCTCCAGATCGATGTCGTCGAAGACTGCATCCGAGCGGGAATCGGTGTTTTTGGTGAGAAGCCACTCGGGTTCGACGCTGATACTGCTCAACGAATCGCCCAACTCGCTCTTACGCAAGGATCTCCAGTAATGAGAAGTTATGACCATCTCGACTTCCTCCCGGAAGCGGCGCACCTGCGATCTGCGGATTGGGCTGTGGCGTCGGCACCTGCCGCTCCGCAGGACCGTCACGTCGGCATGACCGGACCTGTCTCGCCGGCCAAAATGGCGATCAACGCACTGAATTCTGGCGCAAGGGTTTGGCCCGCCGACCTGGAGGAGGCGTCCACACCGACCGGGCACAACGCCATCGACTCTCAACTGTCGCTCTGCGACGCGGCGCGGGGCGCGCTGGCGTACACCCCACCAGAGGGCAAGGAATACGCGTTGCGGACGGAAGCTCCGTTGGCAGTTATCGGTGCCTGCTCAGGTGAGTGGCACCTCGCCGAACGCCACATCGAGCAGGGTCAAGGCCCGCACTACTGCCTGCCCAGGGTGGAGAGCCCCCTCGAAGCACGGTTGAGGAACGGAATTTTCGCCGTAGCCCAGGATGAACTCCGCAACCACGCCTCCGCTTTCACTCTGCCCGACTGTGCTGACATCTCCATGACCGCCCGTTTCATGCGGGCCCACACGGAACTTCTCGTCAAGGCCTGTCATCACCGCAACGCGTTCGCCTCTGGTGGAATGGCCGACGTCATCCCCAACCGCCCTGAACCGCGGGTGACTGCGGCGCAGCCGCTCGACACGGCATGCGCTCCCGGACGGGTGACCGAAGCAGGCCTGCGTTCCACCCTGTATGTCGCCCTCTCCTACGTTGCCGTCTGGCTCTCCGGCAGCGGTGCAGTGGCCGTTCACAACCTCATGGAGGATGATGCGACCGCTGAGCTTCCTGCCCACGTCGGGGACGATGCATTCACCGCCCACTACGGCCCTGCGAGCACACTCATCGCAGATTTCCTCACCATCCCCGACTACGAACTGGTGATCCAGTAATGGATGGCACAGTCGCGGCTGGCACTGGACTCAGTCAGAGCGACCATGCGACAGCCGACGGCATGCTGCGGGAGACTGACGCGCTTCTCGCTCGAGAATACCCGGGAGACGACGGCCACCGGCAGCCGGTTCACACGGTGTACGTTCCCGCCGACCAGTTCGGACCCGACTTCTTCGCCGACTGGGGTAGGCGCGCCATCGACACGGTGCGGGAACATGGCGGGCTGGGGGCGTTGTGCACGGTCCTCGGGGTTCCGTCCGATCTCGGAGAAGCAGTGGCCGCGCGTGTCGCCGATAAGCTCGAGAGCGAACCTATCGAGGACATCCGACTGGACTTCGAAGACGGGTACGGAGATCGTGGAGACGCCGCGGAGGATGCCGACGCTGTGGCCGCCGCGACCGCTGTCGTTGCCGTCGTATCGGACGGCACAGCCCCTCCGTTCATCGGCATTCGATTCAAATGTTTCGAATCCGCCACACGCGCCAGGGGTATTCGTACTCTCGACATCTTCATAGGCGGTCTCGTCGCCCTGGGCGGTCTCCCCGACGGCCTCGTGTTGACCCTTCCCAAGGTGAGCACGGTCTCCCAGGTCGAGGCAATGGTCTATGTGTGTGAGCGACTCGAAGCTGTTCACGGTCTGGACGCCGGGCGCCTCACATTCGAAGTCCAGATGGAAACTCCTCAACTGATCCTCGCCCTCGATGGTACGGTGCCGGTGGCCCAGCTTCTTCACCGAGCAAAGGGGCGGGTCAGCGCTTTGCACTATGGCACCTACGATTACAGCGCCTCCCTCGGCATCTCTGCCGAGTACCAGTCGATGGAGCATCCAGCGGCCGACTACGCCAAACAGGTTATGCAGGTCGCGGTCGCCGGAACCGGCGTGCGGCTGTCCGATGGATCCTCAAATGTCATTCCGGTCGGCGACCCGGATGCCGTTCTTGCCGCGTGGAAATTGCATGCCCGTCTGGTCCGTCGTTCGCTGGAGAGAGGGTATTACCAGGGGTGGGACCTTCACCCAGCGCAACTGGCGAGCCGCTACATCGCGACATACTCCTTTTATCGGGAGGGATATCCGGCCGCTGCCCTCAGGCTGAACAACTACGTCAATAACACCGCGAGCGGGACGATGGATGAACCCGCAACAGCGCGTGCGCTAGCCAATTTCATCTCGCGCGGCCTCTCTTGCGGGGCGCTGACCGACCGGGAAGTTGGATCGGATACCAGCCTTACAGCGGCAGAACTCAGCGCCCTCGCATACCCACCGAAGAACAAGAGCTAAGGACCAATCGTGACTCCGAGCTACTACGCACCCGAGACGGTGCTTCCTCCCCAGACCGATCTTCTTACGAGTTCGGCCATCGTTACCGAGGCGTACACAGTCATTCCACGCGGGGTGCTGCGAGATATCGTCGTAAGCGAACTCCCCGAATGGACCGGCACCAGGACCTGGATCCTCAACCGCCCTGTCGCTGGTGGGGCAACGACGTTCGCCCAGTACCTCGTCGAGATCTTGCCTGGCGGTGGTTCCAGTGATCCAGAACCGGAGGCGGGCGTGGAATCACTCGTCTTTCTGCTGCAGGGACAGCTGACGATCACACTTGAGGGTGCGGTGCACAAGCTCGGTCCGGGAGGATTTGCCTTTCTCCCGCCCGGGTCGTGCTGGGAGGCGGCGAATGCCAGTGACGAACTCGTGAAGTTCCAGTGGATCCGCAAGGCCTACCAGCCACTCGCGGGCCATACGCCGAAGGCGGTCATCGGCAACGAACAGGACATCGAGCCCGATGCGATGCCTGGGACGGACAACAAATGGCGCACTACCCGGTTATTGCCGACGACTGATATGGCCTACGACATGCATATCAATGTCGTCACGTTCGAACCGGGAGCATCGATCCCGTTCGCGGAAACCCATGTCATGGAGCACGGGCTCTACGTGCTCGAGGGCAAGGCCGTTTACCGGCTCAATCAGGACTGGGTCGAAGTACAGGAGGGCGACTACATGTCGCTTCGCGCGTTCTGTCCACAGGCCTGCTACGCGGGAGGTCCGGGCAACTTCCGGTACCTCCTCTACAAGGACGTCAACCGTCAAATCAAACTCACCTAATCTCGCCCGACTCCGATCTCACGCACCGACGCGCCTGCCCGAGCGCGTGGGTGGGGGCTGCTGACAGTGTGCCTAACTCGCTGATTAGAGCGTCAGCAGACTCATTCGGCCGCCGACGGATCCGGTCGGTGATGTCGGTGAGCTTCAGTTGCATAAGAAGTTCGAGCAGGGCCGACTGGTCAAGAGCCATCGTGTGGTGTCATTCGTGTGAGTAACTTTTGTCGGTTCTCACTGACCATCACACGGTGGCTCTCCACGTCACAGCAGCGACGCTCAACAGCCGGAAATCACACCGGGAGGCGACCTGCTTGATACGACGCGTAGCACCAGCATTTTGCATGCAGGCGGCGGCGGTAACGACAACGCGCACACCGTGAACCCTGGAGATGACACCGGCGGGATATCCCACGGAATACCGTTCACAAAAATACATTCAGCGGTAAGCCCTGGTTACGGGATGTTTACAGGATGTTTACATAACTTCACGCGCGTGAAATCCCGAATTGTATACCGTTTGTGGTGGAGAGGAGAAAGCGCGATGAGCAAATCATCATTTCGCCTTGTTGGCGTTCTGCACCTTCCACCGCTCCCCGGCGCTTCCAATTACGAGGGCCGAGCGGTTCGGGACATTGCGAAAGCGGCCGCACAGGATGCCGCCGTTCTGGCAGAGGCCGGCTTTACCCACATCATGATCCAGGATGCCAGCGACAACCCCCAACCGATCCGGGCCGCCATCCCGACGATCGCAGCACTTTCAGTCGTAGGTGCGAGAGTCGCCGACGCCATCGGGATCCCTGTCGGGGTTGTGGTCGGACATAACGATGGTCCTGCCGCTGTGGCGATCGCCCATTCGATCGAGGCGCGCTTCGTCAGGGTGAAGGTGCTGACCGGCGTCTCGGCAGGCCCATCGGGCTTCATCGAAGGATGCTCGGTAGAGGTGGCTGCCATGAAACGACTACTCGGCTCGGGCGTCGAGGTCTGGGCGGACGCCTTTGAAGCGTCCAGCGTTTCTCTCGCGGGCTCTCGCGAGTGGGCGGCCCGCGAAGCCCTCGCCTTTGGCGGTGCCCACGCGATCATCGTCACGGAGGAAGGCGGCGTGCACGCCGCACTTCAGTCGATCGCGGCGCTCCGCTCCGCACTTCCCCCAGACACCCCCCTTTTGATCGGCGGCCGCGTGACCCTCGCGACGATGTCAGCGGTGATCGATGGCAGTGACGGCGTGATCGTCGGCAGCGCCTTGAAGGACTCGAACGGGTATGACGCGCGCGTCGATCCCCGCACCGCTGCCCAGTTCGGTCGTATCAGGCAACAAGTTCTCAGCGCGCGACACGGGGCTGCCGTATGACCTCGCTGACAACCGCAAGCCCACTCCTCGACATTCCGGGACTGTTCGACAAGCGCCAGCGGGCAATCATCGAGCGCGTGTCTGCTGCGGAGCGCGCGCATATCCTCGCGCTGCCGAGTGACGACCCGCTCGACCCCAAGCGGCGTTTCCGGGTGGAAGCGACACGCAGCGAGCTTATGACCCAACCGGATGCGGTGCGCCGGTCGGTTGGGCAGAACGCGGATGTCCTCATCACTATCGCCCGCCGGCTCGCGTCGGGTCAGTTCGATCGGGTTTTCCTGGTGGGTGCGGGTGATTCGCTCGCTGTGATGATCGCGGCGCGCGCCGCGTTGGAGAGCGCCCTCGATATGCCGTGCGAGCCGGTGCAGAGTCTCGAATTTGCCTACTACCAGCGGTCGGTGGTGACCCCCCGAACTGCCGTCATTGTGCTCTCAAGCTCAGGAGAAACCACGCGCACGGTAGAGGCATTGCTGGTGGCCCAGAGTGCTGGTGCGTTCACCGTCGCACTCACCAGTACCGTCGGGTCGACGGTGGAGGTAGAAGCGGAGAACACGATGTTAATCGATGCAACACGTGTCGGCTGGCCGACCCAATCATCGACCGCTGCCCTTGCTCTGCTCTATAATCTCGCTGTGCTGATCGGTACCGACCGCAACACCCTCCTCGCGGCCGAGCTGGCAGCAGACCTCGCGCGCATCCCGGAACTGATGGAGAGCGTGCTTAAGCGGGTGGACGAACCGATCGCACGGATTGCGGCCACCGAAGCGGTGAGGCCCATGCAGCTTTTCTCGGGTGCCGGCCCCAACTGGGCCGCGGCAATAGTCGGTGCGGCAAAGGTGAAGGAGTGCACTCCCGACCACTCGGCGGCGATCCAAGTCGAGGAGTACCACCATTACAACTCGCAGAAGAAGAGCGAACCACTCTGGCTTCTGGTGCCCACCGGTCTAACGGTGGCCCGCGCTACTGAAACGGGCACCGATGCGCATCGGTGGGGTGGCCAGCTTTACGTCGCCACCACCGATGGCGAGACTGCCTTCGGAAGCCTGGCTGACCACACCTTCTTCCTCCCGCCGGTGCACGAATTCCTGAGCCCACTGCTGTACCTGCTGCCGGCGCAACTCGTGGGGTACCACATTGGGATGGCACAATTTGCCCTGGCTGAGGCTGCACGGGATGCCTGAGCTCGTATGCATCGGAAACCTTACCGTTGACGAAGCACGTCAACCCGACGGTTCCCGCGCTATCAGCGCCGGCGGGGATGCTGTGTTTGCTGCGTTGGCCGCTCGAAGATATCTCGCAGACGTTCGAATCCTCGCGCCACTTGGGTTCGACCTGCCTGAAGAACTCAACGATGCGATCCGTCTCGCAGGCTCTCTCCCTGAGGATCAGCCGCACCGTGAACTTCCTACCGTTCGTAACATCATCCGCTACGACCGTGCCGGCGGTCGCACCTGGGAGCTGGTCGAGGGGGAGCAGCATTTCGACGCCATGTCCGTCTATCCCGCGGATGTGCCCGAGAGTGTGTTGAATGCCGATGGCATTCTAATTTCGGCGATGAGTTTCGAGTCGCAGGCGGCGCTCGTGCCCTGGTTACGGAAGCGCTCCGCTGCGACTCTCTATCTGGATCTCCAGGAGGACTACCTGGAGAATACGGATGCACTCCTCGCACTCATCGGCTGCTGTGACGTATTTCTGCCGAGCGAAGTCGAGGCGACAACACTGGCCGGCACAAATGACTTGTGGTCCGCCGCTCAATTCTTCCACGATCAGGGCCCGGAAACGGTCGTCATCAAGCGGGCGGCCGAGGGCTGTCTAGTTCTCGCACCCGGCATCAAAGGGCCCGTAATGATTCCCGCTGTGGCTGTGATCGCGGTCGACAGCACTGGGGCCGGTGATGCATTCTGCGGTGCTTTCGCTGCGGTGCATCTGCGGACCGGCGATCCGATTGAGGCTGCTCGCGCGGGGGCGGCCGCGGCTGCCATTGCAATCTCCGGATTCGGCATTGACGCTCTCGTAAGGCAGGCGGCCGCGTGAAAATCCTGGTGATTAACCCCAATACCTCCGAGGCGATAACCGCGACGATCATGGCCGCCGCGCGGTCAGCCGCCCCGCATGTTGAGGTTGTCGGCGCGCATCCCTCTCGCGGCGTTACCTCGGTCGAAAGCCACATTGAGGAGGCCTGGGGCACGATCGGAATACTCGAGCAGATCGACCTCGCCGAGACCTCCGCGACCCCGCCCGATGCCTACGTCATCGCCTGCTTCGGAGACACCGGCCTGGCCGCCGCGCGTGAGGCCGCGTCCACCCCGGTCGTGGGGATGACCGAGGCAGCGATTTTCACCGCTGTGACACTCGCGCACCGGTTCGCCATCATCACCATGCCGTCGCGCACCATCGCGCAGTCAGACCGTGTAGTCGAGGCGCTTGGTATCGCTCATCGCTGCATAGTGAGGGCAGTGGATGTCGCGGTCGCCGAGTTGGAAGAGGGATCCGGACACCTGGAAGAGGCCTTCGCCGCGGAGGCTCGGAGTGCAATCGACGAGGACGGGGCCGAAGCGATCATTCTGGGCTGTGCGGGGCTGGCCGACCTGGTCGAGCCGCTCAGCGCCCGGCTCGGAGTACCTGTGATCGATGGGGTCGCTGCCGCGGTCGCGTTCGCTGCCGGAGTCGTCGCGCAGAAGCTCACGACCTCGCGAAACGGGGCCTACGGCACTGTCGATGGGGCCCCGTCGGCTGTGGAGCTGCTGCGATGAGAACCCTCTTCAGCCGCGTCTTTGTGTACGACAGGGATCAGCCATCCGGCATGACCGGACCCACCGACGTGCTCGTCGACGGACAGCGGATCGCGCTTGTCGGCAACTCCGCGGGCATCGCCGTCGATCGCACGATCGATGGCGGCAACTCCTCTCTGCTGATCCCGGGTCTCATCAACGCGCATTTCCATTCTCCAGCCAATCACCTCAAGGGCTCGATCCGTAGTCTCCCGCTTGAGCTGTTCATGCTTTACGAATCACCGAGCGACCCCGACCTCGCCCCCACCCCACGTGAGGCCTATGTTCGCACGATGCTCGCCGCGCTCGAGATGCTCGAAACGGGAACGACCAGCGTTCAGGATGATGCATTCCTGATGCCCTCCCCAAGCGCCGACATTATTGACGCCGTGATGTCGGCATACCGGGACGCGGGCATCCGAGCGACCGTCGCGCTCGACCAGCCCACCCTTCCCGAAGCCGAGAAGCTCCCCTATCTTCCCGACTTCGCCTCGCCCGAGCTGAGCACGAGGCTGAGCGCCGCTGCGGCGGCAACGCCCGCAGAGCTGCTGGATCACTACGCGCACCTCATCCAGACCTGGCACGGCAGCTCGGGGGGGCGGCTGCGCGCAGCCGTATCGGTTTCGGCCCCGCAGCGCGTGCACACCAGCTACTTCGCGGCGCTCGACGACCTGAGCCGTCGGTATGACCTCCCCGTCTACGCGCACATGCTCGAGACCCGCACCCAGCGGGTGCTGGCCCAGGCGCAGGACCGATTTGCTGGGCGCTCGCTCGTCGAGTACACCGCAGATCTCGGCCTCCTGAGTGAGCGAATGAACGTGATCCATTCCATCTGGGTGACCGACCATGACCTTGACCTGATTGCGGCATCAGGCGCGACCATCGCGCACAACCCCATCAGCAACCTGCGACTCGGTAGCGGCGTGATGCCCTTCCGGGCAGCACGGGATCGGGGCATCCCCCTGGCGCTAGGAACCGATGAAGCGATCTGTGACGACTCCGTGAACATGTGGGGAGTGGCTAAAATGGCGGGTCTCATCCACAACATCTCCGGTCTGGATAGCGAGCACTGGCCGCGGTCCAAAGAGGTTCTCGATGCTCTGTGGCTTGGGGGCGCTGGGGCGCAGCGGCAGGCCGGAGAGCTTGGCGAAGTGACTGAGGGTTATCTGGCCGATCTTGTGCTCGTCGACCTGCACTCTCTCGCGTTCACCCCGCTCAACGATCTACGCGAGCAACTCGTCTACTGCGAGTCGGGGCGGGACGTCACCCACGTCATGGTCGACGGGCAAGTCGTCGTCGAGGGCGGACACGTGACAACCGTCGACAGGGACGCGCTACTCGCGGAGGCTCGCGAGATCTTCGAACGAAAGGGAGCGGCCATCCGGAGAGCAGGTATCGACGCGGATCGCTGGTTTCCGGAGTATCAGCGCATGGTGCGCAAAGCGGCGGCAACGGATGTCGGAATGAACAGAACGGTGGGCATGGCATGAGCGGCAACGGACGACCGTACACGTACTCGCCGATTACAGCGCGCCCAACGGGTACCTGGCCCGGCGGCAAATCGCTTGCACTCTACGTGTGTGTGGGCATCGAGGACTATCGCCTCGGCGATGGGCTGACCGAAGACATCCTGCCGGGCATCGCCGCTCCCGACTTCGTCAACACCTCGTGGCGTGACTATGGCAATCGCGTCGGGGCCTTTCGCCTGATCGAACGCCTCGAGCGGTTTGGGATGCCCGCGACAGTGCTGCTGAACACCGATGTCTACGACACGGCACCGGAGCTGATCGCAGCGGCCCGCCGGTCGGGTGCGGAATTCGTGGGTCACGGTCTCACGAACTCCGACACGCTCAAAGGGCGGATACCGAGAGACGAGCGCGCGTATCTAGAACGCGTCGCCGAACGCATCCGCGATGAAGAAGGTACGGCACCCGGCGGCTGGTCGAGCCCGTGGCTCACCCAGAACGAGTCGACCATCGACCAACTCGCGGACACCGGTTACGAATATCTCCTGGACCTGCGTCTCGATGACCAGCCGGTCTGGCTGACGAACACATCACGGCCGTTGCTCGCCATCCCCTACAACCTCGAGATCAATGACAGCAGCACCGTTATCGGTCGTGAAACCACGGCGCGTGACTTCGCCGAGATGGTGATCGACGAATTCGACGAGCTTCTCGAGGCCTCGGCGACTGCACCGCTCGTGATGACGGTCGTATTGCATTCGTTCGTGTCGGGAGCTCCGTTCCGCCTTCGCGCCCTCAGCCGTGCCCTCGAGCACATCGCTGCTCACAGCGACAGGGTCTGGATGACGCAGCCACGCGACATCCACCGCTTTGTCGTCGACCACCCGGAGCTGTTTCCACCGGCTGTGAACGTCGAGCCATGACGGCATCGGTGCGCGGGCTCACGGTCTCATTGACACGAGGCGGAGTCACGAGCGACGTGATTCGCGGTGTAAATCTCGAGATTGCGCCGGGAGAGATCGTTGGCCTCGTCGGCGAATCAGGCTCGGGCAAGAGCGTTCTCGCGCTCGCGTTGCTCGGACTACTGCCGGAGTCGAGCGCCCCGCGCATTTCCGGTGCCGTAACGGTGGCGGGGGTCGACATGGTCCACGGGAACGCCGCGGATCTTCGGCGCGTGCGCAGCACCGAGCTCGGTGCGATCTTCCAGGATCCGATGACAAGCCTCAATCCAACAATGCGGATCGGAGCCCAGGTCACTGAATCAACACATTCCACAGCCGAGTCGATCCGATTACTCAGCCTTGTCGGCATCCACAAAGCGGCTGAGCGGATGCACGCCTACCCACACGAGCTGTCCGGCGGACTGCGCCAGCGGGTTATGACCGCCATAGCCGTCTCGGGAACACCATCACTCATCGTGGCCGACGAGCCGACCACGGCTCTCGACGTGACGGTGCAAGCGCAGGTTCTCGATCTTCTGCGGGAGTTGCGCCTCACCCTCGGCTGTAGTGTGCTCATCATCACCCATGACCTCGGAGTGGCCAGTCAGCTGGCCGATCGGATCGCGGTCATGTACGCGGGCCGCATCGTCGAGCAGGGAGCCGTCCACGAGGTGCTCCGCAAGCCGGCGAATCCCTATACGGTAGGCCTGCTCGGCGCGCGGCTTTCGCTTGGGATGCGCAGGCAGGGCCTGCTCGCGACGCTTGCTCCCGAGACAGCGAGCCCCGACGAAAGAATGCTCGGGTGCGCGTATCACTCACGGTGCCTACTCGCGACGAGTGAGTGTGCCATCGAGGCGCCGCCACTGGCGCAGGTCGAGTCACGAGCTGACGGGCATGTCACGGCGTGTTGGCGGTCACCGGAGAAGGTTAGTGCGCTGGGCACATCCCTCCGCGACCGGGCCGCTGCGGAACTGCCTGACCTCGCCGCACTCGCTCCGGCTCCCCTATCGAAGGGACCAGCGGTCGAGGTGGCCGACCTTACCTGCACCTTCACCGCGAAGGGAGGCCGCGGCAGGGCCAAATCGATCCATGCGATTCAGGGAATATCCCTTCGGGTCGAGTCTGGCGAGGCACTCTCGGTCGTCGGAGAGAGCGGATCGGGCAAATCAACACTTCTTCGCATCATCGCCGGGCTTACGCCCGCCACGTCTGGAACCGTCTTCGTTACGCCCGGTCAACCACAAATGGTCTTCCAGGATGCCGGGTCATCGCTCACGCCGTGGCTGTCTGTCGGCGAGACCCTGCGTGAGCGACTGCTGGCGCTTCGGATATCTCGAAGCGAGGCAAACCGACGCGTGGAACACATCCTCGAGTCGATGGGTCTGCCCGCCTCCGTCGCAGGCGTAAGGCCCTCGGAATTGTCCGGTGGGCAGCGCCAGCGGGTTGTGCTTGCCCGGGCGATGATCATCCCACCGTCCATTCTGCTCTGCGATGAGCCGACAAGCGCACTTGACGCGTCGCTCGCAGCGAGCATGCTCAATCTCATCCGCGAAATGCGGAAGCGTCTAGGGACGACCGTCCTTTTCGTCACCCACGACCTCGCGGTCGCCCGGCTCATGGGTGACCGTATCGCCGTGATGAATCGCGGACGCCTCGTCGAAGTTGGCGAGGCAGACAGTGTCATCAGCCGCCCGAAAGACCCGTACACCGCAGCGTTGATCGCCGCTGTGCCAGAGATCATCATTGACGGAGAGCCGGGATCATGAGCTTGATCGCCCCAGCGCCCCCACGGTGGAGAGCGACCTCGACCGGTTTCGCCGCGGGCCTCCGACTGAATTTCCTACTCGTGTCACTTCTGGTGCTCACGACCCTGATCGCCCTATTCGCCAGGATTCTCGCACCGCACGATCCCGTGCAGCCAGTCGGCGGGCTCAACCTGCCTCCCGGGAGTGACGGCTTCCCTTTCGGCACGGATGCCATAGGCCGCGACATGCTGTCGCGCACCCTATATGGCATTCAGGCCAGCTGGTTCAGTGCGCTCCTTGTCGTCGCTGTCGGGCTCCTCATCGGGGGGGTGATCGGTGTCATCGCCGGTGTCGCGAGTGGCTGGGTCGATGCCGTGCTGATGCGCATGACCGACCTGTTCCTCGCCCTGCCAGGTGTGCTCGTCTCCATAGCGATCGTTGCGGCCCTCGGAGCTGGTCTTGGCAACACCCTCATCGGTGTCTCCGTCGTGTGGTGGCCCTACTATGCCCGCATGATCCGCGGCGAGGCGCGCAGTATCGCCGTGCGCCCGCACGTCGAGGCTGCCCGCCTGGCCGGAATCTCCCGTGGCCGAGTCATCCTTCGCCATGTGCTGCCCGGAGTGGTGCCGACCGCGGTGGTCACCGCGAGCCTCGACGTAGGCAACGTCGTTCTCCTGCTCGCCGGGCTGTCGTTCCTCGGTCTCGGACAGTCTGCTCCGGCTCCCGAGCTTGGAGCGGACACTGCGCGCGCGCTGTCCCAGTTGCTGAGCGAATGGTGGGTTCCCGTCGTCCCGGGAATCGCCGTGCTGATACTGAGCCTGGTCGCGAACCTCGGCGGCGATGGAATTCGCGCGCTCACAGCAAAGAGGAGGTAGGCATGATCACCTCCCTCGCAAAGCGTCTCGGGATCACCGTAGTGCTCCTGTTCATACTCTCCGGAATCATCTTCTTCCTGCAGTCGATCTCACCCGGCGACCCCGTGAAGGCGTACCTCGGTGCAAATGCTTCTCGAGCCGACGTGCTCTCCGAACGTCACCGGCTTGGGCTCGACCAGCCGACGATCGTGCAGTTCGGTGGATTCCTGGTGGGACTCGTTCACGGCGATCTTGGCGTTTCTTACCGCACACACCGCCCAGTCTTCAAAGATTTTGCGACATATCTGCCCGCGACGATCGAGCTTGTCGTGTTCGCGTTTCTCCTCGCGATCCTCTTGGCGGTCACCTTCGCCTTCTCTGCCGCCCTGCGGGTGCCCGGGAGCAGTTTCTATCGCGGTATTCTCCTCGTCGGCGCGACCGCCCCGCCCTTTTTGCTCGCCATTGGTGGCATCGTGCTCTTCTACCAGCAACTCGGCGTGCTTCCCGCCTCAGGACGGGGACCCGATGATCGGGGCCCGACCGGTTTTCTCGTGATCGACACGCTCGTGAACGGGGACATACCGGGCTTCGGGAGCACACTCCAGCATCTGCTGCTTCCTGGTCTGGTACTCGCGATCGCCCCGGCAATCAGCATTGGGCGCATCCTGCGGTCCAGCCTGGAATCGACGCTCTCCGCGGACTATGTGCGCACCGCCCGCTCGAAGGGCCTTGGAAGAGGTCGGGTGCTGATCAAGCATGTCCTCCGCAACTCCATCGGACCCGCGATCTCCATGTCGGGATTGCAACTCGGCTTCATGTTTGCCGGGGTCGTCGTTGTGGAGCAGGTCTTCAGCTGGCCGGGTATTGGCAACTATTTAGCCAGCAGTATCCCCGTTTCCGACTTTCCCGCGATCGCGGGCGTCACGCTCGTTCTCGGAACCATCTACATCATCACCAATGCCGTCGTAGACCTGCTTCAGGCGGCTGCCGACCCTCGCCTTGTCGCCTGATTCCCACCCCACCCAAGAAAAGGAGCTCCACGTGCACCACATGACCCCACAACACCGCATGCGAGCCGTGATCGCCACGGCAGCGCTCATCCCGATGCTTGCACTGGCGGCGTGCTCGAATGGCGCAGCAGCAAAGACCGGGAACCCCGCCCCGACCAACGGTGTTCTTACCGTCGGCCTTCTCGGCGACATCGGCCAGCCGCCGGATCCCGATATCTACTACGCGAACAACGGCACCGCGATCATCATCAACACCTATGAGGGTCTTGTTCAATACAAAAACAATGTCAACGACGTGCAAATCGCGCCTCGTCTCGCCACGTCATGGACGGTGTCGCCGGACAAAACCGTCTACAACTTCACACTGCGAAAGGGAGTCACATTCCACGACGGGACCCCGTTCACGTCGGCAGCGGTGAAGGTTGCCTTCGACCGACGGATCGCCGTAAAGGGCGGAGCCGCGTACATGGTCGAAGGCGTGAAAAGTGTCGATACTCCGGATGACTTAACCGCAGTAGTGACGCTTGACGCACCCAACTCTGCCTTTCTTGACGAACTCGCGTCGCCTTTCGGTCCCAAAATGGAGTCGCCGACCGGTCTAACCAAATACGCGGGATCAGACAATGCCCAGACCTACCTGATGACTCACGATCTGGGCACAGGACCGTACATGCTCACCACGGCGCAGACGGGCACGAAGTACGAGCTCACCCAATACGACAAGTATTGGGGCACCATCTCCCCGTTTAAGACGATCAAGTTGCCGGTCTACTCCGACTCGTCCGTACTCGAACTCGCCTACGACAAAGGCGATGTCTCGATGATCGCGGCCGCATTGCCGTCGTCCGCCCTGAAGAAGTACTCGACCACGAGCTACTCGACCAGCTACTTCCTGCCAACACTCCAGTCGGCCCTCATCACGGTGAATCCGTCGAAGTCGTTCTTCGCGACGGTCGATGCCCGCATGGCATTCCTCTCGGCCATCGACAAGAAGACGCTCGTCAAGCAAGTGCTCGGCGCGCGCTCCGAAGTGGCCACGACAATGTACGCGAAGGGGATGATTGCCGGTGGAGCGGATGCGCAGTCCATCCGCTACGACCCGTCCATCATGAAGTCCTATGCCAAGAAAGCCTCCGACAAGAATCTGGTCATCGGGTACGCGACGGGCAACACCAACGCGCAGCAGATCGCGAACATCCTGGCCGCTCAGCTGATTGCCGACGGCATTAACGCAACCGCGGAAACGTTCACCACCTCAACGGTGTTCGGCTGGGCCAACGATCCGACCACAGGACCGGATGCCTTCATCGACGGCAATAACGGACCCGACGGTGGCAGCCCTTACCTCTGGGGTCACGTGTTCTGGGACAAGACCGGTGGAATCAACTACTTCCTGTGCGACAACCCGAAGACCGATGACCTGCTCAACAAGGCACTCGCGACGGGTGACAAGTCGACCTACGTCAAAGCGGCTGCAGCGTACGAGTCGATGGGCTGCTACATGCAGCTCTCCTATAACAAGGACTGGGTGGTCGCGCAGAACTGGCTCACCAACGTCGCCGGGGCCCAGAATCTTGGGGCGAACGAGCTCGACTTCTCCCTGCTCGGTATTAAGAAATAATCCTTCCAGGCGGGCCGGAGTGCTTTTTGGCGACCCGGCCCATCCTTGGTAGATGCGCGGGCAGGCGGCATCCACCAGACTGAATCACACGCGAATAGTCACAGCGGGAGCGAATTGAGAGACATAACCACCGCCACGGACAAGCCGGGAACGGCCGACAAGCCCGACTCTCTCTCACGGCAAATCTACGCTCGGCTACGCGAGGACATCATCCGCGGTAAGTACCCAGAGGGAAGCCGACTCGCTGAGCAGCCGATCGCGGAAGATCTCGAGGTATCGCGCGTGCCACTTCGCGAGGCCGTTCCTCTGCTTGAGATGGACGGTTTCGTGCGCACCTTTCCACGGCGGGGGGCCGTGGTCTTCCAGTGGAACAAAAAGGCCGTTGACGATCTGTTCGACCTGCGGCTCACAATTGAGGTGGGAGCGGCCCGATATGCCGCGCGTCAGGTCGCCGAGGGAAAGTCCATAGTGCAACTGAATGATGCACTCGCGCATTCACAGCGCGTAGTGCTCCACCAGGATTCCTACGAGATCGCCCAATCGAGCACCTGGTACCACGAGGCGATTGTCGACACGGCGGGCAACGAGCTGATGAGCCAACTAATGCGGACCATCTCCGGACGGATGATGTGGCTGTTTTTCCTCACTTCGCAGCTCGATGTCGAGGATGCCTTTGAGGATCACGTGACACTCCGCGACGCCATCGCGAGTGGCAATGAGCGTGTCGCGGAATCAATTGCCTACGCACATATCGAGCGGGATCGGGTGCCGTCGTTCATAGCCCTGCGGGAGCGCGGCGAGTTCTGAGCCGATCGACAGGAGGCGGAGGAGGGAATCGACTGCAAGTGTTTGCCTTGGCTCGCATGGGGTTGGTAATGCGGCGGTCGTTAATCCCGGCGCAGACACTCGACCAGATTGCTGCGTATGAATATGCCATCTTGCTGAGCATCTGAGCCGAGACCAAAGAAGCGCACGGCGCCATTTACCGAAGCAGGTGGATGAACCGTTTTTGCCAGGTGAGTTGAAAGAAATACGAAGACCCGGTGCCTGCAAACGGAACCTCCCTCACGAATGCGCCGACCGCGCTGGGGGAATCGATTCGTATGGTTCACTTTCTGCGAGGGCTCGGGATGCCTTGCCTCGAAGGTCAGAAAGGTCCAAAGAAACTTTTGATCACCCCACGAACTAACGGAGGCGGAAATGAACGGTGACATGAAGTTGGCGAGCACCTCGGCGCCGCCCGCCCAGCCCGAGGGTCGGAGTGTCGTCGGTAGATGTCGTCTCGTTACGCTCGAATTCGCTCCGAGAGGATTCCGCCAATAGTTTCATCGAATGCCCATCTCTTCCATCAGCCCGAGCATCAGCGCTCCACCGCTGTCTGTCTCGCTCCGGGGAGTGAGTCGGTCCTTCCCTCCCGTGCTGAAAGGCGAAGCACCGCGCCGCGTGCTCGACAACATCAATCTTGATATTGCTGCGGGTGGGATCGTTGCCCTGATCGGACCCTCCGGCTGTGGCAAGTCGACCCTGCTCCGCCAGGTGTGCGGGCTGGACACCCCGGATGCGGGCACCATCCTTATCGATGGATTCCCGCTCAGCGGGATCGATCAGCGCTGCGCTATAGCTTTCCAGGAACCTCGTCTTCTGCCGTGGCGTTCGATCGCCCGGAATGTAGAAATCGGACTCCCCCCGCGAACCGACCGTGAAACCGGCCGGGACCGGGTCGCGGAGCTCCTTCGCCTTGTGCAGTTGGAGGAGGCAAGCCAACTGCGTCCCCGCCAGGTCTCCGGGGGGATGGCCCAGCGTGCATCCCTTGCCCGTGCGCTCGCCCGCGGGCCTGGTGTTCTCGTGCTCGACGAACCTTTCGGGGCCCTCGACGCCTTGACCCGGCTGACCATGCAGGATCTGCTCCTCGACATCCACTCGCTTGAACCGGCCACCATCATCCTGGTCACCCACGATGTCGACGAGGCGCTATACCTCTCGGACCGTGTGGTGCTGTTAGGGCCGCATCCGCAGGCAGCACCGAACAGCGGATCGGTTATCCGCCGGATCATCGACGTTCCAGGCCAGCGGCCCAGAGACCGAGTTGACACGCACCTCGCGCGGCTGCGCGCCGACCTGCTCGACGAGCTCGGCGTTCCCACCCACCACACACAACGCACAGTCAATTCAGCACCATTAGGGACCACAGCATGAATAAAAAGTTGATCGGTATCGTCGCGATAGCCACCGCAGCGGTACTGCTACTCGGTGGTTGCGCGCAAGGAGAGGGCTCCGCCCTCGCAGGCAAGCCAACACAGAACGCTTCCGCGGGGTTCAGTGCCGAGGTGCTCAACATTGACTTCGCCACCTACAACCCGCTCAGCCTCATCATCAAGGACAAGGGCTGGATCGAGAAGAAACTCGGTTCGAAGGTGAAGGTCAACTGGATCCAATCCAGCGGATCGAACACCGCCAACCAGGCGCTACGCGCGGGTGTCGTCGACGTCGGCTCGACCGCAGGCTCCGCCGCGCTCCTCGCCCGCGCGAACGGTTCACCGATCAAAGCGATCGACGTCTTCTCGCAGCCCGACTGGTCAGCCATCCTGGTGCCGGTCGGATCACCGATCAACTCGGTGAAGCAGCTGGCGGGTAAATCGATCGCCGTGACCAAGGGCACCGATCCGTACTTCTTCCTCCTGCAATCCCTCGCCAAGGCCGGGGTCAATATCTCGACCGTGAAGTTGCAGAACTTGCAGCACGCCGCGGGCAAGACTGCCCTCGAGAACGGATCGGTCGACGCATGGTCAGGGCTCGACCCGTTGCTGTCGACGAGCGTTGCCAACGGAAGTTCGAAGATCATCTACGACAATGTGAACTTCAACAGTTACGGGTTTCTCAACGCCACAGAAACTTTTCTCTCCAAATCCCCCGACCTCGCCCAGGTGGTCGTGAACGCCTACGAGAAAGCTCGCGCGTATGCGATCAAGAACCCAGCCGAGGCAAGTGCAATCGTCGCAAAAACCGCGGGCATTGATCTGAAGGTCGCCTCCGCAGTGATCAAAAATCGCACCAAGCTGGACATCGACCCGGTGCCGGGAGCCAAGCAAACTGCCGTGTTAAAAGTGATCGGACCGATATTCGTCGCATCCGGCGACGTCGCAAACCAGAGTGCAATCGATACTGCCCTGTCGAGCCTGTACTACCCGAGGTTCGCGAAAAAGGCCGATCCCTCGGCCGTTGGCTGACGTGCGCCCGGCCCAAACACGCTCGGCCCAAATACGCTCAGCCCAAGCGCGTTGGACTCCGATTCTCTGGGGCGCAGTCCTGCCGCTTCTGATCCTCGGATCTTGGCAGGTCATCACTTCGCTGCATGTTGTGCCGGCCTATCGACTGCCAAGTCCCACCGAGGTTTTCCTTGCCGCAACCGACCTATCCCAGCGCGGCCTGCTCTGGAATGACATCGCCATCTCCACCCAACGTGTGCTGCTGGGTTTCGTGTTCGGATCCATCATCGGGCTTGCGCTCGGTGCGCTGGTGGGTCTCTCACGCTTAGGCAGCCGCCTACTCGCACCGACGGTCGGAGCGTTTCGCGCTGTTCCCTCCCTCGCCTGGGTGCCGCTGCTGATCCTCTACCTCGGCATCAGCGAGGATGAGAAGGTGATCCTCATCACCATTGGCGCGTTCTTCCCCGTCTACACAACAGTCTCTGGCGCCCTGAGGCATGTCGACCGGCAGCTGGTGGAGCTCGGGCAAGCCTTCGGGCTTCGGCGACTGCAACTACTGCTCACAGTGCAGTTGCCCGCGGTGATTCCCACCGTAGTGTCCGGCCTGAGGCTCGCACTTGCGCAGGCATGGTTGTTCCTGGTCGCAGCCGAGATCATCGCAGCATCCGTCGGGCTTGGCTTTTTACTCACCGATTCGCAAAACAACGGACGCATCGACCGACTATTTCTTGCCATCATCCTGCTCGCGGTCCTGGGAAAGCTGACCGATGCGCTCATCGGACTGCTCGAGCGGTACCTGCTCACGCGATGGAGCTAGAACGCTGGGACCGACCCAGGATCCTCGGTCGACCCCAGGTTTGGTGCCGGGCAGGTGAATAGCGCCAGGCAGGTGTATCGCACCGCGGCAAGCGTGATGACCCGTGCACAAGTAACCAGTGAGGTGGTGTGGGCAAGGAACTGCCCTAACCGGCGCGCCCAGGTCCTCAGCGAATTTCGGAGTACCACCGCCAGTGAGTTCCGCGCGTCTCAGGTACCCGCCCAGACAGGCGAAGAGGGTCGTCCCGCCTTCTCGGTTTTACTCCCCGGTAGTTCCCTGCTTACGCCAGTCGTGGCCAGGTATCGTGCGGCGTCGCAACGATTGCTGGCAGTGCGCGTCGCACATTCGAACCGGGATGGTCCTCGACACTATCGAGATGGCCCGGTGGGTCGTGGCATCCACACTGAGGACTGGCCTTGCCAGAGCGACGCGGGCAGTCGACTCGCGTTCATTCGCTCGAGGGGAACGTCTCGCTGAGATCGGTGCGCCACCGTTGATCGGGACTGTCCTGCCCGCCGAGTTCGAGGGGTCGTTCTATGCTGAATGAGCCGACCACCAGCAGGCCGTCGAAATCAAATCGCGCGAGTCTCCGTCAAACACAGAGCGCTTCAATCTAGATAAAGTCGCCACCCTCGCGATCTCAGCAGAACTGACCATCCAAGCGCCGTGGCTGCGCCGGGTTGGTTGAATACTAACTATCCGAAGGGCCGACGGGGATCGAAAAATGGCAACAATAAATCCGGAGCGCAGTGCACTCCTGCTGCAGGGCCTCGTCGCCCGCGCCGAAGCTACAGGTCGCCGCCAGATCGTGGGAATCGTCGGCGCGCCCGGAACCGGTAAGTCGACTTTTGCCGAGCATGCACTGTCTCTTCTTCCACCACACAGCGGCGTCATAGTCCCGATGGACGGATTTCACTTGGCGAGCAACATCATCGACGGAACGCACCTGCACAATCGACGTGGTGCTATCGATACCTTCGATGGCGCCGGCTACCTGCACCTGCTGAGGCGGATTCGCGACCAAGGGGACGAAGTCATCTACGCCCCGTCTTTTCGGCGTGGGCTGGAGGAACCGATCGCGGCATCTATTGCTATCAATCCGCGGACACGGTTCATACTCACCGAAGGCAACTATCTCCTTTCAGACGCTGAACCATGGCAGCATGCGCGTCGTTTATTCGACGAATCATGGTTCGTGCACACGCCTGACCGCATCCGGGTCGACCGTCTCATCGAACGTCACGTGCGGTTCGGTAAAACGCTGCAGGAGGCCACAGCCTGGGCCAATGGGCCAGACGAAGTGAACGCGCGATACGTGGAGTCGACTAAATCAAATGCGCAACACGTTGTGGACTGGCTTTAGGAAAAGTTGCATTGTTATCGTGGAATTTCTGCTGGGAAGCTCGTTATCCGATTCGACTTGGAAGCTACTGGTCAGCGGAAAACGACTGACTGAACAACACCAGGTTTGGGATAAGGGTGGTGGACACCCCTCCGCCACCCGCTAGAGAGTTGTGAGGAATGTCAGTGTTGACCCCCCGCCCTCGATCAGGCCCTTTAGCTCGGCGTTGAAGGAACGACCGTGATCTTGCATGATGTGCGCTTGGAAGGCAGCCTCATCGACGTACACCTCGTAGACGAAGAACTCAAGCGGCCTGCCCTCACGGCGGTAGGCGTCGAAGACCAAATTGCCGGATTCCACGCGCACTGAATCTGTCAGTGTCTTGAGGATCACCGCGATGCGGTCGGATGCTGCCGCATCTGTTGCTGTGAACTCCGCGTAGACAGCCTGCGTCACGCTGCGCTCGCGCCGGTCATGATCGCAACCGCCTCGGTCATAGTGTGTGACTGGGGAGTGATGACTGCAGCGCGCTTGCCCAGACGTTGGATGTGGATGCGGTCGGCTACCTCGAACACATTAGGCATGTTGTGGCTCACCAAAATCACTGGGATACCCTCATCTCGCAGCCGACGAATGAGGTCGAGCACCTGTTTCGACTCTCGAACTCCCAGTGCCGCCGTGGGTTCGTCGAGCACAACGACCTTCGATCCGAAAGCCGCCGCGCGCGCGACGGCGACTGCCTGGCGCTGGCCACCGGAGAGGTTCTCTATAGCAACCGTCACATCCTGCAGCGTCGTGATGCCGAGACGGTCGAGCTCCGCCTTGGTGTTTTGGCGCATGCGTTTCGTGTCCATGATGCGGAATACGCTTCCTGCGATGCCGGGCTTGCGGAGTTCGCGGCCCAGATACAGGTTGGATGCGATGTCCAGCGCCGGGGACACAGCCAGCCCCTGATACACCGTCTCGATGCCGAACTGCTTGGCATCCTGCGGACGCTTGAAATTAGTGCGGCGACCGTTTAAAAATATTTCACCGCCGTCCGGAATCTCGGCGCCGGTCAGGCATTTGATGAGTGTGGACTTGCCCGCCCCGTTATCGCCAATGATTGCGAGTACTTCACCCTGGTACAGCTCCAGGTCGACACCGTCTAGGCCAACCACCTTGCCGTAGGTCTTGACGAGGCCCTTTGCATGCAATATCGGCTGCGTGAATGGCAGCGTCGATGCGGGGCGTCCCGCTTCTGTCGCGCTCAATTGCGCACCTTTCGAATCCATTGGTCGAGTGAGACCGCGACAATGATGAGGATGCCGACGGCGAGGGTTTGGTAGAGAACGTCGAGACCGGCAAGGGCGAGCCCGTTGCGGAACACACCCACGATGAGCGCACCGAGGAGCGAGCCCCATATCGTTCCGCGCCCGCCGAAGAGGCTTGTACCGCCGATAACGACGGCGGTGATGGAGTCGAGATTCAGGTCGTTGCCGGCGTTGGGACTTGCAGCATCCGCTCGCCCGATCTGAATCCACGCGCCGATAGCAAGAATCGCTCCGGCCGCGACATAGACGCTGAGTAGCACGCGGTTGACGCTGATGCCGGCGAGGCGAGCAGACTCCTTATCATCGCCGACGGCGTAAACGTGGCGGCCCCACGCTGTACGACTCATGATGAACGCCATGATGATGTAGAGCACGAGCATCGCGACCACGCCATAGGTGATCCCGACGCCGCCAACTTTAAACGTGGCTCCCGTCGAAGTGATGAGGTCCGGGATGTTCTGGCCGATCACGGATGCACTGTTTGAGTAGAGCAGGGTGACTGCAAGGAAAATATTCAGAGTTCCCAGCGTGACGATGAACGGTGGCAGCTTGAGTCGCGTCACAAGAATCCCGTTGAGGGCACCGGCAGCAAGACCCACGACGAGTCCAAGGAGGAGAGCCAACACTGCGGGCACATGGTTCTGGCTTGCTGTCTGCGCAACGACCATCGACGAGAGCACCATGATGGCGCCGACAGACAGATCAATGCCCGCTGTAAGGATGACGAGGGTCTGCGCGATCGCAAGGGTTCCCACAACTGCGACCTGCTGGGTGATCAGCGACAGGTTGTTCACATAGAAGAACCGCGGGCTGATGATGCCGAACACTGTGACCGCGATAATCAGCACAATGGCGGGGCTGAGCGCCGGGTACCGGTGCAGCAGGTTGCGAATTCGACTAAGCGGAGTGCTGCGATCTAAGAACTCCGTAGCGAGATCGACTGGCCCTCCCTCGGTTTTCGCCTGGACTGGCGGTGTGGATGTGTCACTCACGGACAGTGCCTCTCCTGAACAGCATTGTTGTGTTCTTTCAGTTTCCGGAGAGCCGGGCGCCCAAAACAATGGACGCCCAGCCCAGTGGTGTGTCCCGTCAGTGCTGTTTCTACTTGCCCCAGCAAATCTTGGCTGCATCCGCCGTCGAGATGCTGGACAGGCCGTTGACTGGCTTGTCCGTGACAAGCTGCGAGCCTGTATTGAAGAAGTCGAGGCCAGAGGAGACGCTTGGTTTTGTTCCGGACTTCGTGAGCTTGACGATGGCCTCCATGCCGAGTGAGGCCATCTTGCTCGGGTACTGCTGGCTGGTTGCGCCGAATATTCCCGACTTGACCTCCCCGACACCGGTGCAACCACCGTCGATGGACACGATGATCGCGTCCTTCTCTTTTCCCGCCGCTTTCAAGGCTTGATAAGCGCCGTAGCCGGCCGGCTCGTTGATGGAGTACACGACGTTGATATTCGGGTTCTTCGACAGCAGCGTCTCCATAGCGGTGCGGCCGTCGGCCTCGTCACCGTTAGAAGCCTGGTTGCCCGCAATCGTGTACGTGCCCCCTTTGCCCCCGGTGTAACTGCCGGTCTTGTCCTCGTCACCGTTCTTGGTCTTGTCTTTAGTGTCGATTCCCATACCGGTCAGGAAGCCCTGGTCGCGGTTGTAGTCGACGGATGCGACCTGGTTGCTGAACAGGTCGACGAGGCCGATGACGGCTGCCTTGCCACCGAGCTGCGCTGCCGTCCACTTGCCAATGGCGACACCGGCGTCGAAGTTGTTCGTCGCGAAGGTGATGTCGACTGTATTGGCCGGGTCAGGGGGCGTGTCGAGTGCGATGACGTACAGGCCAGCTTTGCGTGCCTTTGCGATCGCGCTGTTCACGGTCGAGTCCGTGGGGGTGATGAGAATTCCCTTATCTCCTCGAGAGATCGAATCTTCGATCGCTTGGATCTGGGTCGCGGCGTCACCGTCTTTCTTACCGGCGGCCAACGTGAGCTTGACACCATCCTTAGCAGCAGCGGCCTTCGCGCTGTCTTCCATAGAGACGAAGAAGGGGTTGGTCGTGGTCTTGACGATCAGCGCGACGCCGACCGGACCGGACGATCCACCGGACTTGGCGCCGGGATCCTGACAAGCCGCGAGCCCAAAGACAGCGACAGCAGCAATGGATGCTGCGGCGACGCCCCTGAGAACGCTGCGTGAGCGAGCGGTGTAATTCAACATTGAACTCCTTCTACCTGTGTGAACCGTCATTTTGACAACGATGTCATCTTTCATGTATAGAGCATGGACACAGATATAGTCAATCGGGTGGCGCAAACGCAAAGGGCTAAATGACATCGATGTCTAATTCAGTGAGTAGCGCTGCGCAGATTTCCCAGCGGCCGACGATGAAGCAAGTTGCGGCACTGGCCGGCGTAGGAACCAAGACAGTCTCGCGTGTGATCAACGCCGAGCCCGGGGTCTCCGCAGCGATGTACGAACGCGTCACCGCGGCAGTGCGCGCCCTCAACTACCAACACGACATCTACGCCGGCAGTTTGCGCCGCTCCGACCGCCGCACGCTCACGCTCGGCTTGCTCGTCGGTAGCGTAGCCAACCCGTTTTCGGGCGCAGTCAATCGCGCAGTCGAGGATCGCGCCTCGCAACAGGGCATCGCCGTCCTGGCAGTTAGTCTCGACGACGACGCTGCTCGGGAGCAGGGTCTCGTCACGGCCCTGCTTCGTCGCAGGGTCGATGCGCTCATACTCACCACCATCACCCCCAATCAGTCTTACCTGTTACCCGAAATGGCACGCGGGACCCCGATTGTCTTCGTCGACCGGGAGCCCGCCGGCATCGAAGCAGATGTTGTCGTGAGTGACAATGCAAATGGTGCCGCGAATGCCACCCGTCATCTTCTCGAGCGTGGGCACCGGCGCATCGCTTTTCTCGGCGACCGGGCGGATATCCAGACCGCCCGCGAACGACGCCGCGGATTTTTTGATGCGGTGGGGGAGCTGGGTGTGCCAACGAGCCAACTGATCGCGGTCGACAACATCGAAGATGAGGAGAAGGCGAGGTCCATCGTCAGCGAACTGCTTTCGCTGGCCGACCCGCCTACTGCAATATTTAGCGGGCAGAACCTGATAACCGTCGGTACGATCCGCGCGCTCCACGAGCATGGTGCGCAGAACACCACCGCACACATCGGCTTCGACGACTTGCTGCTCGCCGACCTGGTCGAGCCAGCCATAACCGTCATCTCGCAGGATCCCGCCCGCATCGGCACGATCGCAGCTGAGCGGGCGCTCGCTCAGCTGGCCGGCGATACGCAGCCGTTCCGGACCTACGTTGTACCGACGCGGCTGATCGTTCGTGGATCAGGCGAGATCCTCCCCCGGGTTCGCGACCGATGGCCGCGCCCTCAGTCGTCGTAATCACCGACGCCCTTATCAACGAGATCGTCATGTGGGAACGATCAGCGCGAAGGGTTTGGAGAAAATCAACGTGACGGCGGAGCGTGCTGATGCTGCGGCTCATGGGGCCCTGAATGATTCGTGGTTTCAGCTGGCAAGTTGAAGTCCGACGACCTCTCAGAAGCACCGCACAGCTAAGCCCGTTTCACGAGCCGAACATGATCACAATGTTGACGATGTGCGCAATCGACCCGCTGCGCACCAGTCTCTGCGAGATCCCCGATCACGCCCACCCGCAAGCACGGGTTTCGTGTCGGTGGAAATTCTGGCGGCTGTGACGTTTTCAACGGTGCCACGCACTGAACAAGAATCAGAGGTGTCTTCGTGGTTCAACCGATGGCCAAATCCCAATCCCGAACCATGGATTCAGGCTAATGTTGTCTTGAAAAGCGCCGTCGTGGCGTACCCAAATATAGTCTTCCAGCATGCCTAGAGGAATGCGAGCTAGCGATGACAGCTATTCCACCTGTGGATGATCTCGACCGCGGTGATGCTGTCGCAATTTCGACACACAAGTGGAGTCGCAAGAACAAGCTGCTGGCCGCGGCAATTGCCCTCGTAATTGTTGCCGGAGGAATTGGCGGGGCCACCGTTGTGGCGTCTGCCACGCAGCACGCCAATGCGCAAGCCACCGCGGACAACACCTCATCCGCGTTCCGTGCCGACGCCGTCAAACACAGCAGTGCAGCAGCAGCACTCAAATCGGCTCTCCGCGATGCATCCGCACTTTTGCCCGCGCTGAACTCCCTCGTGTCCGGCGGCACCGGGTACCTGGCCGATGCAGACATCAACTCTCTCCGAAACGTGCAAAGCGACCTTCAGGCGCAAGTCACGGCGGCGGCCAAGGTTTCCGCGACTACGGAACCACAGTCAGTGCCCCCTCAAGAGGGGACCACTGACCAATTGATTGCCTATACGAGCAAACTGAATAATCAGTCCAAACGTCTCATAGACAATACCGACGCCCTGTCGACTGCAGCGGCCAAGCTCATGACCGAGATGAAGTCCACTGCAGCGGCTGTCGCTGTGGCGTCAACGAATCTTGCCCCGGCAGTTCACACAATCCAAAGTGCCACTCAAAACGCCGACCAGCCCTCAAAAGATGCATTCGCCACAGCTGTGACTGCGGTGAAGTCAGTCACCAGCAAGCCGACGAAGGACCTTGTCGGGGCATTGAACAGCTACATCACGAGCGCCAAAGGTATTCAAGCCGCGTCGGCGGCTCAGGCAGCAGCAGACGCCAGCGCACGGGCCGCGGCAGCGGCTCAGGCCGCAGGAGCAGAAGCTGCCAGGCGGGCCGCGGCAGTGCGGCAACCAGGTTCCCCAGCGTGTGCCGGAACTCCAGCCGGGGTTAAACACATCTACGTAAGCGTCGGCCAGCAGCACCTGTGGGCATGCACCGGTGACGTGCTACTCACCGAGACTGCTGTCACGACCGGCGCATCGGCAATAACAAACGTGCACTACGCGACCCCGATTGGTACCTCGCATATCACCGGCAAGAGTCGCAATACGGTGCTCGCGGGCCGCGACGTGAACGGGCCGTGGAATGACCCGGTCAAATTCTGGATGCCATTTGATGGCGGTATCGGATTTCACGACTCGTCCTGGCAGACCTTCCCTTACGGCAGTGATCTCTACAAGACCCAGGGCTCTCATGGCTGTATCCATATCCCCGTTGCGGTGATCGCTACGCTGTTCGACTGGGCGCCGATCGGTACTCTCGTCACCGTCACGGGCTAACCGGGGTCAGCTGCCCGGAAATGGGATAGAGCGACCGCAATCAAAACCATCGTTGTCTGGAGGAATAGATCCACTTTTACCGAATGAGTGGATCGAAATCGCCAAGCTCCGGCATCCCGGCGTCGGTATTCGGCTGACTGCCCACGAGCCGAGCGGGGTATTGTCCGTCGCCCGCAAACAGTCCGGGCGAGGATTCACCTTCGACTACCTGGCCATGCCCATCGCCGTAGTCTTGTCGAACCTGAATCGCATCGTGACCTTCTTTGTAGACGAAGAAGACCTTGCAAGCACAGACAAAGAGCGACACCGGGCGCACCGCCAGCCTGATCCGTCGAAACGCCAACCGCCGAATCCACACAATCCCGATAGCTTCAGCCCGCCGAAAGCGGGCCTTCTCGTCGCTAACGAAGAAAACAACCCCATCGCCACACTCCAGAAGCACACCGCCACCACAACAAAAAAAGACCGACCTCGCTTTTCAGCGAACCCGATCTGTTTTCTGCAATTCCATGAAGATTTGAAAATCATTCACTGAAAAGGCCATTGTTGCGGGGACAGGATTTGAACCTGCGACCTCTGGGTTATGAGCCCAGCGAGCTACCGAACTGCTCCACCCCGCGGCACGTAGAAAAGCTTACCACGGGATGGAGACGGGTTTACCGCTCCAGCGAGAACACCTTGTTCAGGGCGGTCACGAGAGCAGCGTCGGCGGTTGCGTATGCACTGAGGTCCCCGGACTTGAGCGAGGCAGCACGGGCAGTGAGAGCAGTCTGCACATCGGCGAGGGCCGCCTTGAGCGCGGCACTCGTCGCTCCCGTGCCCGGGGTGGGTGTACCAGTACCGGTGCCCGGTGACGGCGTCGGCGTCGGCGTCGGCGTCACTCCGCCGTCACCGGCACTTGCACCGGAGTTCCCCCCGAACAGGGAGTTGAGGGCGGCATCCAGCGTGTCTTCGAACGCCACCTTGTCACCGAACGACACCAGGAT
>Ga0209512_1001169_pt1 | contig 34647 bp, 31 predicted proteins | sample frozenSSSSmetaG_FD_184142 | JGI IMG/M metagenome (GOLD analysis project Ga0209512, IMG submission 184142) | Glacier valley bacterial and archeal communities from Borup Fiord, Nunavut, Canada, to study Microbial Dark Matter (Phase II) -... | ecosystem: Environmental > Aquatic > Freshwater > Ice >...
TCGACACATCAACAGTCACCATTGCCAGCCTGGGAACCCTCGATCTCGGCACCTTCAACGACACCGTCGGCACCTTTACCCTCAACGGCGGCATCCTCGACGGCAGCGGCACCCTCACCGCCGCCACCTACAGCCTGAACGGCGGGACCCTGAACGGCAACCTCGGAGCTGGAATCCTCAACCAGATTTCCAACACCACCACGCTCAACGGCACTTCAGCCGCCGCCACCGTCAACATTAACGGTGGCACGCTCACCCTCGGTGCCTCGGATCGCTTGCTCGACACAGCAGCAGTCACCATCGCCAGCACCGGCACCCTCAACCTCGCTACTTCCAACGACACCGTCGGCACCTTCACCCTCAACGGTGGCATCCTCGACGGCAGCGGCACCCTCACCGCCGCCACCTATGACCTGAACGGTGGCACCTTGAACGGCAACCTCGGAGCCGGCATCCTCAACCAGATTTCCAACACCACCACGCTCAACGGCACTTCAGCCGCAGCCACCGTGAACATCAACGGCGGCACGCTCACTCTCGGAGCCTCCGACCGCTTGCTCGACACCTCAGCAGTCGCCATCGCCAGCACAGGCACCCTCAACCTCGCTACCTTCAACGACACCGTTGGCACCTTCACCCTCAACGGCGGCATCCTCGATGGCAGCGGCACCCTCACCGCCGCCACCTACAGCCTGAACGGCGGCACCCTGAACGGAAACCTCGGTGAAGGAACGCTCACTCAGCTCACTAACACCACCACGCTCAACGGCACCTCGAACGCCTCCATCGTCAACATCAACGGCGGAACTCTGGCCCTCGGTGCCTCTAACCGACTTTCCGACACTGCTGCCGTCACCGTGACCAATGGCACGCTCAATATCGGAAATTTCAACGACACCGTCGGTTCCTTCACTTTCATTTCCGGCGTTCTCACCGGTACCGGTAGCCTCACCGCCACCACTTACAATCTGAGTGGCTCCACCATCAACACCGACCTCGGCACCGGCACCATCAACCAGCTCGCTAACAACACCATCCTCAACGGCACCTCCGCCGCCAGCGTGGTGAACGTCAACGGCGGAACGCTGACGCTCGGTGCTGCGGATCGCCTCTCTGACAATGCCGCCCTCACCGTTAATTCCGGCACCTTTGACCTGCGGAATTTCAACGAAACCGTCGGCACCTTCGCTCTGAATGGCGGCACCCTCAACGGCACCGGCACCCTCACCGCCTCCACTTACGATCTCAAAGGCGGCACCCTCAACGCCAAGCTCGGCGCGGGCGCACTCAACCAACTCAGCGGCACCACTCTCCTCAACGGCACCACCGCCTCACTCGACATCAACATCAACGGCGGCAGCCTCGCCCTCGGAGCTTCTGGAAATCTCGCAAACAACGCCACCGTCACCGTCACCGCGCCCGGCAGCCTCAACATGGGTATCCACAGCGACGTGATCGAAGACCTCATCCTCAACGGCGGCACCATCGACGGCACCGGCACCCTCACCGCCACCGGCTACACCTTCAACGGCGGCACCGTGAATGCCAAACTCGGCACCGGCGTCATCACCCAGCTTTCCAACACCACCACCCTCAACGGCACCGCCGCAGTCACCGAAATCAACATCGACGGCGGCACCCTCGCCCTCGGCGCCTCAGCCCGCCTGTCTGTCAAAGCAGCCGTGCGACTCAACGCCGGCACCTTCGCCCTCGGCACCTTTTCCGACACCGTCCGTCAATTCACCCTCAACGGCGGCACCCTATCCGGCACCGGCACCCTCACCGCCGCCGCCTACTCGCTCTACGGCGGAAACATCGATGCCAACCTCGGCACCGGCACTCTGACCCAGCTCGACGGCATCACCACCCTCACCGGAAGAGCCTCAGCCGGAAACGTCAGCATCAACGCTGGAAAACTCGTCCTCGCCGCATCTAACCGCCTTGCCGACGAGGCTGAAATTTCGATCAACAACGCCGCCCTCGACCTCGGAACCTTCAACGACACCGTCGGCACCTTTACCCTGAACGGTGGCTCGCTGGATGGCACCGGCACCCTCACCGCCACCAACTACACCTTCAACGGCGGCACCGTGAATGCCAATCTCGGCACAGGTGCCCTGATACAAGCAACCGGAGTATCAATGTTAAACGGCAGCTCGGCAGCTGCACAAGTCAGGATCGTGGGCGGCACCCTCAGTCTTGGCGCTTCCGAACGCCTCTCAGACACCTCTGAGGTCAGTCTGATCAGGGCCGAACTCAATCTCGGTAGCTCGGATGAAACAATATCCATCTTTGCCTCCAGAGGCGGCCTCCTATCCGGCACTGGCACACTCACCGCTACTTCCTATTTACTCAAAGGTGGCACGCTTGTCGGCAATCTCGGTGAAGGCTTCATCAACCAGATAGATGGAGTGACTGACTTGGTCGGAACTACCGCTAGCCGCAGAGTCAGAATCGCTGGCGGCACGCTCAAACTCGGTGCCTCAGACCGTATCGTGGACACCGCCAATCTCCGTGTCATCGACATCGGCGTCTTTGACACCGGGAAGTTCGATGAACGGGTGACAAACTACTTCCAAAGTAACAATGGCACACTCAAAGGCAGCGGCGAGCTTTCCGTCTCGAACCGGGCCACGATCACAGGTGGTAAAATCGCCGGCATACTCTTGGGAGATATCGAGATTAAAGGATCGTCCAAGATTACCGGCCGGGTTGGGGGAGGGGATCTCTTGGTAAATAATGGCGACCTCACCCTCACCGGCATTGCGGAGTCCAACACTCGGGTCAGTGCCAACGGCGCTCTCCTCGGCACAGGAAGTATCGACGGAAACCTCAAAAACTTTGGAAACCTCGCTGTGGATGCAGGCGGTAAAAGCAAAGATCTGAGTATTTCCGGAAATCTCCTCAACAAAGGCGAAGTGACGCTCTCGCTTAAAGACAACAAAACCTTCGAGTCCATCAATACGCAATCGGTGCGGTTCGGTGGAAAACTCATCGTCGTCAATACCGGCAAAGGACTGGACGTAGGAGATTCCGTGAAACTCTTCGACAGCGGATCTTACGCCAAAGCATTCAAATCAATCGTCGCCGTTGGCTTCGAAGGCAAAATCGTTTTTGACCAGGAAACCGGTGAACTGGTCAGGATCGGCAGCGGAAAAGGGATTGAAGGTCGCCAGCGAGCCACCATGCTGGATAATTTGCCTGATTCCAAATCCAGCCAAGCTGCGGCCGCAAAAGACAAAGACGACAAAAAACTCATCGCCGCGAACACTCCCGCCAGCGGCCGCACCACCAAGTCTGCCGCCGTTTCCACCTTCGCTAACAATCAAGCGAAGTCCCTCGCCACTCCGGCGAGCATAGTCGCTCCTCTGCTGCCAGCCGCTCCCGTCCCCAACCGTAAATCTCCAGAAGTCCACCGCGGCCTGGCGGACTACACCGAGCAGTCCCTCCGCTCCCACGTCAGAGACGCCATGGAACAAGCTCCCACTTCCCGCGTTGGAGACACCGAGGCCTTCGCCACCACCAGCTACCACTCATCCGGCGTCGATGGAAACGCCACCAATGCCGGCTACGACATCAACTCGTTCGGTGCCACTCTCGGTGCCCGCCACGACCTCAGCAAACTCGCCCAAATCGGCGGCTTCTTCGGTTACGATGATGGACAGGTCGAAGGAAATCTCGTCGATACGGATGCCTCAGGCTTCACCCTCGGAGCCTTCGGCAGCTACACCATCCACGAGTCCACCAAGACCCGGCTCCTCGCCAGCGCCACCTACGGCAACTACGATTACGACATCACTCGCCACAGTGCTGGCGGAGACGTCCATGCAAATGGCATCAATTCAGACGCCGTCGAGTTGACCCTCGGCCTGACCTCCGTCGTTTATGAAAAAGACGGTTTCCGAGTGACCCCCAGCGCCATGTTCCGCTACCTGACTGGAAATGTGGATGGATTCACCGAGGCCGGCCCGGGCACCACGCTCGCCGTTGGCTCGCAGGACATCAACTCGCCACTGCTCGATCTCGGAATCGACTTCGACTACGCCGTCCAACCGAACCTCACCCTCGTCGGCCACCTCGGCTACATCGTGGATTTCGATAGCGACTCGGAAACGATCAAAGCCACCAACACTGCAAAAGGCGGTGCCTTCTCGGTCAACGCACCCGGAATCGACAACGAAGCCTTCGTCCTCGGTGCTGGCGCCTACTACGACCTCAGCGACAGCCTCCGCATCGGTCTGACCTATCGCGGGGAGTTCCGCTCCTCAGACTCCCCATCCTCCCAAAACATCGGCATCGGAGCTTCCCTTTCCTTCTAACTAACTCTCGGCTACGGTTGGTCCAGCTCCCCTTCATCCATTGAGTGAACCAGTTGTGAGTGCGTTTTCATCCTCAATCTCACTGCGGATTAGGGGATGAACAAAATTTCGCAGGGTCTTGTAGAATTATATTTGCCGGTTAGGAAATTTTGAAATCGTCCTATTTTTGGGCCATAATCGGGAAAAGAGTGGGTAATGCCTCTAACGAACCAGATGGCCGGCGGGCGAGGCCGCAGCAGCCATCGCCCAGGCGGCGTCCGCTGGCAGGGGCGTCCGCTGCGGCTCTGGTCGCTATCGCTCCCGACGCCTCCACCAGCGGAAGTCCGCGCCAAAGCCATCATAAAAGCCATAAAACCAACCAAGTCCGGGTGTCATGAATCATGGCGCAATACGGTCATCGTTTTCGCTTCTTTCCCGCAACATTTCCGTGCATTTAGAAGGTTTTAAAGGTCCGCAAAATCAGCCCACAAAAAACCCTGCAACCTTTTGAGTTGCAGGGTTTTGAGAGTGGTACACCCGAAGGGATTCGAACCCCTGGCCTTCTGATTCGTAGTCAGGGGGCAAGCCTTGTGAAATATCATTCTAGCGGTTTTCCGTGCGTCACTCCGTGCAATAGATGCTTGCAAACCCCCTCCCAATGCGCATGAATGCAGGCATGAGCAAGCCAGCGAAACGAACCCGGACCGTTGCTAGCAAGACCGCTTCCACGGGCATCACCATTGTTCCCAAGGTGGACGTGCAGGGATACGTTTTCTATCGCGTCCAGGGATGGCGGGAAAACGGTAAGTGGCAGCGCCGGCGGTTCAAGGAGCGGAGCGAGGCAGAAACGTTCGCCGCCGCCCAACGCGTGCAGATGGAAAACCAAGGCCGCGCCCAGCGCATGGTGCTTTCCCCTCTCACCGACGAGCAGCACGAGGAAGCCTTGCAGGCGTTCGACAAGTTGGGAGGCACCTACCCCTTGGCCGATGCCATCGCGTTTTTCCTGAAACACCACCGCCCGCCGGAATTCACGATCCGCTTGAAGGACGCCACCGCGCTCTACATCGATGACAAGGAACGCGATGGACTCCGCCCGCGCACCATTCACGGTATCGGCTGGACGCTGAAACTTTTCAACACGGCCACCGACAATCCCCACGTTCACGAAATCACCCAGCAGCAGGTGGAGGCGTTTCTCAAAGGACTGCGGGCGAAGAACGGCAAGGACAAGGCCACCCGGCGTTCATGGGAGATCCACCGGGGAGCCTTGCACGGGTTCTTTGAATGGTGCGCCGCGTCCGACGCCAGCACGAACCGCCCTTTCACGTTCGCCAACCCCGCCGCCACCGTGCGGAAATTCTCAAGCCGTCAGGTGCGCGAAGAGCAGGACGCCAAGCCGGCCACCACCTCACCCGAGGACGTGCGCCGGATGTTCTCCGTTCTCATGCGCTGGCGCGGGGGCGTGCTGGTTCGCCCCTTCGCTTTCCTCTACTTCGCCGGCATCCGCCCGGACGAATTGAAACGCATGGCCGGCCGCGAGCGCGAGCTGGTCAATCTCAAGACCCGGACCATCACCATCCCGGCCAACGTCTCCAAGACCCGCCACGAACGCCAGGTTGCCATTTCCGACAACCTCGCCGCATGGCTGAAAGCCTTCCCCGGCGACTTGATCCCGACGAACTTCGAGGCGCTCAATAAGAAGGTGCGGAAACACTTCGAGCTGACCCACGACGAGGCGCGGCACTCGTTCATTTCCTATCACGTCGCCCTCCACCGCAGCATCGGCGACGCCGCATTGCAGGCGGGAAACAGCGAGGGCATCGTGAAGCGCCACTACCTCAACACCCACACCCAGGACGAAGGCAACGCGTTCTTCCGCGCCGTGCCCGACCTCGCTACCCGCAAGGCCACGCTCGCCGCGCAGCCGGTACCAGTGGCCAAGAAACACCTCAAGGTGGTTTGAAAGAACGAATGCAAACCTTGCCGCCCGAAAGTGGAAGGGATCCCTGAGGGTGTAGAGGATACTTTATTTTGAAGTCTGAAATGATGGAGCATTATTTCTTTTCTGCATCCCAACTCACTCCGCCACCATACAAAGCACGAGGGTATTTTGGTTTTTCTGAAGCCTTTCGCGCTTGTTGTTGGGCTTCGATATCCAAGTAGGCACGCAGTGCTTCGGCCTTTGCATCTTCCTGCGTCATCCGTTTCACCGGCGGCTCCCGATGACATGCCGCCTTAGCGAAACTCAGGATCAGCACACCCATGAAAAACGTCCCGATTTTTGCCAACGTGGTCTTGGGTTTAGATTGCTCGGCGGCCCCCAAAATTGCCGCAGGCTGACTGGTGGCGGGAGGCGGTTGGAGAAACCAGATTAACCATGCCACCAACCCTATGGGAAACAGTGCAGCGATCACAATTATTCCATTCATCCTCCCATCTATCAACTCCATTTCTAAAAAGCAACCCCAAAGCCGGGCCGCAGCACGCGGGCGGGAGATAACAGGGGTTCCTAGGTCTGACCTCCTAGCGCAAGACCCACCCCCGAATCCAACCTTGCAGCGAGCTGCCGCTGGATGCACATTAAGCGCATGAAAACGCCTGCCACGTTCACCGCCCGCGTGTTGCGCGATGGGGAATGGTTCGTTGCATTCTCGCCCGAGTTTCCCGAGGGCAACGGCCAGGGGCTCACCCAGGACGAGGCGCTTGATTCATTGCGTGAGTCGATTCTTCTGCTTCTGGAAGATCGCCGCGAGGATGCCCGCGCCAGCTTGGGCAGTGGGGAGAAACTGATTCCCCTCGCCCTTGCATGAAGCGCAAGGAACTGATTCGTCACCTTGAAGCCAACGGTTGCCCCCTGAAACGCGAGGGCGGTTCCCATTCGATTTACTGGAACCCGACCACCGGCCGCCGCGAACCCGTCCCGAGACATGCGGAAATCCCGGACTTGCTGGCCCGGAAAATCTGCCGCGCACTGGAAATCCCGGAGCCATGAAAAAGGCGGCGCAGAAATCGCCCCCAGCGCCGGCAACGGTTGTTGTGAAACTAACGACACGCGAATCAGAGCTACTGGCCGAGCTTAAGGCATTGCTGGATAACCCGAGAGCTGACGAGATCGTCGCAAACGATTGGCTCCATGATGGCAGTCTCCCGCTTCCATCACTAAACCTAGTTCGCTACCTTGGAATCCGAATGCTAACAGGATACGGCGTGAAATTGGAGGTGGCACGCATGGACCGCTACGCATTCATTTCCAATTTGGTCGCGCATCTGAGGAATGAATCTTCCGAAGATCGAATTGCATCCATTCCGAGAATGCTTCGCAGACTGGATTGCTTCCGTTTTCAACACACCGGGAAGAAAAAAACTTTTGATCCGCACGCTCACGAATGGATTCCCATCCTCTGGCAGTTTCTCTATCCCAGCGCACAGGATGATGACGACGAAGCCGTAGCGCATGCCGCTGGAGAGCGAATGATTGCCCGAGGTTTGATCGAAACCATGACCTTGCGTGCGGTTTTCACCCAGGATCACCAGCGCGTGAAATCGCTTTCCGTGGCGCTCAAAAATATCAGCCAAGGCCAATCGACGGAACCCACAGTAGAGAACCGTATCAAGGGCGAGATATTGCGCTGCATGCCGTACCTGAATGAAAAATTAGGTCGGCTTCCATCAAGGGCTGAAATCCAGTTTTTTGCCCGGCAGTGTGCAGCGTTTCGCGGAGACGCAGACTTTCCGGCGCGTCAGAATCCGTGGGTTGAAGCGTTTCAGCATTTCCGCTACCCAGCGGACCGGCGAACAATCCGCATAGACCCGAACTTGATGACGCGCCTAGCGAGAGAGATATCCTAACATACGGCTTAATCGTTCCGACCCGTAGAACATCCCGGCGCGTTTCATGGCTTTCTCTTGCTTATGGCAACGCAGAAACAGCTCGTCGGCGCAGAGGATTGCATCAAAATCAATTTCCCTGCGAAACGCCCCTCACTCCGCACCTTCCGCAAGTGGCAGGCTAACGGATGGTTCCCCGTCCACAAGATCGGACACCTGACATTCTTCGACCCCGAGGAAGTCCGAGCCGCGCTCGACCGCAGGTTTCGCGTGAATCCCGTGGAACCCCGCTAACCCACCGGAACCACCCGACCATGACCAGGTTGATCCTATCCGCCGGAATCCTCGCCGCCTTGCTGGCAGCAGTGGGAAACCTCACCGCCCAATTCATCATCTTGCTAACGGAATGAACACTTACCCCAAACCCGAGCGATTGCACGAGGACTCACTGGAAGCCCTCCGCCACCGCTTGCCCGAATACCTCGCCGCCCGTGGCGTGCAGCTCCGCAGGAACGGCACCCGCCTTGTGGGGCGATGCCCAAACCACGACGACGCCAGCCCGTCCTTCGCCGTTTTCGGAACTCATCACGAAACCTGCGGTTGCTACCCCTGCGGATTCGCCGGCGATGTTTTCGAAGTCTCGAAATGGCTGGGGCGCAGCTCGACCTTCCCCGAGGCCGTTGCCGACGTTGCCGCCACCCTTGGCGCTCATCTTCCGCAGGAAAGCCCCTCGCGCGCGCGGGCGATGCTGGCGGAAACTCGTTCATCTCCAAGCCCGCCTCGCGCGCGGGCGCGATGCTTTGGGAAAATACCCCGTCCTTCGCCACCCACTCCGACACCGCCCGCCCAACAACCCGCGTCGCCCTTCGCCCTAACCGATGCCGAGAGGGAAATGGTTCACGCCGCGAGGCTGGCATTTTCCGACGCGTTCCACGCCGGCGAACCCATCGTTGACGAGATCGCCGCGAGCCTTGGACTCGACCGGGAAACCCTCCGCCTCGCCTCATGGGGCGCGAGTGGTCTGGGACTCGCCGAGGGCTGGCTTTGCTATGCCTATCCGCAGGGATTGAAATGGCGGAACCCGGACACCAACGCCAAGCCCCGTTTCCGTTGGCTGGTCGGCAAGGCGGTCGCCCCTTGGCGGATGGAATGGGCACGCAAGCCGGAGGTGCGCACCGTGTACGTCACCGAGGGCGAAAGCGATTGCCTCGCCCTGATCGCCGCCGGCATGGAGGACGATGGCACGGCCGCTTGCGTCGCCAGTCCAGGCACATCCTTTTCACGAGAATGGGCACCGCTTTTCCGAGGGAAGCGCGTGGTGCTTTGTTTCGACAAGGACCATGCGGGGCAACTCGCCACCGCCACCGTTGCCGCAAACCTGAAAGGGCACGCATCGGAAATCCTCACATGGAAAGGAACCGCAAACCGTGAGTGAAGCCGCCCTAGCAAAAGACGCCCGTGCGATCCTCAACAGCTCGGGCAGGGACGCCCTACGCGCCGCCGTGCTTGACGCGGAACCGATGGATGACACCCCCAGCCCCAATGATCCGATGATTTCCAACAGCCAACCGCACGAGCCGTTTCCCATTATCCGCGCCGGCGAAATGGAGGGCGTTGCCGAAGCCGCCGATTTTGTCGAAGGGCTTCTCACCGATGGCGCGGCGAGCGTGGTTTACGGCCCGAGCAACTGCGGGAAAAGTTTCTGGGTTCTCGACCTCGCCGCCAGCGTGGCCACCGGGCAGGACTTCCGCGACGAGTTGGAGGTTGAGCAAGGCGCGGTGGTCTATGTCGCGCTGGAAGGCACACACGGGGCAAAGAACCGGATCCAGGCCATGAGGTGGGCGGGGCGGTTGCAAGCCGACTCGCCGCTTTTCCTCTGCTTCTCGCCCGTGTCACTGCTGGAGCACGGCCACGCGGAAAGTCTCGCCGCAAGCGTGAAACAAGCCGCCGCCGAAAGCGGCCTGCCGTGCCGTCTCGTCATCCTCGACACCCTCGCCCGCGCCATGGCCGGCGGAGACGAAAACAGCGGGCAGGACATGACGCGGGCGGTGCAGGCCATCGACGCCATCCGAGCCGCCACCGGGGCGCATGTCTGCGTGGTTCACCACTGCGGCAAGGACGAAGCCCGAGGGGCGCGGGGGCATTCGTCACTGCGGGCGGCCGTGGATACCGAGATCGAGGTTTCCCGCCCCGAGGGCGAAACCATTTCGACGGTGAGGGTGACGAAGCAACGGGACATGCCCGCCGGCGACCCGTTGCCGTTTTCGCTGGAGGAGATCGAGCTTGGCACCGACCGCCGGGGCAAACCGATTACCTCCTGTATCGTGCGTCACGAGGATGCGATCATGGCCACCACCCGGAAGAAGCGCGGGAGGACGCCCGATTTTGATCCGGGCGATTTCCTCACCTTGCTGCCGCAACACTCGACCACCGCATGGCATGAGGCGGCAAACGCTAAGCTGAAAGCAGAGGGAAGGCGCAGCGTCTCACGATCCACCTTCCATCGCTTGCGGGACAAACTGAAATCCCTTGGGACGGCAATACAGGACGAAAGCGGAGGCTGGAAGCGCCCGGCCCTTGACGCACCAAGGGATTCCGCCGTCCCGGAATAGTTTTGGGACACTTCTGGGATTCTGGGAAACGTCCGTCCCACAATCCCGCCTCTCTATACATCCGAGAATCTGGGACACGCCCCGCCACCTCTGCCGGCCAGTTCGCGAGTTTCAAAATACCAACAAAAACCAACAATTCTTAGTCGCCGGCACCCCGCCCGAGTTTTCTCAAAACATTAGCAAAAGTTAGCATTTCTTAGTCGGCGAAGCTCCAGCCCAATTTCTCAGAACCTCAGCATTTCTTAGCATTTCTTAGTCATCCCCGAAATCATGAATACAGAAACACCCGCCCCGCCACCGCCCGCGAATCCCAACTGGCACCGCTTCGCAAACAGCGTCATCGGCTACCACTCGTTGGTTGATTCCTACCTCGCCGCAGGTTTCCAATGTACGAAGGCCACCGCCTACGTCAACGCGTCCAGGCTCCGCCGGAAGCCCGTCGTGGCCGAATACATCCGATACTGGATGGATCGGCATTACCAAGAGCGACAGGCCGAGCAGAAGAAGCGGGACGAGGAAGCATCCAGGATGCGCCTTCAAAAGTTTTTCAATCGGTGATCTTTCTCGGTCTCTCGTCCGACCTGCCCGCTTGACTTGGAGAACGGTGCGCCCAATCCTCGCTTTATGGCTCAATCGAGCAGTTCTTCAGCAAAAAAAGGGCCGACAATACCCGAAGCGGTGAAAAAGCCGGCAAGCTCTTTGAATTCGCCGCGTCCGGCCGACGTTCAGGAGCGTACTCGAATCCGCTCGGAAGTGGCCAAGAAAGCCAAGTCAGCGTTTTGGGCGACCGCGGATACCCAGATAGACAAAGAGCTTCTTTGATGTGACGACCGGTCAATTCACGCCCCAGGCTTTCCGCGCAACGGTCTATTGCATGGAATCTCGAACACGGGCGCATCGGTGAAATGTCTCGCCTCCCGGCCCCTAGAAATTTTCCGTGCAACACTCCGTGCAATAGAACACGTCAAAACCCGCATTTTGCTGCATTTTGACGGTTTCCGAGACTTGGAAAAAAGGCCACAAAAAACCCTGCAACCTTTTGAGTTGCAGGGTTTTGAGAGTGGTACACCCGAAGGGATTCGAACCCCTGGCCTTCTGATTCGTAGTCAGACGCTCTATCCAGCTGAGCTACGGGTGCCTTGCGACTTGCGCGGGGCGGAAAGAAGCCGACTTTTCGCACCGGTGTCAAGGTTTTCGGAAGAAAATTATGGAGAAAAGGCGGCCTGGTACGGCTGCTTGAAACTAGCACGGCCCCGCAGATGCGGGGCTGTGAGGTTTCGCTAAGATCAGGGAGCGGGGGCGACCACTTGCAGGCGGACGAAGACCTTGCCGGTGCCCGTCGGTGTATAGACGATGGTGTTCTGAGGGGTTGGCGTCGGACGCGGGACGACGTTGCTCCAGTTGACGAGGTCGGGTGAGGTTTGTACTTCGTAGCTGCCGTTGAAGGCTGGATCTTTCGGCCAGGTCACTGTTCCGCCGACGAGGCTGGGGTTGGCAGTGAAGGTGGAGCCGGTTTGGCCCATGAAGTATTCGACGCCGTTTTTCACGCCGTCCCCATCGAAGTCCGCGCCGGAACCCTGTCCTCCGGCGTTGGTGGTGGCCCAGGAGTTGTAGCCGCCTGCGACGAGTGGGTCCGCGTCGGCCAGATCGTTCGAGCCGTCGCCATCGGTGTCGGCGCGGGTGGGGTCGGTGTTTTTGACAAACTCGGCCTCGTTGCTGACGCCGTCGCCGTCGGAATCGGAGCCGGCGGTGAGGCCGTAGGCGGCGAGGAATGCGGAGGCGTTCGGGAAAACCGTGCGGGTGACGGATTGGGCGAGCGTGACGTTGTTGAAGGCAAATCGATAGAAGCCCTTGGCGGGAATGGTGGTGGCGAAATCGTTGCCGCCATTGCCCCAACTGTGGACGTAGGAACCGTTGGCGGCGTATTTGTAGGCGATGGGGCCGATCACGGTGAATTTGTAGTCGAGCGTCCAATCATACTGCGTGATGAGGCTGGCGGTGTTGCCTTGGACCATCGCGTTTCCGGCCGATCCATCCTCTTTCCACTGGGGCGTGGTAAAATTTCCCGGAATGGCCATCGTGGCGTAGTTCGGCTTGTTCGGGTCGGACAGGTAGCTAAGGGCGTAAGGTGAAGTCACCTCATCATAGTCGCTGTAGCTGTCTCCATCCGTGTCAACGACGAGAGGATTGGTGCCGGTGTTGGAGGGTGAAACGTAGGTGCCGGTGTTGGTTTCCGCGGTGTCGGGGAGGCCGTCGTTGTCGTCATCGGGATCGACATCATCGGTGAGGCCGTCGCCGTCGGTGTCGATGTTTACGGCGAAGGAAAGCGTCTGGGTGCCGGGCTCGGTTTGGAAATTGATCGTATTGCGGCCACCGCCGATGTCGGTGCTGCTGCTGGTGCGGGAGCTGAGCACCTGATTGGAAGCGTAGTTGGAGACGTCGTTGACGAGGATGGCGGTGGCCTTGACCGTCTGGGCACCTAAGCGGACGCCGAGTGAGGCAAGGCTCAGTTTCATTTCAATCCCGAGTGTGGCCGTCGGGTAGTCCGCAGGTAGGTAGTTTCCCCAGATCGTCTTCATGTCGGAAATGACGCCGCTGGTGATGTTGCCGACCGCGTTTCCGGCGTAGGTCCTCACGCCGGTGTTGAGGTTGTAAATGTTCACATAGGCATCGGTTCCGGCACCGTAGATCCGGATCGCGTAATCGGCGTTGAAACCGCTTTCAAAGGTCAGCCCGGCGGTGGTGGAGAAACCAAGGTTGTCGATGGCATTTTCGTCACCGCCGGCGGTGATGAGGTTGTTGCTGATGAAGTTCACACCACCCGGCTTGGTGTCCAAAAAGATGATGACGGCGTTTCCGTTCGCCTTCGATGCAAGGTGATAGAAAAGGCTGCCGCTCTCCTGCTTTGCGTAGAGATTGGCGAGGGTCTGCGCCCCACCGTCCCAATTGGAAGGTGTGGCTTGGGTGTGCAGCAGGGTGTAGCCTTCCGAATCGTCGCGGATGCCGTCCACTGAGACGGTCTGGGCAGAGCTGGTGAGACTGAAAGCGGCGAGAAGGGCGGCGGAGAGGCCGCCGGCTCCGCAGGGGATCGGCGTGGATTTCATGGGTTGGTCAATGTGGGTTCGATGCCGGATTCAACGAGATCCACGGTGGGTTGGACCGGACCTCCTCATCCGCCCGCAGGCATCTGCCGGGCAATTGGGGAAATGTTCCTTTTCCATCAGGCGGTTTAACAAATTTGAAAAATTTCTTCATGTATGGACGCCGCATCTCACCTGATTTAGCATCGCGCCATGGAACACCGGGTGGAAATGTGGCGCACGCTGCGCCGGATCGTGACGGCCGCCGCCATCATCGGCGGTGTCTATTTCCTTGTCGTCATGCCGATCGAAAAAGCGCTCTCCGGCACCAAAACCAGCATCGAGCGCGGTCTCAAGGAGGTCCTCGGGGCGATCACCAACAAGGACACCCGCGTCGTCGAGGGCCGCGCGGAAATCGTCGAGACCGCGGAAATTTCCGAACTCTCCCTGCTGGAAATGCGGATGAGCGCCACCCGCACGATCGAAAAATCCGAGAGCTTCTCCGGCCTCCCGCTCGGCACGAAAAAACTCATCGTCCGCGGCCACTACCAGGTGAAGGGCGGCTACCGGCTCAAGGAAGGCGTCTCGCTGCGCATGCAAAATGGCAAGCCCGTCGCCCGGTTTCCGAAGCCGGAAATTCTCTCGGTCGAGCTCATCGACTTCGACGTGCTCAGCGAGGACAGCGGCTGGCTGAACAAGATCCAGCCCGCCGACCGCGCCCAGATTCTCCGCGAGTTGCGCGAACAAATGCGCGCCGAAGCCGAAAAAAGCGGCATGCTCGACACCATTGAAGGCACACTCCAGACCCGGCTGCGCGATCTTCTCGGCGCGGAGCAGGTGTCCGTCGAGCAGGTTCTGCCGTGACTATTGGGGCCTTGGCAGCGGCTCGTCGCCCAGCAGCCGGTCCAGCTCCGCCACGCGCTCCCACGGCAGGCGCTTGCGCTGGTATTTTTTCCAAACCAGATCCCGCAGCTCGCGCAATGCGGTCTCCGGCGGCGGGGTGAGATCCGTCCACGTCGGGTTGCGCTTCTGGGTCGTGGTCATGATGGTCCACTTGCCGCTGAGGTAATAGTTCGCCCGGTAGTAAACCTTGCCCTCGTCGGTGTTTTCAAACCACTCGTGACTTTCCATGCGCTGAGAGTGCCGCTTCGCGAAACGGGAAACAAGCGGCGAATGCGACGCTCACGCGCTGAGGCGTTCGCGGAGCTCGGCGGTCCAGAGGCGGGCGACGATGGCTTCTTGGACGGCTTCCATGGTCGCGCGTTCCGCAGGATCGGTGTCTTCATGGCCGGCGAGATGCAGCAGGCCGTGAACGAGGTAGCGTAAAATTTCACGGGCGAGCGGCTCACCGTATTCGGCGGCTTGGCGCTTGGCGACTTCGGCACCGATGACGATTTCCCCGTGGTGGAAGGTGATGACGTCGGTGGGGCCCTCGATGTCCATGAAATCGCGGTGGACCTGGTCGCTGGTGGCGTCGTCCACGAGGGCGACCTCGAGGGTGGCGAGGAAAAACAGCGGGGATTCCTCCTCGGCGGCGTTTTCCAAGGCGAGCGCCGCAGCTTCGTGGGCGACTGTTTCCAGTGCGGTCAGCCAGCTTTCCGGGATTTCCGTCGCCTCCTGATTGTTGCCGATGATGACTTCGAGCGACATGGTTTTCCGGTTTTTTAGAGAGAAAAAATCAGGCTCGCTTCGGCATCGGGATGACGCGGCCGCCTTTGGTAATGTCGCGCCCGGCGCTGGAAATCCGCTTGGTGGCGGCCGGTGAGCCGTCGTCTTTCGGATAGTCGATCCGGCTGTGGAGCATGCTGCGGAGGGTGACGGAGAAACTTTCCTTCACGATGGCGAGCTCGCGCAGGGTGAGCGGGCAATCGTCGAGCTGGCCGTCGTTGATCCGGGCGCGGACGATGTCATCGACGAGCGCGCGGATTTTCGCGGGAGTGGGTTTCTGAAGGGAGCGGGAGGCGCTTTCCACGCTGTCGGCCAGGGAGATGATGCCGCTCTCACGGGTGCTCGGGCGCGGGCCGGGGTAGCGGAAATTTTTCTCCTCGACCATCGGCAGGTCTTCGGGGTTTTCCAAACGGCGGTCCACTTTTTCAAGCTCGGAGCGCTTCTGCTCCTGCGCGCGGCGGTAGAAAAAATAGACCAGCGAATCGCCGTGGTGCTCCTGGATCACATCGATGATGCGGGGGTTGAGTTTGTGTTTCACCGCGAGATCGACGCCGTCCTTGACGTGGGCGATGATGACGAGCGCGCTCATCGTCGGGGTGAGCGTGTCGTGGGGATTTTCCGTGCCGTCGTGTTGGTTTTCGATGAAATAGCCGGGTTTTTTCAGCTTTCCCACGTCGTGGAAATAGGAACACACGCGGCACATCGGGGCGTTCGCCTGGATTTTCTCGGCAGCCGCTTCGGCCAGCGCGGCGACGACGAGGCTGTGGTGGAATGTGCCGGGCGCTTCGAGCTGCATCTGGCGGAGCAGCTTGTGGTTCAGATCGCTGAGTTCCAGCCAACTGATGTCCGTAGTGAGGTGGAAGGCTCCTTCGAAAATCGGCAGCAGACCGCTGATGATGAGCGCCGTCAGAACGGCCGTGCCGAATGCCGCGGCGCTACCGGTGCCGAGGTTCTGGAGGTGGTTCATCGACTCGGGGCCGAAGACCGAGGTCACGTCGAGGCGACCGAGCATCAGGCCCAGCACCAGTGTGACCGCACCGACGTAGATGCCGGCCTGGAGAAGTTGGAGGCGCTTGCGGACCTGATTGGCAAGGAGCACGCAGGTGATGCCGCTCACCAGGCTGAGGATCATGAAAGGCAGCACCTCCTCACGTGGCACCAGCAGGCAGCCGATCAGCGTCACATAAGTCGCAGAAAACGAACCGACCGCCCGGCCTAATAAAACCCCGTGGAGCATCGGCGCCATCGCGAAGGGCACGAAAAAAAACCGATAGACCTCGGGAATCGTGCCGAGGTCCGCCAGCCCCATCACCACCCGCAGCATCAGCAGGTGGACGATCAGGCCGCCGAGCACCAGCACCACCCGGCTGTTCCGGCGGCACGACGTTTGCAGGCTGACCTGGAACATCACGATCGCCGTAAGCGCGATGACAAATCCGTAGAGTGAGCCTTTGAGCGCCTCGTTGGCGAAGGCCGTGCCTTCCGAGGCCTTGAGAACGAGCACTCCGCTGCCGACCGCGAAGGTGGCATACAGCGAAATTTTCACCCACAGGCTGTCTTCCAACGCCTGAATGACCGGATTCTCACTGTGTACCCGGCGTTTTTTTCCCGACGAAAGTCCCATTCGGGCCAACCGCCAGCGTTTGATGGCATCCAAAAATCCCACAGCGGTATGTTATCGGTTCAGCGGGCGGTCACCGAGGTTCGGAAAACCGCCGGGCGGGAAGCTAGTCCTCATTTCCGCCCTTGGCAATCCGCAAATCATGCTGGCAGGGAGCCCTGCGGATCCCTTTAAATCCCGCCGTGACGACGAAACAAGGGGGAATGCTGGTGGCCGCGCCGGAGCGGTGGGACGAAGCGTGTTTTGCCGTCCCGGCGCTGCGGGCGCTGGTGGCGTCCGGGCTGGGCACGGGGATTCTGTGCCCTCGGGAGCAGCGGGATTTCTGGGAAACGGTCGAAGGACTGGCGGTGATTGATTACGCGCCGAAAACGAAAGCGAAGATCACGGCGGCCGAGATCCGGGGAAACTGGCAGGCCTCGCTGGCATGGGACGCTGGCTTCGCGGCGGAGGCGTTCAAAATAGCCGGCATTCCACGGCGGCTGGGGCGCACGGACGGAAAGCTGAAAAAATATCTCACGCACCCGCTCGGCTTTGCGGTCGGACCGCTGGAGCACCGGGTGCGCTTCTATCTATCCGCCGCCGAGGAGCTGGGCATCCCGACCGCGAGGCCGGAGTTTTTCGCGCCGTGCGACATCGGGATCGAGCCGGTGGCCGGCGCGGTGCTGCTGTGTCCGGGATCGGATTTCGGCCTGACCTACGAATGGCCGATTGAACGGTGGGTGGAAATCGCCGGGAAATTGCTCGAAAGCGGACGCCGCGTGACCGTGGCCAGCGTCGATGGCGGGCGCGGGCTCGGAAAAATTCTAGCAGACAAGCTCGGCGAAGGAGTCGAGTTCTTCCACGCCGCGCCGCTGGCCGGAGCACTGCCGCTGCTGGCGGTCCACGGACTGGTCATCTCGGCCGACGGCTCGCTCCCTCATCTCGCAGCGCATGCCGGGGCGACCTGCGTGGTCCTTTTCGGCCCGAACGATCCCGCCTGGAAGCGCCCGCTCGGCAAACGCCACGCCATCGTCCGCCGCCATGTCGAGTGCGCGCCCTGTTTTCTATCCAAATGCCCGATGGATCTGCGCTGTCAGAAAGAGCTGGATGCGGAACGGGTGTGGGACGTCGTCGCCGGAAAATTGGGATGACAAGTCGTGATTCATGACCCGGTTTCCGAATCTTCAGCAGCGGGACTTTTCTGCGCCTGTTAGCCCCAATTTCCGGCCATATCGGGCCGAAATCGGCAAATTCGTACGAAATACCCTGAAATTGCAGGGTTTCGCGCGCCAGCAGCCTTGACATGCGGGGCGAGTTCCACGAATTCACGTGCATGGCTAAAAAACCAACAACCATTAAGGACAAATACACCAAGACCCAGATCCTCGACGAAATCGCAGCAAGCACCGAACTCAGCCGCAAGCAAGTGGCTGCTGTTATCGACAGCTTGTCCGATGTCATCGAAAATCACATCAAGAAAAACTCCGTCGGTGAGTTCGTGCTTCCCGGCCTTCTGAAAATCACTTCTGTCCGCAAACCTGCGGTCAAGGCACGCAAGGGCATCAGCCCTTTCACCAAGGAAGAAGTGATCTTCAAGGCCAAGCCGGCCACCACCGTCATCAAGGTGCGTCCTCTGAAGAAACTCAAGGACATGGCACTGTAAGACACCGCGTCTTATCAATGTAATCCACACGGCATCCTGGTTCGTCCGGGATGCCGTGAATTTTTCCCACCGAGCCCGTCTGCTACCCGGCTTTGAAACAAGGAGAGGGGCCCCGAGATCGGTTTTTCTAACTTCGTTTTCCGCGCCAAACCCATGATCCGCCAACTGCTCTCCGTTCTCGCGCTCGTCCTCCCGTTGAACGCCCGTCCCAACGTCCTCTTCCTCGCCGTGGACGACCTGCGGCCCGAACTGGCGTCATTTGGCGCGAGCTACATCCACTACGATCACCGTAACGAGCCCGGCGAAACCCGGAACCTCGCGGATAAAAACCCGGATCTCGTCCGCGAATTCGCTGCCGAACTCGACCGCAGGCTGCGCTGAGCCGCCCGCCGTCCTTCACGGCTCGGGATTCTCTATCCGAAGTAGAAAACGGAGATCATTGCGCAGCAGCTTCCCGAGCGGGCTGCGGGGGATTTCCGGGACGGACGCCGGGGCCTCCAAGCGGCGGAAACCGGGAGCTGTTTTTTGATAGAGTGCGAGTGCCCCTTCGACGTCGGACCTGTCGATCCGTGACTCGAAAACGGGAACGAGCACGTGGCCCGCGCGTTCGTCCGGCAGGGCGATGACGGCGAAGGTTCCGGCGGCGAGCTTGCCATCAGAAAGCGTGACGAGCTCGCGCTCGATGGATTCGGGATCGACGAGTTCGCCGAGCACCTTGACGAGGGTGTCCGCGCGGCCGAGCGGGGTAATTGCACTTTCTACTAACATCGCGCGGTCGGAAGTCATGTGCCATTCGTTTTCGCGCGGGATGAAACGCCAAATGCCGTTTTCCGCAATGACGTATCCGGAGAAAAGCGCGGGTCCGGAAATTCGGAGGAGATCGTCGGATGAAACCTCGGCGCGCCAGATCGGGAGCAAGGGGATCGGCGCAGGCTGATAGGAATTCGCGAGTTGATCCAAGGTCTGCGTCGCAATCTGCGATGCAGCCTCGGTCATGCCATAGCTGGCGAGCACCGGCCAACCGAGATCGCGTGCGGCCTGACCGGTGGCCTTGTCGAGGTGACCGCCTCCGACGACGATGGCTTGCAGGGATTCGGGTGCTTCCAAACCGGCTTTCACCAGATCGTGAACCTGAGTTGGAACCAGGGAGGTGTGGGTCACTCCACGATTTTCTAACCATTTCGTGAATGCCTGCGCCTCCCACCGCTTCCCAAACACTTCCAAACGACATCCCGCCTCGAATGCCCGCGTGCAGACTCCGAGGCCACCGACGTGATGCACCGGGAGCGCGAGCCCCCAGCAGGATTCCACGGTCACGTGCAGATGACGGTTCACCGCCGCAGCCGAGGCGAGCAGTGCTGCCTTCGACAGCGCGACCCATTTCGGCGTGCCGGAGCTGCCGGACGTTTCGAAAAGCACGTGCGCTAACAATCCCTCCGCGTCCGGGACCGCGCCCGGAATTTTTCCGAAGGAGAACACAGCGGTGTCCTCCCAAAAACCAGAAGATGTTAGTAAAGCCGGGTCCATGGCAGGGCGTCCAGTTGATCGTCAAAACCCAATCCCGTTCCCGCCGGGACCTTGAACTTCGGCGACCAGGGACCAAGCGCTTCGGTGAAATCGTTCGGCTCGAAAAGATGATGCGTTTGCAGGCCACAAATTCCGACGAGTCCGGGAAATTGCAACTCCAGCCGCGACGCCTCCCACGCCGCGAAGGCCTGACCGAACGGATGGTCCATGTAGCTCGTCAGCACGACGCGCTGGCTGTGGCTGATCGCCGCTTCGCCTAGCAGGAACGGCTCGTCCACCGCTGGCTTGATCACCATCACCTGCGCCGCGCCGCTGAGGGGCGCCGCTTCGAGATCCACGGCGAGTTGCACCCGCGTTTTTTTCCGCAGCTCGGTCCACGCGCTGGCGGAATAAGGACAGGGATCTTCCACGAAATCGATCGCCGTGCGGGTCTTCTCCGATAGGCCGAGGAGAAATTCGGCAGCCTGCTCCGGGGTGGGGGATTCGTTGAAATCCAGCCGCCATTTGAGCGCGGGATATTCCGAGGCCATGTCATCGAGAAATTTCGCCTCAGCGGCCAGATCGCGACCGCATTTCAGTTTTACGATCGTGAATCCGGCTTCCACGGCGGCGGCGATTTCCGCGACATCGCCTTTCGCCAGCGTCGCGTGGCTTTCCGGCACCTCCATTTCCTCGAACAGCGATTCATCCAGCACCCGCGCGGCCCTGTCGAATTCCACGCTGCGCAACGCCCGCCGCACGATCGGCCAGCGGCGCTCGCCGGCGAGATCCGCGAGGCATTTTTCCAACGGCGGATCGCCCAGCTCGGGCCACGGATGGATGCAGCCGAAGCCGCCGTCCACCTCGATCAGCGCGCCCTCGAACTCGCGGCGGTTCGAAATGGCGTTGAGAAATCCCCGCGATTTCAGGCGGTAGCGGGCGATCATCGGCTTCGAGGGATTGTGCGGCATCATGGACGTGGCCCGGTCATACGCCACTTGAAATCAGCGGGCAAACGATTCCTCGCCCAACAAACCGTGCGGAAATTTTTGTCGGTGAACGCCTTGCGTCGCTCGTGCGTTTCGCCACAATCGCCGCACAGCCACCATGATCTCCATCCAACGCCTGTTCGGAAAAGAAGACCAATTCTTCAACCTCCTCGTCGCCAGCGCTGTGGAAGCGCGCGAAAGCATCGTCGCCCTCACCTTGGTCCTGCGCCGGGAAATGTCCCCGTCGCTCGGAGATTTCGCCCAGGTCCGCAAGAAGGACAAGGCGATCAAGCAGGAGATCAGCGACCTGCTGGTGAAGACCTTCGTCACCGCGCTCGAGCGCGAGGACATCGAGGAACTCTCCACGATGCTCTACAAGATCCCGAAAACCTCGGAGAAATTCGCCGAGCGCTATCTGATTTCCGAAGACCGGATCAAGGAAATCGATTTCACCAAACATGCCGCCATGCTCGACGAGGCGACCGGCATCGTCGTCGAAATGGTCCAAACGCTGCGCAAGGGCATGGACATCGTCCGCATCAAGGAGCTCAACGACCGCATGCAGACCATCGAGGGAAATGCCGACAATCTCATGCTTGAATGCCTGCGCGATCTCTACAGCGGGAAATATGATCCGCTGCTCGTCGTGATCGTTTCCAACCTCTACGACCTGCTCGAAAAAGTCTTCGACCGTTGTCGCGACGTGGGCAGCGTGGTGAAACAGATCGCTTACAAAAACTCCTGAAGCGCCCGACATGACGCTCATCATCATCGTCATCCTGGTGGCACTCGTCTTCGAGTTCATCAACGGATTCCACGACACCGCGAACTCGATCGCCACCGTCGTTTCCACCAAGGTCCTCTCGCCGCGCCAGGCCATCCTGATGGCGGCCGGCACGAACCTGATCGGCGCGCTGATCGGTCATGCCGTGGCGAAAACCGTTTCCTCCGGCCTGGTGGATGCGAAGTTCGTCACCACCGGCACCATCATCTGCGCGCTTTCCGGCGGCATTGTCTGGAACCTTCTAACGTGGTGGCTCGGTCTGCCCTCCAGCTCCACCCATGCCCTCGTCGGCGGACTTTGCGGAGCGACGATGGCCACCGCGCAGGGAAACTGGAAAGCGATCATCTGGTCCACCGAAAAGCTCAAGGATGGCAAGGTCGTGATGGAGGGCGTGCTGCACAAGGTCATTTGGCCGATGCTCACCTCACCGGTGATCGGACTCGTGGGCGGCTTCATTTTCATGACGATCCTGTATGCCCTGCTCCGGAACGCGCGGCCGATGTGGGTGAACCGGTTTTTCGGCAAAGCGCAGATTTTCAGCGCCGGCTACATGGGATTCGCGCACGGCCTGGCCGACGCGCAGAAGACGATGGGCATCATCACCCTCGCCCTAGTCACCGCTACCACCGCGGGTTCGTTCGAGCATCTGCCGGGCTACCTGAGTTTCCTCCGTATGGACAAGTCGCCGCTCGCCGAGCAACAGATCCAGGCGATCAAAAAAGGCTCGAAAGATCCATCTGCCGCCGAAATTCTATCAAAAGAAGCCGAAGCCCTCAAGGCCGGTGAGTTCAAGGAATCGTTCCACGCCCTAGCAGCACTCGCCTTTGCTTCAGACGGAAACGCCGATCTCGCTTTGCGCGAGCGGGGGTTCGCCAAAAAGACCCATCAGCAGGCGCTCGATCAGGAGGCCGCGCGCTTCATCATCAAAGTGCCGGTCATCGGCCAAATGGTCGCCGCGAAACCCACCGACTGGTTGAAAGCGCTCGATGGCGAAATGGCCAAGGCGACCAAGGACGGCAAGGACCCGCTCGCCGCCGCAGCCAGCAAGGTGCGGGACGTTTCACCGGATGTCCCGGTCTGGATCAAGTTCGTCTGCGCCATCGTCATGGCTGCCGGAACCTCCGTCGGCGGCTGGCGCATCATCAAGACGATGGGCCACAAGATGGTGAAGATCCAGCCCGTCCACGGCTTCGCCGCCGAGACCACCGCCGCCACGTTGTTAGCTGTCACCGGCAGTTACGGCATGACGGTTTCTACCACCCATGCCATCACCACGGCGATCATGGGTGTGGGCGCCACGAAACGTTTCAGCGCCATCGACGGGCAGATCGTGAAGAAGATCATCGGTGCCTGGGTGCTCACGCTGCCCGCCTCCGCCGGCGTTGCCTACGGCGCGATGTGGATCTGGCTGAAAGTCGCGGGTTGAAGTTAGGTTTGCCCTTTGACATCCGGATTCTGCCGCGTCAGTTTGGAGCTGTTTCAAAAACTACCATTATGAGAAAGCTCACACTCCACGCCCTCTCATACGCCGCCGTCGGCTTCGCATCGTCCGCCCTCGCCGACGCTACCTATCAAGCCACCGGCCCCGTGCTGGAGGTGACCGACAGCAAAATAGTCATCCAGAAAGATAAGGGAAAATGGGAGATCGCCCGCTCCGCCGATACCAAGGTAACCGGCGACATCAAGGTCGGCTCCAAGGTCACCATCCAATACACGATGACCGCCGCTCTATGAGAGGGGTTTTCCCGCCACACTTCCTTGGAAAGCCATCGTCGCTGCCATTCAGCGGATCCAGACGTCGCCCTTGAAAAGGGCGATGACGAGAAACACGTCCATCAAGCCGAGGCAGGTCATGAAAAGGGCGATGCTCCAATGAAAGACGGCGCATGCGACAAATGCACCTGCCGCCAGAAGCAGGCAGACTCTTACTCCGGGCCAGCTCAACTCATCCATCACCCGGCCTACAACGAGGAGCGCGGCGAACACGACGCGGAGGGTAATCATAGCGGGAGCTTGAACCGGCAACTACCGGAAAACATAGTAAAAAGCGCTCCCACATCCACTGAGCGCGACGATGATCGATAGAACGATGCCGATCGTGAACACCCGATAGGCCGGAACCAGTCCCCAGAGCCAGCGGAAGTGACAAAAGGCGGCACCGCCCAGATAACAAACCGCCAGCGCGCGGGCGGCCCCGCCCTTGACGATCATGTCCGCTCCTCCGCGCCCCAACCACACCGCTTCCTGGGTCATCCACGCCTTGGATGCGTAACCACCAATCATCAGCGGCAGTAGAATCCCCAGCAGGATCATTTTCACGCGTCCTCCCGAGGGAGGATAAGACCAGTCTTCAATGTCATCGACCGTGTTCCGGTTCATGTTATCGTTCCATCCCATCATCAGAGCATGGCTCGCACAAAATGCCCCTGCAACCGCAAATTCTCGCAGAGCGTGATTCAAAAAAAACCATCAGACGGACCAATCGGAGGTGGACTTATTTACATCAGTTAGCGAGTTTTGCGGCCGTCCAATCGTTCATTATGAAATCCACCATCAAAAAAATTGTCGCAACATTCTCGGTTCTATCCTGCGGCCTGCTCGCGTCCTGCGTCAGCACGCAGGATGCGCCGCTCGCCAATGGAAAGATTCTCCAACAGAAACAAACTGTCACCGCAAAACGGGAGACGCCCAGTTTCGCCGCTATGACTCCCGGCAAAGCGAGTTTCGGAATGATCGGCGCTGCGGCCATGCTATCCTCAGGCAACGGCATCGTGCGCGACAACAATGTGGAGGATCCGGCGAACTGGATTTCCAAAGAACTGGCCGCCGGCATCCAAAAGAAATACGGTACGCGTCTGGCAGGCACCCGCGACGTGACTGACGAATCACCGGCCGCGATCGCCAAGGCCTGCTCCGACGCCGACTACGTTCTGGACGTTCGGACGATCAACTGGTCGTTTGTCTATTTTCCGGTGAACTGGGGTACCTACCGGGTGATCTATTCAGCCAAACTGCGCCTGATCGACTGCAAGACCGGCAAGGTGATCGCCGAAGGATTCCACGCGCGTATTCCGGAAAAGAGCCCCCAATCCCCGAGCTACGACGATCTGGTCAATCGTCAGGCTAGCGGATTGAAACGCGAGCTTCAGATTGGTGCCGCCGAATGCCTGAACTACTTCAAGTATAACATTCTCAAACTCTGAGTCCCAAACCCGCGAATTGGAACCGTTTCCCTCACGGTCACCGCACAACTTCCGTGCCCACTCCGCCGTCGGTGAAGATTTCCAACAGGAGCGCGTGGGGCAGGCGGCCGTCAACGAAGTGGACTTTTCTAACTCCGGCGTTGAGGGCGTCCACGGCGCTGCGGATCTTCGGGATCATGCCGCCAGAAATGGTGCCATCGGCGATGAGCGCGTCGGCTTCCTTGCGGGTGACGGATTTGATCAGGGTGGACAGGTCCTTCGGATCAGATAGAAGGCCAGGGACGTCGGAGAGATAGACGAGTTTCGCGACGCGGAGTTCTTTCGCAAGCGCGGCGGCGGCGAGGTCGGCGTTGATGTTGAGCGGCTTCCCAGTGGCAAGCTCGGAGGCGAGCGGCGAGATGACGGGCACGATGCCGGCCTTGTGGGCGGCGTCCATGTATTCCATGTGACAACCGACGACCTCGCCGACGCGGCCGATGTCCACCTTAGTGCCGTCCTTGTCGGTGCCCTTGATTTTCTCGCCGAGGAAAACATCGTTGCCGGGGATGCCGACCGCTTTGCCGCCGAAGTCGCGGATCATGCGGACGAGGCCGGGGTTGATTTCTTCTGATAGAACGCGGGCGACGATGTCGATCGCCTCGTCGGTGGTGACACGGAAGCCGCCGATGAATTTCGCCTCAAGCCCGGCCGCTTCCATCGCGGCGGAAATCGCTTTGCCGCCGCCGTGGACGACGATGGGGTTGATGCCGGCGACTTCGAGGAAAACGATGTCGCGCATTACCTTGGCGACGAGTTCGGGATCCTCCATCGCGGAACCGCCCATTTTGATGAGGAAGGTTTTGCCGCGGAACGCCTGGAGGTAGGGGAGCGCTTCGATGAGTGAGTTGGCTTTTTCGATGGGGTCCATGGCGGTCATTTATCGGTGCGACGCTTTTTAGTGCGCGGCTTGCGGGGTGTCGCGGCTTTTTTCGCGGGCGGCTTTTTCTCCGCCGGTTTTTCGGCCGGAGATTTTTTGGAAGCGCCGGGCTTTTTGGGCTTCGGCTCGGGAGTGGGCGCGGTTTCCACCACAGGCTCGGTTTCCACCGGCGGCTCGATGAGTTCGTTGGCGGGCGCGGGTGATGATTCGCGGATCAGATGGGAAACAACCGCCGCAGTTGCGATCGCCGCGAGGCACGGCAGCAAGGGCAGCCAGACGGATGCCATGCCGACTCCGATCCATTGGGCTGATAGAGCAGTGCCGGCGAGTACGCTGAAGGTGATGTGCCGTGAGAATGCCGGCAGTCCGCAAAGTGTGGTTAGAGCGATGACGAAAAAAGCGAGGATGCCGGTTTCGATCTTTTCCGACAGTCTCGGATAAGCGGAAATACTGGCGAAGCCTTGGTCGGAGGCGATGGCGGCGACCATGGCGGAGAGTTTTTTCGAGAACGCGCGGGTGGCGGGCTCGGCGGCGGATTGGTCGTCGCGGAGGATGACGGGATCGGGCGCGGTTTTGGGGAAAAGCCCGTCGCCACCGTCGATGATCGCCTCGGCGGAGATTTCCTTGAAGGCGGCCATCGGCTTGATCGGCGTGGCGAGGCGGCCGTAGTCATCGAGCGGGACCACGGGTCCGGACGGGCTGAGCTTGATGTATTCGCCGAGGCGGATTTCCACACCTTCTAGCGGAAAATTGTTCCGCTGGAGCACGGTGAGCAGCGGGAAGGCAAACACCACGCAGTCCTCCCAACGCGCGATGAGCGGAGGAAATTCGGAGGACGGCTCGGACTCCAGCGTCGAGAATCCGGCGCTCGATTTCTCCCCGCCGAAGATGACGCCGGGCAGCGGGATACGGTTCACGGACGGAAGCGAGGTAGTGTCACCGTGGACTTGCGTTAGAGGAAGTGATGCCCGGCGGAAAGCAGCGGGCATGGCCGAGGAAACGGCTCCGCGAGAGAGCGGCGCGGCCATGACGAGCGAGTCGAATTTCCCCAGCGCCTTGTCCAGCGCGGCGAGTCCGATGGGATCCGGCGCCTCCCACGCCAGCACGGCGGCGGTGGCGGCCTTCCTCGCGCCGAGGCGGTGGAAGTTGGAAAAGATGACCGCCAGATCGATGGGCGCGGGCGGTGAGGATTGGAAAAAGGCTCCGAGATCATCCCCTAACGAAACGACCACCGGTGCCTCGCGCTTGTCCGGCTTCGGCTCGGCAGTCATCGTGTTGAGCTTCCACGGCGACGCGTGCGTTCCATTTCCCGAAACAAACAAAGGCGGATTGGCAAAACTACCAGCGACCGTCGAGAAGAGCACACGGTCTGGAGCTGAGCCCGGCAGGAATTTCCAACAGCCCATGGTGATCGCGGCCGAGACGAGCAGCACCCAAAATCGACGTTTCCCAGTTGATTCGTGCTCCTCGATCCGGGCTTTTTCCACCGCATGGGGGATAGGGATGGTGCCTTGCTGTTCGTCGCGAACTCCGGGGACCGCAGCGGCACCGGCAACATCTTCTGCAGGTGCGTCCTCCGTCACGGAGCTTCCTAACATGACGTTCTCTTCGGGTCCGGGGGAAATCAGAGCCGCCTGGGACGTCGCCTCCTTGAGGGCGTTCTCCATCAACATCTTCGATTCTTCGCGGGCTTTGGCACGGAGCATCTTCAATTCCTGTTCCGAATTGAGGCGTGCTTGTTCGGCTGCGGCTTGGAGTTCTTCCTGAGCCTGGGCCTTGATGGCGGCAAGTTCGGCGAGCGCCTCCTGACGTGCCTGTTGGGCGGCGGCGGCTTGAGCCTCCTCTTCGGCGCGGGCCAGAATTTCGGCGGCGGCTTTGGCTTTGGCGGCAGTTTCCAGCCGTGCTTGCTCCGCCGCGGCGCTTGCTTTTTTTGCCTCCTCCCCGGCTTTTGCGCGCATTGCCGCCAATTCCTCTTCGGTATTCCGGCGTGCCTGTTCGATGGAGGCCTTGAGTTCCTCCTGGGCTTTTGCGCGGAGGGCCAAAACTTCGGCTGCCGCCTCCTCGCGTATTTTTTCAGCAGCGGCTCTGGCCTGTTCTTCAGCCAGCCGTTTGGCCGCCGCGGTGGAACGTTCTTCCTCGTCGGCGCGCTGTTTGGCCAAAGCGAGCGCCCGGGCATCCTCTTCGGCGCGCAATTTGGCGGCAGCTTCGGCTTGGGCGGTGGCCTCCAGACGGGCCTTTTCCGCCACCCGGGCATCCTCTTCGGCTTTGGTCCGGATCAAAGCGGCCTCGGATTCCGCCTTTTCTCGCGCCTTGGCTCGGAGCGCTGCCAATTCCTGTTCGGAATTCTGACGCGCTTGGTCGAGGGAAGCCTTGAGTTCCTCCTCGGCTTTCGCGCGCATGGCGGCGACTTCGGAAGTTGCCTCCTGGCGCGCTTTGTCAGCGGCGACTTTTGCTGCGGCAGCTTGTTCAGCGGCGGCATTGGCTTGTTCCTCAGCGAGCCGTTTGGCTGTGGCGATCGAACGTTCTTCCTCCTCGGCCCGATGTTTGGCCAATGCGAACGCCCGGGCATATTCCTCGGCGCGCAATTTGGCAGCAGCTTCGGCTTCGGCGGCGGCCTCCTCCGCTTTGGCACGGATCAAAGCGGCTTGGAGCTCCGCCTCTTTACGAGCGGCATCCGCCGCAGCCTCCGCCTCCTCGCGGGCCTTGGCCCGGAGCGCTGCCATTTCCAGTTCGGTTTTCTGGTGTGCTTGTGCGAGAGCGGCCTCCAGTTCCTCCTGGGCTTTCGCACGGATGGCCGCCACCTCGGTCGTCGCTTCCTGGCGCGCCTGTTCGAGCAATGTCCTGGCGCTTTCCGCAGCCTCAGCGAATAGAGACGCAGCCTTCACTTCGGCCGCAGCCTGTTCATCGGCAATCCGTTTTGCAGCAGCGGCGGCGCGCTCTTCCTGCTCCTTTTGTTGTTTGGCCAGTGCCAATGTCCTAGATTGCTCATCCGCGCGGGCTTTTGCGGCCGCCTCGACCTTCGCTTCTTCTTCCGCAATCCCGTCCCGGCCGTTAGTCCCTCTGCTGTTGGAGTCCGGGCGGAGGTCATTCAAGGCCGCCCTATCAGCAGGAAATGTGACGGCGGGGGGTGGGGTGATCCGGGCGTTCCTGCCCGCCGATTGCTGATAGAGATGATTCGTGAGATTCTCACCCTGGACCTGCCTGAGCCCGGAGAGCACGATGGGACGAGTCGGGAAATCGGCACCGAAATCCAACGTCGGGTCGCTCTGAGCCCATGGAAAGATGCCGAGTGGAGGGCGGATTTTCAGGAAATTTTCCCAGAGGGAGCCTGCGTCGTCCGTCCAGAGGAGGAAGTGTTCGAGGTCCGGGTTGACCAGGTTCGGATCGGCATCAACGGCCGCGCCGTAAAATCGCGCCGATTCCAAAACCAATCCGTGGTGCAGGAGGGCGTTGGCCACTGCCATGTTTTGCACGGCTTTTCCGAGGTTTTGTTCGAAAACCGCGGTGAGCAGGCGGATGGCGTTGCGGGGCTTGCCCTTCGCAAGGACACGGGCGGCAAATGCAATGTCGAGGTCGGCGCTCGGGATGGGATCAGACTCCCAGATCAGGGCTGCGGCTTCACCGGATGCGCCCTGATCGTGAAGCAATTGAGCCAAGGTCTGGCGGGTATCCCAATCTTCTGAATTTTCCGCCAGCTTCCCGCGCAGCGCTTCGATGGCGGTGGATTCAACTTCGATTTGATTGAGCCTGGGGACTGCGATGGGGGTGGTATGTCGGCTGGCGTCACGGATGAGCTCGATGGATTCCATAGGATCGCGCGTCATCCATGGCAGGTCATGGAGTTGTGTGCGGCGGCCGTTGAAATTTTCCCATAACAATTGTTCGTCGTCAGCCCAGACGAAGAAGTGTTCGAACTCCGGATTCACCAGCTCCGGATCGATTCCCAGGGCCGCGCCGTAGAAGCGTGCCGATTGAAGAACCATGCCGTGGTGGAGGAGGGCGTTGGCCATGCCCATATTTTGCGCCGCCATGCCACGATTGTTTTCGAGCACCGCAGTGAGCAGGCGGATGGCCTTGCCGGGTTGGTCCTTGGCCAGAATGCAGGCAGCCGATGCGAGGTCCAGGGCACGGCACGGAATCCGCTCGGCCTCCCAGATGAGCGCGGCGGCTCCGGGGAAATCCTCTTGATCGTAAAGCAGGCAGGCGATCCGCAGGCGTGCATTCCAATCCGCAGGATCTGCCTCCAATCTCTCGCGTAGAGATTCTTCCGGGGAGAGGTTGGATTCGGGAATCACAGTGAAAGTGGACGCATGAGGGTTTGCTTGAAACAACATCCATAGTCGCCGCCGGTTTCTCAAGCCTGATCGTCAGGGGGAAATCTTCGCGAGGACCGGAGCGAGCGGGGCTTCGAGCGGAGTGCCGCGCGTCACCTCGCCTAACAAGCGTCCGGCGGTGGCGATGTGCGGGCGGTACCATTCATCGCCGCGGTTTTTCACGATGTTTCCGAAAGCCCCGAGCGCCTGCATCAGGCGTTGGGCGGCGCATTCGTGGAAAAGGGTTTCCAGCGGGCGCTCGTCGGCGATCTCCTCCCAGAGCGTTAGAAGCTGTTCGCGCTCGTCGGCGGAGTGGTCCAGATAAGGATCGAAAACGAGCGAGGCCAGATCGTATTCCTGGCGGCCGCGGCGCAGGCCCTGGAAGTCGATGAGCCAGACCTTGTCGTCCTTGATCATGAGGTTCTGCGATTGGAAATCGCGGTGCACCAGGTGGCGGGCGACGGTGCCGAGGCGTTCCGATAGATCTATGAAGGCCTGGTTTTTCCTCAGCGCGGCCGCTTCGCCGTAGAGCTGGAGGAACTCCTCGATGAAATACTCGAAGAAATAGTTCTGCTCCCAGCGGTAGAGCGCCGCATCGAAGGACGGCATCAGGTGGAAATCCTTCGCCGGCTTCGCATAGAACAATTTGTCCACCTGCTCGAAGGCCATGCGGTAATACGGCAGACGCTCGGAGAATGGGCGGCTCTTCAGCGATAGCAGATCCACATCGCCGAGGTCCTCCACCAGCGCGACGCGGTATCTCGATCGGTCATGGATGATTTCCGGCACGCGGAGTTTCGCCTGTTTGAGAAATTGCGCCACCGGCACGAACTGCGAATTGTCCTCGCGCTCCTCGTTCCAATGCACGCCGATGAACGGCTCGTGACCGGGCGTTTTCACGCGGACAATCGTGCGGCCCGAGGCACCGCGTTTGATCGGCTCGAGGGTGATGCGCACGGTGGGGTCCACTCCGAGGAATTGGCGCACGGTGGAAAGGATCGCTTCGGTAGGCATGGGCGGCGCGATCTAGCGAGAAAAATGCCCGGTCTGCCAAGGGAAATCCGGCGTTTTCACTCGTAGTGGAAGAACCAAAGCAGCACCAGCAGACCCACGCCTACCCCCCACAGCAGCCACAAATTGAAGACAACGTAGGGGTAAATCATCAGCGTCCAGCCGATCACCCGCGGCTGCCACAATCCCATGCGCTTCCCGTAGGAATTGGCCCCCCAGCCGATGGTCCCGAAAATGAACCCCGCCAGAATGATGTATCCAAGGTTTTCCACTCCCGGTTTACTTAACCTATCCGGAGGAAATACCCAGCGCAAGTTTCAGGCAGGTGGCATCCCGCGCCCGCAATTGGAAATCCATCCCATTCTCCCACTTGCCCTCATTTTCCATCCCGATAGCGTGGCGCCACCATGAAAACCTGGCATTACCACTCCGCCTCCGGCAGCACCGCCACCACCTCCGATGAAAACCTCCCCGAGCTGATCGCCGGCGGCACCATCACCGCTTCCACCCTCGTCTGGTCCGATGGCATGGCCGGCTGGGAACCCGCATCAAAGGTGTTTCCCGACTTGTTCAAAGTCGTCACAGCGCCGCCGCCGCTCCCCACCGGCGGACCGCCGCCGCGTGCGAAGCGCTCGCACGAGGTCGATTACACCATCATCGGCGAGTCGATCCAGATGGTGGAAATCGAGCTCGATCCCGGCGAGACGGTCATCGCCGAGGCCGGATCGATGAACTACATGGAGGATGGCATCGGCTTTGAAACCAAGATGGGCGACGGCTCGACGCCCGACACCGGCTTCATGGGCAAGCTCATGGCCGTCGGCAAACGCGCGCTCACCGGCGAGTCGCTTTTCATGACGCATTTCACCAACTGCGGCGCGGGAAAAAAACACGTCGCCTTCGCCGCCCCCTATCCGGGCACCATCGTCCCCATCGATCTATCCACCCTCGGCGGCGAGCTGCTTTGTGAAAAGGACGCCTTCCTCTGCGCCGCCCTCGGCACCAGCGTCGGCATCGCCTTCAACAAAAAATTCGGAGCCGGACTCTTCGGTGGGGAGGGCTTCATCCTCCAGCGCCTCCAGGGCGATGGCATGGCCTTCGTCCACGCCGGCGGCACCATCATCCGCAGGGAATTGAAGGGCGAGAAACTGTTCGTCGATACCGGCTGCCTCGTCGCCTTCACCACCGGCGTCCAGTATGACATCCAGCGCGCCGGCAACTTGAAATCCATGGTCTTCGGCGGCGAGGGACTCTTCCTCGCCACCCTGCAAGGCCACGGCACCGTCTGGCTGCAGAGCATGCCCTTCTCCCGGCTCGCCCAGCGCATCACCAGCATGTATGCCTCCGGAAAAGGCGAAGGCTCCGTAATCGGCGGCCTCGGAAACCTTTTCGGCGATTAGATTTCCGTGCCTCTGAAATATGGAGCGGCGGAATCTGTCCGCCGTGCCCATGGATCGTCGATGAAAAGCGGTCGGCCCCCCATCGTCCGCTCATCGGCTCCGGCGGACAGATTCCGCCGCTCCCTATCGATCCGTGTTTCGGCAGTTTTCGGTTAAAACCCTCCCAAATCTTCTTCGCAAACGCCCCGGATGCGGCCCCGCCCGGGATCGTCTCCGAAGAGATCGTTCCCTCACCGCCTCCCCCCGGCATCCACCTGCCTTGCCAGTCCCTCCCTAACTCCGTGCCTCCTCACTCCCGAGCCAGTGCAAACTCCTGCCGCAGTCCGTGCGACTCGAATCCAAAGCCCGTGCGACCTCACCCAAAGTCCATGCGACTCCCATCCCGACTCCGTGCGACTTCCACCCAAAGTCCATGCGACTTTGCTCCAAAGTGCGTGTGACTTCAATCCAAAGTCCATGCGAGTTCGCCCCAAAGTGCGTGCAGCTCATCCCAAAAGCGTGTTTAAATCGCTCAAAATCAGCGCTTTCCACAGTATTTTCCAGGTCGTGCGATTTGCAGCTTCCCACACTAACTATCTCTGTCAGTTTCCTATCACGGACCGGGGGGAAAACCGTTTCGCCATCCGCCATCACACCTATAAAAACTGGAAATCGCCACCTCCATGGACGACCGTAACATCCGCCGCTACAAACGCGCCATCCGGCGCAAATCTTCGGCACCGAAAATTCCGCCGATTTCACCCCTGGCAGCAAGGCCGCCACCCTCTTCCTCGAACTCGACGGCGTCGTGTCCGAGCTCGACGAGGCCGCCGTCGGCCAGCTCCGCACCCCCGTCGGCAAGCCCGACCTCATCGAGGAACTCTCCATCGACTTCAAGGCCATCGCCCGCACCGCCCGCGCCATCAAGATCGACGAAACTGCCTTCGACGATTCCCCCTACCGCCACCCCGGCACCTCTGTGGAAAAACCCGTCACCACCCATGCGGATTCCCTCCGAAACTTCTCGAAGACAACACCGCCCTCGTCGCAGACGGCGGTGAAACCCCGGCCCAGCTCGCCGCCAAGGCCGCGCTCCGCGCCAAATTCATCGCCTACGAACTCCCCGCCGACTTCGTCGAGGACCTCCGCGCCGACCGCAATGCCCTCGATGCCTGCAACACCGGCAAAATCAGCGACAACCTCGAAGGCATCGAAAGCACCTCCGCCATCGAGACCCTCCTCACCACCGCCCAAGGTATGGTCAGCCGCCTCGACGCCGCCATCCAAAACAAATACACCCGCAACCCCGGCAAACTCGTCGCCTGGAAAAGCGCCTCCCACACCGAGCGCGCCCCGAAGAAACAAAAGCCCGACGACACCACCCCGCCACCCGTCGCCTGATCCCATAAGGAGTGGGGACATTCCTGTCCCCACTCTTCCTTCTCAAAATGAGGTCCAGAACACCGGAAATTTCATTAACCCATCTTTAGCAGTTAGGTATTTAAAATCGCCAAAAAACCACTTTTTTGACGCTCAAAAATTACGCAACTCGTTCAGGTTCAGTAAATCTAACATTTGGAATCCCAAATGTAGTGCCATAATTTATATTTTGTTCTTGCGTCGTCCCCGGTCCCATGCTGATCCTACGGGTCATGTTCATTCGGCAGACCCAAACGCGATCTAACGGCATCGGCGACTCCTATTCCACCTATCGCCTCGTCGAATCAAGAAGGGTCGGCAAGAAGGTCAGCCAGCACACTTTGCTCAATTTGGGCACGAATTTCGACCTCCCCACCG
>Ga0209512_1001170_pt1 | contig 34620 bp, 30 predicted proteins | sample frozenSSSSmetaG_FD_184142 | JGI IMG/M metagenome (GOLD analysis project Ga0209512, IMG submission 184142) | Glacier valley bacterial and archeal communities from Borup Fiord, Nunavut, Canada, to study Microbial Dark Matter (Phase II) -... | ecosystem: Environmental > Aquatic > Freshwater > Ice >...
TTGCAAAGCCTTTTTCTTTATGGTTTTTGGGGGTATTTGTTAGTACCAAATGAATCTAAAAATAGCAGGTTAAGCTCAAAAGTAAATTTATACCAGCCTTAGCGACGATTCCTGTCCGACTCGTGTTCCTACCCGCACATCAGCACCCTGTAATTTGCCTTTACACCTCGCCGAAATGCTTTCCTAATCGCTGCCCAAATAAGCGTAGAGCAGTGCCAAATGGCCGACAGCAACGTAGCAAACTACCTTTTACAATACCCTTGAAGCGTGGGCAGCAGAACTGGGGGAGTGGTAAAAACAAATCGCCAACACGGGGGGGGTGTTAGCCTAACACCCCCCCTTAGCACTCGCCAACAATCACAAACAATATAAGCTATTTGTCCTACGCTTATCACTCCCAAGAGGCACTTAACCAGGGCAAAATAAACCCCGGCCCGCGGCCAGCAACGACAACAACCCGCCCCAACAAGGCCAGCAAGCAGCTTAACAGAAGGAACACCCCTCGTAAGAGGGGTTTTTTCTTTTCACCCGCTCATTTTTGCGAACCCTCGCACTATTTGCAGGCGACAAATGGTATTATAGTGATTAAGAATTAAAGAAATAACCGGCGAGCAGCACCACAGAAAATCAGTCACCAATGATGAACGGATTCAAGGTAGCACACCATGCCGATTAGCTGGAATGAGATACGCGCCCGTGCCGCCCATTTTTCAAAAGAATGGAAATCAGCCCATTACGAAAAGGGACAAACCCAAACCTTTTATAATGAATTTTTTGAAGTTTTCGGGAGGCGAAGGCGGGATGTTGCTGTTTATGAGGAGAAGGTCAAAAAACTTAATAATAAGCAAGGTTTTATAGACCTATTTTGGCCGGGTCAATTGTTGATTGAGCAGAAATCGGCAGGCCGCAATCTAGCAAGTGCCCGCGAGCAGGCAACCGACTATTTTTTGAGCCTCAAAGAACTGGAAAAACCCCGCTACATACTGCTTTCAGACTTCCAGACTTTTGAGTTGCTCGACTTAGAAACCCAGGCCGAGCATCATTTTACCCTCACAGAATTAGCCGACAAAGTTAAACTGTTCGATTTTGTAGCAGGCTACCACAGGCAACAGTATAAAGACCAAGACCCGGTAAACATCGAGGCCGCAAGTCTGATGAGTGCTTTACACGAGCAGCTTGAGGAGAGCGGCTACAAGGGCGCGCATTTAGAACGCTTGCTAGTGCGTATAATGTTTTGCCTGTTTGCGGATGATACCGGCATTTTTGAACCAGAAATTTTCCTGCGCTTTATTGAAGACCACACCAACGAGGATGGAAGCGACTTAGGTTCTAAACTGATTCACCTGTTTGAAATTCTTGATACCTCAGAGAAAGACCGGCAGCGGATATTGGATGAAGACCTAGCCCGATTTCCTTACGTCAACGGGCAGCTTTTTGCCGACCTTATCCGCACACCGAGCTTTAACCGAGATATGCGTGAGGCGTTGCTTCAATGTTGTTATTTTGATTGGAGCAAGGTTTCCCCGGCCTTGTTTGGTTCACTTTTCCAGGCTGTACTGTTGCCGGAGGAACAGCGCAAAGGCGGAGCGCACTACACTAGCGAGCGCAACATCCTAAAAACCATTCACCCGCTTTTTTTAGACGAGTTACAGAAGGAATTTCAACACCTCCGGGATAGTAGAGGCACGCAGCGAAAGGTGCAGCTTGAGCGATTTCATACCAGGCTTGGCACACTGACGTTTTTAGACCCAGCGTGCGGTTGCGGAAACTTCTTAATTCTAGCGTACCGCGAATTGCGTCTAGTGGAAATTGAGGTGCTAGAAGCACTCTACCCCGCAGAAACACGTAACCAGGTGTTGGATGTTTCGCTACTTTCCAGGGTGGATGTTGACCAGTTCTATGGCATCGAGATTGAAGAATTTCCAGCACGGATAGCGGAAGCGGCCATGTGGCTTGTAGACCACCAGATGAATATGCGGCTTTCGGAGTCATTCGGCCAAGCCTTTGTACGGTTGCCGCTCAAGAAATCAGCGCATATCCATCATAAAAATGCACTCAGGGTTGATTGGAAAACCATTATAGAGCCGGACAGATTAAGTTATATGTTAGGCAACCCGCCATTTGTTGGGCATCAATACCGCTCAGGACCACAAATGGACGATATGCGGCTAGTTTGGGGTAACGAAGGGAAAGTAAATAGATTAGATTATGTTACCGCTTGGTATTGGAGGGCGGCAGACTATATACAAAATACAAAAATAAAGGTGGCTTTTGTTTCCACTAATTCCATAACGCAGGGAGAACAAGAAGGTATTTTATGGCAGCCTATAGTAATGCAGTTTGGGATTCATATCCATTTTGCACATCGAACGTTCAAATGGACTATTGACGAGAAAAAAGCAAAAGGAATGAAATTAGCTGCCGTACATGCGGTTATTGTAGGTTTTGCGGCTTATGATACGGATGAAAAATATCTCTATGAATACGATACAGCCACGTCTGACCCCCACAAGGTTTCAGCAAAAAATATAAATGGCTATCTAACGGATGCCCCAGATGTTTTTTTGCCGTCGAGAACCAAGCCCCGGCCAGGATTGCCTAAAATAACAAAAGGAAGCCAAGCAACAGACGGTGGACACCTTTTGTTATCAGACTCAGAAAAGGAAGACTTAATAAAAAGGGAACCAGAAGCAGCAAAATGGATAAAAAGGTTTATTGGGGCAGATGAACTTATATATGATATTCCTCGGTGGTGCTTATGGCTTAAAGGGATTGCACCAGACGAATTGAAGCGGTTACCTCTAGTGAGAGAACGCACAAATAATGTTCGTGCAGAGCGTCTGAAAAGCCCCACTAAGAGTGTAAAGGACTTTGCCAACTTTCCAACACTGTTTACTCAGGATAGGCAACCAGCCAGCGATTATTTAGCCATCCCTCGGCATTCCTCCGAAACCAGGTTTTATATACCAATGCGTTTTTCCTCCAAAAATGTAATAGCTGGGGATGCCCTAATTATAATACCTAATGCAGGGTTATATCATTTTGCGATACTAACCTCAGTTATGCACATGGTCTGGATGAAGGAAACCTGCGGCAGATTAGAGAGTCGTTACCGTTATTCATCAGCCGTGTATGATAATTATCCTTTCCCTCAAAATTTAAGCCCCGCTGACGTGACACAGTTAGAGAAACGCGCTCAGGCAGTTCTCGACGCTAGGGCACAGTATCCTAATAGTAATCTGGCTAACTTATATGACCCTGAGACAATGCCACCACCGCTATTCAAGGCACACCAAGCGTTAGACCAAGCAGTTGATGCAGCATATAGAAAACAACGTTTTGAGAATGATCGGCAGCGGCTAGAGTTCCTTTTCAACCTATATCACCATCAAACCGCCCCACTAATAATGGCAATGACAAAGGCAAGCCGCAAGCGGCGTTAAAATTCAAAAAAGGTTTATATGATAAAATGCAATTAGCTAATCACTTGAATTATCTCCAGAAAACAATATAATCCTTTAGAATACTTGTTCGTATTTGCCCTGAGACGACAATTCTGGTCATGAATGCAAAAACGTTGTCAGCTCAGCAGGGGTTAAACGTTGATTGCCTACACAAATCTAGTATTGTAAATTTTAAAGCCGCCCCTGACATACTGGATATGCTTAGTTAGCAATCATACAATGAAAGTTATTGAGGTGAAGGTATGGCCGGGAATCACATACCCATAAACCCCGTAATACTGAAATGGGCAAGAGAGCGTGCCGGGTACACTGTAGAACAACTTTCAGTTACCGGCAAATCAGGGTTTGCAAAATTCTCGGAGTGGGAAACAGGAGTAAGTTACCCAACCTACTCACAATTAGAGCTAATTGCAGAAACATTACATCGTCCTATAGCCCTATTCTTTTTTCCGGCTCCACCTATCGAGGAGCGGATAGAGAAATCGCTTCGTGCTATGTCGGAAGAAGATGTAGAAACCCTTTCACCAGGCATTAGACAGCTTTTCAGAAAGGCAAAAGCCTTTCAAATCAGTTTGCGTGAATTATGGGCAAATGACACCTCAACCCAAGAAAACAGAATATCTTGGATACAGACATTAAGGGATACGACAGTATCCGCAGCCAAAGCCCGTGAATTTTTGAATATTCGCTTGGATACTCAACAATCCTGGCAAGGTAGTGATGATGCTCTCAAAAAGTGGCGCGACCTACTAGCCGAGCATGGCATCTATGTTTTTAAGGATGCTTTCAAAAATGAAAGAATAGCTGGGTTTTGCATCTATGATGATGTTTACCCGATTATCTATATAAACAACTCTTTAGCTAAAACTCGGCAGATTTTTACCATTTTCCATGAATTAGCGCACCTCATTTTCAAACAGAGTTACCTAGATGTTTTTGACCAAAAATTTTGGAGACTTGAATCCCAAGACCCTTCCCACATTGAAGTGAAGTGTAATGCTTTTGCGGCAGAGTTTTTAGTACCCAGCAGTGATTTTAGTCGAAGAATACGAGGCTTTGAAATTACAGACGCTACCATTAAACAGTTCGCAGACCATTATCACGTTAGCCGAGAGGTTATTCTGAGAAGGCTTTTTGACCATAGGATGATAGATAAAACATTCTATGAGCAGAAGGTTGCGGATTGGCAAGAAGCATTTTCGCAAAGAGAAACCGAAGGTAATGCGGAAGGAGGAGGTAGTTATTACAACAGCAAAATGGCTTACCTCGGCGATGCTTACCTCTCGCTAGTTCTTAAAAATTATAGTCAAGGGCGCATTGGGTTAGAAGAAGCTGCATCACACCTTGATGTTAAGGCACGTTCTTTTCCTGAAATTGAGGAGAGATTTTTAAGTCGGGGAGCATCGAGTGTACGTTTTTGACACAACCTCATTTTTAGAATTATCTCACTATTATCCGAAGCGATTCCCTTCACTTTGGGCTTCCTTTAATGACCTAGTGGAAGCAGGTGAAATAATATCAGTGAAAGAGGTTTTCAAAGAAATTAACGATAGTAAGCCTGAACTTTTCGAGTGGATTCATACAAAGAAAAACATTTTTTGTGAGCCAACAGAAGAAGAAGCACGGTTCCTGATGCAAATTTTTCAAGTGAGAAATTTCCAACACTCTCTAGAGCAAAAGAAATTGATAAAAGGGGGAGCTTTTGCAGACCCCTTCGTTATAGCAAAAGCCAAAGTCACTAATGGCATCGTGGTAACCCAGGAAAAACTGAAGCCAAACGCTGCAAAAATACCCAATATTTGCGAACACTTTAAAGTTAGGTGTCTGAATTTTGAGATTTTCATGGAAGAACAAAACTGGAGATTTTAATTTAAGACCTTCTACCTACCCCCCTTTTTCCTTTTCACTAGCCCCGCTTAGCAGTCAGGTAAATTTCATAGTGAAGGTCACAGCCCCAGCTTGTGACACATTGAAACACCCCTTTCAAAAGGTTCCACGCACCCCTTGTAAAAAGCAGTAACGACGGTTTCGTAATAATTCCGCTAGAGTTAGTTATTCCGATGTTGGGGTTTTTTGCATAACCCCCCGAAACGGGGCATTCTACGATTTCGGGTAGGAACATAAGTCGGACAAAAAGAGGTTCTCCCGTGATTTTAGTGATAAAGTTTCAATCTAAAGGTAAATGCATTTGAGTCAATTGTTTTTAGAGCTGGGTAATACAAAATTAGCTACTAAATACTCATTTATGACGAACATGTTTTTGCTTACCACTAAAATCTAGGGAGAACCTATTACTGCCCGACTCGTGTTCCTACCTGATATTGAATTTGACCAATTGTTGCAGAAATAATGAGAGATCGTGACAAAACTGTGACACAAACGAAGCATAAACGTTCAATTTCTAAGTTATATTAGATATATATTTATCAATTGGACACACAGGAAATCGCTTAGTTTCTCCTAGTTGGCCCAATATGAGCGAAGGTGTAACCAGGGGCAAAGTAGTAAACAGATGTTCTAATTAGTCGAAACCTGCTTTTTATAGAACATATTTGCTTTAATTACTAATGTTTCCGGTCACTAATGCAACCTTTTTAGTTTGCTAAGTTGAGATTACACGGGAAAGTGTCCTATCACTTGGTTATATTCCTTCTGGGCATCTCCTATTGCCAGCTTAGAATAGATCTCCAAAGATTGACGGCTGGTATGGCCGGAATAGGGCTGAATTAGCGCGTCGTCCAACCCTTGCTTTTTCAGCCAGGTCAATAGAAAATGACGCAGTTTGTGAGGTGATAGCGGTTGGGACAGGTTTGCCTGTTTGCCATAGCGCTCTAACATGCTACGAACCCCACGTTCACTATATTTGCGCTTCCAGTCTGACTCGAACAGGAAGGTCGCTCTTTTCTGAGAAAGGGCCTGCATGTGCAGACCCAATACTTCCTTGAAAGCGGCTGGAAAGGGAACCACTCGGTCCTTCCCACCTTTAGCATGGTTTATGCGTATCTGCTGTTGTTCCAAATCCACCTCAACTAAGCGAATATTAACCAACTCACTTACGCGCACCCCGGTATAGAGCAAAGTTTTAATCAATACCATATCGCCGAAATTTTGAGATTGCCACACTACTTGATAAAAGCGCTTGATTTCCTCCTCACTTGGTACATAGGGCAGCTTTTTAGAAGCTTGTGGCACATTGATGTCTAATTCGAGCCGTAACTGATAGAACACACTTTTAAGATAGGCATAGTCCGGGTGTTCGTGGCGGAGATATTTAGCTAACTCTCTAGCTTTCTTTTTAGGGCCTGTTCTCAGTGATTTGGCTGGCATACTACTATCCAGGTCCTCGTTGGTAGTGTTACTCATGCGCTGCGCCCCTCCAAGTCCTCTATTTTTAGCCTAGTGTCTAAATCTAAATGGAAAGTACCATAAGGATTAATGTGTGCGTAAAGCAAGGGGGTCAGCGCTCCTAAATCTGCGGGTTTCATTAGAGCCAGCCATTGCTGTTCCGAGAGCAACTTTTGCAGCATGGCCGTGTTGATATAGACCAGACACACCTGAAGCAAGTGGAGCGCTAGCATAGTTACTTCCTGACCTTCGAGGTTAGTAGAGCTAAGCTCGCCACTTTTACCGTACAATATGAAGTCGTTAACCCCATTCCAACGTTCGACCGTATTAAGACCTTCATGGATTTCGCGCCTGAGTTCCATTGAGTCGAGATAGTCGCATAAAAAGATAGTTTTGACGGCTTTGCCTAGTTCAGCCAAAGCTTGGTAAGTCGGGTGTTTCAGATTGTTGCGGGTAAAGCGGCGCAAGATAGCTTCGGTATCGGCGGTTCCCAAGCGCAAGGCTGTGGCAAATTTAACCATCTCATCATATTGTTGGCGGATGAGTTCCCAATTAATCGGTCGGGTTAAGATTAGTTGCAAATTAGGATAAGCCTCATTCTTACCAACTTCAGGCCGATTGAGTTTCTGGCTATAGATATTCTTGAGGCGGGGCATCAGCTGGAAACCTAACAGATGGCAGAAGGCAAAACCCACTTCGCTTTGCCCATTGGTATCTACAAAGTTTTTCTCAATACTCATGTCCGTACAATGACGCAAGACGCCATTGATCATCGAGCTTACTTCCGACGAAGCACAACTCCTAAGTTGAGAGAAAATACAGGCAGAATGTTTTTCAACGTGCCAGTAAATGGTGACACCGCTGGCCCGGTAACGGGCGTGCCAGCGCGTCAAAAGGTTCTGGTTAGAAGCGGGAAAGTGTTTAGAGTCGCTGGCACAAGTGGTAGTAGCCTCACCCCAAATGGCAGTTGTACGCATCTGGAAGATGGAGTTGCAAACCTGCCCGATGGCGTTTTGTAGGGCTTCACGCGTAATGTAACGCTGGCGTACATACATCAAATCTAAATATTCTTCAGCTACTTCACTGGCACTCAGCCGCTTAATCCCGGCATTAGTGCCTAACGCAAACAAGCACAAAAGTAAGCGCTTTTGCAGTACCGCCGGGTCTAAGGTTGGACTTTGATCAGAAATGCTTTTGAATTGACTGCTAAATCCAATCCGTAGGGCTGCTTCTTTGAATATTTCGAGTAGGCTGGTCATAGGCCAGCGCCGCCCTAATTCTAGTTTGAGTTTAGCTAGATTAGGGGGGTCGGGCTGGGCTTCAAGAGGCGTGAGGCCAATCCAACCCCCTGCTTTAGCTTGCAACTTTACAAAGGGGTTGGTGGGCATATTTTTGTCTAAACGAGTAAGACCTTCGCGCATTTTAGCTTGTAAAGTTTGAATAAAAACTTCGGCATCGTTGGGTTGGTCCAAAGCTTGGTAGTAAATCTCGCGCTTCGCCACGAAATCCGCAGGCAAATCTTCGTCTGGATTACGATACTTGTTGGCTCCGGCTACCCAAATCTCTTTACAACGTAACTTGTCGCGCAAGGTTTCTAGCACGGCCAGTTCATAATTGAGGCAATTGACTTGTGCAGCCCCGTTCGCGTCTTTTTGTAGCACTTGTTCGCGCCAACCCTGCGGTACTACTCCCTCCAAAGGGACTTGGGCCAAAACTGGATAATGTTTCTGCTTACTCGTAGCCTGTTTTTTAATAAAATTAAGGGCTTCAATCACTGGCTGATGCACCATGTTATTAGAGTGAAAATCCATGAGTTCCAGGAGAGGCGGCACCATGGGGCGATAATGATGCCCATAAGAAGCTTTGATGGTCAACTGAATACTGCGCTGGTAGGCATTGCCACTGGCTTTGTATTCGCGTACTAAATCTTTGAGGGTTTGTTCAGCCACTACTGGGTAGATTACGTCACGTACAATCCCATCAGGCTTATCTATGGCTACTTCGGCTAGTTGGAAAAGCAAATTGGTTTTACCTCGCACTTGGCGAAGATCAGCCAACATTACTTTGTCGGCCTTATATTCAGCTTTAGCCCGAATACGGTGGACTATCTGATTGAGCATCTCAATTAGGTCATCGGTAATTTCTTGACGGCGCAACCAGCAGTAAGCGGCTAGCAGAGTGTGACGTACTGGAGCAGGGTGGCGGATTAATTCATGCAGAGTCTCCGAACTGACCTGTTGACGGTATCTCTGCATTTGCTTTTGGCCCACTTCGGCAAACAATTGGGTTGGTAAAACTATCTTAGCTAAGCGCCGCAATTTGCCACTGGCTTTAAGCACACTTTTGAGGTTACTACCTGTTGGCTCAGCTTTTAAGGTGGGCAAGTAAGGAGCTTTGGGGTTGCTTACCTCTACCAAGTCCGCCTGGGTCGCTCTCTTTTTACGCTTAGCTGAGGAGGCTGCTACCTCCGCTAATATTTCTTCAGTATTAGCAGGTAGGTCTGTGTGGTTTTCCAAGTCAGGTAATACATTGAGTAATTCGGTTAGCTCTAACACTTGGTCAAGTAGAGGTGCGGGTGGAGAAGCAGGAGCCTGCACCGCCTGACCTTCTGGAAAGATACCGAGTAGCGCATCTAACTCTAATTTAGTAGCAGCAGGTATCTGCTTGGCTAGTTCAGTAAAAAAGCTTTCCTCAAAAGTGTGCATAGCTGAACGTACCAAGCGTTGTAGACGCTCAAAGGTGGTTGGCTCAACTTTGAGTTCTCGAAAACGACTGTAGACCAAGCTGGTTAGCTCATCTTCATTGGCTAGACTGTGACTGGTTTGAGCAGTCAGCCAAGTAGTGACCTCAGTGACATCTTGTACCGTCGGTTCTCGAAAACCCATGAATTTACGGATTTGAGAGCGTTGATATTTGATGGTGCGGCCTCGCCAGTCAAAACGCAGATATTCCTCGGCATCTACGTCTACTTGTACCGCCAAATGGTTAATTACCTCCCTCGGTATTTCATTTTTAGCTTGGGGAAACCGGGCTTCATAACCAAAGAATTTAAGCAGTGCGGCAAAGCCCAGACGGGTAGGGCCAGCTTTATTAGCTAAGAGTTCAAACTCCGGCGGGGTGATGGTAAAGTGAGTGATTAGTTCGTCAAGCGACCAGGTTTGTTTCATTGAAATTGCTCCTCCTGAAGTGGCATTAAAAACACAATATGAAATGCCCATTTCGGGAGGTTACGGCATATTGAGATTAAAAAGCAGCATAGCAGGCTTGATATTTAAGCACAAAAGCCCTCGCGCTCAAAGGAGAAAAAGCTGGAAAAAGACCCAAGTGCCGTTGCCATGTTCAAAAACGGCACATTATTTTAAGACTAATAGAGCAAATATGTTCTATAATAAAGCAGGTTTCGACTAATTAGAACATCTGTTTACTACTTTGCCCCTGGTTACACCTTCGCTCACATTGGGCCTAGTTAGGCATAACAACTTATTCTGGCTGGAAAGGGTTAACTCAGCCTTTTCTCGTTCGATTAATCCCAATCTGACCGACCTGGACAAACCCAGCTTCACTTTTTTTTTTAACCACCTGAGTTGGGTAGTTAAGCGACCTATTTCGGCATAAAGTTGTTCTTTTTCCTTTTCATGTTGCTCTATTAAGGCCGTTATTTGTAGCTGGTTTTTGACATACTAAGAAAAGAGGGGCCAATGTTGCGTCGTCGTGATTCACATAAAATTCGTACCGATGCCATAAAAATGGCCGTAGAAAAATCCGAGAAAGGCTGCGTCTCTTGTGTCCAGACCTACCTCAGCCTTGCTAAAGAAAATGGAGCTAGTAATGAGGAAATCCAACAAACCATCGAATTAGTTAGCGAGACAGAGGTTAACGGGATTAGCCGCCGGAATATCATAAAGTTAGCGGTTATAGCTGCGACAGGAGTAGTTGTGGGGTCAGCTGGACTAGAAATCCCAGTTGCAGAAGCCTACTCCAGTTATTGGGGTACTGACACTAATACTTCCACCTGTTGTGGTATACCTCAAAATTATTACCTCGGATCGTTCGGTGGTGGACTTACTGGCCTTAACAACTTTAGTGTTAATGGCGCAACTATGGCTGGCTTTTCATTCACCTATGAGTATTGGGCAGTAGAGGGGCCGGGTAGCCCAAATCGAGGAGGTCGAACCGCCTTTGACTGGGGTGTAGCGCAAGCAAGTGCAGCAGCGTATCAATGGTATAACAATGGGAATGCTGGCTACGTTGGAGGAACAACAATATTTGGAGATATAGAGAACCTAAACCCAGGTTGGGGTAGTAACCAATCCGATAACCGCAGTGTACTCGAAGGTTTTCTATATCAGATAGCCCAATACAACAACGGTCATTTCAACCCCGGCCTCTACATTAGCGTACTCAATTGGAGTAATTACTTTGGGACTGGCTATACCCCAGGCCGACCTTTTGTCTTATGGATCACTGGATGTAAAACTAGCTTTGTTACCAGTCCTTGTTCCAGCGGCAGTTCTGCTATGTCGCAGATTAACAATCTGTTACCTACAATTAAGAATATCAGATTGGGAGGAATGGTACCAGTATTGTGGCAATGGTGGATACCTGCCCAATTTTGTAATAACGACTTTGATGTAGCCACCCAATCCGGTAACGGACATTTTAACGCAGAAACGGGATCACCGAACTACTTATGTTCCGGTTGTGGTGTTACCGGGTGTCTTTAGTTGCTAAGTAAGTTATAGTGAGGCTTTCACTTTTTGAGGTTACAAGGTTGTCAAATGTTGAAAGGATTTTCTGTAACTTACTTAGAACAACGCAAATTAGCTTAGAATTTGATGTAGATAATTCGGGAAGGATGAATATAAACAATGAGTCGCAATTGGAACCGCCAGAATTTGACAAATACACCAGTGCCGCGAAGAAACGAAAGTGTAGCCTATGACACTTCAACTGGTCTGGTTATACTGTTTGGAGGTACTGGTGGTATAGGCTTAGGTCATTTGAATGATACCTGGGGCTGGAACGGTCAGGAATGGAATCAGATTCAATCAATCTCTGCGCCAAGCCCTCGAGTCGATGCAAGCCTCGCTTACCATGCAATTTCTGGTAAAATAGTCTTGTTTGGAGGAGTTGACGCAGATGGTCAAGTGCTTGGGGACACTTGGATCTGGGACGGTAAAAAATGGACTGAGCAAAAATCAGCCAATACTCCTTCGCCTCGGGCTGGTGCAGTTTTAGTTTACGACACTGCTCGGCAAAATTTGGTGCTTTTTGGCGGTACTTACACTAAAGGACGAATTGGAAACTTTTTAAACGACACTTGGATTTGGGACGGCAGAAATTGGACCGAGCAAAAACCTGCTAATGCTCCTTCGCCTCGATTTGCTACGGGTGCTGTTTATGATGCTATCCGAAGCCAGATATTGGTTGTGGGCGGGGGACCGCTCGGCTCCCGGTTAGATAGTGATACTTGGATCTGGGACGGTAAGAATTGGTCTGAGCAACAAACTACTAATAGTCCTTCATTGAGACTAAATGCAAATCTGATTTACGATGAAGCCAGCCAACAGGTAATATTTTTCGGAGGCTCTGGATACCTCACAGCCTTTGTGGACACCTGGGTTTGGGATGGCAGGAATTGGATTGAACAAAAAGGAGTTACTCTACCCAAAGCCGGACGAAGTAGCATTGTATATGACACCAAAAGGCAAAATGTGGTACTGTTTGTAGACGGTGGGGACAAACAACACCGGGTTGCTGAAACTTGGGTAGGAATATAACATTACAAATTTCGACGGCTTTAGATCTTTTTTCGGACCGCCTTTACCTTCGTGTAAAATCCAGGATTTGAGTCATCCTTAAACCTATTAATAATAAACATAAACTAATTTCCATATCGCATTGGATTTATCATGAGGTTATGAAGCTCATAATATTTAATAAACTGGTTTTGTACAAAGGAATTTAATTTTATGTTTAAAAGATATAGGTTTACCAATTTCAACATAACAGACATAGGCCGAATAGTTTTAACGTTATGCCTTCCAGTTATTCTACTGATAGCTTGTGGTGAAACAACTATTACCTCCCAAATGGTTCCAGTTCTTTCAGTTCAACCTCCTAACACCTCTCTCACTCAGACAGTTTTACCTGCCCCTAGTGTAATCCTAACCTCTCACCCTACACCAACACCCATACTGGAAAGTTCCACTACCCGTCCAGTTCCTCCTACCGCAAATATTCCTACCAACACTGTTGATATGCCCTCTTCCTGGGCTTCACTCGGCAAGGTTCAGCCCCTCGAATTTCAGAATAGTGCCATTTATGGTGAAACTTTCGTTGGCGATCCACTTAATTTGCAACGGATTGCTTATTGCGATGTAGGTAATATGCGTGTCTCAAGCGATGGCGGTACTTCATGGTCGAACATATCCACAGCAGGAGTAGCACAGGTTGCTGCAAAAATGGGATTTCCTCTCAGCGATGGTCAAACTTCCAGATGTATTCTAGCTGGGCTAGATTCCCATTACTCTAATAGTTTTTATGCGGTATTCAATACATATAATAAGAGTAAAGGCGAGCCAGGGTTTCCTTACCAAATTGCCTATTTCACGAACGATAGTGGTAAGACTTGGCAACCCATCACCGCACCTGAAGGATATGCTACAGAGCAAAATAGTGGATTAAGGATAGATAAGCAAGCTGTGCAAGCAGTTTATCGAACAGAGAATGGAATTAGTACAACTTTTGGAGTAACAGAAACAAAGGATGGTGGACGTACTTGGAAGGAAGCGACGCTTGAGTGTTTATCGGTAGGTGCGTGTGTGAATTGGGGACCCTCACCTCAGTTTGCTGGTATGGGCGCGCCCCGATTGCAAAACGTTATTTACTCAACAGATAATGGACAAACTTGGAGCTTACCAAATTCAGCATCTCCTGTGGAAATCAGGGCTTCTCAACCTAATCAACTGATAACGCTCTCCCAATTAGAAGTTGCTTTGGTTTCAGGACGTAAATATGCTCCTCCTTTTCAATTATCCAAAGATGGTGGACGCAGTTGGAATATAGTGACTTTACCTAATTTGCCTGAAAACCTGGATCTCGACTCACCATTCCCTGGACTGCAAATGCTGCCAAATGGTAGTTTACTGGCGCATAGCACCTTACAATGGTATCTATTAGCAACTGAAAAACAGGAGTGGTGTGCGCTTTCTGGGTCTTGGCTCCCTCAACCACAAGATTTGCGAAATTCGGGACGTTTAGAGCCATTCCGGGTTATTAGCGACCGCTTATGGTGGTTTGATAAGTCGCAGCAGCCAAACAATACACCACTCAAGAATTTGAGCTGTCAATCCAAGTGAACATTAGGTTCGGTTCTGCTAGAGACCAGTCACCGATGAGGGTGGTGTTAAACTAAGCTGGACAGTCACCTGCCCGACTCGTCTTCAAAACGGAACGTGAGGTAGGATAGGCGGCCAGCGAGTTAGCTTTGTTGCTACTTTCCAACCGCTCTCCTCCGAATGAAATGGGCTGCCAGCGAGTTACGGTGTCCGATTAATGGTCAAGAAAAACTCGGTTCTCCCTAGATTTTAGTGGTAAGCAAAAACATGTTCGTCATAAATAAGTATTTAATAGCTAATTTTGTATTACCTAGCTCTAAAAACAATTGACTCAACTGCATTTGCCTTTAGATTGAAACTTTACCACTAAATTTACGGCAGAACCTATTACTGCCCGACTCGTGTTCCTACCCGAAAACGGTCAGAAAGTCCAACCTCGTTGCTTCCTATTCTTTTTGAGGTTATACTAAAGGGGAAGTTCCTTGACTCTAACTTGCCCGCATGGTGCTGTCACTACCATGCGGGCATAAATTTTAATCCAGTGAAAATATGCTAAACAAAAGACTTTTAGTGGTGAGTATCGCGGCTAGTTTTTGTGGTGGATGTTTCGCAATTGCCTTAAACGCGATGACCACTGGAACAATAATGCTAGTTACTTTAAGTGTTGCCGCGTTTTTGATTACCATATGGGCGGTGATTGAGAGACAAAAGAGCCGATGATTTCAAAACAACTTTTTTATTTCGTGGCAGTTGGGTGTGCTATCGGGGCATGTTTGGCGGCGACTATCATGGGGGTATCCTGGCACACCTTTCCCCTAATTTCGATTATAACGGTCTGTAGTGGCGTGATTGTACCGCTTGCAGCGAGAAATTATATATCTAAATAGCAAAAGAGGCGGGGACTGCTGGGAGATTTGCGGCGTGAGGCCGAAATGGAATTATTATACTACCCGCAAGGCAGCTAGAATAGCTATAAGGATTAGGAAACTCACTACCACAAGCACCAAAAACACCTGATTAAGCCTTAACTTTTGCCGCATGATGCTGTTATCGCGCTCCAACTTTTCGAGCCTATTCAAATCTTGCATTTTAAGCTCCTTTCCTGAACTTAATTATACCAAAAACAAAACTGTCCCCAGGTTTCCCAAAAGCGGCTTTGCGGCTGTCTATAGCCAGCCAAAAAACTAAATTAAATTATTTAACAGCCCAGTTTAGAACATTTGCTCAATGCGTTGAAATCTGTTCCATTGCTACTCAAGGGCGGATAACCGCCCTGAATAAACAAAACATCGGTGCATTGAATGTCAAGAAGTTTCATTGAGATTTGTGGGTTTTGAGCCTAATTTTTGGTTTATTGAATTCAGAATCTCAATGCATTACAGCTGAGGTCGGCTCAACAAGTAAGAATTACTATATGAGCCAACCAAACAACTAATTAAAGCCTAATTAGGGATGTTACTTCTGATCGTTTGGCACACGTTTTATATTATGTTCTGAAGGTTCCCCCCCGGTTTTATCTAAATGTGCCCTTAATTCCTGTACTAATTTATCTTTGTCCTGTCCAGGTGGTATAGGATGAATAATGCCAAAGTAGACTCTTGTATCTCCGTCCATACTGTTTAAAAGATGTTTGGCATAATTTTGGATACTACCATGTGGTATAGGTGTACTCTCACCACAGTGACAATTAGCTACAGAGCCATCAAAAATGGTAACTTTACCAGTTGCCAGATCCTTCAAAATAAAGCTAGTTGCTTGCATACCTTTTGGTATTGGTTCCATAACTACTGTATGACCTTCATTTGCCATTAAAAACTCCTTTCTCTTCTTAGCAAGGTGAACGAAGGGTAAGCTCTCTTTATGGAAAATAACACAAAAGCTTACCCTAGTACCTAAACTACAATTGATTGCTAAGTTCGAGTTTGTACATTAATAAATACAAAAGAAGAATAGAGGAAGAAATGTTTCTTCCACCAGTGATTATAGGGGTAGAGGGAGGATAAGACAAAAAAAGGTTCTGTCTCGATTTTGCTGATTTAATTCTAACCCTGGGTTCGGTTGAACAAAGGATGGAATGAATTCAGATTTGCCTTCAGCAAAAGTAGGCCAAAACCTTTTTTTGCCTTATCTTCCCTGCACGCCAAACCCGGACGGAAGGTGGCGCGTTCCTTCAAGCGGTAGGAGGCGGCCTGTACCCCGCCTGGAGCATCAGGGTTAGGATTTGCTGCGGCTCGCTCAAATCTCTGAACCGTACAAAAGGACGGTTGAGGTTGTGCAGGCGTAAATTTATTTTCGCCATAGAGCAGCATGTGTCGTCTTTATCCTGTCCATAAAACATGTAGTGACCCAGGGAGAGGCCAACCGGGTCCCGGTTTTGCACAATCTCGGCCATTGCCAGAAGTAGCGTGCCGGAGCCAACGCAAGGATCATAGATACTGTAAGGCTCGTCCCGGTACAGGTCAGGCTCAGGCAAGTCCTTCAGGTTGAGTTGGGCTAGTAGCAGTGCTACTTCCCAGGGGGTGAAGAATTGGCCGAAGTACCGTTTGTCGTTGACGGCCAGCAGTTCATATACGGTGTCAGATTAATGGTCAAGAAGAATTAGTCGCTTTTATATCCAGCCTTTCCCAAAGCCATGAATAATATAGCGTTTTTCTAAGAATTCATGCGGATTATTTTAAATTGATTCACTTGTTTTTGCGTTTGAGCTCAAATATTTTAGATTATGAGAAAATTCACACCAAACCGACGGGTTTTTCTTGAGCATTAATCGGACACCGCAACCCGTCAACAAATAATCAAGGGGAAAGCTATGCCGGAAATTTATATTAGCACCGATATTGAGACTGATGGGCCAATCCCTGGCCCTAATTCGATACGTAAAAACCGGATAATGCTATTTTCCGTTCGTAAAGGTTTGTCCTCCTTCCAGGTTGTTTTTGGTAAAGTGCTTTAAGAATAGATCAAACTTTTTTTAACGTTCTTGGATTTCATTTCTAATCACCTTTTTATAGAAATTATAAGCTATTTACTAAATATTAGCATAATATTAACATCATTTTAACAACCTATTAACAAAATATTTGTTTAATTAAAACAGAAGGTTTATTAAAAGTAATTTTAATGAACCTTTCAACAAATAAGTTACGCCAATTAAGTATAGTTTTATACTGTATGGTAGTAACTTTAAATAGTGTTTTTCATTCAAAGAAAGGCAGGTAGTATGTTGCTAATCAAGCGGATGACGATTATTGTTGGGGCGTTTCTTCTTCTGACTTTTTTTTCACTCGCAGGAATGGGATTTTTGTCTAATGCACTTGCTGCTGATAGCATAAGCGCAAGTCAACCAACTTGTGATGCTTTACATGATGGTCAAGTCATTGTCCTAGAAGAAACAGGTGCGAAAGTTGTGTGTAAGTTTCAATTAGCTACGACCGCTATTAGTTTTTCACCGGGCAATCCTGAGCCGGGAGATCCAATATGTGATGCTGCACACGATGGCGCACATTGGCTTTACGGAGGAGACCTCTTCGTGTGTAGATTTACGCAAGGGGTTTGGATTTGGGCCCGATGCACTTAATTTCTACAAGCTGTTTATGAGAATGAAGCTACGGTATCTGATACTGTAGCTTCAATTATTGGTCTGGATACACCCAGTTTAGAGTACAGTTCTAGCTATCGCTTTGTAAATTAGTATCCTCTTTTTTAACTTTAAGAGGAAGCTTTCTACTTTCATCCACAATGCTAATGTTACCGTCTTCATCTGTAATTATATAACCAATAAAGTTCCCATGCTCGTCAATGACGCGATTTGACCCTCTTTGATAACCGTCAGTCTTCATAGTTTCGAGGATTCTAGTACGAATTGTGTCAGAAATTTTCAATTCATTGATTAATTGAGCAGCAATACCATAATTTTGTGCAATTAAACCAAGAAGTAAGTGTTCCGTGCCTATATAATCGTGTTTTAGTTGTTCTGCTTCTTTGGCTGCCAAGTGTACAACCGTTCTGGCGGCCTGAGTAAATAAATTAATAGGAAGTTTACTAATAATTTCCTTTTCTAAGGCATCTTGGCAAATATTAGAAACGGGAATTTGGTAGTACCTTGCTGCGTCTGCCAGTTTATCAGGCAGATACACATTCACCTTTGGCATTTTTTGAACCTCTTTTCCAATCAAACTATTATAACCCCAATATAACCCCAATATACTAAAGGAAAAAGAATTTGTCAAGTTAACTTGGGGAAGAAGCATGAGTCGGACGGGAAAAGGTTTTGCTCGGTTTCCCGCCTGTCGCAAATCGTAATGATAGTTTAGTGCTGGGCTTTTTGCTGCTATGGCAATGCTCAAAGCCGAGTACCGCAAATCCTCTAAACAATATATGCCCCGTCGCTGGTTTGACGATTTCCCCCATACTCATCCAGCAGTAATGCGTTGAGCTAAAGAGTAACGAAAAGAACCTTAACAAGTAAAAAAGGATGGCATTAAGAGAAAGGTAAAAGGGGAAGAGAACTCCAATCTGCTAGAATTTGGTTACCTAATCCTAAAACTAGCTAAAAAGGAGTTCTCTATGCTTGATTTTACCATTTCTCCTCGTCAATTTCACCTATTAATCGCACCCCTTTTAAGCTTCCTGCCCCAAGCAGTTATTTGGCATCGCAGCGATTATCGGGCTCACAAGTTCAAAACTCAGCCGCATCTTCTCTTAACGATTTTCGCTCACCTGACCAAAGCTGAAAGTGCCAATGCGATGGTGGAAGAATTGAATGACTTTTCTCAACCTAGCCAGGCCAATAACTTACGCCAACTAATCGGCTTCAACCAGAGTGAATGGGGTGAACCGGTAACAATTAACCAATCCAGTTTCAGTCGGGCCAATGCCAAGCGCTCTTATCGAGTGTGGCGCTATAGTTTCCATCGTCTACTAGACCGAGCCACTAAACTCTGTCCCCCTTCTCAACTCCAGGGCTTAGGACGGATTATGGCCGTAGATGGTACTTTATTTGACTGCTTGCCTCGAATGACCTGGGCGGTCTATCGCTCCACTGCCAATAAAGTCAAAGGTCATTTCTTCGTGGATCTCAACGGCTTGCCCGACAAGTTGGTGTTGACCACTGGTAAGGGTAGCGAGCGTGAAGTGCTGAGTACCCATTACCGAAAAGGCGTGACCTATTTGTTTGACCGGGGCTATCTGGATTATGAGTTGTTTAGTCAGCTTACCAATCAACAGGTTTGGTTTGTGACCCGCCCTCTCAAAAGTTTGGTGATAGAAGTGCTAGAAGAACGGGCGGTGGAACCGCCTCAACGCCACCAGGGTATTCTCCACGACCAACGGGTCAGGCTGGGGCAGGGACCAAACACGGTAGAGCTGCGGCGAGTAATTTTTCGAGATAGTCGGGGTGAGGAATGGGCTTACCTGACTAACCGTTTTGACCTGGAGCCTATGCTGGTGGTTGAGTTGTATCAAAGAAGGTGGGAGGTTGAACTTTTCTTTTGGTGGCTTAAACGTCACCTCCAACTCAAACACTGGTTCAGCGAAAATGAGAATGGGGTTTTGATCCAACTCTATGCCGGCCTCATTTCTTTCATTTTGTTAAAGATCTACGTTGCAGCGACTTCAAAGGGCCAACTTGAAAAACTCAGGATTGGCTTTTTGCGAAAGCTTAGGCGGCACTTATTTGATTTGGTGGCTCAGTCAGAGATTGAAACTTACTTATTTTCGCTCCCTGATGATTCTTTGCCACTTTTATTGTGACCTTTTTACTCAACGCATTACAACTGATACTCATCAAGCTTTGGATGATGCCCTTGAGCAAGGGGCACTTTTTTGCAATATGCTGATTGAAAATGAAAACACTAAATAAATTACATTCAAACTATTTTTCAGTTAAACTTTGTGCTGCTGCCGCCCGAGTCCAGCGATATAGGAAAAACGAGGTTAGCAACAAAAAGACGGCGGTTAGAATATGACGGGCAATTACTTCAACTGCCCCGCCTTTAACCACCACAAGTAGAGCGTCCCCTATCGGCATCAGAACCGCTACCAGTGCGTAAAGGGTTAGGGTCTTGTAGCTCCGACTTAGTAGTAAGGCAAAACCGAACACTCCCAGAAAAAATGACCGAATAGGCCGAAAATGAACATTGCTACGACGAAGTGCAAACTGGTAAACATTTGTTCTGATTCTTCTCCTAAAAATAGTGCCGCTTTTCTTTATGGCAACGGCACTCCATCTACTTTTAGCCCTTTTCCCACCTTTCTTTAAGATATTCCGTTCTCGGTTTGAGCTTAATGGTGGTGGCTGGTATACTCGCCTCATCGCAATAGTGCCGCAACCTCCCGAAGTAGGCACTTAAACTTGCGTTTTACATTTACAGGTTCGTAGTGCAAGGAAATCCTCCATGTTTATCAACAAAAAAAAGATAGTTTTAAGTATCCTTTGTCTCTTTGTAGCGTGTGTCCTCATTTATTACATATTCTCGGTTATCCAACTGAATTTTTTCCCTAAAGTAAATGTAACCTTTAATGACATAGACATACCCAGTGTAACCAAAATCGAAGTCCAAACTTTCGATCATTCTAAAATTCTTCAAACGATTACGGATACCAAAACCATAACAAACGCTATTGAGTTTCTCAAAAAATACAATGGTAGCTGGGACATTCCCACTGATAATAAATATCCACCTCAGGATATAGCACTACGTTTGTTTTACAAAGTGGGCTTCCCAAACGGTGAAGATGGTATAAGTTTTGGGCAAGACTTTATCATTTCTCAGGGTGGTGTACACCAGGTTAGCAAAGATGAAATTAAAAATCTCCGAAGCATCTTAGGCATATTATAATTGAATGAAATCAACTCCAGAACAAATGTTTACCACTTTGCACCTTGTCGTAGCAACGTTCATTCTCGGCCTAGTAGGCTGTTTGAATCCCTCCGGGTGCTGGCCGCGACTCTTGGCGAATAAATCACGGCGGTACTGCTCGCCCGCTTCTGACACGCTGGCCGCTCGGCATAGGTACGCATCAAAAAGTTTAGCCTGCAACCGGCGTGCGGTCGGTTCGGTGAATGCTCCGTAGCTTGTGCCTTCGTCGTCAAAAACCCAATAATCCTTTTTGGGTTGCCTGCTACTCCGGGCTGGCCGGGGCTGCTTGGGCGTGGGGCTGGGTGGCGCGGCGGGTGCTTGCGATTGTTGGTGTTTCTTGCTGGCCTGGGGATGCCCTGCCACGCTCGGCGGCACTGGTATCAAGCAAGTCGGTGAATGTTTCGGGCGGCACATTCAGTGCTGCCGCTAGTTTACTTAGGGTGGTTTGCTGCGCCTTGCGGTGGTCGTTCTCAAGCAGGCTGACGGCGGAAGGGTCAACGTTTGCTTTTGCTGCCAGTTGTCGCACGCTTAATCCTCGCCTGGTACGCTGTTCTTTTAGGCTGTTCATTACCTGGTTGTCTCCGGCGTAGTGTTTACGATTGTTGGCGATATTATAGGCGGCACGGGGAAGATACGGCAAATAAAACACTTTTAACTTTTCACCTATGATAGCTCCGTAGAATATAGCTGTAGTATAAAGCAGTCTAGCCAGGGAATTATTTAGGGCTAAATAAATAGCCCGTGTCTGAAAAACTGTCTGAAAACTACTGTCTGACTGTCGGATAGGTTCAAAATGAGACGCTTTCAGTCAGTCAGACACCTCGCCGGTTAATCCTAAGTGGTGTCAGATTAATGGTCAAGAAGAATTAGTCGCTTTTATATCCAGCCTTTCCCAAAGCCATGAATAATATAGCGTTTTTCTAAGAATTCATGCGGATTATTTTAAATTGATTCACTTGTTTTTGCGTTTGAGCTCAAATATTTTAGATTATGAGAAAATTCACACCAAACCGACGGGTTTTTCTTGAGCATTAATCGGACACCTACACGGGTAGAAACATAAGTTAGACAGAAAGAGTCGCTAAGGAGAATTTGCTTATTGCAATGCCTTATTTATTAGAGCTTTTCTAGCCTATATTTAGGAATCAGCTTTCTATAAAGATACCAATTTGAACTCAAAAACAAGTAAATGCTTGGCTTACCGACTCTTTCTGTCCAACAACTACCCCATAAGGTGCTGCAACTCAGAAACAACTACGAGAAAGAGGTTTTCAACGGGGATGGGGGGTAATCACGGGGATTAACCACGAGGATCAAGAAGTGCAGGTGCGGCTAGAGGATGGGCGTGAGGTGGTGTACGAATTCAGCGAGTTGGACGAACTCACTCTGGCCTACGCCATGAGTATTCATAAGTCGCAAGGCAGCGAGTATGCGGTCTGTGTCATCCCGGTGGTAATGGGCCATTTCATGCTACTCCAACGGCAATTGATTTACACCGCCGTAACCAGGGCGAAGAAACTGGTAGTGTTGGTAGGTAGTAAGAAGGCTCTGGCAATCGCGGTGAAAAATGGGCCTGATGCGAAGAATAGCCGTGCCGGGAGATACACGGGGCTGGCGATTAGGCTGGAGCAACGGGGTGATAAATTACCAACGCCGTGGGGGCTATCAGCTAAAGCTGACAGGAGATAAGGTGAAGGCGGTAGCAAAGAAAAAGACCCCGCCGGATTTGTCCGGCGGGGTGATTCGGGAATTCTAAAACTATTTGTTACCTTCCTGCACGTACCCAAGCTCTTTAAGTTTGCCATCCTTATCGTGGATAGTCTGGTTAGAATGTTTGGAAAGCTCTTCCATTTGAGCAGCTTCTCTTACTGGATCCGCCCCATAACTGTGAGTGACTCCGATTGTCACCATAGTGGTTGGCGCGTGAGTCTTCTTTAGTTCCTCAACATATTTGGCAAGGCTTCCGTGCGGTATTGGCACTTTAAACCCACAATCGCAAGGAAAAGTAGATTCATTAGGAGAAGAAATCATGGTTAAATGTTGTAGTTGAAATCCAGTTATACCATGTTTTCGTTTCTCGTCATCTATCAATATTATTTCAAATTTGTGATCGCTCATAAATCCTCTTTCTTAACAAAGACATAAAGTTCCGTCTGGTTGAACACCTGGGCAGCACTGGCAAAACAGCAATTTCCCATTGAGTATTATTTGTTCAGCACAAGTTTGACCACCATTAGGGCCAGGGCAACACTTATAATAAATTTTTACACGCTGCTGATAATAACAGAATGTACAAGGATTCCCCGGACAGTCACATCTACACATACATGATCAGGGATTCAACCCACATTAGAGGAAACGGAATAGAGTGAGACAGGATTAGCCCCCGGAGCAGCCCTACGAATGGCGCAGATTTTTCCCAGCGATGGTTTCTTTGAGAGCATTGCTTGTTCCTGGGCTACTTCCAATTGCAACCGTCGCCCATCCGGTAAAACTAAACCGGCCCCACTCGCCAACTCGCAAACCTGGGCTAGGTCGCGATTAAGGGCGCGGTCATTGAAGGGCTGTAATGTCACTTTCACTACCCCCACCTGCTGACTTACCCAGCCCCCCAACTCAAAGAAAGGCTGCAACCGCTGCCAACTACACTGAGCATAACTGACCGGGAAACACCGCTCCCGCACCCACATCCCCAGGTTTACCAGGGCTAGTTTGAACACTGTCATCACCTGATCCTTGCGCTGATCCAATTCCAGCATCTGGCGTTCCCCTGAGTTCAACTTTTCCAGTTGACCTCTCAGCTCTTTGCCCTGCTCCTCATAGGCTTGGGCTTTGCGGTATTCCTTGTTACAATTTCGATGGGCCTGCCATTCTAGCCCTTGCTCCCGCTCCAACTCGGCTTCGACCTTTTTCTTAGCCTCCTGGTACTCCATTTTCTGCTCACAGCTTAAACCCCGCGGGGTCGCTTCTTCCACCAGCCGGTCATACAGTTTGTTCAGCTCTTGCTGGCGCTTGGGGAAAAGAATTTGCAACTTTTGGTGGCGGCGTTTATTTAACTCTTCGGCTTCGTTACTCCGTTGTCTGGCACTGGCGGCCCGCTTTCGGGTAGTGGCAATCCGCTCTTGAAGGTACTCCCGTCGTTTGCTCACCTCAGAGTTTTCCACGAAGCTCTTGGCAAAACCGTGATTGATGTCCAAACCCACTGGCAAGAGCCAGTCCTTGATGACATTCTCTTGCAAGGGCCAGCGGTTCCGATAGGCCGTAGCCAAGGCCAGTGCTTGGGCCGAACTGAGCGGTTTAACTTCAGCCGCTAGACTGCTCGTCACAATCGGGATCAATTTAGGCCCAGTTTCCGCCGACTTTGGCCGCCTCAAATTTCGTAGCAGGGCCACTTTCAACCGCAGGGGTTGCCCAGTAAGCGGCGAAGTCACTTTCAGTGTAAAAGTAGCCGGGGCCACCTCCCCGATTACCCGCTCTTTGAGCTTAGCACCAAGCCAGGGACTGAATTCCCCTACTTCTTCAAAGGAGTCCAGGGTCTGATACTGGTTCTCTTTCAGAATAGTCACGATTTCCCGCTGCTCAGTCAGTTCACTGACCAGAAACTCCCCGGCCATTACTTCCCGATCCGCCACTATCCGTCGGATTTTGAACTGATTACCTACCGCCTGCTCAAAGCGGGCCACTACTTCCGGGAGCCCCTTTGTTAGGTGTTTATCACCCCTAGAAGTCAGGGCCAACAGCGGATGGCCTTTGGCATCGTGTAATAGCACCAATCCTCGACAACCTAACACCTTCCCCAAGCGTCCCACCAGTCCCCGTGGGAGCAGTTTGTCGCTGTAGACCGCCTTGTGATGCCCGTCAACATAGAAGGTCGCGGGTTCCTCCTGGTCTGCCCCTGAACCGAATTGTCCACTCCACAAGCGGTAAGTCCAGCCCGCCAGCCCATCGGTCAAAGTTTCACTCCCCCCCGCCTGCGCCACTTCACTCAAAAATCTCTCAGGGCTACGATACCCATAAGCCTTTTCCCGCCCACTAAGTCCGGCCAGTTGTCCCCCGCTGTAACTTCGCAAATCCCAGGGGCGATATTGTTGGGCTACCGGCATAAACAACAGAGTTCGGCTCAATTGCTGGTTGGTGAGGGCGCGCTGGTGGGCCAACCGACTGCTGGGGGCAGCACTCGCTATAGGCAAAGCCTTTTCCACCGTCTCAAGTAGGCCGGTGTTATGAGCGGCGGCTAACAGCAGCAGGCTTCCCGCACCCTCCTGCCAGTGGCCGGTTGGTTCCTCAACTGCTTCTAGAACCTTTTTTTTCCATCTGAGGCTGAGGGAGTGAGGATTTGCCTGGTTACACCCAACCTCCGCCGCACCTCATTGAGGCGGCTGACACTAACCCTGATCCCCCAGTGGGTCGCAAGAGCTTGCTGTAACTGGGGACTGGTGAGGTGGGGATTGGCGCGGCAATAGTCGTTTAGCCAGTTTTGCACCTCGGCTTTTAGCTTGGCGGGATGCCCTTGCCGCCCATCTTGCAGAGCCTTTTCCCCGCCACTCTGATAACTTTTGAGATAGCGATAGGCGGTGGCGCGGCTGATTGCCAGTCCAACGGTTCGGGCGGCTTCCTCCCAACTGCTTCCTGCTTGGATGGCTGTCATCAATTTTAATTTAGTTTCTACTTTTTCAGCTTTGGGGGAGGTTGACTGATTTTCTTTCATTATACTTTTCTCGCGTGACTTCCTCGATATTTTGGGCTTACTCCTCCCCTACTTTAGCACCTTTTCTTTTCTCAGTCTACTCCGTTCCCTCTCTTTCTGGGTTGAATCCCTGATGATAAGGTAATACCAACTTGGGTGCAACCGCACTCAATGCCAGTACCACAGCTTACTATTGCCTCGGCATTTTTAGGTTTCCCCAGGCCTAGAGCGATAGCACCTCCACCAATCAGTAGCCCAAGCCCACCTTTGGCAAACGTCCTGCGCGTAACTCCTGACTGTAAGGCGAGATTAGTTCCTTCTGGGGTAAAAGAGCGCGGACGAATGTACCATATCCAGGCAGCGATTACTATTGCCAGGGCTGTTAGGATACTAAACAAATCCGACTCCATTGGAGGATTAGGGGCTACCACAAACGTTACGAACAATGTACCTAAACTTATTATCAGAAAACAGGTGAGTGATTTTAAGGGGTTTTAATCAAAGCGGCAGGGTTACGGTTAGAGAAGGCTATTTTACGGCTGAAAAGGTATATACTCGGTCTTGAACAGGCTCAACCCTTCCAACTTATTTTGCCCTCCTTTACTCCCGTTACAAATCGGGATTCGGTGGTGCAAAAGTGCCATTGCTCTTTTAAAGATGGCAAAAATCGGGTATAATATAGCTTATGAGAATGGCTCTTCTCACAAGTAATGTTTAAAAGTGGAAAAAAGTAGCCCAAAAGAGGTGCGTTTTGAAACGTAAATTCTACGCTGCCACTTTATTTTTGGTGGCACTCTTTGGTGGAGTGTTGTCCGGGGCAAACCTCATGCTAGGAGCCGACCCGCTCGGTCAGTGGCTCCTAGTGCTACTACCAATCGTCGGAATTGTTTGGTTGGTGGTCAGGTTGTCCCGCATCCGGCGCGGCCTGGTGGAAAGTTGGGATAGTCTGTTGGAAACTGAGCCACAAAGCGAGAAGGGAAAATCCAATGTCGGAACAAAGCCTTGAAATCGTACCAGCAACCGAAACAACATTTGTTGTAATTTCTGCCTCCACTCCCCCGCCCCTTGACCAGAACCCAGCAGCCATCTACCTGGCTAATCTTCGCACCACCGGCAGACGTACCCAGACCCAGGCTCTCAACGTTCTCGCGGGCCTTTTTTCTGCCGGACGGGAAAACGCCCTCTCCTTCCCCTGGCATACCCTCCGCTATCAACACACCACCGCCGTCCGCGCCCAGCTCGCCGAAAAGTACAAACCCAACACTACTAACAAAATGCTGTCGGCACTCAGGGGAGTTTTGAAGGAAGCCTGGAGATTAGGTCAACTCACCGCCGAGGAATACCACCGGGCCATTGACATTAAAAGCGTGCGCGGCCAGACCCTCCCCAAAGGACGGTCAGTGGAAACCTCCGAACTAAAGAAATTACTAGATGCTTGCGAACGCGATACTTCCCCCACCGGCAGACGGGATGCCGCACTACTGGCGGTGCTGTACGCTGGTGGGCTGAGACGCTCCGAACTGGTTACTCTGAAGTTGGCGGATTATAGCGAGGGGGCGGGGTCACTTATGGTGCTGGGTGGTAAGGGGGGCAAAGATCGTTTGTGTTACCTGAGTGGTGGCGCAGCCCAAGCCCTGGCAGAATGGCTGAAGGTAAGGGGAGTAGAGGCAGGGCCGCTCTTTCTGCCTATTAATAAGGGGTCTAATCTGATAAACCGGAAGCTGACCGACCAGGCGGTAATGTACATTTTGGGGGAACGGATAAAAGAGGCCGGGATAGAGGGATGCAGCCCCCACGACTTTAGGCGCAGTTTCATCTCAGATTTGCTAGACGCTGGGGCAGACATTGCTACCGTCCAAAAGCTGGTGGGGCATGCTAATGTGACGACCACTGCCCGCTATGACCGACGTGGGGAAATAACCAAACAGAAGGCCGCAGCCTTAGTGAATGTTCCGTTCAGACAGGGCGGCGGCGATGAAGAAACAGCCGTTGGTTGAATTTGCCGCTAATTCCTTGCCGCAAGGAGTTGACATTATGTCCGTCCTAATATTAGGATAGGACTGTTCTCAATCTAAATCGCTGCTTTGATTATAGGAGTTTTTCTATGAGCAACATCTATAGCTGTCCGAAATGTGGTACAAGCAACAGGGTTAAAAAAGTTCAGGTGATTTTTGATACCCTACCAGGAACTCCACTTGCCGGCAAAATGATGCCGCCTCCCAAACCACAATTTTCTTAGGGTATTTTACCTACCAGGAACTTTATTTCTACCGGTACTCCTGGAGTGTATATTGATCAGAGATTCTACCTATCTGATACTGATGGGCCAAGATATTGGTATGAGCTTGTTGCACTACTTGCAGAAAAAATATCACATCCTTATAAACTTGTGGGGAATGGGGCGATTATAGGATTTATTCCTGTATCAATCCTATGGAATTTTTTAGGTGCTAATTCTATTGTTGACTTGTTTGAATTAATGTTCCTTCTAATTATATCTTTGTACATAATAGCCTTTGTTAGAGTTAGTTTTTTGAAACTCAAGTTAAAAGAAATCCGCTCATCTGGGATGAGGTCTTCAAAATTATCTAATGACGAAGCCCACTATCAGAGTGCCGTGATTAGATTTGAACAAGAAGAGCCAAGAAGAAGGCAAGCCTATGAGCAAGAACTAGCTAACTGGGAATACAAAATCAAACGATGGGATAACCTTTACTATTGCGAACTTCACAATATAGTGTTTATTCGGGGGGAAAGTAAATTTATTGAACCTGATAATGGTATTAACTCTATTTTGGAGCTGAGTTGGTGATAGCGTTTGTTCACGCTATTACCTATTCTCATTTTTAGCTTGCACAACATACTATTCAGCCGTTCTGACCTCTTCATAGCCAACCGTCCTAGCTAATATATGAATGCGCCCTCTATTATATAGCGATAAATCTGGCTAGGAGAGACTCCTCCCCCTGGCCTGATTTCCCCACACTACAAATCGGTTTGGACGGGTCAAAAGTGTCTGGGATTTTGAGCAAAATAAAAAGTTCCCGTCTTGCTCACAAAATGGGAACTTTGAGGAATATTATTTCGGGAGGTTGGGTACGGAAGTTTCAATAATTTATTTTGAAACTTTTATTTAGAAGTATTCGTAGTTAAATCCGAGATTAGAAACCGCACTTCCTAGAAGAAAGTAACTGTTTCTAACAAAGTCATAGCAAAAATCAGTTTAGTTCTACTTTAGTTCAAGGAGTAATTTCAGCATGTATCTTAACCTCGATTTAGGCAACCTGATTCTTTTCCTGATTGTCGGTTTGGCGGCGGGCTTTGTCGCTAACGCCTTGTTTGGCAAACGGGAGTCCTCACTGCTTTCAAACATGTTATTGGGCCTCGCCGGAGCTTTTGTCGGTGGTTTGGTGTTACCCGCTATTGGTTTTCGCTTTTGGGGTATTGCCGCAACCTTTATTTCAGCAACGGTTGGGGCGGTGTTAATTTTATTTTTGACCCGCCTGATTTCGGGCAATAAGACCTTTCGTTAGGTGAGGCAACCCGAAATATGTTGAACAATTTATTCCAACTTTTCCAAAACTGTCCCCATACCGCTAAACGACTAGAACGGAGATCCCCGCCCAAGTCAGAATTTAAGCTGGAAGTGCCAGGGATGGGTCCGATTTTCACGGTTGGGCAGCGCGTCCCGGATTACATCTACCATTGCTCTGGTTGTAATCGTGACTTGCCAGTTGGGGAAAACGCTCGCTGGGAAGCAATGTATCGCTCTTATGTGCCACAAAAGGTTGCGCCGCCACCTACAATCAAGCGGCAGGGTAACGATAGCCGAAATGCCCGCCCTAACTATGAGCGACTACGTATTCCAGCGGGCTTGCGTTTTAATATCCTAACTCGCGATAAAAACCGCTGTGTGAAGTGTGGCGCATCAGGCACGGAGGCCCAATTGGAAGTAGACCATATACACCCCGTATCCAAAGGCGGGACAAATGACCCTAAGAACTTGCAGACTTTATGCAAACGTTGCAACCTGGGGAAAGGGGCCCGGATAATATAAATTATGCCGAAATTTCCGCCATCGAGTAGAAACATAAGTCGGACAGAAAGAGTCGCTAAGGGTTACATAAATTTATTTTTAAGTTCAAATTGTCGTTTTCGGACTACGTGGTTGGTCCGAAAAACCAAAAAAGGCTAGAATAAATAAGGCTCTGCAATAAGAAAATTCTTCTTAGTGACTCTTTCTGTCCGACTTATGTTCCTACCCGAGTTTCTGGGGCTTATGTGCTCGGTTGTACACCAAGTTGGCTGGGCATACTTTGTCCATCTATTTGAATCGCTTGTTAGGTACCCAATTTTTGCGCAAATTAGCGGCAGGTTGCTCTATAGTGTACTAGCTTAGTTCAGGATACTACATCTGGTTCAGCGACCACCTATCAGAGTTTTGGCAGCAGAACTGGTTGGCTATTTTTAGCGTTTTTTGGCCTCAAAGCAATGCTGTCACTAATTTGCACCAAATTTCGGTAGGTAATCCAGATTTCTTGAAGATCAAGTCTCTGGCTTTTCCTAACTAGCACAATGGCTTAATTAGTAAAATGAATTCACCACATATCTTAATAGTTGATGATGACCGCGAAATTCTAGACGGTTTGGTGAAAATGCTAACCCAATCGGGATACCAAACCAGCACTGCTTTAACTGGGAAAGAGGCTCTCTCGTTGCTAGATCCTTTCCCGCATCTCATAATACTAGATTTAATGCTTCCTGATATGGATGGCTATACGCTATGCCACCAGATTCGTCAGCAGACAGCATACATACCAATTTTAATGTTAACAGCGCGAGAAGAGCTTAACGATAAGGTTCTGGGTTTAGAGTTAGGCGCAGATGATTTTGTGACGAAACCTTTTGAGCCTCGTGAACTCCTTTCACGAATACGGGCTTTGTTGAGGTTTGCTGAACAGCAACATATTGTTAAATCATCCAACTCGGAGCAACCCATCATATATGGGCCCGTGAGTCTATGGCGTTTAAAGCATCGAGTTGAAGTCAATGGTGAAGGATTAGAATTAACACCAATAGAATGGGCGTTGTTAGAGTTACTGGTACAGCATCCAGGAGTGGTATTTGGGAGAGAAACTTTATTACGCCAGGTGTGGAATAATGATTTGTTTGTAGACTCTCGAACGGTTGACACTCATATGCAAAGACTACGCTCTAAACTTGAACGGAACCCAAATACTCCCCGTTTAATACAGACAGTTCGAGGTTTTGGGTTCCGTTTATTTTATGATGAAAACTCACCTAAGTGAGAATAGATATACCGGAGTTATAAAAGATGGTTGAGTTTAACCTCAAGCTACTAATTTTTGTGGGGTTTATTTCTTTCGCAGTTATACCTAGCTTAGTCTGGTGGTTTCTCAAACGCCGTATCGTATGGAGTGATTTACCTGTTAGCACGGGCTGGCGTGTATGCGAAACCCTGCCATTTGGGGTGATTATTCTCAAATCTAACGACAGAATTGCTTTTATGAACACGATGGCGCAAAGATTATTAAGTCAGATGGGCAGTAATTCACCTACTGAAATTCATAATACACTTCAGAAATTTAAAGATTCATCAATACCAGAAGGCCCAGATAGGAGCGGCATTATTCACCAGCCATTATTTCTCAGGTGGTGGAAGTATTTTTTAGATGATCAAAGCTCCTTGTTAGTTTTAGCGGAAGCTGGTGACCAGCAACGGTTTGTACGGCAACAAACTTTTATTGGTCAACTTGTACATGAACTTCGCACTCCACTAACCTCTTTGGTATCACATGCCGAAATTGTCTCAAGCAACACCTCTCCTGAAATAGCACGTAGTACCTCTGCGCAAACAATCCAAAATGGAGCGCAGCGAATGGCTCGTTTGGTGCGTGACTTATTGGAATTGTATAAATTGGAGACTACTGAAGATCTCTATTTACGGCCAACTAATCTCGTGCTTGTGGCAGAGGATGCCGTTTCTCAACTTATTTTAGAAGCTGAAGAACAGAATATAATCTTGAAGTTTGAGGCTGAAGCCAATATACCAGAGGTGATGGCACACTCCGACAGATTAAAACAGGTATTTTTGAATTTGATTGATAACTCGATTAAATACTGCCGCCCAGGTGATGAAATTGAAGTGAGTCTCTCGAAACAAACTGAAGGCATTCTCTGCCAGGTACGTGATACCGGCCCTGGGATAGCCTCAACTCACCTGCCATATATAACAGAGCGACTATATAGGGTACGAACTGATGTGGAGGGTGCGGGACTAGGTTTGGCTTTAGTAGATGAAATACTGCGCCGTCATAATACATCCTTGAGTATCGAAAGCGTTTGGGAGAATGAGATTACTGGTACAACTTGTCGCTGGACTTTATCTTATATGCCAAGATTTCGACAATACAATAAATTTTAACCGGGAGTTCCAAGGTTAAAAGCAAAGAAGGAGGTTTGGAAACGTATGCACTTTAAGAAAATTGGTAGATTAAGTCGCTTCCACTATAAACGCTTATTATTAGCTGTACTCCTTGTAATTTCCCTTATAGTGCTTTGGATAATTCCTATCAATGGAAGGCTACTTATTCTTACAGACCCGGATTTAAAGGTAGTTGGAACATTTCCGCAAGTAAGATTCGACCCTCCTGTTTCACGTAGTGGGGACAGAGTAACGCTATACCTAACTGATAACACACCTTGGCCTTATGTAAGACTATTTGTAGGTGATAAAGAAGCCCAACTACTAGAAACTACTAATACTACAGGCGGCATCTGGACATGGCAATGGAGTTTCACCCTGCCACAACAACAAAATTATAAAGCAGTTTTTTATTATAATTGTCTCACCGGATGTATAGAGCGTGTAAGCTTTGACCTGGGAAATCAGGGAACACAAATTCCGCCACAAACAACATTGTTATCAACTAAGCTGGGGCTAGTATTTGCTGACACAAAACGAGATTGGCATCATAAAGCTGGTTGGGATGTAGAATTGCTGTATGTCCAACAAACGAACGACCCAGATTTTAGCATTGACGCAATGGCTATGAGAGTTAGCCAGCTATCACAAACTGGGATACGGGTATTGGTAAGGGTAGCTTACGACCGCGGGCAGGCGTTACCCCCTACTGGAGATGAAGTCGCTCTTAAATCTTATTTCGATTACTATACCCGTTTAGCCAGGGATAGCAGACTAAAAGCAGTTTATGGATATATAATAGGGAGTGGATTCAATCGACAAAGTGAAAATTCGCTCGCGCCAGATCGGTTAGTAACACCAGAATGGTACGCTCGTATTTTTGCAGGCTATGGTTTAGACCCTTCCCGCACCGACAATGTAATACAAATGATAAGAATGGTTAATCCCCAAGTAAAGGTGTTAGTAGGGCCAATTGCTCCCTGGTCTAATGACCAGACTGGCGATATAAAAGACACTATTGATGCTCCCTGGCTCAATTACATGAACACGATAGTATACTATTTGGATGCAACCACCCGCTCCAAACAAGCAGTCGGATTTACTCTGGTAGCCCCGGATGGTTTTGCGGTTCAGGCATCCGGGAGGGTTGAAGCACCCGAAGTTGCGTCACAGCCAGCGCAAGAACCTTCCACTAACATATCTAGAATAGGGTGGAATGGGGCACAGGCAGGGTTTCGGGTATATCGCGATTGGCTAAGGATTATAAACAACTATTCTACCACCCGCAATTTACCTCTCTTCATAACTTCCGCGAATACATATACCCTTGATACCCAAATCGAGCCTGAACAAAATTATCCAGCAGGTTGGCTTACGAGTGCATTGAACGAAATAAATAACGAGACACAAGTACAGGCTTTATGCTGGTTTGTAGACCTTCCGTATGATAAATGGGCAGGCTTTAGCTTGAAAGCGCAACAAGGCCATCTCAAAGATGGTTATATTGAATTTGACCAATTGTTGCAGAAATGATGAGAGATTGTGACAAAACTGTGACACAAATGAAGCATAAACGTTCAATTTCTAAGTTATATTAGATATATATTTATCAATTAGATGCATTTACTCAGCTGTAATGCATTGAGACTTTTAGTGTAAAAAATAAATTCTAGACTCAAAACTCAATAAGTCTCCGTCGTGCTCAGTCGTTTAACTGTCTAAGATTTCAAATTTTATTAGCAACTAACTTATATAATCTGGTTTTGAATGCCTGAGCCTCAGATTATCTGGACGATGTAATGGGAAGCCTGAGTTCAAGTAGGCTAAAAATTAATATGGAATCTCAACGCATTACAGCTGATCTAAGCTCGACTTTGCACATTTTTACAAACTGAGCTCAAGTTCAAACAGGAATTTTTATCTGAGTTTTTAGACATGCCCTTCTAAGCCACATGTTTGAAAAAGGTTGAGCTCAAAATAGGTTAAGTTCAAGCTTCCTACTTGAAGCCGCCAGAAAACGTGCAAAGTCGAGCTAAGAACGTGTTTGAGAAATCAAATAACGAAAAAGCCACCTTAAAAATTGAATAAAAAGGCAATAAAGGGTAAGCTCCTACTATGGAAAATAACAAAAGAGCTTACCCTAGCTCACTCACTGATGGTGAGTGGGAACTAATTATGCCACATTTACCTGTCCAAGGTGGTCGAGGTCGCCGTCGTCAGCACGCCTGGCGCGAAATACTCGAAGGGGTCTTTTATCTAACCCGGACTGGTTGCCAATGGCGCAACTTACCCCACGATTTCCCGAAATGGCAAACGGTCTATTACCACTTTCAAAAGCTGGTGCATTCCGGCGTGTGGCAAGAATTGAATTCAGTTTTAAGTCAACAATGGCGGCAAGAAGTTAGTAAAACCGCTACGCCGACCGCCGCAGTGGTTGATAGTCAAAGCGTCAAAGCGAGTGAAACTGGTTGTTTTCACG